>Ga0157375_10003841_pt1 | contig 13033 bp, 10 predicted proteins | sample M35metaG_FD_115311 | JGI IMG/M metagenome (GOLD analysis project Ga0157375, IMG submission 115311) | Miscanthus rhizosphere microbial communities from Kellogg Biological Station, Michigan, USA - M3-5 metaG | ecosystem: Host-associated > Plants > Roots > Rhizosphere > Soil | place: USA: Michigan...
CCGCCCAGGGCGGCGAGTACACCAAGGACGTCTACCCGCGCCTGCGCGCCGCCGGCTGGGACGGCTACTGGATCGACGCCGCCAAGACTCTGCGCATGCAGGACGACGCGGTCATCATCCTCGACCCGGTCAACCGGCCGGTCATCGACGCGGCGCTTGCGCGCGGCGTGCGCAACTACATCGGCGGCAACTGCACGGTGAGCACCATGCTGATGGGCGTCGGCGCGCTGCTCAAGGCCGATCTGGTCGAGTGGATGACGTGCACGACGTACCAGGCCGCGTCGGGCGGCGGCGCCCAGCACATGCGCGAGCTGCTGACCCAGTACGGCGCGCTGCACGCCGAGGTGCGCGACCTGCTTGCCGATCCGAAGTCGGCGATCCTCGAGATCGACCGGCGCGTGACCGCGCGCCAGCGGGCGATGAGCGCCGACGAGACCGAGCACTTCGGCGTCCCGCTCGGCGGCAGCCTGATCCCGTGGATCGACGTCGACCGCGGTGACGGCACCAGCCTCGAGGAATGGAAGGGCAGCGCCGAGACCAACAAGATCCTCGGCCGCGGCGCCGGCGCGGCGCCGCCCGTGCCGATCGATTCGATCTGCGTCCGGGTGGGCGCCATGCGCTGTCACAGCCAGTCGTTGACGATCAAACTGAAGTCCGACGTCCCTCTTGCCGATATCGCCGCCATGATCGCCGCCGACAACGAGTGGGTGCACGTCGTGCCGAACACGCGCGCTGCGAGCGTTCGCGAGCTGACGCCGGTGGCGGTGAGCGGGACCATGAAGATCCCGGTCGGCCGGCTTCGCAAGCTTGCGATGGGACCCAGCTACCTGGGCGCGTTCACCATCGGCGACCAGCTTCTGTGGGGCGCCGCCGAGCCGCTTCGACGCATGCTGCGGATCCTTCTCGAACGATGAACCCCGCCCTGAAGCTCCGCGCTCCGTTGTCTGACTGCAACAACGCCGTGCAGAAGACTCGGAACCGGCGCCTGCGAGAACGTCAGCCAATGCATGAGCTTGTCACCCTATCTCACTGATGTTATGGTCATTTCCGTCTTTTACCAGCTGCTGCTTCTGAAGCTGCCTCAACCATGAGCGAGGGGCTGGATCGAGATCGATGGGCGGGTCGGGAGCGCTCGCATCCAAACCTGGGCTCTGCGGAGAGTCCGAGCCGTTCCTGCGGACCCGCCTGTGGGTCCGCATCGCCATTCCGGGAGACGCCTTGAAAAGAAAACTGAAGTTCTCGGGGCGCTTTGCGCTGACCAGCGTCGCCGCCGCCCTCTGCCTCGCGTCTCCTCTCGCATCGGCCCTCGGTCTCGGCCGCCTCAGCGTTCAATCGTCGCTCGGCGAAGTGCTTCGCGCCGAGATCGAAGTCACCAGCCTGACTCCGGAAGAGCAGGCGAGCCTGCGCATCCGGGTCGCTCCGCCCGAGTCGTACCGGGCCGCCAACGTCGACTACAACGCGGTGCTGCCCAGCACCCGAGCCACCTTCGAGAAGCGCGCCGACGGCCGTCTCTTCGTTCGTCTCGTCAGCGATCGCGGCGTCCAGGAGCCGTTCGTCGACGTCATTCTCGAGATCTCGTGGGCCACCGGCCGGCTCGTTCGCGAATACACGCTGCTGTTCGATCCGCCCGCGACGATCCGCGCCGGCGCGACGCCGCCGGCCGGCACGTCGACCGCGCCGGTGATCGCCACTGCACCGCCACCGCCGCCGACCCGCCCGCTGTCGGCGCGTGAGCAGCGCGAGGCCGCGCGAGTCGAAGCGCGCGAGCGTCGTGCCGCGGCGCGCGCCGCCGCCCCGGCTCCCGCGGAGGCCCGCAGCCGCGACGAGACCACCGCTGCCGCGCGCGCGCCGGCGCCGCCTTCGGCTGGCGCAGGCGAAGGCGTCTCGGCCGACGAATACCGCGTCCGCTCGGGCGATTCGCTGTCGAAGATCGCCGCGAAGACGCTTCGCCCCGGGGTCTCGCTCGACCAGATGCTGGTCTCGCTGTACCGGACCAATCCGGCCGCATTCAGCGGCAGCAACATGAACCGCCTGAAGGCGGGCGTCGTCCTGTCCGTTCCCTCGGCCGAGACGGCGCAGGCGATTCCGGCCGGCGAGGCACGCCAGACGATCACCGCGCAAAGCGCCGATTTCGGTGCCTACCGGCAGCGCCTCGCGTCGGCAACGCTCGACAACGCACCCGCGGCAGAGCCGAACCGTCGCCAGGGCGGCGGCCGCGTCCAGGCGTCGGTCGACGACAAGAAGCAGTCGGCGAGCACGAGCCCCGACAAGCTCAAGCTCAGCAAGGGCGGAACGGGGTCGGCGACGACACCCGGCAGCGCCGAAGACCGTCTCTCGCGCGAGCGCCAGAGCCAGGCATCGGCCGCCCGCGTGGCCGAGCTCAACCGCAACCTCAACGATCTGAAGGGCCTGCAAGGGACGGCGCCGCCGGCCGCGGCCCCGACCGCGCCGACGACGAGCGCCGGTCCCGCCGCGGCGCCGCCGCTGCCCGCGACGCGGCCGGCGTCGAGCCCGGCCGCGCTGCCGGCGCCGATTCCGTCACCGGTGATCGTCGCGGCGCCGCCGCCTTCTCCGGCTCCGTCGCCCTCCGCGTCGGCCGTGACGCTGCCGGCGCCGGTGATCGCCACCGCACCGGCGACGAGCGCCTCGGTCCCGGCGATCGGCGCCGCGCCGGTAGTCGTCGCCAGCGCCAGCAGCGCCACGCCGGCGCCCGTCGTCGCCCGGCCGGCGAGCGCGACCCGGCCGACGCCGGCGAAACCGACGAAGCCGACGGCGGAGCCGAGCTTCATCGACTCGATCACGAGCGGCAACCCGCTCTATCTGGGCGCCGGCGCTTTCGCGCTCCTCCTTGCCGCCTATGCGGGGTATCGCTACACGCAACGCTCGAAGAAGGACAGCGGCGAGACCTCGTTCCTCGAGAGCCGCCTGCAGCCCGACTCGTTCTTCGGCGCGAGCGGCGGCCAGCGCATCGACACCCGCGACGCGGCCGGAAGCTCGTCGTCGATGACCTACTCGCTGTCGCAGCTCGATGCCATCGGCGACGTCGACCCGGTCGCCGAGGCCGACGTCTACCTGGCGTATGGCCGCGATCTGCAGGCCGAGGAAATCCTCAAGGAGGCGATGCGCAGCAATCCCGAGCGCCTCGCGATCCGCACCAAGCTGCTCGAGGTCTATGCTAAGCGGCGCGACATCAAGGGCTTCGAGCTGCTCGCGACGCAGCTCTTCGCGCTCACGCGCGGCGAGGGCGAAGACTGGGCCAAGGCGCAGGAGCTGGGCGCGCAGATCGATCCCGAGAACCCGATGTACCGCGCCGGCGGCTCGCCCGAGCGTCCACTCGACGGCGGCGAAGTCGCCGAGCCGCTCGGCGCGAGCACCTTGCCGCAGTCGATCATCCCGGTGCCGTCGCAATTCGGCTCGTCGGTCGCCGATTCGTCGCAGCGCGACAGCGCCTTCGACAACATCGACCTCGATCTCGACAACCCGGATATCGGCACGCCTTCGCGTCCTGCGCCGCTCGACGCGACCCACTCGATGCCGCCCCGGACGGCGGCCGAGCCCGCGAGCTTCAACACGACGCTGAAGATGCCGCTCGTCGCCAACGAGGCGGGCGCTGCCGCTCCCGATCGTCGCGACGAGCCGCTGCCGTTCGACCTCTCGGGAATCTCGCTCGACCTCGACCAGCCGGTGACCGTCGCCGAGGATCCGAACACGATGCCCGGCGGCCTTCCCTACGACGCCGGCGAAGGCGGCGATCCGATGACGCGCAAGCTCGAGCTCGCCGAGGAGTTCCAGCGCATCGGCGACAAGGACGGGGCGCGCGATCTGCTGCGCGAGGTGCTCGCGACGGCGAGCGGCGCCACCAAGACCAAGGCGCAGGGCATGCTCGACCGGATCAGCTGAGAGGCGCCGCGCGCGCACCGTGCCGCAGGGCGCGCCGGCGCAGCATCGCTTCGCCGTGAGAGTCGCCCTCGGCATCGCCTATCGCGGCAGCGCCTACAGCGGCTGGCAGAGCCAGCCCGGCGGCCGCACCGTCCAGGACCACGTCGACGCGGCGATCAGCGCCTTCGCCGCGGCGCCGCTCAAGTCGGTCTGCGCCGGGCGCACCGACGCCGGCGTCCACGCGCTCAACCAGGTCGTTCATTTCGACTGCGACGCGGTGCGCGAGGTCGACGGCTGGGTGCGTGGTACCAACCGCTACCTGCCCGCCGACATCGCCGTGCAATGGTGTCGCTTCGTTCCGGCGAGCTTTCACTCGCGCGCCAGCGCGATCGGCCGGCGCTACGACTACCTGCTGCTCGAGTCGCCGGTTCGTCCCGCGGTCGAGAACGGGCTCGCCGGCTGGACCTTTCGCGCCCTCGACGGCGACGCGATGCGACGCGCCGCGCAGGCGCTCATCGGCGAACACGACTTCAGCGCGTTTCGATCGGCCGAGTGCCAGGCGCTCTCGCCGGTCAAGACGATGCGCGAGCTGGCGATCGAGCGCCGCGGCGCCTACTGGCGCTTCCGCTTCGACGCCGATGCCTTCCTCCACCACATGATCCGCAACATCGTCGGCTGCCTGATCGCGGTCGGCAGCGGCGCGCGCGCGTCGTCGTGGCTCGCCGACGTGCTGGCAGGGCGCGATCGCTCGCTCGCGGCGGCGACGTTCGCTCCCGACGGGCTTTACTTCCTGGGCCCGTACTACGATCCCGTCCATGCGATCCCGGAACGAACCGCGCCGATGGACTGGCTGCCCTGAGCGGGGGCACGCGAACCGCGCGCGCGCCGCGTGAACCAGCGGACGCGGATCAAGATCTGCGGCGTCTCGCAGATCGCCGACGTCGAGGCCGCGGCCGAGGGGGGCGCCGACGCCGTCGGCTTCGTCTTTCATCCGGGCAGCCCGCGCTTCGTCACGGCCGAACGCGCCGCCGAGCTCGCGCGCGCGCTGCCGCCCTTCGTCACGCCGGTCGGGCTCTTCGTCAATGCGCCGCGCGCTGACATCGACCGCGTGCTGGCGGCGATTCCGACGCTCGTCCTGCAGTTCCACGGCGACGAATCGGCCGAGGAGTGCGACGCGTTCCAGCGGTCGTACCTGCGCGCCGCGCGAATGGCGCCGGGCCTCGATTTGCTAGACTTCTCGCGCCGCCATCGCGGGGCCCAGGCCCTGTTGCTCGACGCTCACGTCGAGGGCTTCGGCGGCGCTGGAAAGGCATTCGATTGGTCGCTCGTTCCCACCGGCGTTGCTCATCGGCTCGTTTTGTCTGGTGGGTTGCATGCCGCAAACGTCGTTGCCGGGATTCAGCAGCTGCGGCCCTGGGCCGTTGACGTCTCCTCCGGCGTCGAGTCGTCGCGTGGCGTGAAGGACGCCGCCGCGATCCGCCGCTTCTGCGACGCGGTGCGCGAGGCCGATTCCCGGATCGCCGCATCGACTGCGTGAAGGCCATTCGATCATGATTCCCTACCAGCAGCCCGACGCGCGCGGGCACTTCGGCCCCTATGGCGGCAGCTTCGTCGCCGAGACGCTCGTCCATGCCCTCGACGAACTCAAGGCCTGCTACGACGACGCCAAACGCGACCCGGCGTTCGACGCCGAGTTCCGCTCCGAGCTCGCCCACTACGTCGGCCGGCCGAGCCCGGTCTACCACGCGGCACGCCTCTCGCGCGAGTTCGGCGGCGCGCAGATCCACCTCAAGCGCGAGGACCTCAACCACACCGGCGCGCACAAGATCAACAACACGATCGGCCAGGCGATGCTGGCGCGGCGGATGGGCAAGCCGCGCGTCATCGCCGAGACCGGCGCCGGCCAGCACGGCGTCGCGACGGCGACGATCTGCGCCCGCTACGGACTTGAGTGCGTCGTATACATGGGCAGCGAGGACGTCAAGCGCCAGGCGCAGAACGTCTACCGGATGAACCTGCTCGGCGCCAGCGTCGTTCCGGTCGAGAGTGGCTCGCGGACGCTGAAGGACGCGCTCAACGAGGCGCTGCGCGACTGGGTCACGAACGTCGAGAACACCTTCTACATCATCGGCACGGTCGCCGGCCCGCATCCGTATCCGACGATGGTGCGCGACTTCCAGCGCGTCATCGGCGACGAGTGCCTTCGGCAGATGCCCGAGATGATCGAGAGCCTGGGCGGCCCTGCGGGCCGGCAGCCCGACGCGGTGATCGCCTGCGTCGGTGGCGGCAGCAACGCGATGGGGATCTTCTATCCGTACATCGGCCACGAGAAGACGCGGCTGATCGGCGTCGAGGCGGCGGGCGAGGGGATCGAGACCGGGCGCCATGCCGCGTCGATCAGCGCCGGCAGCCCCGGCGTGCTGCACGGCAACCGCACCTACCTGCTGCAGGATGCGAACGGCCAGATCATCGAGACGCATTCGATCTCGGCCGGGCTCGACTATCCGGGTGTCGGCCCCGAGCACGCCTACCTGAACGACATCGGTCGCGCCGAGTACGTGAGCGTCACCGACGACGAAGCGCTCGCCGCCTTCCATCGACTCTGCCGCAGCGAAGGCATCATCCCGGCGCTCGAGTCGAGCCACGCGGTCGCCTACGCGATGAAGCTGGCGCCGACGCTCGCGCCCGATCGGCATCTCCTCGTCAATCTCTCCGGCCGCGGCGACAAGGACATCGCCACCGTCGCCGAGCTCGACGCGAAAGCGCGCCGATGAGCCGCATCGACGCCGCCTTCGCCGCCTTGCGCCGGCGCGGCAGGAAGGCGCTGATTCCCTACATCGCCGCCGGCGACCCGCACGTCGACACGACGGCGGCGATCATGCGCGCCATGGCCGGCGCCGGCGCCGACGTGATCGAGCTCGGCGTTCCGTTCAGCGACCCGATGGCCGACGGCCCGGTGATCCAGAAGGCGAGCGAGCGGGCGCTCGCGCGCGGCGTCGGCCTCGCCGACGTGCTGGCCATCGTGCGCGATTTCCGCGCCGCCGACGCGATGACGCCGGTCGTCCTGATGGGCTACGCGAATCCGATCGAGCGGTACGGGGCGGCACGCTTCGTCGCCGACGCCAAGGACGCCGGCGTCGACGGCGTCCTCGTCGTCGACTATCCGCCCGAGGAGTGCGTCGAGTTCGCCGCGCTGCTGCGCGAGGCTGGGCTCGACCCCATCTTCCTCGTCGCGCCGACGTCGAGCGACGCGCGCATCAGATCGGTCGCCGAGATCGCGAGCGGATACGTTTACCATGTCTCGCTCAAGGGCGTGACCGGTGCCGGCCACTTCGACATCGACGCCGTCAAGGACATGATCCCGCGAATCCGTTCGCACGTGAAGCTGCCGATCGGCGTCGGCTTCGGCATCCGCGACGCGAAGACGGCGCGCGCCGTCGCCGACGTCGCCGACGCGGTCGTCATCGGCAGCGCCCTCGTCCAGCTGCTCGAGACCGCGGGCCGCGACGAGGCGCCTCGGGTCGCGGCGGCATTCGTCGCCGAAGTCCGCGCCGCGCTCGATGCCTGAGTCTCGCCGAAAAGGAACCCACATGAGCTGGCTCGAAAAACTTCTGCCGCCCAAGATCCAGCCGACCGATCCGAGCGAGCGGCGCACGGTGCCGGAAGGGCTTTGGGTGAAATGCCCGGCGTGCGAGACGGTGCTCTACAAGACCGACCTCGAGAAGAACATCAACGTCTGCCCGAAGTGCTCGCACCATCACCGCATCGATGCGCGCGCCCGGATCGATGCCTTCCTCGATCCCGAGGGACGCTACGAAATCGGCCAGGAAGTCCTGCCGGTCGACGCGCTCAAATTCAAGGACAGCAAGAAGTACCCCGAGCGGCTGAAGGACGCGCTCGAGAACACCGGCGAGACCGACGCCCTCGTCGTCATGGGCGGCGCGTTGATGAGCATCCCCGTCGTCGTCGCCTGCTTCGAGTTCGATTTCATGGGCGGCTCGATGGGATCGGTCGTCGGCGAGCGCTTCGTTCGCGGCGTGCACACCGCGATCGACCAGCGCACGCCCTTCGTGAGCTTCACCGCCACCGGCGGCGCGCGCATGCAGGAGGGCCTGCTCAGCCTGATGCAGATGGCCAAGACGAACGCTTCCTTGACCCGCCTGGCCCAGGCGGGGCTGCCCTACGTGAGCGTCCTCGCCGACCCGACCATGGGCGGCGTGTCGGCGAGCTTCGCCTTCGTCGGCGACGTCGTCATCGCCGAGCCGAAGGCGCTGATCGGCTTCGCCGGGCCGAGGGTGATCGAGAACACGGTGCGCGAGAAGCTGCCCGAGGGCTTCCAGCGCGCCGAGTTCCTGATCCAGACCGGGGCGATCGACATGATCGTCGACCGGCGCGAGCTGCGACCGACGATCGCCCGGCAGATTGCCATGCTGCAGCGCCTGCCGTCGGACGCGGTCGCCTGAGACCCGGGCTTCGGCGCGCGCTGGCGTGACGCTCGCCGAGTGGCTCGCGCACTGCGAGCGGCTGCACCCCAAGACGATCGAGCTCACGCTCGAGCGCGTCGCCGCGGTCAAGTCGAGGCTCGGCCTCTCGCTCGATGCGACCACGATCGTCGTCGCCGGCACCAACGGCAAGGGATCGACTTGCGCGATGCTCGAATCGATCGCGCTCGCCGCCGGCTATCGCGTCGGCCTCTACTCGAAGCCGCACCTCGTCCATTTCGAGGAGCGCTGCCGGATCGGCGGCGAGAGCGTCGATGGCGCGGCCTTGCTGCCGCACTTCGAGGCCGTCGAGCGCGCGCGCGGCAGCACCAGCCTCACGTACTTCGAGTTCACGCTGCTCGCGATCGTTTCGCTGCTCGCCGCGACGCCGCTCGATCTCGTCATCCTCGAGGTCGGCCTCGGCGGCCGCTTCGACGCGGTCAACGCCTTCGACGGCGACTGCGCCGTGCTGACGAGCATCGACGTCGACCACGTCGAGTATCTAGGCCCCGATCGAGAATCGATCGGTCGCGAGAAGGCGGGAATCATGCGCGCGGGAAAGCCGGCGATCGTCAGCGACCCGGTGCCGCCGCGCAGCGTCATCGACGAAGCAGCGCGCATCGGCGCCGACCTTCGGCTCGCCGGTCGCGACTTCCGCCACGCCGGCGATCGCCAGCAGTGGAGCTGGTCGGGTCGCGACACGCGCTTCGCGGGGCTCGGCTATCCGGCGCTGCGCGGCGCCAACCAGCTCCTCAACGCATCGGGCGCGCTCGCGGCGTTCGAGGCCCTGCGCGAGCGGCTGCCCGTGAGCGCGCAGGCGATCCGCACCGGCCTGGCGACGGTGGCGCTGCCGGGGCGGTTCCAGGTCGTTCCCGGCGCGCCGACGATCGTCCTCGACGTCGCCCACAACCCGCACGCGGTCGCGGCGCTCGCGCAGAACCTCGACCAGATGGGCTACTTCCCGCGCACCCACGCCGTCTTCGGCGCGATGCGCGACAAGGACATCGGCGCCATCCTGGCGCGCATGGCGCCGCTCGTCGACGCCTGGCATTTCACCGACCTGCCGGGCGCGCGCGCGGCGAGCGCCGCCGAGCTCGCGGCCCGCTTCGCCGCGATCGACGCCGGCACGAAGGCGGCGCCGGTCGCGACGCACGCCAGCCCCGCCGCGGCGCTCGTGGCAGCCCTCGGCGGCGCCGACCCCGCTGATAGAATCGTCGTCTTCGGCTCCTTCTACACCGTGGGCGGCGTGCTCGAGAACGGGCTGCCGCAACGATCCGGCCGCAACGCGGCCTGAGCCGTTCGCCGCGCGGCCCGGCGGCGCCCCCGCCCTCGGCTCGAACGTCCGGCTCACCATGTTCAAGCAGAAGCGCGACCCCGCTCCCGACAAGCCGAGGCTCGAGCCCGCGGACGCCGTCCAGCAGGCGCGCACGCGAGCACGCCAGCGACTGATCGGCGCGATCGTCCTGCTGGCGATCGGCATCATGGGATTCCCGCTCGTGTTCGAGACGCAGCCGCGGCCGATCCCGGTCGACGTCCCGATCGAGATTCCGCGCCGCGAATCGTTGCCGCCGCTGGCGATGCCGCCGGCACGCTCGACGCCGGCGCGACCGCAGGCGCCCGGCGGCGACGGCAGCACGGCCGCCTCGGCGCCCGTGGGTGCGCTGCCGGCGCAGACGGCGGTCGCCGCGCGCGCGTCGGCGCCGGTGTCGCGCAGCGCCGAGGCGATCGTCACCGAATCGAGCGCCGATGCCGGACGAGACGTGACGGCGCCGCGCGCCGCGCCGGCGGAGCGCGCGCCATCGCCCCCGGTCGCCCGCGCCGCTTCCGCGGTCGAGCCGCCGCGACGTGGCGAGAGCAGCGCTCTCGCGGCGACGTCGGCGCCGCGCTCGGCGCCGAGCGACGGCGAACGCGCCCGCGCGCTGCTCGAAGGCCGGCCTGTCGCGAGCGCCGACGAGCAGCGATTCGTCGTCCAGGTCGGCGCCTTCGCCGACGCCGAGGCCGCGCGCGAGACGAGGAAGAGCGTCGAGAAGCTCGGCCTGAAGACGTACACGCAGGTCGCGCAGACGTCGAGCGGCAACCGCATCCGCGTTCGCGTCGGTCCGTTCGCCTCGCGCGGCGAAGCCGAGTCCGCGCTCGCCAAGGCCAAGGCGGCCGGCCTCAGCGCCGTGCTGCTCACGCTGTGAATTGCATTCGTGATCGAGTGGCCGACGCTCGGATGGGTCGACCTGGCGATGCTCGGAGTCATCGCGTTGTCGGCGCTCGTCGGCGCGGTGCGTGGGCTGACCTTCGAGGTGCTGTCGCTGCTCGGCTGGGTCGCCGCCTGGTTCGCGGGCCTGTGGCTCGGGCCGTCGCTCGCGCCCCACATTCCCGTCGGCGCGCCGGAGTCTCCCTTGAACGGCATCGTCGCGTTCGCATCGGCGTTCCTGATCGTCCTCGTTCTCTGGGGGCTGGCGGCGCGCGGCGTCTCGGCGCTCGTCGGCAAGACGCTGCTGAGGCCGCTCGACCGCTTGCTCGGCGCCGTGTTCGGCGTCGCGCGCGGGGTGCTGGTGCTGCTCGCGCTGGCAGCGGTCATTTCGTACACGCCGGCGAGCGCTTCGGACGCGTGGCGCGAGTCGCACGGCGCCGTGTGGCTGAATTCGATCGTGCACGAGCTGATGCCGCTGCTGGCGCCGGGAACGCCGGGCCCGGCGCCGCGAAGTGTCTGAACGAGTCCCTGCGCCGCCCGCGCGCCCGTTGAATCGCAAGGAGCTGCCATGTGCGGAATCGTCGGAGTGATCGCGAAATCGCCGGTCAACCAGCTGATCTACGACGCCCTGCTGCTGCTTCAGCACCGCGGCCAGGACGCTGCCGGGATCGTCACCATGGAGGGGACGAAGTGCTTCATGCAGAAGGCGCGAGGCATGGTTCGCGACGTCTTTCGCACGCGCAACATGCGCGCGCTGCCGGGCAAGGTCGGCCTCGGCCAGGTGCGCTACCCGACGGCGGGCAACGCCTACAGCGAAGAGGAAGCGCAGCCGTTCTACGTCAACGCGCCGTACGGCATCGTTCTCGTCCACAACGGCAACCTGACCAACGCGGCGGCGCTGAAGCAGGAGCTGTTCGACATCGACCGGCGCCACATCAACACCGGCAGCGACACCGAGGTGCTGATCAACGTCCTCGCCCACGAGCTCGAGCGCGCGGCGCGTGACAAGCAGCTCTCGCCCGAGGAAGTGTTCGCGGCGGTCGCCGCCGTGCACAAGCGGATCCGCGGCTCGTACGCGGTCGTTGCCCTCATCGCCGGGCATGGCCTGCTCGCCTTCCGCGACCCGTTCGGCATCCGCCCGCTCGCCTTCGGCGAGGGCGTCGGCCCCGACGGTCCCGAAGTGATGGTCGCGAGCGAGTCGGTGGCGATCGTCGGCACCGGCCACGCGCTGACGCGCGACGTCGCGCCGGGCGAGGCGATCTTCATCGACCTCGAGGGCACGGTGCACGCGCGCCAGTGCGCCGAGAACCCGTCACTCAACCCGTGCATGTTCGAGTACGTCTACCTGGCCCGGCCCGACTCGATCATGGACGGCGTCTCGGTCTACCAGGCTCGCCTCAACCTCGGCGAGACCCTCGCCCAGCGCGTCATCTCGACGCTGCCGCCGTCGGAGATCGACGTCGTCATCCCGATCCCGGAATCGAGCCGGCCGTCGGCGATGCAGCTCGCGCAGCGGATCGGCAAGCCGTACCGCGAGGGCTTCGTCAAGAACCGCTACGTCGGCCGCACCTTCATCATGCCGGGGCAGGGCGTCCGCAAGAAGTCGGTGCGCCAGAAGCTGAACGCGATCGAGGTCGAGTTCAAGGGCCGCAACGTTCTTCTCGTCGACGATTCGATCGTGCGCGGAACGACGTCGCAGGAGATCGTCCAGATGGCGCGTGACGCCGGCGCGAAGAAGGTCTACCTCGCGTCGGCGGCGCCGCCGGTGCGCTTCCCGAACATCTACGGAATCGACATGCCGACGTCGGCCGAGCTGGTCGCGCACGGCCGCTCGATCGAGGAGATCCGCGAGTTCATCGGCGCCGACAAGCTGATCTACCAGGACGTCGCGGCGATGAAGCGCGTCGTCGCCGCGCTCAACCCGAAGCTCGACGGCTTCGAGGCATCGTGCTTCGACGGCGTCTACATCGCCGGCGAGGCGAGCGCCGACGAGGTCGCGGCGATGGCGGCCGCCCGCAGCGGCGGCGGCGATGAGGACGACGGCGCTGCCGACCGCGGTGCCCTGACGCTGCAGAGCGCAGCCGAGCTGGCCTGATGGGCGACCGCAAGATCCCGCGCAGGGCGTTGCCGGCCGGGCTCGGCCGCGACACGCTCGCCGTTCGCGAGGGCCTGCCGGCGAGCGCGTGGAACGAGAACTCGGAGGCGCTCTTCCTCACCAGCAGCTTCGTCCAGCCCGACGCGGCAACGGCGGCGGCGCGATTCGCGAACGAGGAAGAAGCCTTCATCTATTCGCGCTTCACCAATCCCACGGTCATGATGATGGAGCGCCGGCTGGCGGCGCTCGAGGGCGCCGAGGCGTGCATCGCGACGTCGAGCGGGATGAGCGCGATCCTGCTGCTCGGCATGGGCCTGCTCAAGGCCGGCGACCACGTCGTCTGCTCGCAGAGCGTGTTCGGCTCGACGGTGATGCTGTTCGGCCGCGAGTTCG
>Ga0157375_10003843_pt1 | contig 13030 bp, 15 predicted proteins | sample M35metaG_FD_115311 | JGI IMG/M metagenome (GOLD analysis project Ga0157375, IMG submission 115311) | Miscanthus rhizosphere microbial communities from Kellogg Biological Station, Michigan, USA - M3-5 metaG | ecosystem: Host-associated > Plants > Roots > Rhizosphere > Soil | place: USA: Michigan...
AACAACATCACCGCTCCCTGGTGTGCGTCCTTGCCTTGCGCCGGGTTATCAGGAAAGACGCAAATCGCTTTCAGCCCGAAAGCGCCTCGCTCGCCGCCGCGATAAGCAGACATTAGTCCGAGAAACCCACGCGCGTTAGGCGGACGAATTATCGTACGCAGAGGCTGATGCACCTGGTCACGAGCAAGGGCCGACAAAGCGTCAGCCATCAATTCGATGCCATCGGTCATCGGCAGCAGCTCTCTAATCTGCGGACTGTCGAGAATTAGTATCTTCATAGTTGATCGATCCAGGTGTTACCCCAAAAGGTGAATCCACCTACAGGATTCGCACGGAATGGTTAACGTCGCTCCCGTCAGTTTTAGCTCAAGTCTCTATAAAACTGCAAAAAATGCGCGTGTGAGGGATGAGCAATGATTGGCACGGTCATTGCCAAAAAGAGGGGCACGGAGGCAAGGAATGAAAAAGGGGTTGTTAAGTATCTTTTGTTTGTTGGCATTGAGTTTGACGGCGCTTCCCGTTGGAGCGCAAACACGAACGAGACGATTTGACAATTACAGGCGTTACGAACAACGCGTAGCTGACTCGCGGTATCGTAACGAAGCTTATAGAGACCGAAGTTATCGCGACCGCGATTACTGGGACCGCGACAGGTCAGTTTGGGATCAGCATCGTGACAAGATCACGACCGCGGCAGGCGCCGGTGGCGGTGCTGTAATCGGCGGACTTATCGGCGGCACGAAGGGCGCAATCATTGGCGCTATAGCAGGTGGAGGCGGAGCAGCACTCTACACCTACAAACTTCGAGATAAAGACAGGCGACGCTACTAAAGCTTGTCAATAACGGTTCGGTCACGCATTGAAAGATGAGTGGCCTTGTCAGGGCCCGGATGTGAAGGGGAGAGCACGTCCGGGTCCTAACATTTTAAAGCCACAAAGAAGCATAAAAAGCACAAAAGATTTATCCAAATCATTTTGTGCTCTTTGTGCTTCTTTGTGGCCGTCTGTTATATAGATAAGTCCGCATTTACCAGGCTCGTCGGAGATTCTGATGGAATTTAAGGAAAACATTCTCGGACTGATCGGAAATACGCCTTTAGTCAGACTCAACCATCTGGCCCGAGACACAAAAGCACAAGTGTTCGCAAAGATGGAGAGTCTCAATCCGGGCTACTCAGTTAAAGATCGAATCGGCGTGGCAATGATTGAAGCTGCCGAACGCGAAGGGATTCTTAAACCGAGTGGAACAATAATCGAAGCGACTTCGGGAAACACTGGAATCGGTTTGGCGCTCGCGGCCGCGGTGAAGGGGTACAAATGCATCTTCGTGATGACCGACAAAGCTTCTGTTGAGAAGTCGCGCTATTTAAAAGCGCTGGGTGCCGATGTGGTCATCACGCCAGTGTCCGCTAAACCAGGAACTCCGGATCATTACGTCTCAACCGCCAAGCGAATCGCAGCAGAAACTCCTAACTCTTTTTATCCCGATCAGTATTCACATCCTGCAAATCCGGAAGCGCATTACCGCACTACCGGGCCGGAGTTGTGGCGGCAGACTGAAGGCAGGATCACTCACTTCGTCGCCGGGCTCGGAACGGGCGGCACGATTTCCGGCACCGGCCGGTTTCTCAAAGAGAAGAATCCAGCCATCAAGATCATCGGCGCCGATCCTTACGGTTCGATTTTCAAGACCTATAAAGAAACAGGAAAGATCGTCGAGGCGACACCCTATTTGGTGGAGGGAATCGGCCAGGAGATCGTGCCGCCGAATGTTCACATCAAGTACGTGGATGAGGTAATCAACGTAACGGATCGCGAATCATTTGAACTGTCGCGCCTGCTGGGCAGAATGGAAGGAATCTTCTGCGGCGGCTCGACCGGAACGAACCTCGCGGCCGCACTGCGTGTCGCGAAACATTTGGACGAAAACGCGGTTGTAGTTTTTATTGTTTGCGACACCGGCGAGCATTACTTAAGCAAACATCACTCTGATGAGTGGCTAAAAGAGAAGCGCCTGCTGGAGCCGCAAAAGATCACCGCCGGATTGATCAGTGGAACAAAAAAGCCGCACGCTCCAAAAACGTTAGTGTCTGTGACGCCCGCTGACACTCTGGCTGAAGCGCTGGAGAAGATGGATGATCTCGGAGTCACTCAGATTCCGGTGCTGGAAGAAGGGCAAGCCGTAGGTTCACTGCGAGAGAATCGATGCCTGGCGAAAGTCGTTCGGAATCGGGAATTACTGAATTCGCCTGTGAGTGAAGTGATGGAGGCGAGTTTTCCGACAGTCGACGTCGATGCGAGCTCGAGCGAGGTGACGCGACGATTGCAGACGAGTCCGGCGGTGCTGGTTGAAGAGTATGGACGAATTATAGGAATCATTACTCGTCACGATGTGCTCGACCTCAAAGTGACCCAGTGAAAGAAGAAAAAGTTTTGGCGGCCAATCGTGCTGCGTTCCACAATTATCATATTTCGGATAAGTACGAAGCCGGTATTGTGTTGACAGGCACCGAAGTAAAGAGTGCCATGGGAGGTCGCGTACAGTTAAAGGAAGCTTACGTTTCCGTGCGCGAGGGCGAGGCGTGGTTGTTCAATGCACACATTTCGCCGTATTCTCATGGGAACCGCGAGAATCACGATCCACTGAGAACTCGCAAGCTGCTGCTTCATAAACGTGAAATATCCCGACTGGACGAAGCTACAGCCAAACAGGGAATGACTCTCGTTCCCACACAGCTCTACTTAAAAAACGGCCGGATAAAGATCGAGGTCGGCGTCGCGCGCGGTAAGAAGATGTATGACAAACGAGAGGCCGAGCTAAAGCGGACAGTTGAAAGAGAAACGCGAGCCCAGCTCAAAGAACGTAATCGATGAAGGTCCATCCACAGATTCTTCTGTGTAGTATGTGGATGGTTTGAAAGCATCACGTAATCCTAAACCCAGGAGAACTTACTCACCATGCAAGTTGAAGCCAGTCGGGGGCCAATTGAAGAACTTGATGTTCAAGCCTTGGCGGTTGCCGTTTTCAAAAATGAAAAAGCCACTGAAGGCTTTTTAAAGAAACTCGACGAACTTTCCGGAGGACTCGTGCGCTCCGCACTCGACGCCGAAGAGTTTGTAGGCAAAGAAGGAGAAGTCGCTTATTTCCACCTGGTGGGAAACAACAAGCTCAAGGCGCGGCGCCTGCTTCTAGTAGGTGCAGGCGAAGCCGGCGATTACAGTGCTGCGCAAGTTTCACAGATGGCCGGCACCGCAGTTCGTTCGTTGCGCAGTAAAAACGCCAAATCCGTCGCCGTACTTCCGCGAGCTTCCGCGGATGCGGGGCAAACAGCAAGAGCCGCTGTCGAAGGCGCATTCATTTCGCTTTTTGATCCCGATAAGTATCGAACTGTAGAAAAAGAAGAGAAGAGGATTGATCGTCTGGTGGTGGTGATCGAGGGTGGCGAAGAGAAGTCACTGCAAGAAAGTGTGAAGACGGGAATGATCGTTGGTGAGTCAATCAACTTCACGCGTGACCTGGCGAATGAGCCGGGCGCTTACATGACGCCAACGGACATGGCTGAACGCGCGCGTGAGATTGCCGGCGAGTTCGGATTGAGTATTGACGTGCTGGACGAAGCGCGCATGGAACAGGAAGGCATGGGGTCGCTGCTGAGCGTCGCGCGCGGTTCGGAGCAGCCAGCCAAACTGATTATTCTGAAATACACACCCGCGACTCAAGCTACCGACAACAAAGAATTACTGGCGTTCGTCGGTAAAGGTGTGACGTTTGACTCCGGCGGTATTTCACTCAAGCCGGGCGAGAATATGGAGTTGATGAAGTACGACATGACTGGCGGCGCCACGGTCCTGGGTGCAATGCGTGCGATTGCGCAGTTGAAACCTCCGATTCCGATTTTAGGCGTTGCGCCTTGCACTGAGAACCTGCCGTCCGGCAAGGCGACGAAGCCGGGAGACGTTGTGAAAGCGATGACCGGCAAGACTATCGAGATCATCAATACCGACGCTGAAGGGCGACTAATCCTCGCCGATGCGATCGCTTATGCCAAGAAACTCGGCGCTACAAAAATCATCGATATGGCGACTTTGACAGGCGCTGTTTCGATAGCGCTGGGCGACGTGAACGCTGCCGTGCTCGGAACCGATCAGGAATTGATCGACGAGATAATTGCTGCGGGCAGGGAAGTGGGCGAGAAGTTCTGGCAGTTACCACTCGACAAGGAATATTCGAAACAGATCAAGTCAGACATTGCCGACATTAAGAACGTCGGTGGGCGCAAAGCAGGAACGATCACGGCAGCGGCGTTTCTGAAAGAGTTTGCGGATGGTATCTCCTGGGCGCATCTGGATATCGCAGGGACTGCCTGGGGTGACGAAGCGAAACCATATCGCTCCAAAGGCCCGACGGGGATCGCCGTGCGAACGCTGCTGCGCATCGTCGACCGAGCCAGTCAAAGGTAGTTGACCCCTTTGAAGCGAGCGCCACCTTGGAGTGCGGCGGCTTGCCGCCGCTTTGTTATCGCTGGCGAGTGATCGAGGCGAAAGCGGTGGCAAGCCGCCGCACTCCAAAGAGTGTCGTTAGCGGTAGACAGTTGTGTCCTCGACTGTTCACACTTTTCGGCAGCACTGGCGAGCGATTGTGTATTTTTACGAGGATTTTTGAAAGAAGAACAATGGCATGGGGGTTGTACTAGCAAAGTCAACCCGCCAAAGGGTGCGAGTCGCCTTAGTGATACGTCCTCGCCCCCTCGAATGCCGCTCGAGGTTTTTCCCGGCTCCCCTTTGGCACCCCCCTCAGCCAAACTCCCCATTGCCAGAAAATTAACCCCAAGACACGAAGGCGCAAATTAAAGAAAGAGTTTTTTGTGTCTTCGTGTCTTGGTGGTTTAGAGTTATACTTTCCGCGAGTGACGCGGTGTCCTCAGCTAGCCCTGACATCCATCGCTGGCTTTGGGAGTTTAGAAAAGCACAGTGATCGACTACTACAGAATTTTGGGTGTCCAGACCAATGCGTCTCAGGCTGAAATCAAGTCGGCCTACAGGAAACTTGCGCGCAAAAGTCATCCCGATGTAAATCCAAATTCCGAAGCTGCACGCCAGTTCGCTTTGCTCTCCAAGGCATACCACACGCTCAGCGATCCGCAGGAGCGTGCCTATTACGACGATCAGTTGAAAGCACAGAAGAACCGCAGCTACTCGATTCTCGACTCGAACAATCCACACGCCAAGCGCGCTCGTAATTTGGCGGTGCAGGCGAAATGGGATCGTTTGGTCGATGAAATCATCGAACGCGATCGGCAGGAGAACCGTGAACGTCAGCGAGCAGTATTCACTACCGTATCGCTGTTCCTCTCAACTTTCTTCCTGGCGATGATGCGGCCTCAGTTGTGGCAGGTGTTTTCGACGATGGGCCGTGTCATAGTGCTGACGTTGTTCGTGATTGGTGTTTGGCATCTCGCGAACCGCTTGCGTGAGTACTTAGCGCATTACACTTACAAACCAGACCCGATCCAGGGATCGATCATCAGCCAGGGTGCTCTGCCGGAGCAGCCATTCACTCGTTTCTCTGCGTACACGTTTTTGCTTGTGGGTTACGCTCTCAGCGTTGGAATAGGTCTGTACATCGGCTGGCACGCGCAGGACTTTTTTAGTGATCTGACGCTGCTGTTTCGCCATCGCGTCGTAGCCGTTCAATCGAGCGTCGTTTTCGATCTGATTTTTTATCCCCCGATTGCCGTGCTTATCGTCGATACAGTGCACGGCCTCGCCTCCCGCATCGACTAGACACAGGTAGGCCAGGATAAATCCCCTAAGTTCTGGAAAATCGTGTAAATCCTGTGTATAGTTTTCTCCCGCAAAACAATAAAGGAGCACGAAAATGGCCGACACCGCAAATCAACGCCGATTTCTTGCTTCGAAGCTTGAGGGACTTACCGAATCCGAGGTGGGCGAAGTCCTGGATTACGTCTCACTCATCGAATCTACGCGACGATCAAAAACAACACCGCTGGTTTTAGATGATGAGGTGGTAGCGGCTTTGGCTGATGCTCACGAGAATCGACGTGCGCGCCAGGCTTTCGAATGGGAAGCAGTTCGCCGCAAGGCGGAAAGACGAGCCGCTGCCTACAGATGAGTGAACGGTCCAGGCTTCAATTCATTTGTGCTTTTTGTGCCTCCTTGTGGCTTGGTTCTGTCCTGGTGGTGGCCCAGGAGAGTCGCAACCTCACGCCGCTTCAACTCGAAATCCAGAAACAGCAGCAGCGTTTGAGTTCTTCCGATGCGGAAGAACGGCGGGATGCAGTCATGAAGCTTGGTGCGATGCGTATGGCCGCCGCATCGCGAGTGGTCGTGCCCGCCCTTAACGATGCATCGCCAACGGTTCGCGCGCATGCTGCGAAAGCGATACTTTCAATGGGCACCGATGAGAGTGTCGCCGCCCTGATTCCGCTGCTCAGCGATAAAGACGAGTTTGTGCGACGCGAAGCCGCTTACGCGCTCGGCCTCACTCGCAGCCGAAAGGCAATTGATGCTTTGACTGAGCGATTGCTAAACGATAAGGAAGATGGAGTGCGCGCGGCCGCAGCAGTTGCGTTGGGACAGATTGCCGATGAGGCTGCGACGGTGGCGCTGGTTGGAACACTGGCGCCGGAATTGTCAGCGCCTTCGAAGACGAAAAAGAAACGAGAGCAAAATGTTTTTGTGCTTCGCGCAGCCGCATCTGCTCTTGGGCAGATCAGGAGCCGAGCGGGAACTGCGGCGCTGGTCTCAGTGCTGAATAACGAAAGGCTTCCGAACGATGTGCGGCGTGAGGCAGCACGCTCGCTGGGCATGATTGGCGATCCGGCGGCTGAGCCGGCATTGAGAGAAGCCTCAACCGCGGCAGATCCTTACTTGTCAGAGATCGCGTACCAGGCTCTACGAAAATTAGGCCGCGGATAAACGCAGATCAGTTTTCAACTTTTTCGCCGCGGCCATGACCCTTCTTCGCAGCCTTCGACGCCTGCGGAATCGGCAATCCGACACCACCTGACAAAGATTCACTTGAACCTTCCGATGTGTCAGCACCCTGTGCCATTTCGTGAATCAACGCACCGCCAGAACTCTTTGAGAAGATCAGTTTGTTGCGAATGCCGTCGACATCGACGTGCACGAGATCTCCCAGTCCAATCTGGCCGGTAGCGACAAGATTAGATAGCGGATAAACGAGGAACCGCTCGACCGCTCGCTTCAGGTGACGCGCTCCGTACTTGAAATCGAGTCCTTCCTTCATCAGCATGTCTTTCGCCGTATCAGAACACTGAAAGACAAACTTGGTTCCGGCTGACTGCATGATCCGATCCTGAACTGCCTGCAATTCGAGATCGAGGATCTGTCGGAGGTGATGTTCCTTCAACGAACGGAAGACCACTACCTTATCGATGCGGTTCATAAACTCCGGCGAGAACTTGCGCCGCGCCGCTTCGACCGCCGTGCGATAAATCTTCTGATCGACGTCGGTATCATTTGGAGTCTTGGAACCCTTCCCCGGGGCGAAGCCGATACCGCCGGATATCAACTCTGACATTTCGCGGGCGCCGAGGTTCGAGGTCATGATGACCATCGCCTTGGAAAAGTCGACGCGACGATTGTCACCCAGCGTCAACGTGGCCTTGTCGAGAATACCCAGCAGCAGTTGCCACAAACTGTCGGAAGCTTTTTCGATCTCATCGAACAGCACGAGCGACACTTTCATGTCGTCGGTGTGCATGCGGTCGAGGTTTTCCTGGGTCAGCATCGGCGAAGTTTCGCGATGACCCAGGTACCCTGGAGGTGAGCCGATCAGTTTGGCGATCTCGTGAGAGTGTTGAAACTCCGCGCAGTCGATTTTAACGACGGCATTCGGATCCCCATAGAGCACCTCGGCAGCCGCTTCGATCACGCGAGTCTTTCCGGAACCTGTCGGTCCCAAAAACAGCATCGTGCCGATCGGCCGGTTAGGGGGATTCATGCCCGCTAAAAAGATTTGATACAGACCGCTCATGCGTCTGACCGCGCGTTCCTGACCCACGATTCGCGAAGTCAAGCGCTCCTCAAAATCCTGAGCACGCGGGCTCTTTTGATCTGGATCGAGGAAAACTGTACCTGTGTTATTCATGTCTCTTGTCACGTCGTACTCAGCTAACATCGGCTCGCTCCTTCAGGCCTCAAGACCCTTTGGCCCATTGCCTCACTAGCAAGGAACGATCCGCACATCAAATTGATGCGGGGGGAAGTTGCTAAGGTTCGCCAACCCCGGTTTCAGCGCCTGAAACGGTGGCAACCCGATGCTATATATACAACTCCGCAAAAAATGTCACCACAAATATGTGCGAGTGACAATTAATTGCACGTTTTAATTCATAGGTTATACGGATTGGCGCTAATCGTAATACTCGAGCCCGAGGTGAGTAATCAGGTCCTCGCCACGCAGATGCCGGAGCGTGTTTTTGAGTTTCATGAGCTGAATAAAAATGTCGTGCTCGGGATACAACCCGGGCGCGGTTTGCGGGGATTTGAAATAGAACGAAAGCCACTCCTGCACGCCTTTCATCCCGGCGCGCTGAGCGAGGTCGAGAAACAGAGCCAGGTCGAGAACTAGCGGCGCGGCCAGGATCGAGTCGCGGCAAAGGAAGTCGATTTTGATCTGCATCGGATAGCCGAGCCAGCCGAAGATGTCGATATTGTCCCAGCCTTCCTTGTTGTCTCCGCGCGGCGGGTAGTAGTTGATCCGCACCACGTGTGAGAAGTCTTTGTAGAGACTCGGATAGACTTCCGGCTGGAGAATGTATTCGAGCACTGACAACTTCGACTCTTCCTTCGTCTTGAAAGAATCCGGATCGTCGAGCACTTCACCGTCGCGGTTGCCGAGAATGTTCGTCGAATACCAGCCGTGCAGTCCCAGCATGCGTGATTTCAATCCCGGCGCGATGATCGTCTTCATCAGCGTTTGGCCAGTCTTGAAGTCTTTGCCGCAGATGGCGAGTTTGTTCTGGTCGGCTAGAGTCATCAGCGCGGGAATATCGACGGTCAGGTTCGGCGCACCGTTAGCGAAGGGAATTCCCGACTTCAGCGCAGCGTAGGCATAGATCATCGAGGGCGCGATCGCCTTGTGGTTCTCACGCATGGCTTTCTCAAACGATTCGATCGTCTTGTGTACCGGGTGCGGCTTTAAAAAGATTTCGGTCGAAGCGGCCCAGATCATCACGACACGCGAGCACTTGTTTTTCCGTTTCCATTCGGCGATCTCATCGATGAGCTGCTGGGCCAGTTCAAACTTGTTCGGACCAGTTTTCACGTTCGTTCCGCTGAGTCGCTTCACGTAAGCCTGATCGAAGACTGCCTGCATCGGTCTAATCTTGCGTAGTGGTGCTTTGAGTTGGGCCAGGAGTTCTTTTTCCAAAACGCCCGCGTTAAGCGCCGCGTCATAGGCTGAGTCCGGAAAGATGTCCCACGCGCCGAAAACAAGATCTTTTAGTTGCGCGAGCGGAACGAAGTCTTTGACGAGAGGCACGCGGTTGTCAGTTCGTTTTCCGAGACGAATCGTGCCCATTTGCGTCAGGCTGCCGATGGGCTGAGCGAAACCTTTCTTAATCGCTTCAACGCCGGCGATGAAAGTAGTACTGACAGCGCCCAGACCGACAAGTAAAACTCCCAGCTTTCCTTCGGCCGGACTTATCTCCGCTTGTTTCGCAACTGGCATCTCGATGGGTTCTCCTTTGTGGTGTGAAGCGATAATACCGGGCGCGCCCCGATTAGAACCGACGAATCTTGCTCATTATTGGCGACGCCTTGCTGACGAGGCCTTTGCGGAATTCGCGCGGTGTGGCGCCGGTAGCGATGCGAAATGCTTTCGTGAAGTGACTGCTGCTCAAGTAGCCGACGCGTGCGCCGACTTCCGTCACTGAAAGATCGGTCTCAGCCAGTAGCGACTGAGCTCGCGTAGCGCGAATGCCGGCGAGATAGTTGTGAGGCGAAGCTCCGGTGAGTTTCTTGAAAAGTCGCGCGAAGTGAAACGGCGAAAGATAAGAAGCCGCCGCCAGTGCCTTCAACGTGAGATCCTGATCGAGCTGACTGTGCATCAACTCGACTGAGCGACGAATACGCCGGTCAACGAGGCCAACGCGCGAAAGTTCCAGTTCTTCGGAGAGGCGAGGCGTTGAATAGTTTCTCAGTATATGGACCAACGCCTGCTCAGCCAACGCTCGCATGACTATCTCCTTGCCGGGCGCTTCACCGGCGAGCTCCGCAACGAATTCCGCGAGCAGGCCGTCGAGCTTTTGATCGCCAAGCACATGTTCGCGTGTGAAGGTGACGATGGATTTCGGCGGAATCAAGCGCATAGCCGTTGCGTGTTGCAGGACCAGCGAAGCTGAGAACGTGAGAAAGAGAAGCTCTACCTTCTGCCCCTTTGTTGTCACGCTTGTATTCGGTTCGAGAACGACTGAATGCGAACCTGGCAGAGTCGTATGTTTGCCGTCGAGCGTGTAATCGAGCTGGCCCGCGAGAATGGTGAGCAGTGAATAACCTGAGGTCGCCTGGCTCTGCCACAGAAGTTGTTTTGCCCTGCGGTAGTGAACTGAAAAGTCTGGCGAAACGAAGAAGCGGTTTAGTTGAGCCACCGGGCGAGTCATCGATGAGCCAGCATAGCGGCAGGATTGTTCGTAATCAAAGCATCAACGCCGATAGATCGCGCGCGCTCGATCCATGCTGGATCGTCCACCGTCCAAACAGCCACGCTCCAACCAAGAAGTTTTGCTTTGTCGATCAACTCCTTGCGAGCGAGTCTGTGATGGAGCGCTAGTGCGGATGCGCCCACGGCTATCGCCTGATTGATCATGCGCTCGTTGGATAACGTCGAGAGGTTTGATAGAGATGGTTCAAAAAGAGCTGCCGTTTTGATTTCGGAATCGATGCCCTTAACTACCTTGATTGCCGCCAAGTCAAAACACGAAACGATTACTCGCTCCTTTAACGAGTGTTCGTTGATGAGCCTGCAACATGTTTCCACCAGCACGGTATGCTTCGACGCCGAGTCGGATTTCATCTCAAGATTGAGAACTAGATCGTTTGACTCGAAGAGCGTGAGCAATTCTTCGAGGCTGGGTACTCCAATATTGAGGCTTTCGAGCTCCGACAGCGTCAGATCAGCAATGCGATGTGATAAGCCAGTGGTACGACGCAGCGTGCTGTCGTGAATGATTACTGGAACACTGTCGCGTGTGAGACGAACGTCAAACTCGATTCCATCGGCTCCAGCCGCAATCGCTTCACGAAAAGCGGCCATCGTGTTTTCCGGCGCAATGGCAGACGCGCCGCGATGAGCGATGATCAGTGGTGAGGGCATGTTTAAGCCACGGATCTTCACAGATCTGTGGCTGGATTGACGATCCGCTTCAACTTGATATCAAACGTGCCGTAATCCGTTTTGACCCGCCCGCCGACTGGAATGTGCTGGGCATCATCAGTGATCCAAATCGAAAACTCACCCTTCTCTTCGTCGATCAGCCGGTCTGGTCCAAACACTTCGGGATTCACTCGCAGAACATCGACGCGCCCCAGGATCGTTTTCATCCGTTTCTTCTCGACAACCCGGACCGGGATCTTGTAAACGCGACCGCCGTCTCCGACGAAAACTTCGAAGCTTCTTCCTACTTCGAGCGGCTGAGTGCGAATGAAGTAGATTGCCGAAAGCAAATCCTGCAACTGTCCGGAGAAATCAGTGATCGCGTGGCGTGGCTCGGCGGATGGATTGTTTGGATCGCGTGAAGTCCAGGTCATCTTGCCCTGCGAGCGATCGAACGTCGATTCCGTTGTGCGTACTCGCTTTCCATTTTCATCTAAAATCGTCGTTCTTTGAACAGTAAACGACGCCGGCTCGACTGTAGACTCGACTCGTTCGCGAAAGTTCAGATTGAACAGCCGAACAAAGAAACCTTTACTCGCGACGTCAGCCCTGAAAGTTAAGGCGTATGGCTTTTCTTCCCGCGAGCCGTCGGCGACAGGCGTGCGGCTCGCGCGAAATTTCAGGTCGGCGACGTCCAGCTTGCGCAGCAGCGCTCGCGAAAACTCAGCTTCGAAGTGAAGCTCTTCGCCCAGCTCGAAATGTCTCGAGCCGGCCTTCGGATCAAGCTTTTGCGCGCGCGCAAATGGAAGACTCGCGGAGATGCTGATTGCAACCGCAAGCAGAAAAACGAAGACAGTGATTTTGATAGGTGTTCGCAAGTTAGAAATAGTAAGTCTTAATCAACAGCAGCCCCCAGGCTGCGACGAGCCCAAGCGCCGCGCGGTACTCTCGATGCCTGAGATAGAGCGTACCATCAAATTTGTTCGCGCCCGCCCCTTGGCGAAACGGAGTAAGCCGGGGAAAAAACAGAGGCACCGATTGCCTGTACCGTTCGAAGTCTTCGCCAAAGAGCTGGGCCATAGTGGACGCTTCGACGCGCATCACCGGTAAATAGATGCCAAGAAAGAGACCGGCAAACAGCAGGGCAAGTAACAGTCGACCCGACGCGATCGTGAAGCCCAGTCCGAGCAGAAAGCTTCCGAGATAGAGCGGATTGCGCGTGAAGGCGTAGGGGCCTGATATTGCTAGTTGCGCATTTTTTCGGATGTGGCCAGCGGCCCAGGCGCGCAGCGCCAGACCGAGGAGCGAGACGGATGCTCCGATCAGCAAAGCCATCGGCGTAGGCCGCGCGAAAAGGATGAAGACTGCGCCGCACAAAAAACCGAGCGGCACTCGCCAACGCTGAATCCACGTTCCACCTCTTCGCATTTGATTTCAGAGTTCAGTTTGACAGGATTCACATGATTTTCAAGATTGACATGTAAATCCTGTCTAATCATGTAAATCCTGTTAACCTTCTCTGCACCGCCTCCATCACACGCCCGACCTCAATATCCATGCAGATCCATTTTGAACACGAACGACGATGGCAGTCCACGCGACAGTCAATATCATTTCGTTCGACGCAGACATCCTCAGGTCGCGGACTTCCGTTTCGCCACCACTCGG
>Ga0157375_10003844_pt1 | contig 13030 bp, 11 predicted proteins | sample M35metaG_FD_115311 | JGI IMG/M metagenome (GOLD analysis project Ga0157375, IMG submission 115311) | Miscanthus rhizosphere microbial communities from Kellogg Biological Station, Michigan, USA - M3-5 metaG | ecosystem: Host-associated > Plants > Roots > Rhizosphere > Soil | place: USA: Michigan...
GTGTCAATGCGAATTTCTCAGAATCCATTAATTCAAGTGCCTCGTTTACGTTGTTAACAGGCGTTACCTGATACCCTTTTTTTTCTAAAAATACGATGTGAGGTTTAAGTAAATCTATTTCATCATCTATCCATAATATCTTTTCCGACATAATTATTTTTTTACATGGTTATAGTATCAAATTGTTGACCAATTCTTTCCAAAAACTGCCAAAATAAGCAGGCTTTAAGTTAAATATAAGTTAAATGAAAGCATAACGGATTTTTTGCGTTATTGTTTCATCTAATGACCGTCTTTTATATATTCTAAAGCTCTTTCCAGAACTTCATCTTTTCCCTCTTTTATACCTGTAACGGTAGGTTTTACGATAATATCAGGAATAATTCCGATTCTTTGCGTTTCCTTTCCATTGGGATAATACGCTCCAAGACCTGTAAAACTCGTTTCGAGATCTGCAATGTTTAAATAAATCACATCTCCATTAGCTCCGGAAGTATTGCTGCCGATCACTTTTGCCTTTGGATGCTGCTTAAACATCATGGTTGTCGTCTCGGCTTGGCTCTGCGTATTTTCGTCTACCAAAACTACTACATTTCCTTTGTAATAATCAGAATTTTTTCCACCGATCTGATTTTTTCTGCTATAAAATTTACTCAAATAATTTGTATCCGGAAAATTAAATTGATAATAAATGAAACTTTCAGGAAGTAACAGCTTTGCCAAAGGGAAAATCGTTTGGTTGGGATAGTTTCTTAAATCAAAAATAATGGATTCCGTAGACTTTAAATTACTATACATTTCATCAAGATCTTCCCGTTCAATAATTCCCATATTTACGTATCCGATCTTCTTTTCATCGTCATAAAATTTCCACTTTTCCGGTTTGGCGGGCTTTTCTGAAATAATATCTTTTAAAAGATAAGTTTTTACTTGTAAGGCTAAATTTTGCCCGTTTCTCTCTATTTTAAGATTAATTGAATCTTTATTGGTGAAAAGGAAAAGATTTTTCACTTTTTTAATCTTTCCCCAGGAATTCGATGCCGGAATATATTTTCCGAAAGCATTTACTTTTTGAGGAATCGTCAAACCATTAATATCGTAAATAACATCTCCGGTTTTCAAGGGAGTTTCTTCGTTAGATTTATTTGAATTAATTTTTGTCACGACCAGTTTTCCTTCCGCATATAAATATTCCACGGGCACTTTTCTTCTTCCGTATTGATTTAAACTAATGTATGGTGAAAATAAAAAAGCATGCGAATCATCAACCTTTGTGACCAATTCTGCCAATGTTAAATGATAATTTTCAGTATTATTAATGGTAAGAAACTTCGGAATCATTTCTTCTAAAACATCATTCCAGTTTTCATCAGTTTTGTATTTGTAAGGAAAAAAATATTCAACATAATTCCAATATCTGAATAATTCTAAAAGGCTTATTTCTTTTGATGTAAATTTTGAACCATAAGAATTTTCATTTCTGAAATAAACTTTTCTTCCTCCTTTCCCGAAATAATAATTTTCGCCAAGATTTCTATTGTCCTGAATATATTTTAATTTCTGAATTACATTTTCAGAGAAAGTATTTTGATTATTAATCCAAGTTAAATCAAAATTCTTTAAAAAATAGACTTTGTTTTCTTGTTTTGAGCATTCTTTACACTCTTCAACTTTTCCAAGGCTATCAATCCAGTTTGAATATAATTCGTTCAATTGATTTTTATCATTAATATTTTCAAGTTCATTAATTTTCTGAAATAATTGCTGATCCCAATTAAAAGTTCCTTTTGCAACATTCGGATGATAATATTTTAAAAATCCCCAAACTTTACAAAGCGACTCCAATTTTTGAGTCTCAGATAAAATTTGCGCTGAAAAATTTAAACTTAAAAATAAGATGATAAAAAGTGAGAATTTTCTCATTAAAAAGATTCGAATTTGTATCAAAGATAATTTTTAAAGACACATAGTACAAATACTTTTCACAAATGACATGATTAATAAAGATAAGTTTTGGCTAAAGCCAGTTGATTTTGTCTTTATTGGATAAACGGGCTAAAGCCCGCTCCTATTGATATAATCTAGGCAATCAATAAAATTTGCATCTAGCCTTTGCTGAGTGAAACGCCTTTGCGAACGAAAAATACACACTCCAATTTTAAATAAATCTTTGCGAACTTTGCGTTAAAAAAAATCTTCATGAAAACTATATTCGTGTCATTTGTGTTTAAACAAACTCTTTTTTAATAGAAAATTAATCAACCCTAAAATTAAAAATCCCTAAATTTGTTTACAAATACTGACGTTTCAATGCAGAATAAGCTTAAAATCATCAACGATCCCGTTCACGGATTCATCAAAATTCCACACGAAATTTTATTCGACATCATCGAGCATCCATACTTCCAGAGATTGAGAAGAATTGGGCAGACCGGACTTTTGAATTTGATTTTTCCGGGCGCGACGCATACGAGGTTTCATCATGCTTTAGGTGCGATGCATCTGATGTTTACAGCTTTGGAAACATTGAAACAAAAAGGTGTTAAAATTTCTGATGAGGAGGAAAAAGGCGCAATGCTGGCGATTTTAATGCATGATATTGGTCACGGACCGTTTTCTCACGCCTTAGAAAGTATGCTGATGGATGATTGGCATCACGAAAATCTTTCGTTATTATTAATGAATAGGTTAAATGATGAATTTGACGGTCAGTTATCGGTTGCTATAGAAATGTTTCAGGGGAAATATCATAGAAAATTTTTCAATCAATTAATCTCTTCTCAATTAGATGTTGATAGACTTGATTATTTAAAGCGAGACAGCTTTTTTACAGGAGTTTCTGAAGGAAATATTAATACTCAGCGAATAATTTCCATGATGAATGTGTGTGAAGAAGGTGAATTGGTGATCGATGCCAAAGGAATTTATTCCATCGAAAACTTTCTGACCGCGAGAATGTTCATGTATTGGCAGGTATATTATCACAAAACATCGGCGTTGGCGGAGTTTCTTTTGGTTAAAATCTTAGAAAGAGCAAAATATTTGGTTTCTCAGGGAACTGATTTGCCTGCAACCGAAAATTTAAAATATTTTTTATATCGAGGGAAAAGTTCTGCAACCGATGAAGATGTTGAAAGATTTACGCAGCTTGATGATAATGATGTGATTCAGGCAATGAAATCCTGGCAAAATTCTGACGATGTGATCCTGTCTTACTGGTGTAAATGTGTGATACAGAGAAATCTGCCGAAAACTATTATTTCATCCCACCAATTTAATAGACAATTCATTGAAGAAAAAATAAAAAACACGAATGAATTTTTCGGAATTGATAATGGGGATCAACTGGTACACGAAATCAAAAGAAAATTACTGCCCTACAATACAAAAAAACAACCAATTTATTTATTAAGGAAAAACGGTGAGAAAATAAGGCTCGACGAATCCGAAGATCAGCTTTTATCAGGGCTTATCGTGAATAAAACGACAAGGTATATTCTGACGTTTCCGAGGGATATTTTATAAATAAATTCTTAAAGTATATTAAAATTTACGATCCCAAAATTAAAAAATGTTTGCGAATTATAGAATTTCTTATCTTTGCAGAATATGGAATTTACAGCTTCGCAAATTGCAAGTTTTATTGACGGAAAAATTATAGGTGACGAGCATGCACTTATTACAGGAGTTTCACCAATAGAAAATGGAGAATCAGGGCATCTTTCTTTTATAGCACAAGATCGGTTTTCCCATTATATAGATACTTCAAAATGTTCCGTTCTTATTGTTTCTGAGAATCTTTTAATAAAAGATACTTACAATCCTACTATTATTGCGGTAAAAGATGCCTATCTTTCGTTTCAGGTTTTGATGAATCTGTATCAGGAGATGCAGGGCAGAAAAGAAGGGATCGAAAACGGTTCTTCTATTCATGAGACCGCTTTGATCGGCGATAAAGTATATGTAGGGGCTTTTACCTATGTTTCTGAGAAAGCCAAAATCGGTGAAGGATCACAGATTTATCCTCAGGTTTATATAGGAAAGGGGGTGAAAATAGGTAAGAACTGTAAAATTGATAGCGGAGCAAGAATTTACGATTACTGTATTATCGGTGATAATTGTGTCATTCATTCCAATACGGTGATTGGTGGCGACGGTTTTGGTTTCCAGCCTACAGCAGAAGGTTTCAAGAAAATTCCTCAACTGGGAAATGTAATTATTGAGAGTGATGTTGAAATTGGCTCAAACTGCAGTATCGACAGAGCAACCATCGGCTCAACGATTATCGGAAAAGGAACTAAAATCGATAATTTGATCCAGATTGCACACAATGTGAAAATCGGTCAGAACAATGTCATTGCAGCGCAAGCCGGAATTGCAGGTTCTACAACAATCGGCGACTGGAACCAGATTGGCGGACAGGTCGGAGTTGTGGGGCATATTAAAATTGGCAATCAGGTTAAAATTCAGGCCCAGAGTGGCGTGAATTCTAGCGTAAATGATAAAGAAACATTATACGGATCACCTGCGATAAGTTATAATGAGTATCTTAGAAACTATGTACATTTCAGAAATTTTACTGAAATTGTAAAAAGAATAAATAATCTTGAGAATACCTCAAAAGATAATACTAATGAGTGATATGCAAAAAACGCTTCAGGAAGAGGTTACACTTTCCGGAATCGGCCTTCATACGGGTAGAGAAGTAAAACTTACCATTAAACCTGCTAAGGAAAATACAGGTTTTGTTTTTGTAAGAACAGATTTGGAGGGACATCCTCAGGTAGAAGCTGATGTAAATTATGTTGTGGCAACTGAAAGAGGAACAACATTAGAGAAATTAGGTGTAAAGATCAATACTTGTGAGCATCTTTTGGCGGCTTTAGTGGGCTGTGATATTGATAACGCAATGTTGGAAATGGATGCTTCGGAACCTCCTATTTTAGACGGATCTTCAAAGTTTTTTGTAGAAGCTATCGAGAGTGTCGGTGTGGTAGAACAGAATATTGCCAGAGAATATTTGGTAGTAAAAGAAGTTCTTACGTACAGTGATCCTGCGACAGGTTCTGAAATCACGATCATCCCATCAGAAAATTACGAAATTACAACAATGGTAGATTTTGGGACTAAAGTTTTAGGAACTCAAAATGCTACGTTAAAAAATATTTCAGAGTTTAAAGAAGAAATCTCGTCTGCGAGAACATTCAGCTTTTTGCATGAATTGGAAATGCTTTTGGATCACGGTCTGATCAAAGGTGGAGATATTTCCAACGCAATCGTATATGTAGACAAGGATCTTACGCCTGAAACAACAGAAAAATTAAAGAAAGCTTTTGGTAAAGACAATGTGTCGATCAGACCAAACGGAATTCTTGATAATCTTAATTTAAATTACCCTAACGAAGCTGCAAGACACAAATTACTTGATGTAATCGGTGATTTGGCTTTGGCCGGAGTGAAAATTAAAGGAAAAGTTATTGCTAATAAGCCAGGACATTTCGTAAATACTCAGTTTGCAAAAAAACTGAACCGTCAGTGGAAGCTGCAAAAGAAGAAAAACGTTCCTGATTTTGATTTAACAAAAGAACCTGTTTTCGATATCAACGGAATTATGAAGCTTATGCCTCACAGACCTCCGTTTTTATTGATTGATAAAATTTTAGAATTGTCAGATTCTCACGTTGTAGGTTTGAAAAATGTTACAATGAATGAACCGTTCTTCGTTGGACATTTTCCGAAAGAGCCTGTAATGCCGGGAGTTTTACAAGTTGAAGCTTTGGCGCAGACAGGAGGTATTTTGGTATTGGCAAGCGTTCCGGATCCTGAAAATTATTCTACTTATTTTATTAAAATTGATAAAGTAAAATTCAAGAGAAAAGTAGTTCCCGGTGATACTATGATTTTCAAAATTGAATTAATAGAGCCTATCAGAAGAGGAATTGTTCATATGCAGGGATTCGGATATGTAGGTGATACTGTAGCAGTAGAAGCAGAGTTAATGGCTCAAGTTGCAAAAAATAAAGTTGATTAAATGATTCATCAATTAGCAGCCGTAGATAAACGTGCGAAAATCAGCAAAAATGTTATTGTAGAACCTTTTACTACAATTGCAGGGGACGTAGAGATCGGAGAAGGAACTTGGATTGGTCCTAATGTTACCATCATGGATGGAGCCAGAATCGGAAAAAATTGCAGAATTTTTCCCGGAACGGTAATCTCGGCGATTCCTCAGGATTTGAAATTTGATGGGGAAGATACTCAGGTAATTATTGGTGATGAAACAACGATCAGAGAGTGTGTAACCGTAAACAGAGGAACAAAAGCTCTCGGATTTACCAAAATCGGTAAGAATTGCTTAATTATGGCAACTTCCCACATCGCACACGACTGCGTTATCGGTGATCATGTGATCATTGTAAACGGTTGCGGTATTGCGGGACATGTTGAAATTGGCGATTATACGGTGATGGGTGGTCTTAGTGCAGTTCATCAGTTTGGAAAAATCGGGAAGCACGTAATGATTTCAGGAGGAACTTTGGTAAGAAAAGATATCCCGCCTTATGTAAAGGTTGCAAGAGAACCGATGTCTTATGCAGGAATCAACTCTGTTGGTTTGAGAAGAAGAGGATTTACCAATGAGAAAATTTTCGAAATTCAAAAAATTTACAGAACAATTTTCCAGATGAAAATGAACGTTTCTCAGGCTGTAACTTACATTGAAAAAGAAATGCTTCCAACGGCTGAAAGAGATGAAATCCTTCAGTTTATCCAGAATTCCCCAAGAGGTATCGTAAAAGGATATGGTACAGGAAAAGATAGTTAATAGTAAAAAAATAAAAGATAATATAAAATTAATGGCAACAAGTAACGATATAAGAAAAGGACTTTGCATAGAATTTAGCAATGATATTTTCAAAGTAGTTGAATTTATGCACGTAAAGCCAGGAAAAGGACCAGCTTTCGTTAGAACAAAACTAAAATCAGTAACCAACGGAAAAGTATTGGATAATACGTTCTCCGCAGGTCATAAAATTGATGAAGTAAAAGTAATTACAAGAAAATTCCAATATCTTTACGATGATGAGAATGGTTTTCACTTCATGAATAATGATGATTTCTCTCAATTATATTTAAACAAAGAAATGATCGAAAACGCTAACCTGATGAAAGCAGGGGAAGAAGTTACCATCATTTTAAAGGAAGCTGATGAGACGCCTTTGTCTGCAGAACTTCCTCAATCTGTTTACTTAGAAGTGATCGAAGCTGATCCGGGGGTAAAAGGAAACACTGCTACCAACGCTCTTAAAAACGCTATCGTTGAAACAGGAGCAAGAGTAATGGTTCCTCTGTTCATTGAAGCGGGAGACAAAATCAAAGTGAGTACAGAAGATGGTTCTTACTTAGAAAGAGTAAAAGAATAATTTTAAATAAAATTTACATAAATTCGGTTTGCATAAGCATTCCGAATTTTGTTTTATAAACTTTGGGAGTCCCGAAGGGACGACTAAACAAAGAATTGGATGTGTCCGATGTCAATAATATCGGGAATACAACCGAATTTACAAGACTGTATCAAGGTTTTAAACATTGATACGTTGATAAAATTTAAACATCATTTAAAAATATGACGTTTCATCAACCACAAAAACTGAAAACTATTGCTGATCTTATCGGTGCAAAATTTATTGGTTCTGAAGACTTTGAAGTGCTAGGAACTAATGAGATCCACATGGTAAAGCAAGGCGAGATCGTTTTTGTCAATCATCCGAAATATTACGATAAAGCTTTAAATTCTGCAGCAACTATTATTTTAATTGATAAAGAAGTTGACTGCCCGGAAGGAAAAGCGCTTTTGGTTTCTGATGATCCTTTCAGAGATTTTAATAAAATTAATACACACTTCACGAGAATTTACAATTTCAAGGAAGAGCTTCACGATGCAGAAATTGGAGAAGGCACGCATATTCACCACTCCGCAGTAATCGGAAACAATGTGAAAATCGGAAAAAATACATTGATTTTTCCGAATGTTGTCATTGGTGACAGAACGGTAATCGGTGATAATGTAGTTATCCAGGCGAATACGGTTTTAGGAGGTGATGCTTTTTATTACAGGAAATTAAACGGAAATTTTGACCGTCTGATTTCTGTAGGAAATGTTGTTATTGAAAACAATGTAGAAATCGGAAATGGCTGTACAATCGATCGTGGTGTTACGGATTCTACAATCATTGGTGAGGGTTCTGTTTTGGATAATCAGATTCAGATCGGTCACGATACAATTATCGGTAAAAAATGTTTAATTGCTTCACAGGTGGGCATCGCAGGATGTTGTGTAATTGGTGATGAAGTAACGCTTTGGGGACAAGTAGGCATCGCTTCCGGTAATAAAATTGAAAGCGGATCAGTTCTTCTGGGTAAAACCGGAGTCAACAGAGATCTTGAAAAAGGCACCTATATCGGGATGTTCGCAGAAGATTTTAAAACATACCTGAAGAAAGAAGTAAAGCTGAGAAATCTCAAATAAACAAATTGTTTAGATTTATCTTTAATCAAAGAAATTTAATTAAATTTGTGTGCATTAAAAAATTAATAAATAAATTAAATAAATAATAAAATGTCAATTTTAGTAAACAAAGATTCTAAAGTAATTGTACAAGGATTTACAGGGAATGAAGGTACTTTCCATGCAGGTCAGATGATTGAATACGGAACTAACGTAGTTGGTGGTGTTACTCCTGGAAAAGGGGGAAGCGAGCACTTAGGAAAGCCTGTATTTAATACTGTTGCTGATGCTGTTGCAAAAGCCGGAGCAAACGTAAGTATCATTTTCGTACCGCCTGCATTTGCTGCAGATGCTATTATGGAAGCTGCTGAAGCAGGTATCAAAGTTATTGTATGTATTACTGAAGGTATTCCTGTAGCGGATATGGTGAAAGTAAAATCTTACATCGCTGACAGAGACTGCAGATTGATCGGTCCAAACTGTCCGGGAATCATTACTTCTGATGAAGCTAAAATTGGTATTATGCCTGGTTTCGTTTTCAAAAAAGGAAAAGTAGGTATCGTTTCTAAATCAGGAACGCTTACTTATGAAGCTGCTGATCAGGTTGTAAGAGCTGGTTTCGGTATTTCTACTGCAATCGGTATCGGTGGTGACCCAATCATCGGAACAACTACTAGAGAAGCATTAGAATTATTCATCAACGATCCTGAAACAGAAGCTGTTGTAATGATCGGAGAAATCGGTGGAGGTCTTGAGGCTGAAGCTGCAAGATGGTACAAAGCAAGTGGTTCTACTAAGCCTGTTGTAGGTTTTATCGCTGGTCAAACGGCTCCTAAAGGAAGAACTATGGGACATGCTGGTGCAATCGTAGGTGGTGATGAAGATACTGCTCAGGCAAAAATGGAGATCATGAGAGAGAATGGTATCAATGTTGTAGATTCCCCGGCTGATATTGGTGCAACTGTAGCAAAAGTTTTAGCTTAACATAAAAAACAAACAATATGAAAAAATTTTTATTAGCCTCAGCAGTGGTATTTTCTACAATGTCTTTCGCGCAGATTGATTTTAGTAGTACAAGATTTGGTATTACTGCAGGAGGTAACTATTCAGGGGTAAAAAATGCCCACAACCCCTCAGGAAAAAGATTTACCGTTCAGGCAGGTGTTTTAGCTTTAATCCCTGTCGGAAATGAAAATCAGTTTTTCCTTCAGCCGGAAGTAGTTTATTTTGGTGCTGGAGAAACCGGAAAGAATAAAGATTCTAAAGGAACTGATGGTTATGACGCAGTATATGCTAATAATTATTTAAGTGTACCGATTAATTTTAAAGGGTATTTCTCTGAAGATGAATCAGAATTCTTTGGTTTGGTAGGACCTAGATTTAATTTCTTATTAAGTCAGAAGGTGAAAAATGCTCCTTTATCAAGACCTTACTATGATCCGGATGTTGTTGATCCGAGCTTGCCTAATGTAAACGGAAAAGCAAGCAGTTTTAACTTCGGAGTTGGAATTGGGGTAGGATATAGTTATAAAAGACAATTGGAATTAACAGCAAAATATGATTTTGGTATTTCCAATACATATCCAGGGCTTAAGGGCGAACCGAAAGGATCTGATAAGAGTAAATCTGAGCAGGTTCTTAGTTTAACGTTGAGTTATATCTTTGAATAATAATAAGAATTTATTTCATTCAAAAAATAAAAAATCCCGGGAGCAACTCTCGGGATTTTTGTTTTATAATTTAACTTGGACCTAAATTTAATTTGACACCTAGAATTAATTGCGTGGTCTAATCGACCTAGGAAGCTGTAGCGTTAATAAAATAAGTTCTGAGAACGTTAAAAAAATTCTACTGTTTGAAGCGCGACCTTAATGTTGAATCGGAGAACAAACAGTAATTTCGCGCAAGTTTTAGAATTTTTAGTGAACAGAAATTATTTTTAGCGAAAGATTCCAGTCTTGAATTTTTGGTCCGTTTGCTTCAAGGCAAAAGGATAATTAAATATAATTAACTCTAAATTTTATCCTTTAATCCATTTCCAAAGCTCCTTCAAAGTAGCCTTATTTCCATACATCAAAATCCCTACTCTGTAAATTTTCCCCGCAAGGAATATCATAAAAATAGTTGTTCCTAAAAGCAATCCGATCGACAAAGCAATCTGCCACGCCGGAACTCCGAAAGGTATTCTCGCAATCATTGCAACAGGCGACGTAAACGGAATAATTGACAACCAAAAGCCAAGCGGTCCGTCAGGATTATTCATTAACGTAAAGCTTCCGTACATTCCTAAAGTTAAAGGTAAAATGGCAAATAATGTGAATTGTTGGGTTTCCGTTTCATTGTCAACGGCAGAACCGATGGCTGCATAAATCGAGCTGTAAAAAATGTATCCTAATAAGAAAAACACAATAAACACGAAGATAATTAAAGGGAAATTCAATTCTAATAAACTGTGAGAAATCTGAGTTCCCATTTTAATAATATCAAATTTGTTCATCATACTTTCGCTTCCTCCGGGAATGTTTTTCTGAATGGATGAAAAGCCTGTATTTAAAACTAAAGCTCCAATAACAGACATAGTAATCCACACAATAAACTGTGTCAGAGCAACAAGCGTTACCCCTAAAATTTTCCCCATCATCAGTTCAAAAGGCTTTACAGAAGAGATAATGATCTCTACAACACGGTTGTTTTTTTCCTCTAAAACACTTCGCATGACTCTTACACCATAAATGATGATAAACATGAAGGTAACATACATTAAAAGCATGCTCAACACTGTTTTCACCCCAAAATTAAGGTCGGAATCTTCTTTGTTGTTTTCCGAAACATTGATGGTTTTTAACGTAAAACTTTTATCAAGATTATTCAATTGAGTTTCAGCGATTCCCAGTTGTTTTATCTTTTCTTTTTTGATAACATTATTAATATCAGAAACGATTTTCTGTTTGGTATCAAAGCCAATTTTACTGTTGATGACCAATCTTGTGTTTTGTTCTAAATCATCGAAATTCTCGCTTTTTAATTCTGGTAAAATTAAAATTCCGTCTAAAGATTCATTTCCTTTTAAATTATTGATCTTCGATTTTTCATCAGCTGCAGAAACAAAAACATAATTGATCTGATCGTCAGATTTCAATTGATTTTTAAATAAACCGCTTTTATCAACGACTTCAATAATGCTGTGCGATTCGTTAGCTTTAAACATTAAACCAATGACAGACCCAAAAGCGATCAATAAAATTGGCGCCAATAAAGTTAATATAATGAAGGATTTTTTCTTAACCTGCGTAAGAAATTCCCTTTTTGTAATTAAAAAAATATTATTCATAATTAAGAGTTGTTGCTTACCGCATTAATAAATACTTCATTCATACTCGGAATTCTCTCGTCGAATGATCTCACTTTTCCGACATTCACAAGATCTAAAATGATATGATTCTGATCGCTTTCATTTTTTAAATCAAAAGAAACCAAATTATTTTCATTGGATAAATTAAAGATTTCATATTTATTTTTGAAAGTATCAAGTTGAGAATCGTTTACTTCAGAAAGGGTAATCCCGAAAATATTTTTCTTGAATTTTTCTCTTACGTCAAAAACTCTTCCATCAATGATCTTTTTAGAATTATCAATTAAAGCAACATAGTCACACATTTCTTCCACACTTTCCATTCTGTGGGTTGAAAGAATAATGGTTGTTCCGTTATTTTTAAGATCAATGATCTGATCTTTAATTAAATTGGCATTTACAGGATCAAAGCCAGAAAATGGCTCATCGAGAATCAATAAATGTGGTCTGTGAAGAACGGTCACCACAAACTGGATTTTCTGAGCCATCCCTTTTGAAAGTTCAGACAGTTTTTTCTTCCACCATTGATCGATATGAAGTTTGTCGAACCATTTTTTTGCTTCATTCTGAGCATCATTTTTGGTCATTCCTTTCAGCTCTCCGAAATAAACGATCTGATCTCCGACGCTCATATTTTTGTAGAGACCTCTTTCTTCCGGCATATAGCCAATGTCTTTGATATGGGTAGGGTTAAGCTTTTCTCCATTAATGAAAACATCTCCGGAATCTGCCTGAGTAATTTGATTGATGATACGGATGAAAGAAGTTTTTCCGGCTCCGTTCGGACCTAAAAGGCCATAAATGCTTGCCTTCGGAACATGAATGCTGAAATCATCCAGTGCTACCTTTTTTCCTGCATTATAGGTCTTTGTAATATGTTCTGCTTTTAGCATTAAATTGTTTTTTACAATTAGTATAGAATAGTCCCGAAAGTTACGGAATTATTAAAACAGAATTAATGTAAAAGAAAAAATCCTGATGATTATCAGGATTTAATTTTATTGTTTTACGATTTGAGTAACCTTTTGTGTGTTGTCGCTCAAAATATATCGGATTAAGTATTTTCCGGGTTTCAATTTTTCAATATTGATCTCTCCCGTATTCATATTCACCGAATAATTGGCAACCTGTGTACCCAAAATTGAATAGAAAGTCACGCTTTTGATCTTCAA
>Ga0157375_10003846_pt1 | contig 13027 bp, 9 predicted proteins | sample M35metaG_FD_115311 | JGI IMG/M metagenome (GOLD analysis project Ga0157375, IMG submission 115311) | Miscanthus rhizosphere microbial communities from Kellogg Biological Station, Michigan, USA - M3-5 metaG | ecosystem: Host-associated > Plants > Roots > Rhizosphere > Soil | place: USA: Michigan...
CGTTGTTGAATGCGCTAATGGGAACCAAGCTGGCCATTGTGGCGCCGCGCCCGCAGACCACGCGCACGTCCATCCAGGGCGTGCTGAAACTGCCCGGAGCGCAGATCGTATTCGTGGACACGCCGGGAATTCATGAGTCATCCACGCTACTCAATAAGCGAATGATGGACCAGGTCCGCGCATCCGCCGACGCGGATGTAGTGTTGTTCCTGGTGGACGCAACGGCCCGTTTCAACGATGACGATGCCGGAGCGGTCGACTTGGTGAAGAAAACCGGAGCCCCGGCCATCGCGGTGTTCAACAAGATCGACAAGCTGCGCGAGAAGGCGAAGCTGCTCGCACTGATCGAGCGGTATCAGGCGACGCACGAGTTCGCGGAGTATGTTCCGATTTCCGCGCTCAAGGGCGACGGTGTGGACTTGCTTCGGAAAGAAATTCTGGCGCGGCTGCCGGAAGGTCCGGCACTCTATCCCAAGGATCACTTGACCGATCAGCCGGAGCGTTTTCTGGCCGCGGAAATCATTCGCGAGAAGGTGCTGCACCTGACTCACCAGGAAGTGCCCCACGCCGTCGCGGTGATGATCGAAAACTGGGAGGATACTCCCGGGCTGGTGCGCATCGCGGCGACCATCTATATCGAACGCCCGGGGCAGAAAGCCATTCTGATCGGCGCGGGCGGGGCGCTACTCAAGAAGATCGGTACGCTAGCGCGGCGGGAGATCGAAACGCTGGTCGGCAAGAAGGTTTTTCTGCAAACTTTCGTTAAGGTCCGGCCAAACTGGCGCCAGGATCCGGAATTCCTCGCCGCCACCGATTGGCGCGGGATGGCCGGGACGTGAGGGTAGAATAAGATCATGCTGCCGAGGCTCATAGCTGTGTTGCTGTTGGTGACTCTGGCGATGCCGATGCTGGTCGCCCAAAAATCGGCTGTGTCGGATGATGCGATTTCCGACAACGTGCGCCAGAGACTCGCGAGCGATGCCGACGTCCGTGGCGCGGCGCTGAATGTAACCGTCAAGGATGGCGTCGTCACCATCCAAGGCAGAGTCCACACTGAGAAGGGCCGCAAGAAGGCTACCGAGATCACCAAGAAGGTGAAGGGCGTGGTCAACGTGGACAATCAACTCAAGCTGTATAGCGATAAATAAGCCCGCCCACACGCCGGCGGTCACTTAACTTCTCGCCTGCAGAAATCCAAACAGCCAGCCGCGACCACACCAAGACCGAACGCGCTGCTGATGAACAAGGCTGCTTCGATATTGTGAGGCTGCCTCGCCAGTACCAGCATGGGCAGCGCCCATGGAAAGTATTCGATCCAGCCATCCGACTGTTGCCCCGCCGCGACTGCGAAGAAACCGACCACCAACGCCAGGATCCCTGTCCCGATCGAGACAGAAAACGATCGCCATCGCAAACTGACCCAGTGCTGGATAGTAAGCGCCAGGAACGCCAGCCCCATAACCTTTGCACCGTCCAGAAAGATCGCGGCCCACGGAACAGGAAACTCAAACACGACTGCCGATTGAACACGAGCCAGAATGGACCCGTCGATCAGGATTCCGCACAGAAGGACCAGCGTACTGAGAACCGTCATAGCCATCACAACCAGCAGCTTCGCAACGTATAGCGTCCACCGAGGCACGGGACGCGCCAGCAGGCTCTTCCACTGGTTCTCAGAATGGTCGAGCCCGGCAACCAGGGCAGTCTCCAAAGTTATGTAGAGCGGCAGCATCAAGATTGCCCACGCCCTCAGGGTCAAGCTCGCCAGTACCGTCCACTTGTTCCTGATGCCATTGAAATTCAGCGTCGAAAATGGCGTCTGGTAGGCGGCCAAGAAAACCAGCAGCACGACGGCGGCGGGAGAAATCACCACCATCTTCAATGCGACGGTCCTCTTCATCTTTATTAACTCGGCATGGAGAACTCGAAAGAGTGTCATCGGCCCGCGTACTCCTTCTCTGGAGAAGCGGAGCTGGTGAGTTCCAGGAAGAGATCTTCAAGCGTTAAGTCCTGCGTCGCAAGGTGCGACACGGCGATTCCGGCGTTCACCAGGATCGTGTTGATTCGCGACGATTCGTATTGAGCGTCCGGCGCGATCCACATCCGGTTACGCTCGCGGGTCACCGCCAGCCCGAGACCTGCGATCAGCTCATGCGCCCGCTCCGGACGATCCACCTCTACAAGGATCATTGGTTTGCCCCGGCTTTGAAGATCTTCTCGTTTCCCTTCAAACTTCAACTGGCCTTGGGAAATGATCGCCAGGTGCGTTGCGATCTGCTCCACCTCCGCCAGCAAATGACTGGAGAGAAATACCGTCACGCCGCGGCGCCTGGGCAGATCTCGAATGAGCGTCCGCATTTCATGAATACCGGCGGGGTCGAGTCCGTTGGTCGGTTCATCGAGCAACAGCAGCTCCGGATTGCCGAGCAAAGCCTGGGCCAGACCCAGCCGTTGCTTCATGCCCGAGGAGCAATCTCGCGCCAGTCGGCTAGCCACCGGGCTCAATTCGACGGCTTCCAGCGCCTCGTCTATCGCGCGCGCGGGCAAGCCAAGCAGTCGCCGATGAACTTCCAGGTTTTCACGACCCGTCAGGTGCAAATACAGTGAGGGGGACTCGACAAGGGAGCCGATACGCCGCAGTAAAGCGATTCGCTCCCGGGCCAAAGGACGGCCAAACAGCGATATTGTGCCTCGGTCGGGACGCTGGAGACCCAACACCATCCGAATTGTTGTCGACTTCCCTGCTCCGTTCGGTCCGAGGAAGCCGTATACACTTTGCGGCGGTACGCTTAAGCTAAGCCCGCGGACGGCCGCCATGTCTCCGTAAGTCTTCCAAACGTCTTCGACATGAATGGGGAGTTCCACCTTGATTTCAGACACCGAAGGGAATCAAATCGTTCCCGATCCGTGCCTGCGACGAGAAATACCTCAGTGCCTAAAATGCCGCACGCCGGTGAAGACCATCGCCAGTCCTAACTTGTCGGCTGCGGCGATCACGTCGTTGTCGTTGACCGAGCCTCCGGGCTGGATCACCGCCGTAATCCCATGCTTGGCCGCTTCTTCCACCCCGTCTGCAAAGGGGAAGAAAGCGTCCGAAGCCACGATCGACCCTTGGAGTGGCAGCACAGCTTTCATCGCGCCGACCTTAACGGAATCCACGCGGCTCATCTGACCGGCGCCGACGCTGATGGTCTGGCCTGCAGCTGCGTAAACGATGGCGTTCGACTTCACGTGCTTCGACACTTTCCAGCCGAACTCGAGCGCCACCCACTCTGCTTCTGTCGGGACGCGACCGGTCACTACGCGCGTCTCCTCACGCGACAGAATGTGCGCGTCCGGGGTCTGGGTAAGATATCCGCCACTGATGGATTTCACGACCAGCGTGGGCGGTTCCGCGATCACTCGTAACAGGCGAAGATTCTTCTTCGAGGTAAGAATATTGAGCGCGTCACTTGAAAAATCCGGAGCCGCGATCGCTTCCACAAACGTCTTGGCGATCTCCTTGGCGGTTTCGCCGTCGACAGCACGATTGAACGCCAGCACTCCGCCGAACGCCGAAACGGGATCGGCCTCGAATGCCCGGCGATAGCTTTCGGCCAGCGTAGAACCTTCCGCGCAACCGCACGGATTGGTGTGCTTGATGATCGCCGCCGCGGGCTGCTCGAATTCGAGAACCAACTGCCAGGCCGCGTCGAGATCCACCAGATTGTTGTAAGAAAGCTCCTTGCCGTGCAGCTGCTCGGCTCCAGCAATTCCGCCTTTGCCGTTCGCATACAGCGCCGCCGACTGGTGTGGATTCTCACCGTAGCGCAACGCCAGTGTCCGAGGCGCGCGGATGTCGAGCGTGGCCGGCAAAGGGTCGCCCGTAGGCGGAATCTCGGCCAATCGCGCGCTGACCGCCCGGTCGTACGCAGCCGTTTTCGCAAATGCTTGCTTGGCCAGCCGCCAGTGAGTCGCCTCTGAAAGCGACCCGCCCGAACGCAGCTCGTCGATAACGCCGTTATAATCAGCGATGGAAGTAATCACCGCCACATCCTGCCAGTTCTTAGCCGCGGCTCGGATCATCGTCGGGCCGCCGATATCGATATTCTCGATCAGCTCTTCGAGGGAAGCGTCCTTCTTCGCGGCAATTTTTTCGAATTCATAGAGGCTGACAGCCACCAGGTCGATACGTGGGATGCCGTGCTCGGCGATGGCTCGCATGTGCTCGGGCTTGGAGCGGACAGCCAGAATACCGGCGGCAATGCGCGGGTGAATCGTCTTCACCCGGCCATCCAACATCTCGGGAAATTGGGTGACTTCGGCGACCTCGCGCAGGGGGGTTATGCCCCCTTCCTTCAGCACACGAAAGGTCCCACCGGTGGAGAGAATCTCGACGCCCAAAGCGGTCAGCGCCCGGGCAAATTCGACGATCCCCGTCTTATCGGTGACACTAAGGAGAGCACGCTCTATACGGGGCATGAGCTTCCATTATGGTGTAACCTGAAACGTCTATGCGACTGGTGACATTTCAACAGCCGGGGTCCGTTCCGGAGGCCGGCATTGTGGAAAACGGCAGGGTCCAGGGTCTGGGTGTGGACATGCTCGCGGTATGCGCCGCGGGGCGCGTGCCGGACGCGCGCGGGCCATCCTTTGATCTGGCTGCGGTAAAGCTGATGGCGCCCGTGCCGCGGCCGCCCAAACTCATCTGCGTGGGACTGAATTACCGCGATCACGCCGCGGAATCGAGGTCTGAAATCCCCAAAGTCCCGACGATCTTCAGCAAGTTTTCGAACGTAGTGATCGGCCCGGGCGATCCGATCGTGCTGCCCAAGGCCTCGCGCAAGCCGGATTACGAAGCGGAATTCGCTTTCGTGATTGGCCGCGGCGGCCGCCATATTCCGGCTGCGCAAGCGCTGGATCACGTGCTGGGTTACACCATCGTCAACGACGTCAGCGCACGCGATTTCCAGACCGCCACCACACAGTGGCTGATGGGCAAGACATTCGACACGTTCGCGCCCATGGGACCCTGGATCGTGACCAAGGATGAGATTCCAGACCCGCATGCGCTGGATATTTCACTCGAAATCGGGGGTGAAACGCTGCAGAGCTCCAACACTCGCGAAATGGTGTTCCGCGTTCCGGAACTGATCGAATTCGTCTCCACCGCGGTGACGCTCGAGCCGGGTGACGTATTCATCACCGGCACTCCAGCCGGAGTCGGATTCGGACGGAAACCGCCACGCTGGCTGAAACCCGGCGAAGAAGTGATCGTGCGCATCTCCGGTATCGGCGAGTTGAGGAATCCCACAATCGCTGAGGAGTAATGCAGACGCTGTTCCAGGATATTCGCTACGGCGCGCGAGTGCTATTGCGCTCGCCCGGCATGACCCTGGCGGTGATTCTGGCTCTGGCGCTGGGCATCGGCGCAAACACCGCGATGTTCAGTGTGGTGGATGCGCTGATCCTGCATCCACTGCGCTATCAGAATCCGTCGGAGCTGGTCATAGTCTGGGACACGGATCCGCAAGGGCAGCTTCGCGGATCATCGTCCGGAAACTTCCTGGACTGGCGCAAGGCCAAGTCTTTTTCCTCTTTCGCCGGCTGGGCGGCCTCCACCTACACGCTGACTGGGCTGGACCGGCCGGTGCAGATTTACGGTGCGCGGGTGACGTCGGAGTTTTTCAAAACTCTTGGGGTGAAACCCGTTCTGGGCAGAACCTTCCTGCAGGGTGAGGATGGCCTGGACGGTACGGCCGGCACCAGCAAGGTAGCCGTGATCGGCTATGACACCTGGCAGAGCACGCTGAATGGCGATCCGAATGTGCTGGGCCGCACCATCCGGCTCAATCAGACTCCCTACGCCATTATCGGCGTGATGGGGCCCGACTTTCAGTTTTTAGCGCGGCGGCATCAAGTGTGGGTTCCAGCGGTGATCGATCCGGCCAATCGCGATTACCGATATCTGACCGTGATCGCGCGGCTGAATACTTCGCGCGGCGCGGCTGCATCGGAGATGACCGCCATGGGGCGGTCGCTGACGGAAGCGTACCCCAAGAACAATACCGGCTGGACCATTCAGGTTCAGGATTTTCAGGATTTCCTGGTCAATGGTCACCTGCGCACCCGACTGCTGGTGCTATTCGGAGCGGTCGGCGCGGTGCTGCTGCTGGCTTGCACGAACGTTGCGAGCCTGCTGCTGGCGCGATCGGCCGCACGAGGTCGGGAGATCGCCGTACGCGTTTCGATGGGCGCTACGCCGGGCCGCGTGGTGCGCCAGTTGCTTACGGAGAGCGTGATGCTGGCGCTGCTGGGAGCCGCGCTAGGGCTCGGGCTCGCGGCGCTGTTGATCGATCTGGCGCCGGGCTTCGTACCGGTCAACGCGATTCCGACCACGGCGCCGATACAACTGAACCTCCTGGTGATGCTCTTCACCGTGGGGATCGCCGTGCTGACCGGCGTCCTCTTCGGACTGGCGCCGGCGCTTTCCCTGGCGCGTTACGACGTGCGGGACACGCTCAATGACGCCAGCCGCGGATCTACCGGCGGTCGGGGCCGCCAACGCTTCCGGCAAGCCATGGTGGTCATCGAGGTGGCGGTGGCTCTGGTGCTGCTCGCGGGCGCGGCGCTGATGACGGAAAGCCTGCGGCGCATGACCGAGATCGACTTGGGTTTCGATCTCCACCAGGTTCTCACGCTGCGCGTGTTTCTCCCGGTAGCACGCTATAACGCAACGCAGGCCTATCAGTTCCAAACACGCGCAACGGAGAAGATCGCGGCCCTGCCGGGTGTCGAGAGCGTGAGTATGGGAACCAACCTGCCCTTGGCGCGGTTGAGCATGTACGCGCCCTTCGATCTGGAAACGGCGCCTCCGCGGGGACCCGCCGAGCGCCCCGACGTCGGCTATGCGAGCATCAGTCCCGGGTATCTGCACACACTCGGAATCGCACTCAAGCGTGGGCGCGATTTTACGGATCACGATAACGCCAGCGCTCCCCCGGTCGCGTTGATCAACCAGGCTTTCGCCGCGCTGCATTTCCCCAATCAGGATCCCGTGGGCCACCGCATTCTGATCAACCCGCCGGTTCTAGGACAAAACGGATTCGCGGATACGATTCGAGCGGAAATCGTGGGAGTGACGGGCGACGTCAAGCTGGCCGATCTGAGCGCGCCGCCGGAGCCGATTCTATACGTACCGCTGGCGCAGGGCATTTGGTCAACCGTGACGTATCTGAGCGTGCGGGCGCACGGCAACGCCACCAGCCTGGCCCCGGCTATTCGCAGCGAGATGGCTAGTCTCGACAAGGAACAGCCGGTCGAACAAATTGGAAGCCTGGAACAGGCTTTCTCGGATCAGTTCGCGGAGCCGCGCTTCCAATCGAGATTGATGGGAGCGTTCGCGGCGCTCGCCCTGATGCTGGCAATAGTGGGAATCTACGGCGTCAATGCGTATGCGGTCACGCAGAGAAGGCGGGAGCTGGGGGTCCGGATCGCTCTGGGCGCCCAACCCAGCGATGTGCTGCGTGAGACGTTAGGCGAGGGGTTGAAACTGTCCGCCGTGGGGATCGCCGTAGGCCTGGCGGGCGCCTGGTCGCTGAGCTCGCTATTCCGCAGCGTGCTGGTGGGTGCGGCTGGAGTCAGCCCCGCGACACTGATGGGCGCGGCGGGCTTGCTGGCGGCCGTGGCGCTCATTGCGTGCTATATACCGGCACGGCGGGCCACCCGAATCGATCCCTCTTCGGCACTCCGGCAGGAATAGACGCAGTGGTAAACTGAATAAAGTCTGTTTTGGGACGTCGTCTAACGGTAAGACTGCAGCCTCTGGAGCTGTGTATCGGGGTTCGAATCCCTGCGTCCCAGCCATATCAATATCCCCCAAGGGGACGAATTGACGCGGTACGCGTCTCATTAGAAGCATGCCCATCAAATCACTGGTTGCGCTCTCTTTGATCCTGACACCTGGGATCGTACTGGGTCAGCTACAGACTCCCGCGGAGCAAGCGGAGGTGGCCGTGCGCGCGCGCGTCACTGAGTTCCTGCAGTATCACGTCGATGGGAATTTCCGCAAAGCCTACGACATGGTCGCCGAAGACACCAAGGACGAATACTTCGGCTCCGGCAAAGCCAAGCTGACCAGCTTCAGCATCAACGACGTCAAGCTCACGGACAATTTGACCAAAGCCACGGTGAACGCGTCGATATCGAAGATGGTCATGATCGTCGGTGAGGAAATCCCCATGACTACGCTTTCGACGACCACGTGGAAGATCGAAAACGGCAAGTGGGTCTGGTACAACGACGTTAAGCCGGGCACGCTGATGGATCCAGGGCGGACGTCACTACCCTCCATCGCGCCAGGCAACAATACCGCCAATGGAGGCTTGCCCGACGCGAACGCCATCGCGGCGGCGGCTCAAAACATCCTGCAACAAGTGGGCGTGGACAAGCGACAAGTCACGCTAGCGGCAAACAAAGTATCCGAGGACAAGGTTGTTTTTCACAACGGCATGCCCGGCTCAGTGCACCTGGAGTTGAGCGGCTCCGACGTTCCGGGCTTTAGCGCGAAGCTGGAACAAGCCAACGCTAGAGCGGGTGGAGACGTCCCCATAGTGTTTCGCTACGAGCCGGGGGATACAGCCTCGCGCAGAGATCCAATCACCGTGCAACTAGTGGTGCAGCCGCTGAACCAGGCTTTTGAGATCCAAGTGAATTTCGCCGCCGCAGGGCCCGTCCCGCAAAAATAAGCAACGAAAAAGTTGGTCACCGAGTTGCTTTTACTTAGGCGGAGGCAACACGGCACATGGTCACTTCCATCACGGATTCGCGCTCGGCCAGCATTTTTGCGGATCTCTCTCCCCAGCAAGCAACTCCTTCAGGATCAACGGATTCCTTCACCGCGCAACTGACTTCGGCGCTGGAAGGAGACTTGGCGCGTGGGGGCGACAAGTCGATCATACAGAGCGATGTTCAGCCTGCGCCAAGTCAGGATTCCGGCGTTCGTCAGTTTCTTGCCACTGCGAAGGACCCCGAGAGCGCATCCGGGCAGACCACTACGCCTCCCGAGTCCGCTGCGCCGGCCGCGGCCTCCACTGCCTCCACCGACGGATCGTCGGCGACGTTCCTGGGATTCGTTTCCATTCCAGCAGGCGCTCCCCCGGCGTCGACAACGGGCACCAGCCCGACCGGTACGACGGGCAGCGCGTCCGCGGGTACTGCGCCGCCCCCCGCCACCACGATGACCGAGGTGGATGCCTATTGGGCCGCGCAGCCGCCTGCGGTTCAACAACTGCGTAATATCCCGGACCTGGCCGGTCGAAGCGCCATGGCGCAACAACTTGCGGATCAGGGTTACACCATCGACAAAGCCATTATGGTTTGGGGCTGGGATCCCATGAAGACGATGCAGACGCGCCAGATGTACGGCTACACTTGGGCGCCCAGCTGGAACCAGGGAAACGTGTCGACCCCCGGAATCACAATTGCCGGTCAGACGGCCTACGACCCGAACCATGCGCCTCCCGGCTCGATCGCGGTGAATACAGATTTTGCCAAGGGACCCGGGGTCACCAATCCCTGGGTTTGATCACAGCGCAGATAACTGTCTAAGCATTCACCGGTGAAGCGCTTGCCGCTTCATCTCTAATCCGGATAGGAGGGCCTGGGATCAGCCTGATGACATCAGGAGATTGTCCATGGCCAACAATTTAGTAAGCCCTCCGGTCATTCCGGCCCAGCCGAATGCAGAGTTTTATAACATCCAGGATCTGGTGCTGTTCAAAGCGTATTCACGTGACAGCTACCGGGCCGCGTTCGGAGTAGAGGCTGCGGCGTATGATCCAAGCCGTGTGCTGAAGAGCTGGTTCGATTCCACGGTGGACGTCTCCGATACAAACAACGTAGCCGTGTATCGCGTCGTGGTGCAGGACCAAAGCGGCAACGGGATCCTGCGACAGATGGTCCTGCCAGCGCAAGAGGCAGCCACTGTTAATCTGCCGGGAGCGATTCAGTATCCTCCCTATGTCGTGCCACCCACGCTCGCGACGCGCGGCGGGTCTACGCTGAACGCGATTTATCTCAGCCTGGAGAGCGACGCTCAGGCCCTGATGACGCAACTGGGAGGCAGTGGTCTGCAGCAGGAGGAGCTGCCGTCGTATCCGGCGAGTTATCCCAGTGACGAGCCGCGCCGGCAGTGGTATTTTCTGGCGCAGGGCCAGCCGGTGAACGTCGGCGCGCTTTTATTCACGCGCAACGCGCAGGGAGTGGGCACTCCTGGGCATTGGGACGTGTCCTCGCCTCAGCCCGTGTGGGTTCCCGATCCTCCGGCTCCCACGGGTGAGAACGACAAGCGCCCCCCGCGGGCCATGCCGGTTCGCGATCTCTTGCCGAACGAGCAACTGTACACGGGCATGATGGGAATCCTGGGAGTGGTGCGGACGGATCTCCAGAAAGCCGCGGATGAAGCAAGCGGTGTGTTCACACCGGACGACCGCGCGATGTTGCGTATGATCTATCTGGCGGTCGGCAAGTTGTCGAGTTGAAACAGGGCGGGTCCCGAAGACCTGCCTCAAGCTTACCTATTGGTACTGCGGTGTGAAGGACCAGACCCAGGAGTTATTGGCGGTCAGGATATCCACACCCGACGGAGCCGTGAAGCGAGCTCCCTTGCCGCTGGACGTTACCGAAAACGATCCCCGGGTAATTATGCTGACGGTGCCGGCACCCGTCACCTGGCTTGCCGGGAGCTGTGTCAGGATGCTGGCCGGCACTGTGAATTGACCGGCCGAGACGTTTTGGGTGCAGACAAATGCGGTTATGGCTACGCCATTGATATTGATGGAGCTGGCGCTAGTGCCTGAAATAACCACGACGCCGGATTGTTCGCCGCCAGTCCAGTTCACCGTAATTCCGCCGCTGCGGTTGATCAATTTGAAACTATCCGGGTTGGTCACAACCAAATCGGCCACCGTGTCCAGGCCCCCGTTAAAGACTCCAACGTCGGCGCCGCCGGGACCGCTGAGCGTGTAATGCCCTGCGGCTAGGTAGGTGTTCGGCACGCCGGTCGCGTTGTAGGTGAATCCAATACCTTGAGTGTTCTGCCGCAAGGCGAGTTGCGTGCCATTGGGCCCGTTGGAAGTCAGCTGCGCCCCCGCATCCAGACCTACTGTCGTTAAATTAGGAAACGGATTCGTGAGCGAGGACAGAGTGTAAACGGTGCAGCTTCCTGCGGCGGGGGACAACACCGGAAAACCGGCCGGCAATTGGTTGTTCAGTACCTTGGAAAGATCCGCGCCGCTAGTCTTGATGAACTGGCCGGAAAATGAATCTGTTTTCGTGCTGGATGTCGTGGGAGACCCACCAGCGAGATTGTCGGTGGTAGTGAAGGCGGTGCTCCTGGTGAGGCTGACCTGGCCCGAGGTGTAATTACCCCGCGCGATCCAACTGTTGATCTCGGCTTGAGTCGGAGTTGTGGCGCCGGCTGTCCCTGTGCCGCCTGAGCCTGTACCGCCGGTACCCGTGCCGGTGCCGCCTGAGCCTGTACCGCCTGTACCTGTGCCGGTGCCGGTGCCGCCTGTGCCTGTGCCGGTGCCACCTGTACCTGTGCCACCTGTACCTGTGCCTGTGCTGCCTCCACCTGCATCGCCCACAGCCGGCACCAACACTGTATTGCTGACTCCCAGGAAGGTGTTGCCGTCAGCGCTCGTTTCAATCACGATCAGACTTTGGTCGGGTCCAGTGGCGGAATCCGCCGGGATTTGGAATTCGACCAGGTACGCGCCGACCCATCCGAACATGTAGCGCGCGGAGAGGGCCGGTATGCCACGGCCGCTCAAGAACACGGCGGTCGGCAGAATTACGTTTTGGTTTCCGGTGCCGGCCGAATTCGTGACCAGCGTCGGAGTCGTCTGGCCAAGGCCGGTGGTCACCACGTAGACCTTCTCACCCAGATGCGCCGGGTTTGTGGCCGTCACATAAGTGCCGTCAACTTCACGAATCACCGCGCCGTACAGTTTGTTATTGGGCCCGGTGTAAGTAAAGATTCCGGGCTGCACCTGCAATACTGGGACGTTCGTGATCGTGATGCTGCCGCCGTTCACCGTCACCACGACGGTAGCAGTGCTGCCGGTGAGCTCGCAGGGAGCCTGGAAGTTGGCACGCTGGCCGAACTGGTCGTTGGCGACCGCTTGAATCGGGACCAGAGCGCCGTTCACGGTAATAGAAAGGCCGGCCACGCTGTAGGGGTAAGCCCCGAAGAAGCTGACCGGAGCGACGACGCCAGTGACGCTCGGAGCGACGCCGGCTCCAGTTACCGTGACGAACCCGCAAGGAGTCATCCCAGGGGCGCCAGTGGCGGCGTTGGTGAAGCTGGCGCTGGTGAGTTTGGGCGCGGCAGGACGAGACGTCAGAGTCGCGGTCGTACTGGCGCTACCGGCCGAAGCAGTGACCACGATGCTCCCGGCAGTGCTGCCTGCTGTGACAATAACCTGCACCTGTCCCTGCGCGTTCGTCGTCGCGCTGCCCGTATTAAGCGACGCGCCACCCGACACGGAGAAGTTGACCTGAGTCCCCGATACCGGGTTATTGCTGGCATCGCGGACCACAAAGGTTAAGGGTTGGAATTGCTCTCCGACGGCCACGCTTGGCGGAAGCGGCTGGACTACGGAGATCCCGGAAATGGAGATTTGATTCGTGATCTTGAAGACGATGGGGGTCAAGCCTGAACCCGAGAGCTGAACCTGGACAACGCCAGCGGTGGAGCCGAGTACAACGCGCGCCGACACGCTACCGCCCGAGTCGGAAGAGGTTTGCGCGGAGACAAAACTCGCCGGAGCCGAACCTTGGATAAAGCCCCAGGCCAGACCGCCGGTACCTATCGCCTGACCGCAACCATCGCTCACGCGGGCCGTAAGCGTAAAAGCGTTTCCCGGGCCGCCGGTTTGGCTGAGCGGGGAAAGCGGAGTGAGCGCCGATGCACTTCCTTGCGTGATCGAAAGAGTCAAAGCGTAGACCATGATCGGGGATTCGCCTGCTACGACGAATACGCCGA
>Ga0157375_10003847_pt1 | contig 13025 bp, 8 predicted proteins | sample M35metaG_FD_115311 | JGI IMG/M metagenome (GOLD analysis project Ga0157375, IMG submission 115311) | Miscanthus rhizosphere microbial communities from Kellogg Biological Station, Michigan, USA - M3-5 metaG | ecosystem: Host-associated > Plants > Roots > Rhizosphere > Soil | place: USA: Michigan...
AGGTTCTGGATGCGCACCTTCAGCGCGTCGCGCAGGTTGTTGACGAGCTGCACCGCTGCGGCCTTCGATTCCGGCGTGAAGTATTGCTTCACGTACAACTGGCCGAGCGCTTCGCCGGTCTGGTTGTTGACGTTTTCGAGCACGCGCTTCCAGCGCGGTTGCATCTCGGCCTGGCCGCGCAGGGTCTTGCTGTAGAAATTGAAGTTCTCCTGCGCGAGGTCGTCGTTGAGGTACGGCGACGCACCGTCGATCGTATGGAAGCGGAAGTACGCCTGCCAGTCCTTGACCGGTACCTCGACGAGCATCTTGTCGAGTTCGGCGAAGAACTTCGGCATCGTCAGCGAGAAGCCATCAGCGCCCTTCACGCCGACCGCGTCGAAGAATTTCTCCCACGAGAAATGCGGCATCTCCTTGTCGGCCTGCGCGAAGGATTCCCAGTGGTACTGGTTGTCGAGGTCACGCGCTTCGGTCGGGTTCAGCGACGCGGCGGCGAGGCGGGTTTCGATCGCCATCACGGCCGTCGCCTGTTGTTTCGCGTCGGCTTCCGCAACGCCGCTCAGCTGCAGCGTCTTGGCGATGTGCGCGAGGTAGGCATCGCGGATCGGCTGGTACTGCGCGTCCGAGTAGTAATCCTTGGTCGGCAGGTTGGTGCCGCCCTGCACCGCATAGGCGATGACCTTGGACGCGTCCTTCTGGTCGGAGCTGCTGGTGAAACCGAACAGGTCGGCCTGTCCTTTCGCGAAGCTGTCGCGCAGGTACGCGGTCACGTCATCGGGGGTCTTCAGCGCATCGATCGGCGCAAGCAGCGGCTTGAGCTTGGCGGTCGCCGGCGTGCCGTTGATCGCCTTTTCATCCATGCCGCTGGCGTAGAAATTGCCGATCAGCTGTTCGATCGAACCATCGGCGGGCTTGCCGTCCTTGAGCGCTTCGACGATGCCTTTCTGGGCGTTGAGCGAGCGCTCGTCGAGCATCTCGAAAGTGCCCCAGCTGGTGCGGTCGGACGGGATCGGATTGGCCGCGAGCCACTTGTTGTCGACGAAGCCGTGCAGGTCGGTGCAGGGGTTGATCGAGGTGTCGAGGTCGGCAAGCTTGAGCGTGCTGGTTGCGCCGAGGTCGGCGGGCGCGGCGGCGGCGGTCGAGGCGTTCGATGCCGGGGGGGGCGAGGTGGGATTCGATGCCGTCTGATTCTGCTGCGAGCACGCGGCGAGCGCGACCAGCACGGCGAGGGTGAGGGGCTTGTACGAACGCATGTTCATGAACTCTCCTGGGACCTGCGGGATGGGTATTCGAAACGATGGCGCTGAATCGGGTCGCAGCAACCGCGGGCAAGGCTTCGCGCGCGCGAGGGCGCACTTTAGGCCACCCGGCGCACTGGCGAGTGTGTCGAAGGTCATGACCAGCGCGGAACGCAAACTTTACAACTGCGCAAGCGCGCGTGCTGGCGCGCCTGCGGGCCCGTGCGTGCTAACGTCACGCCTTGTCTAGAGTTAAGGAACCGGGCATGAAAGTCACCTTCCATGGCGCGGCCGGCGGTGTCGTGACTGGTTCCAGCCATCTGCTCGAGGCGGCCGGCAAGCGCATCCTGCTCGACTGCGGGATGGTGCAGGGCGATCGCGACGCCGATGCGATCAACCTGAGGCCATTCGCATTCGAACCGGCTTCGCTCGACGCACTCGTGCTCAGCCACGCGCACATCGACCACATCGGGCGCGTGCCGCTGCTGGTCAAGCGCGGTTTCACCGGGCCGATCTTCGCGCAGGCAGCGACCTGCGACCTGCTGCCGATCATGCTGATGGATGCGGCATCCCTGTCCGAACGCGCCGCCGAGATGGCGAACAAGCGCCACGCGCGCGACGAACCCGATCAGGAACCGCTGTACACGCTCGACGATGTCGCGGACGTGTTGAAGATGCTGCATCCGCTGGCATACGAAACCGATACCGAGATCGTGCCCGGCGTGACCCTGCGCCTGCACGATGCGGGCCATATCCTCGGCTCGTGCATCCTCGAATTGCGCGCGAGCGAGGGCATCCCGATTGATTCGGCGCCGAAAACACTCGTGTTCTCCGGCGATATCGGCATGGTCGGTACGCCCATCCTGCACGACCCGACCCCGCCGCCGAAGGCCGACCTGATCCTGCTGGAATCGACCTACGGCGACCGCAACCACAAGGATCGGGCGGCGACGGTGGACGAGCTCGGCGGCATCTTCGCGCAGGCGCTCGCGAGCGGCGGCAACGTGATCATCCCCGCGTTCGCAGTGGGCCGCAGCCAGGAACTGTTGTACTGGTTCGCGCAGAATTTCAACGACTGGAACTTGTCGCGGTGGAAGATCTTCCTCGACAGCCCGATGGCCGCGAAAGTCATGGCCGTGTACGACCGTCACGAGGAATTGTTCGATCCCGCCGCGGCAAAAGTCTGGCAGGGCCGCATCAAGCCGTTCGCGATGGCGAACCTGCACGTGACCGCCGACGCGAACGAGAGCAAGGCGATCAATGCGATGCACGGCGGCGCGATCATCATCGCAGGCTCGGGCATGGCCAATGGCGGACGGGTACGCCACCACCTCGCCAACAACCTTCCGAATCCGAATGCCCACGTCATCTTCGTCGGCTACCAGGCCGACGGCACGCTCGGGCGCATCCTGGTGAATGGCGTGAAACGCGTGAAGCTGTTCGGTCGCGACATCCCGGTGAAAGCGCAGATCCACACGGTGGGCGGGCTGTCCGCGCATGCGGACCAGCAAGGACTGCTGGCCTGGTACGGGGCGAGCCCCGACCATCCGCCGGTCGTGCTCGTGCACGGCGAGAATCCCGCGCGCGAAACGTTGGCGGCGAAATTGCACGGGCGATTCGGAATCGATGTCACCCTGTCGCAGCCGGGGATGTCGCGCGATGTCTGAATCGCCGGCGCAAGCCGGCGCGATGCAGCAGGACTCCATCGCGCGCGACGCCGCCGCGGGCAGGAACAGCGGCATCGACCTGTTACGCGGACTGTCGATCGTGCTCGTCGTGCTGCACCACATCGGCCTGCGCATCGCATTGAAGAAGACCGTCCTCGGCGCGTTCGTCCCGCACCGGCTGCTCGATGCGCTTAACTACAACGGCTACGAGTCGGTGTTCGTGTTCTTCACGATCTCCGGCTTCCTGATCGCGGGCAATGCGCTGCAACGCTGGGGCGGCCTCGATCGAATCGATTTCCGCGCGTTCTACGCGCGCCGCTTCGCGCGGATCATGCCGTGCCTGATGTTGCTGGTGCTCGTGCTTTCCGTGCTGCACCTGCTCGGCTTCGAGGACTACCTGATCCATCACGCGAACCAGTCGCTTCCGCGCGCGATCCTCGCCGCGCTCGGCCTGCACCTGAACTGGTACGAAGGCCATACCGGCTACCTGCCGGGGAACTGGGATGTGTTGTGGTCGCTGTCGATCGAGGAAGTGTTCTACATCGGTTTTCCGCTCGCCTGCTTGTTGACTCGACGGACGTGGATTCTCGCACCGATGCTGGTCGTGCTTGCGTTGTCGCTGCCATTCACGCACGCCGCGCTCGCATCGAACGAAATCTGGCAGGAGAAAGCCTATCTGCCCGGCATGGCCGCGATCGCGATGGGCGTGCTGGGTGCATTGATCGCCGCGCGCTGCAATCCGCCGAAACGATGGGTCGCGACGACGCTGTGCGTTGCCGGCGCGATCGGCATCGGCAGCATCCTGCTGGTCGAGGACATCCTGTGGCCGCTGCTGAAGGACGGCTGCCTGCTGTTGTTGACGCTGTCGGCGATGAGCCTGCTGATAGGGCTGCGCTGGCGCGAAGACGTAGTCCCGCGACGTCCGCCACGTGGATTCGGCTGGCTCCGTTCGTTCGGCCGGCTCAGCTACGAAATCTACCTGACCCACATGTTCGTCGTGTTCGGCGCGGTGCGGTTGTACAAGGCATACGGCAGCGACATCGCGAGCGGGTGGGTCTGGTATTTGCCGGTGGTGGCGTTGTGCTGGCTGCTCGGATGGATGGTCGCGCGATTTTTCTCCATTCCGGTGGATCGGATGCTGCGTGCGCGTTTTCTCGCGACTGACGTCTTGCAGACTCCCAATCAACTGGAGAGTGGGGGTTTGATCGGTCGGGAGGCTTCGCCGTCTGTTTCGCCCTGAATGCAGCGAGGAACTTGCGATCTCCTGGCTGCACTGAAGAGTGGAGCACACGCTTTCGTGCGCAGTGCGCGAAAGCTTGATCTGGCTCGGAAACGCGGGCAGCGCTCCATTCTCCAGCCCGGTCGTGCCGTTCGTCGTAATATCGAAAAGAAACAAATGGGGGAACGCGATGAATGCACGTGTCGGTCCATCCGGTCGCAGGGGATTTCGCTACTACGATCTCATGGTCGGCGGCATGGTCGGCGTGCTGTTGTGCTCGAACCTGATCGGCCCGGCGAAGACCAGCACGATCACCTTGCCGCTGATCGGTGCGCTGACATTCGGCGCCGGCAACCTGTTCTTCCCGATCAGCTACATCTTCGACGACGTGCTGACCGAGGTGTACGGCTACGCGCGCGCGCGCCGCGCGACGTGGGCCGGCTTCGCGGTGCTGGTCTTCGCGTCGCTGATGTCGCAGGCGATCATCCGCATGCCCGTCGCACCGGGCGAGCCGTTCAACGTGCAACTGCAACCCGCGCTCGAAATCGTGTTCGGCGCCACCTGGCGGATCGCGCTCGCGTCGCTGGTCGGCTTCTGGGTCGGCGATTTCGTCAACGCCTACGTGATGGCGAAGATGAAATTGTGGACCGCCGGCCGCTGGCTGTGGACGCGCACGATCGGTTCGACGATCGTCGGCGAAGGCGTGGACAGCCTGACCTTCTACCCGATCGCGTTCGCCGGCATCTGGCAGGGCCAGACCCTCGTCAAGGTGATCGCGTTCAACTGGTTCATGAAGGTGACGGTCGAGGTCGTGCTCACCCCGGTCACCTACGCCGTCGTCGGATTCCTCAAGCGCCGCGAAGATGCCGACACCTACGACGTGGGCACCGACTTCAATCCCTTCAGCCTGAAGGACGAAGGGGATGTGCGGGAGTTTCGGTGAGTCGCATGCGGCTCGTCGCGCGCGGCGGTGCGGACGGTCGGGTCAGTTTGCTTTCACGCGCTTGTGTGTCGGAGCGAGTTGCGGCGTGATGTTGAACTGGAAGACCAGGTACACGATGCCGCTGGTCGAGTGGAAGTTCGTCAGCGCGGTTGCCTGCTTGTAGAACGGATCGAGCCGTGTCTTTTCCGCCGCGGGCGCGTTGGCGACCTGCATGTTCACCAGGGCCGGCTTGTCCGCGGTGAGCGTGTAACGAACCATGACGCCGAATGCGGACTGGCTTCCCGCGAACGCCTTCGTCGCGATCGGCACGATGCTTTCGTGCAGGCGGATGAATTCGACCGGCTTGATGTTGCGGACGCATGGATCGTCCGGGCTGGTTTCCTCGAATTTCACCAGCGCGACATTGCTGGCCTTGGCCGGCCCGCCATGCGCGAGCTGGATGTCGAGCCCGGCGCCGCACTGCTGGCCGCTGGACGCGGCCGATGGCGCAGGCGCGCCTGCGAGCAATAGCGAAAGAATGGTTGCAAGAATCATGGTTTCGGTTTCTCAGCGATGCGCATATTCGGCGATTGAAGAAAGGTGGCCCGAGTGCAATCCGGGAAAGAGCGTCGAACAAAGTTTCAGCATGAAGCAAAGGACGAAGTGCGGGAGGTTCGGTGATCGCTTTGACACTGCGATCATTTTGTCCCGCCAGATGTCGACTGGACTGACCGATTCGACGAATCCTGTGCAACAACCTGGGCGCGGGCAAGCGCTGAACGAAACTCCGGGATTGGAATCATGAAGCGTATCGGCTTTCCGCCTTGTTCGAACAGTACCCAAATGAAATCGTTGGATTGCATCTGGGCGAAAAGATCCGTGCTCGTGCCATCGCCGTTGTCGATCTGCGGATAGACTCGCGCCATGCAGAATCGCAGGTCGCATTCCATCACGGGAAGGGACATCAATCCCGTTTTCGATGGTTCCAGTTTCCAGACCCCTTTGTCGGAAACTGTCTTGAGCAGTCCTATGGTGACCTCGTGCTTCGCCCCGATGGAAGGTGGGACGAATACCGTAATGAAGATGGGTCTTTTCGCAACGGCGTCATAGGCTACCGCGACGCCTCCCAGTTCTTGCTTGTCCGCGCCGGCGAAGGGAACAAACAACTCCATCCAGCACTTGTCTCGCGTTGTCGTGCACGCAACATTCCATGGCGGCAATGGATGCTCGCCCGAAGCGGGAGCAGCGATTGCAAGGGACATGAGAAGCAGGAAATGGAGCACAAGATCTCCCGAGAGCCGGCATCGAAAGAGATATCCGTTGCCGTACAAAAAGCGCCGCTTGCGCGGGGAACACTCCAACGGACAATAGCAAATCGGCCGTCGAAGGCGGCACGACAAGGTCCGTTCATGGATTCGGATAGAAAAAGACCGGCAATGAGCCGGTCTTTTTCGAAGCGATGCAGCAGTTGGCTACGCGTCAGCGCTGGCTCTTGACCCAGGCGTCGATCTTTTCCTCCAGCACCGCCAACGGCAGCGCGCCGTCCTTCAGCAGTTCGGTGTGGAACGCGCGCACGTCGAACTTCGGTCCCAGTTCTTTCGCCGCCTTCGCGCGCAGCTCGGTGATCTTCATCTGGCCGGTCTTGTACGCGAGCGCCTGCGCCGGCATCGCGATGTAACGCTCGACTTCGGCGATCACGTCGGTCTTGCTCAGCGCCGAGTTGTCGAGCATGTACTGGATCGCCTGGTCGCGCGTCCAGCCCATGCTGTGGATGCCGGTGTCGACGACAAGCCGCATCGCGCGGAACTGCTCGTTCTGCAGCTGGCCGAACTTCTGGTAGGGGTCGGTGTACATGCCCAGTTCGTAGCCGATGGTCTCGCAATACAGCGCATAGCCTTCGATGTACGCGGTGAACCCGCCGAAGCGGCGGAACATCGGCAGGCCGGTCTGCTCCTGCTGGATCGACAGCTGGAAATGATGGCCCGGAATCGCCTCGTGCACGAACAGGTCTTCCATTTCCCAGTTCTTGCGCGAGGGCAGGTCGTAGGTGTTCACGTAGAAGATGCCGGGACGCGAACCGTCCTCGCTCGGCGGCTGGTACGAACCGCCCGCCGCGGACTTCGCACGATAGGCCTCGACCGGACGGATCTCGAACTTGGCCTTCGGCTGGATCGCATAGTCGCGCGGCACGCCCTTTTCGACTTTCGCGTACACGCTGTTGTAGCCGTCGAGCAATGCCTTCTCGCTCTTGAAGGTGAAACGCGGATCGGTGTTGAGGTAATGGAAGAACGCGTTGAGGTCGCCCTTGAAGCCGACCTTCGCGCGCAGCGCATCCATCTGCTTCCTGATGCGCGCGACCTCGTTGAGGCCGATCTGGTGGATCTGCTCGGGCGTCTCGTCGGTGGTGGTTTGCGTGCGCACGGCGTACGCGTACCAGGCCTTGCCGTCGGGCAGGGCGGAATAGCCGACGGTATCGCGCGTGTGCGTCATGTAGTCGTTGGCGATGTAATCGCGCAGGCGGTGGTACGAGGGCATCAGCTGGTCGGCGATCAGGTGGCGATACGCGTCGGTCAGGCGCGCCTTGTCGGCGGCGGAGAAGTCCTTGGGCATGTTCTTGATTGGGCCCCAGAACTCGGTGTCCTCGGGTTTGTCCTTGATCACGGCGTCGAGTTGTGGCACCACCTTCACCATCAGCACCTTCGGCTGCACGATGCCCAGCTTCACGCCCTCGCGCATGTTGGCGATGGCGGTGTCGTAGATCGCCGGCACCTTGCTCGCGCGGGCAAGCCAGTTGTCGTAGTCCTTGACGGTCTGGAACGGCTGCGCATTGGTGCCAGAGCCGAGCTGCACGGCGAGCAGGGCGAGGTTGTTGAACTGGTCGATCGGCAGCAGCTCGTTGCGGAAGCGCTCGCCATCGATCGCATCCTGCTGCTGCTTGATGAAGATGTTGTACGACAGCAGCGCCTGGCCGGTCAGCCCGTCCGGACCGATGGCCTTCGCCTTCGCCAGCCATTCCTCGTTGAAGCGGTTGGTCTCGTCGATGTAGTCCTTCGACAGGAAGTTCGGCAGCTGGTCGTTGTAACGCGGGTCGCCGACGAACGTCGCCTGGATCGGATTGAGCTTGAGCGAGGCTTCCCAGAAGTCCGCGTAGAACTTGTCGAGTTGCGCGGCCTTGGCGGATATCGGCGCCGCCTGCATGGCTTGGGCGGGCGCGACATCCTGCGCGAATGCGGTGGAGGATGTGCCGGCGAACAGCGCGGCGGCGATGGCGAGGACGAGGATCGGCTTGTGCATCGGAAACCCCAGATGGAATGGAAGATGAGTGCGACGGTACGGGTGATTGGACGCGATTGACGAACGTCGGTCGGAGGGCATGGTGCGGGCGCGCCCGCCGCGCCGCGCGGGCCAAACGTCATGGAGGTCGAATGTCACGCCGCTGCGGCGCATGGCGCCGGGCCTCGCCGCCACCCGATCAATCCGCGGCCGCCACTTCCGTTGCCGCGCCCGAATACGGCATGCGCTGGGGCGCGACGGCGCCGCCGGAGATGATGAAGGTCATGGCCTGGTCTACCGTCCAGTCGGTCGCGATGATGTCTTCGACCGGTACGATCACCAGGTAGCCGCCGGTCGGATTCGGCGTGGTCGGCACGTACACCGCGGCGAGTTCGCGGCCGGTTGCTTCATCGCGCAGCGTGCGCGTGAAGAAGCCGACGGTCTTCATTCCCGGATGCGGGAATGCGAGCAGCACCACGCGCTGCCCGCCATCGGGCGGCGCCTGCATGAGGTCGAGCAGCTGCCGCGCGCTGCCGTACACCGTCTTGGCCAGCGGTATGCGGCGGATCGCCAGTTCGAACCATCCCAGCGCGCGCTGCCCCGCAACGCGCCGCGCAAGCATGCCGACCGCGAGGATCAACAGGACGGTCGCCACCAGTCCGATCGCGGTCAACGACCATGCATTGGCGAGCCAGGCAAGCCGCGGATGTTCCTGCACGATGCCGGCCAGCAACGGGACGACCAGCGGACGGCTCAGGTCGGACAGCAGGCCGAACACGGACTTGAACACCACCCACGTCAGCCAGATCGGCAGCAGGGTCAGCAGTCCCGAAACGAACAGCGCGCGCATGGTCGCGTGCGCCGGGGCCTGCCGTTGGGGGCCGGGCCGTGATTCGACGGGAGCGGGCATGTCAGCGATGGGCATCCAGCACGCGCACGACGCGGAAGCCGACGTCGTCATAGCCTTGGTCGGCCGGGCGTCCGAGAGGTAAATCCGCGCCATGCTCGCGCCACCCGCGCCGGGCGACGAGATGGTTCTGGCAGCCGGCGCCGCAATTCTGCAGCCATTCGGAATACTCGCCCGGAAGTGCGCCGGGACCAGCACTCGTCCCGCCCTTGGCCGCCACCGGATGCCAATCGCTGGAACTGGGCAAGCGGTAGCGCTGGCCCTTCTGCGCACTCAGCCATTGCACGTAGGCAGCCGCGTCGTTCCAGCTCACGCAAACGACGGGCTGCTCGCTGGTCTGGGCGAAACCCGGCACCGTCCAGTTCTTGCGCGTGGCGGCCTTGGGATCGCCGCATGCCGAAGCGGGGCGCCGCGTGGCGTTGACGAATTGCGCGTACTCATGGCGCGTGACTTCGTTGCGTGCCATCGCGGCCAGTTCCTTGCTCTTCGGCCCGACGGGCAACAACACGAAGCCTGGTCCTACATTCGCAGCAGCGCTGGCTGCTGCGGCGGTGCTGAGGGTGGCCGCCGCAGTGGCCTGTTTTTGCGCCGCTGCAAGCGCCTTTGCATAGACATCGGGCATCTCGAGTTGCTTCGCGAGCGCTTCGGTGCGCTTGAGCGCGGCTGCGTCCGACGCATCCGACTCCACCTGCACGCGCTTCCCGATCGCGGTCGAAGCGCTGGCGTGGAACGCGCGCCACGCGGGTACCGTGCGGCCGATCGTCGCGTCCGCAAGCTGCTGCGCTTTCTGCTGGAATTCGAAGGCGCGCTGGTCCTTGTGCTGGCCGATCGCGAGCGCCTGCTGCACCGAAATCGCCTTGAGCACGTCGCTTGCAAGCGCCTGCGTTGCGGGCTTCGCCGGAGACAGTTTCCACGCCATGCGCGTGAGATCGACCGCGTTGTCGTCCGCCGGTGTCGTGAGGTTCGCGTGCGCGAGCGCGTCGCGCGCCTCGCCGAGCACGGCGGCGTCAGGCGAAATGGATGCCGGCGCGATGGCTGCCTGCGCATGGGATGGGTTCGGTGCGCTCGCGGCATTGGCGGCGGGCGCCTTGGTCGTGTCGCTTGCGGTCGTCGTGGGCAACGCGATGACTGGCAAGGGCGATGCGGCGGGCGCAGGCGATGCGTCGACCGCCACCGCGGCGGGCTTCGCGGGTGTCGCAGCGGGAAGTGTTGCAACCGCAGGTGTTGCAGCTGCCGATTTCTCGTTGCTGTCAGCAGCGGCAGTCGCATCGGGCTTTTTCGAATCCGCGCCGCCGCCGAACTTCGGTAACTGGTCGCGCGCGGAATAGAGTCCGAACGCAACCAACAGTGCGCCGCCGAGCGCGATCGTTCCGGGGCGCTTGAAGATCCTGCCCTGCACCGTGTCGTCGTACCGACGGAGGAGCCGCCCGCTGATGTGGTTGCCCGTGCGCCGATCCACCCGATCCAGCGCGCTCAACATTTGCTGCGCGTCGCGAAAGCGTTGCGATGGCGCTTTCGCCATCGCGCGATCGATGAAACTCTGCCAGTGGCGCTTGTCCTGCGGCAAGCGCGGGATGGGGTTCTGCACGTGCATCAGCGCGAGCGTGAGCGGGTCGGGCGAGCGGTACGGCAGCTTGCCGGTCAACAATTCGTAAGCCATCACGCCGACGCTGTACAGGTCGGCGCGGCCGTCGACGACGTCGCCGCGCGCTTGCTCCGGCGCCATGTAACCGGAACTCCCGACAGCGAGCCCGGCGGTGGTGATGCGGCTGGTGTCGCGCTTGGACAGGGCGATGCCGAAGTCGGTGAGCAGTGGCCGGTCGGCGGCGTCGAACAGGACGTTCTCTTCCTTGACGTCGCGGTGCACGATGCCGCGCGCATGCGCGTAGTCGAGCGCCGACAGCAGCGTGCGCAGCACTTCCACGATCCGCGCCTCGTTGTGGCGCAGGTCGCGCTGCGCGAGATCGCCGTTCGCGAGGTACGGCATGATGTAGTACATCCGGTCGTCGGCGGTGCGGCCGACCTCGTAGATGTTCACGATGCTCGGATGGGTGAGCTTGGCGATCGTGCGCGCTTCGTTCTCGAAGCGCTGCATGCTGGTTTCGTCCTGCAGCGCCTCGCGTTCCATCACCTTGATGCTGACCGGACGATCCAGCGATTCCTGGGTGGCCAGGTACACCGTGGCCATGCCGCCCTGGCCGAGCCGCTTCTGGAATCGGTAACCGGGGATGCGCGGGAATTCCGCCGCTTCCGCGGCTTCGGGTACCGCGGCATCGCGCGGGTCGGCTGGAAAGGCAGGTTGCTGCATGGTGTCGGCGATGCTGTCCCCGGCATGACCGGATGCGAAGGCAACAGCATACGGCAGGCCATGCCGCCCCGGAAGCGCGCATCCGCACGCGTTCGCGGGAAGAGTGGGGATGGCGCGCGAGCCATTCCCGCTTGCGGGTGCGGACCAGCGCTAACCGCCTTGCGGGTGCCTGATCCGGTTCCAAACGCGGTGGAAGAATCCGGGCCTGGCCGGTGGTGGTTGGTTGTACCTGGATGCCGAGCGTTTCCTCGAATGCTTCGCGGTGTGCGAGGGCTTGGTTTCCGTCGGCACCGTTGGTGCTTCGACGACGGGCAGCGAAGCGGCGGGCGCGGGAGCCGCTTCGGCCACCGATGGTGCCGGCACCGCCGGCAGCGGATGCCGGATCGTCACGGCCGGAGCGGCAACCTTGCGGGTACCGCCGAACTGCGGCAGCCGATCGCGTCCTGCATACAGTGCCGATACCAGCAGCAACGCGCCGACGAGCAGCAGCAGGCGCGGGCGCTGCCATGGTCTTCCGGCGATCGTGCGGTCGAAGGTGCGCAGAACCAGGCCGGACAGGTGGCTGCCGCTGCGACGGCCGATGCGATCGAGCGCGTCCAGCATCTGCCGCGCGCTCGCATAACGCCGATCCGGCGACTTGGCCATCGCGCGATCGATGAAACCCTGCCAGTGGACCTTTGCCGCAGGCAGGCGCGGGACCGGATCCTGCGCATGCATCAAGGCCATCGCGAGCGCGTCGCTGGACTGGAACGGCAGCTCGCCGGTCAGCAATTCGTACGCGAGCACGCCGACGCTGTAGAGATCGGCGCGCGCATCGACGACATCGCCGCGCGCCTGTTCGGGCGCCATGTAGGCCGAGCTGCCGACCGCGAGCCCGGCGGTGGTGATGCGCACGGTGTCGGACTTCGACAGCGCGATGCCGAAGTCGGTGAGCAACGGCCGGTTGTCGGCATCGAACAGCACGTTCTCGCGCTTCACGTCGCGGTGCACGAAGCCCCGCGCATGCGCGTAGTCCAGCGCCGACAGCAACGTGCGTAGCACGTCGACGATGCGCGGTTCGTCGCCGCGCAAGTCGCGCTGCGCGAGGTCGCCGTTGGCGAGGTACGGCATGATGTAGTACATGCGCCCATCGGTGGTGCGGCCGACTTCGTGGATGCCGACGATGCCCGGATGCGAGAGCTTGGCGATGGTGCGCGCTTCGTTTTCGAAACGCTGCATGCTGGTTTCGTCCTGCAGCGCTTCGCGTTCCATCACCTTGATGCTGACCGGACGATCGAGTGATTGCTGGGTCGCGAGGTACACGGTCGCCATCCCGCCCTGCCCGAGTTTCTTCAGGATGCGATAACCCGCGATATTGGGGAACATCATCGTGCCGCCGACGAGCGGCACGACGGTGGATCGCGGTTCGGCTGGACTGGCGGGTTGCTGCATGGCGTCGGGATCGCGATCCATGGCCGGTGTCGGCCGGAGGCCAGCATAAGGCAGCCCGGTGAT
>Ga0157375_10003849_pt1 | contig 13021 bp, 6 predicted proteins | sample M35metaG_FD_115311 | JGI IMG/M metagenome (GOLD analysis project Ga0157375, IMG submission 115311) | Miscanthus rhizosphere microbial communities from Kellogg Biological Station, Michigan, USA - M3-5 metaG | ecosystem: Host-associated > Plants > Roots > Rhizosphere > Soil | place: USA: Michigan...
GCACGCCGTCCCAATTGATCTCGCGCCGCAGCCCGCCGAAGGATCCGTTGGCGCCGGCGACGGTGCCGCCGCCGAGGTCCGCACGGAATTGGTCGCGCACGGCGGTGATCGCGGCTGCGTTGGCGCCAGTGCCGCTGCGGATGGTGACTTGGGCTTCAAGGTGCGCCGTGCATGCGGCGAACCCCATCAGGCAGATCAGGAGCACTCGCATCGAGTCTCTCCAGCAATTCCAAAGTTGCAAGCCTGCATTCAAGTAGCGCGGCCTCGCCGGAAATTCCGATGAGGAACCGAACGTCGCGCTTACTCAAAATCAAGAACCGGGCCAGAGTACACTTTTTTGGCATGACACGGGTCGAGTTCGACGCACCGCATCTGTTCCTTCCCGCACGTCTAAAAATCAAACCCGCCGTAAAACACCTCGTCGCCGACATAGACCGTGAATACTGCCGGCGCCGCCGTGTGCCCATCCGCGGTCACCTTCAACACACCGGCGGTCCCGCTCGCCGTCAGCGGCGGCGCGGTCGCGACGCCGTTGCTGTCGGTGATGACGATGCCGCTCGCAAACGTTCCGTCGGCATCGCCTGAGACCGTGTCCACGGTGAAGGTCACCGGCACGCCGTACGGATAGGTGTTGTTGCTCGCCAGAACTTGCGCTTGCAAGTTGCGGATGACCGTTCCCGACGTGACCCCCTGGTGGTTGCCGTTATAGATGCTGATGATCCCGTCGGGCTGGTCGGGCCACACGCAATTGGTCGTGTCGAAAAAAGTATAAATTGCAAGCCGCTGCGCTTCCGTCAACGTGCCGCCGGTGCACTCGCCTGGAAAGATGACTCCGGCGGATGTCGTCGAGTAGTACGGATGATGATCCAGGTAGGCAATGCGTCCGCATTGCGCCGCAGGTATCGCGCCCAGCGGAGTGTTGAACGCGAACTGCAGCGGGACCGGAGTCTCGATAGAAGAACTGACGAGCCAGTTCTCGGCCGGCGCGACCACGCCGTTGTAGTCGTGGGCGAGATGGCTCACGGCGACCTGACCCGGCGTAGACGACGGATTCAGGCCCAGCAGCCACTCGGCCAGAATTTCGCCTTTGGGAAACGTCGTGGCGATGTTCGCGGCGTCCGGATCACTGCCTGTGAAAGACTGTTCGACGTCCCACGCTGTCAGCGTGTAGAGAGACATGTTGTCGCTCAGCCACGAGTACTCTTCGTGGTCGAGCATCACGCGGCCGCCGGAATTCACGAAGGTCGTGAAAGCGTCTTTCTGCGCGGGCGTTGGAGCATCCGGTGTGCCCTGGCAATCGAACAGCAGGGCATCGTAGGCGGAGAAGTCTGACAAGGTCGACTCCGCGGGCGTCGATCCGCTGTATCTCGCTCCGCCACCGTCGTAGAAGTGAATCCGTCCTGCTCCCGTCGGGTCGCTGAACTGATTGTCGGCGACGCCGACGTCGCGCAGCAGGCACTCGGCGGTATCGTTGGCGCCACTGACGACGGCGATGAGCGGCATGTTGTCGTTGATGCTGCCGCCGCCCTGTGTCGACGGCAGTCTCGTGCTCGTCACGGCCACTGCGGTGTCCACACAGGATGCCACCACGGGCACCTTGGTCTCGCGCCGCCAGCGACCGATCTGGATGACGAGCGGTATGCTCACCCCCACCGGCGCATTGTGCAGGACGAACTTGCCGCCCGCGTCGGACAGCGTGCTGACCAGCGGCGATCCCGACGGCGGCGACCCGCACGTCGTGCAGCCGACGCCCGTAGCGAACGCAGTCAGCGCGGCATTCGGGACGTAGATTGTTGCGTTCGGCAGCGGCAGCGCGCCGTTCGGCGTCGAGACAGTTCCGCTGATCGTCGTGTCGCCCGCGCCCGGACAAACCACTTGATCGAGGCACAATCCCGTGCACGTCGCGTTGGATCCGCACATGTTGGCGGTGCCGCCGCCTCCGCAGGTATCGGTCCCGGTGCAGCCTCCGCATTGGAGCACGCCGCCGCATCCATTCGGAATGACGCCGCACTGGCCCTGCTGACACGCGTTGATGCACTCGGGCGCCGCAGGCGCATTGGCTGCGGCCAGAAGCAGAACAGCCACAAGAAAGCCAGCACGCATGAACGTCCCCCTGTGGGCGCTCTTTGTCGACCGGCGACTTTAACCCGAAAATCGACGCGATCAGCCCGCGAGACTTCCGCTGTTGCAAATTTTTACCCGGACGGTCCAGCAGCGGCCGCGCTGCGATCGGCAAGAATGGTTTGCCAATTGATGATCGCGTTCCAGACCATGCGATGGTCGCCACGGTTGAGGTCGCGGTACAGCGGATTGAAATTGAACGCGACGACATGGCCACGGCCGACCGGCGTGTCGAGGATCGCCGGGCGGCCGATCAGATTGCTCTCTCCCCACGCCTGTCCGCTGATGACGAACGGCGCGCCTTCCTCCCCGCCCCACTGCAGCACGACGCTGCGCGGGTCGGCTGGCCCGTCGAGACAACTCGTGCAATAAGCCATGCGCAGCCAGCGCCGCGGCGTCGAGTACAAGGCAAAGTTGCCGCGAAATACCTGGCTCGTCTGCGCGTACCCGTACGCGATCGGATGGTCGGGGCGCGCGAACTTGACGCGCACTTCGGTGCCAGGCGTTCGCGTGACGGACTCGCGCGACGCCGCAGCGGCATCCGCGCCGCCGCCACCGGAACTGCGCGGCACGCCGCCGGAATCGCGGCGCACGCCGCGCACGATGCCCGCTTCGAGGGGCAGCATGCTGCCGTTGCCGAGCGTCACGAGCAAACCGCCCTGCTCGATGAACTGCTGCAACTGGTTGAGTCCGGCCCAGCCGATGCCGCCGGTGATGTCGTCCGACTCGGCCGGCGTGCCGAAGCTCGGCGTGCGCGGCGTCTTCTTGAACGGCATCGGGCCCCAGACCTTCGGAATGCCCTGGATTTGTTCGGCCAGTTCGAGATCGACATGGCCGTACAGCAGTACGTCGATTTTTCCGTGCAGGTTGCCGGCGCGAATGTCCTCGTCGCGGATATACGTGTAGGGAATTTTTCGCTGGTCGAGCGAATAGCGAATCCAGCCGATCGAGTCGGTATCGGCCCACGGCACCCACACGCCAAGTCGCGGCGCCTCGGTGACATGCTGTTCCACATCGGGCACCTTGTAGGTGCTCGCGAAGGCAAGATCGAGCCGGCCGGAGACGTCATGCACCGCGTCGGCGAGACCGGATTGCGCCGGCAGGATCCACGATCCTTGCGGATACGTGACATCGCCCAGCGTGAACGAACGTGCGGCAATGTTGACCTTGAAATGCGCGAGGCGGTAGCGCGCCTCGAGCAAGCCTTCCTGTCCGGAGTCCTTCAGCACGAATACCGGCCCACTGCCCTCCACTTCACCTCGCGGAGCCGGCGCTTCCTTTAGCAGCGACAAGCGCACGTCGCGGACTGAGGCATCGGCGATGGCTATCGCCTGCAAATGGTAGTAGGCCGGAAACTCCCACGACAGGTCGTCATACGGCTCGCCGGCGTCCTTCGGATAGTTCTGCGGCGTCAGCAGGTCGACCGCGTAGTTGCGATACGGCTGATCGAGGCGGACGACGAAGGTGCCGGCCGGAAATGCACCTTCTTTCAGCGCGAGTGGCGCGTCGCTACGGCTGACTTCGATGTGCTGCGCCTGCAGCTTGGCGACCATCTGCGCGACGCGCATCGGATCGCCCTGGTCGGCCGGAATGACGAACGCGTACGGCGCCTGCTCGACTCCCTTGCGCCAGCTGTGCAGGCTCTTGGTGTAGAAGTTGCGCAGCAGCATGTGCGCGTTCGTCGCCGCGTAATCCAGCGCTGCGAGCGCGCCGGTTTCGTTGTAGTTGACGTTGTCGCGCGCCGACCAGGAGAACTTGCCGGTCGGCGGCGGCTCGACGCGGTACCACTCGCGCGAGGTTTCTTCGGGCGGCAGCGTGTGCATCAGCGTCTCGGCGGTGCCGTTGCCGAACGTTTCGTAGCCGCGGCCGATCGCGTTGTGATTCATCGCCACGGAGTCGGCGTACATGTGGCCGAAGCCGTCGCCGAAATTCCACGTGCTCACGCCGGGCATGCCGAGCCCGGTCAGCGTCTCGACCTCATGGAAGCTCAGGGCGAGGAACTCGGTAAACGTGATCGCGTCGATGTTCGGATTGTACGGACCGGTACCGTTCCAGCTCATCAGCAACGGCACGCTTTCGTGCAGATCGTGGACGACGACCGGATGCCAGTCGAAGAACATGCGGCTCGCCGCCTTCGTCGCTTCGTGGGTCAGCTGGTGCGCGTCGCGATTGATGTCGACGAACGCATACTTCGACCAGTATGGCGGCGACTGGCGCGGCAGCGTGTCGCGATCGGTCTTGCCCTTCAAGTAGCGGTAGAACCATTCGACCTGCTTGTCGCGGCCATCCGGATTGGCGACGGGATTGATCAGCACGACCGTGTTTTCGCGAATCCGGCGGATCATCGGCTGGTCCGAGACGGCGAGCCGGTAGGCCAGTTCGAGCACCGATTCGGTCGAGCCCGTTTCGTCGGAATGCAGCGCCGCGTTGAAATAGTAGAACGGCCGCGAACTGGCGATCAGGCGCTCCGCGCCAGCGGCATCGATCGTGCGCGGATCGGCAAGTGCGGCGCTCGCAGCTTTCAGCGAGTCGAGAGCGGCAATGCCCTGCTCGTCCGCGATCGCCAGCAGAATGATGTCGCGCCCTTCCTCGGAGCGACCGATGTTGAAAAGCTTGACTCGCGGCGACGCCTTCGCCAACGCGCGAGCGTAAGCAAATGCTTGCGCGGAATTGACCAGTTCGCCGGGCGCGCCGGCGATGCGGCCAAAAAAAGTCGTCGGCGACGGAACACTCGAAGATGCCGGAACGTACGAAACCCACGGCGATGAAAAACGCGCATCGGTCGTTGCCTTGGCGATTGCCTCGACCGACCCGGATTCGGCGACGTCTGGCGCGATGACATCGGGCTTGATGACATCAGGCTTGGCGACAGCGGGCGCGACCGACTGCGCAGACGATTCGAGCGACGCGCCGAGCGCGATGATGAACGCCAGGGTTCTGGTCAGCATGTACCCGCCTTCGGACCAATCGGTGGAAGGCAGTCTACCGCGCAGGGCGGCCCCCGGCCCACCACCAGTTCGTCATCCCGGCGCAAGCTGGGATCCAGTTGTTTCATGCTGGAGAAAGAGCAGGAACTGGATTACTCGCCGCATCCGCGGCTCGCCCTTCGGGCCATTCGCTTCGCGAATGTTCGTTTCGGCATCCCGCCTCCGCAGTCCGGCTTTCGCCGGAATGACTATAAAAGAAGAGTCGCTGCTTAGGGTGCGCCATTCCTGCGTAGAGGCGACCCCTCCCTCTACAGACAGTCGCGCGTGTCGGCTACGCGGAGACGAGCCACTTCCCCGCCGCTTTCAGATGGGCGAACCAAACTTTGAAGTCGTTCCAACCGCGCCTCTGCCGCGCCAGGAATCCGCAACCGCCCAGGCGGCGCCGATCAGCGCGATATTCACAGCGTTCTCGTTCCAGATCCAATGGTTCGAGGGATCGGCCAGAAGCATCGGCACGTGCACCAGCGGCGTGAAGGACGCGAACATGACGGTCAGCAGGATCGCCGCGAGGCGGGCTTGCACGCCGGTCAGGATCGCAATACCCGCTGCGATGTGCGCAAGCCCGGTCGCATAACCCCAGAACTCTTGCGAAGGGGGCAACCATTTGGGGACCAGCGGAGCCGTCAGGTTCATATAGACAAAATGCGCTCCGCCGAATACCAGCGCGCAAACCCCGAACGCCACTTGGCCCAGGCGCACAAGCCGTGACGCCAAGGCCGCATCGATCCTGGCGCTGGTGGCGTAGACGATCAGCCCGCCCGACGCGATCGCGAGTTCAATGGCAAGACTTTCGTAGGGTCCGTACTCGGTGTAGTGGCCGAGCAACACGCGCCCGTTCATCACGATGACGACAATCAGCGCGAAGTAGGCGGTGAGCACCGCGGCCCCCCAAGCCGTGGTCCGCCGCCACTCGACGGCTGCACCCGCGACGAGCATGAACGCAGCGGCGGCGTAGGCCAGTGCGGTGCGGTCGGGAAAATCCTTCGGCACCGGCTGCCCCGGATGGAAGTCCCCGAACGCCAGGCACACCATCCCCAGCGCCACTGCGCCCAAGCCATAGGCGCGCCAGCCGAAGGCCATCGCCTTTTTTTCCGAGGTCATGACTTCTCCGCCCTCAATTGAGAACGCGTGGCCAACAGCGATGATCTGACGCGCGCGCCCGCTTCCGCGCAACAAGTTGTGCGCATCGTATGGTCGGAATGTCGAAAAAGCAGCCTGTTGCCAACCTGTTCGAGTTGCGAGGCTTGCGCGTTCTTGCCGGATAGCTGCGGAGATGATCCGTTGTACGGTTATCGCAGCCTGTCCGCAACGGTCCGCTGGAACAAGCACTCCCGACTTGATGTTCGGTCGAGTGGCCGGTCGGCGTTGGCATTGAAGTGAGAACTTGGCCCACGGAATGTGGCCTATCCCTCATTTATCGAGATTGCAATGAACGCATCATTACTGACATGCGGTTGATATCTCTCCTGGCCATCGCGTTTGCGCTAGCTCTGCTTGCCCAGCCAGCCGTCGCCGCGGCGCCAGCGGCAGACATGACGATCGCCAAGGGTCATACCGGCAACTTCACCCAGGGCGACGTCGGCGATACGTACACGCTGAACGTGGCGAACGCGGGTAGTAAGCCATCGAGCGGTACGGTGACGGTCGTCGACACACTGCCGAGCGGTTTGACCGCCACCGACATGAATGGCAGCGGCTGGAGCTGCTCGCTCCCCTTGCTGACCTGTACGCGCAGCGATGCGCTGGCGTCTGGCACCAGCTATCCAGCCATCACGTTGACGGTGAACGTCGCCGGCAATGCGGCGGCGACCGTGACCAACAACGCAACGGTATCGGGCGGCGGCGAGACGAACACTGGCAACGACACTGCCAGCGATCCGACCTCGGTTATTCAGAAGGTGCCGGATCTCTCGATCGACGTGTTTCACAGCGGAACATGGAGCGAGGGTGATGTCGGCAAGACTTACAGCCTCCGAGTCGACAACTCCAACATCGGTGGCTTTTCGACGGACGGTTCCACCGTCACGGTGGTGGACACGTTGTCCGCGGGGCTCACGGCGACGGCAATCGGAGGCACTGGCTGGACGTGCGACCTGCCCACCCTGACCTGCACGCGCAGCGATGTGCTGGCAAATTTCACCACGTATCCTTTCATCAAGGTGACGGTGAACGTGGCCGGGAATGCCTCCACGCCTCAATCGAGTTCGGCAACGGTTTCCGGCGGCGGCGACACGAACACGGCCAACAACAGTTGGAGCGACGTTACCGCCGTTGTGCAGAAGCCGGACCTGACAATAGCCAAGTCGCACAGCGGAATCTGGAACCTCGGCGCTATCGGCAAGACCTACGCCCTCACTATCTCCAACGTCGGTGGTATCCCGACGGATGGTTCAACAGTCACGGTGGTGGACACGTTGCCCGCGGGCCTCACGGCGACGGCGATAGCGGGCACCGGCTGGGGCTGCACGCTGGGGACGCTGACGTGCACACGCAGCGATCCGCTCGCCAATGCGGCGAGCTATGCACCGATCACGGTGACCGTGGATGTGGCCAACGATGCGCCGGCGAATTTGACGAATACGGCGACCGTATCGGGCGGCGGCGAGACGAACACGGCGAACGACAGCGCCAGCGATCCGACCAAGACGATGCAGATCGACCTGGTGCTGACGAAGACGCACAGTGGAACCTGGAACCTCGGCGATGTCGGCAAGACCTACACCCTCACAGTCTCCAACGTCGGCGCTGCGCCAACGAACGGCTCCACGGTTACGGTGGTGGACACGTTGCCGGCGGGTCTCGCCGCGACGGCGATTTCGGGCACGGGTTGGAGTTGTACGCTTGGGACGCTGACGTGCACACGCAACGATGTATTGGCGGCGAATTCCAGCTACCCGGCCATCACGCTGACGGTGGACGTGGCGAACGATGCTCTGCCCAGCGTGAAGAATATGGCGACGGTAGCGGGCGGTGGCGAACTCGACACGTCCAACGACAGTGCGAGCGATCTCACCACGATCAACGAGGCCGACCTGACGATAGTCATGTTCCTGGGCTCTCCTCTCAGCCAAGGTCAGGGCTTTGCAAGCTATTTCCTGTCCGTTCGGAATGTCGGCACCGCTGCGAGCACCGGCCTCGTGACGGTAGCAGATGCATTGCCGAGCGGCTTGACCGCCACGAACATCAGCGGCAGCGGTTGGAGCTGCACGCTCGCTACGCTGACCTGCACGCGCAGCGACGCGTTGGCGGGCGGCGCCAGCTATCCGGGTATCAATCTGTTCGTGAGCGTGGACAACGACGCTCCGACGAGCGTCATGAATACCGCAACGATATCCGGCGGCGGCGAAATCAACACGGCCAACGACAGCGCGAGCAACACTGCCTCGGTAGCGCAAAAGTCGGATCTTTCGATCACCAAGTCCCATAGCGGAACCTGGACGCAGGGTGATATCGGCAGGACCTACACGATCACCGTCTCCAACGTCGGGTATGCGAGCACCAACGCAACGACAGTGACGGTCGTCGATACGCTGCCGGCAGGGTTGACGGCGACAGCAATCGTCGGCTGGGGCTGGAGTTGTGTCCTGGGCACGTTGACCTGCACGCGAACGGATGCGCTGGTCGTCAGTTCGAGTTATCCGGCGATCACCGTGACCGTGAACGTGGCCAACGACGCAGCCGCCAGCGTGAACAACACAGCCACAGTAGCGGGCGGCGGCGAAATCAATGCCGCCAACGATGGCACGAGCGACATGACGACCATCATGCCGGTCGCACCGGGTCTGGATCTGACCATGCAGATGGATGACGGGACGAATGGCAGAAAGTTCTTCGCCGGCGGCCAGGCTGCCGACTACACGATTACCGCGCGCAACATCGGCACCCTGGATGCACACAACGCAAGCGTCCAGGATTTGTTGCCGACGAACCTGCTCGATGCCATTTGGACATGCGACGCCAGCGGTGGGGCGACTTGCACGGCAAGTGGCAGCGGAGCAATTACCGACACCGTGAACATTCCGCACGGCGCGAGCGTGACGTATCACCTGACGGCAACGGTGCAGGCGATTCCCGAATTCCCCGTGACGAACACCGCGACCATAGCAGCCGGGAGCGGCGAGGTGGATGTCAATACGAGCAACAACAGTTCGAGCGCCACCGATGCCGTGGGTATTTTCGGAGATGATTTTGAAAGCCCTTGAGGCTTTCATACTCGATGTCGAGCGTTCGGAATGTGGCCGATAGTGGTCTTTGGCGGCCGCTTCGACTGAAGCAGCCGCATGGGCGCATTTGCGATGGATCCTCCTGATCCTTCGCGCGGCTCGCGAGAAACGGCTAAACTCGGCGTGCAATGGCCTTCGCACCTACCGATGGTCCTGGGATTACCGCCAGCCAGGCGCTCAGACGCCTGGTCGAGGGGAACCGGCGTTTCGCGCGCGGCGACGCACGATTCCCGACGGTGCAGAAGAAAATCCTCAGCCAACTCGCTCGGGAACAACGGCCTTATGCGACCATCCTGGGATGCAGCGATTCACGCGTACCGCCGGAATTGTTGTTCGATGCAGGCTTCGGCGAACTGTTTGTCATCCGGATCGCGGGAAACGCTCTGTCCTCTGACGTCGCCGGAAGTCTGCAGTATGCGGGCGTCCACTTGAGGACGCCGCTGTTTCTCGTGCTCGGGCACGAAGGGTGTGGCGCCGTGAGCGCCGCGGTGGACACGCACTTCCAGAAAGTGCGCTATCGCTCGCGCATCTCGAAACTCGTGAGCAAGATCGTTCCTGCGATCAGGGAACTGGATCCGAAACTACCGCCCGATCAGCTGTTATCACAGGGCATCGAAGCGAACGTGCGCTGGACCATGAACCAGATTCGCACTTCGCCAGAAGGCAAGGCGCGCGTGGCAGAAGGCCGCGTGAAATTGGCAGGCGCGATTTACGATATCAAGACCGGGCGCGTGCGGTTCATGCCATGACGATGGGCTTCAGAAACACGCCAGATAAAGCGCTGCTGTAACCGCTGGCACTGCCCGCTTTCGTCCCGAAGGGGACGCCCGCCAGCGTCAGCTATAGAGCAGCGAATATTTTCGCGCTGCTCGCGATCCGCCATTGCTAGTGATTCGCACCACCGCTCGCCGCCGCACCTTCCGGCAGCGTCACCTTGAACTCGATCTTCGCCAGTTGCTCCGGCGCCTTGCCGACCTTGCGCAGGAACGCCAGCCAGCGCGGGTCGGCGTGGATCTTGTCAAACAGGTTCTCCGTCACGATGTCGGCGAGGCCGGGGTCGCCGTACTCTACCGCCTTGTCGAGCCACTCGAACGCCTTGTCCGCCTCGCCACGAAAAGCGTAGTTGTAGGCGATGTTGTAGGGCCCGTCCTTCTCGTTCTTCGCGATCAGCGTGGCCAGCGCAGCGTCCGAGTCGGCCTTGCGCCCGAGCGCGTGGTACGCCATCGGCAGGCCGATCATCTTGTAGACCTCGCTTGTCTCCTGCTCGATCTCCGCCAGCGCGCCCTGCGCGTCGCCCTTCAGCAGCAGCGCCGTGCCGAGCAGATAGTGGGCGATGCCCCGGCCCGGAGCGAGGCTCAGCACGGTGCGCAACGACGCGATCGCCGCGTCGAACCGGCCGGCGTCGCGCTGGTAGAGGGCCAAGTTGGAAAGTGTCGTCACGTTCACCGGATCGCGGCGCACGACGGCCTCCTGGAGCGCCAGGCCCTCGTCCAGACGACCGAGAGACTGAAGCAGAGAGGCACAGTTACGCAGCACGTCCGGGTCCGCCGGGTCGAGCACCAGCGCGCGCTTCAAGTGCTCTGCTGCACCGGCGAGGTCGTTGTCGCTGTTAGCGATATAGCCGAGCCGGGCGTGGGCCGGTGCATAGTCCGGATCGATCGCCAGTGCCTTCGTCGCTGCCTCGCTGGCTTGCGCGTATCCCTCCTTGTTGGACAGGAGACCGCGGTTCGCTTTCTCGTAGAAGTTCTCGGCCCACGCAGCCCACGCCGGGGCGTAGCGCGGATCGATGGCCAGCGCCTTGCGGTACAGCGCGTCGGACTGCCGGAACGCCTCGGCGGTCTCCTGCCGCCCGAGCTGGACGGCCTGAAGGTATAGCGCGTAGGCCTCGGGATCGGTCGTGCGCACCTTTGGCGCCGCACCGAGCAACGTGATCTTGAGCTGCTTGACCACGTCCGCCGCGATCTCGTCCTGGACCGCGAATATGTCGTCGAGCCTGCGATCGTACGTCTCCGACCACAGGTGCGTGTCCGTGGCGGCGTTGATCAACTGAGCCGTGATCCGAACCGTGTTGCCAGCCTTGCGCACCGAGCCTTCGAGCACGTGCGCCACGTGCAGTTGCCGCGCGACCTCGGCGATGCCTATTTTCTCGCCCTTGAATGCGAACGATGACGTGCGTGCCGTCACTTGCAATTGCGGAATCTTCGCGAGCAGGTTTAGCAGTTCCTCGGAAATACCGTCCGAGAAAAACTCGTTCGACTTCTCGTCGCTCATGTTCACGAACGGCAGCACGGCGATGGAATTGTCGCTCGCCGCCGGCGCCGCGGACACAGCCGACGGGGTAGACGCACTCGGCACGGCCGGCGTCGCCGCTTCACGCGATGCAGCGGCAGGTTCGACTCTGCGCGGAACGAACCGGTCGAACGCAAACAGCCCGATCGCCAACACCAGAAGGCTAATGCCGATGTAGTCGAGCCTGCGGCTGGTGATGTGCGTGATCGAGGCCGAACGATCGACCTCGCTCTCGCGCTTGAGGCCCTCCGGCGTCAGCTCGTAGATCCATGAGAACATGATGACGAACGGAAAGCCGATCACGCCGATCCACGTCACGATCGGGACGAGCGTCGACGGCAGGTTCAGGGCCGGCACCAGGGTCGCCGTGATCTGGACGACGACCCAGCCGAGCGCGAGGTAGGCGGCGCCCGCCTTGAACACGTTGCGGCGCCGCAGTTCAGCGAACAGGCTGCGCTTCATGGTTGAACGCAAATCCCCTGTGCCGGAGGAAATCCGACCGACGCCGAGTGTCAGTGATTACGTCAAGGTGCGCAAGCGGGTTGCGCTACCGCAACATTGCGTCCGCTTCCCGGTAGTGAGTTGCTGGCATCGTGTGTCCGCAGTGGGCCGATTGCTGCCTCACGAAAAATTCGCGGCGATTGAGCGGCAGGTATCGACCCGAAGGCGACTCGCATGCCTCGGCAGTGCCTGACTCCATAGCGGACACTGGGGGATGCGCATCAGCGGTGGGATGGGGAGCTGCAATCAGATCCCGAGGGTCATCTGCCGGCAAGACTTCACTGACTTACGCGCAGTGATCCGTTCGTTGCGTATGGAGATGGCGCCGTCAAGGACGGTGCCTCAAGCACCGCCGAGTTCCTGCCGTCATGACGACCGCCGCATCGGCAGTCAGAGTCCACCTCCGGCGTCCGGAAATGGCTCGCGCACCTCCGCTACGACCCGGTGCAGGCATCGTCGATTGACTGCACTTTGCTCGCGGGACGAACCCCGCGGCTTTCAGGCTCCAGCTACGTTGTGCCGGCAGGATTGCCGCCGAATCTGCCGGAGTACGCACCCAATCCCCACCCCGGTTACACTGGGCAAACCAGCGTGGGCAAACCAGCGCTAGACTGGCGTGCCGCAATCTTGATTGCCGAGCAGGGGAAAATATGTCGACCGTTCCGGCCATGACGAACTCGCCTCAGGCTTTCGACGAGGATGCCTGGGACGATCTGCTCAATTACATCGAGGAGCGCCGCGTCATCCCGATCATCGGGCCTGACCTGCTGCGCGTGCAGACCGATCGCGGTCTGCGACCGCTGTACGAATGGCTCGCGGAGAAACTCGCCGTTCGCTTGTCGGTGGACACGGTCGGGTTGCCTTCCCCGCTCACCCTCAACGACGTGTTGTGTTGCTACC
>Ga0157375_10003850_pt1 | contig 13020 bp, 12 predicted proteins | sample M35metaG_FD_115311 | JGI IMG/M metagenome (GOLD analysis project Ga0157375, IMG submission 115311) | Miscanthus rhizosphere microbial communities from Kellogg Biological Station, Michigan, USA - M3-5 metaG | ecosystem: Host-associated > Plants > Roots > Rhizosphere > Soil | place: USA: Michigan...
CACCATCAACACTTTCAATACACCTTCACTTTCACCCTTGGGGGCAAACAACTCTTTGAAGAATCCCACCAAACCAACTTCCCGCAGACCCCAAACAATCCAGCAAGCAAAGAAAACCAGTGCCATGGCGAGCGTCATGTTTACATCCGCATTCGCGCCTCGCAGTAACGGCTGGCTGATGGTGAAACCGTGAGAAGTCTGCTGCCCCCAACCAATCGAACCGACGCCAGGAATGAGGCCGACCCAATTGGCGGCAAGAATGAAGATGAAAATGGTTGCGAAAAACCAGAAGGTGCGGTCGGCAAGGTGAGGCCCGATGATCCCGGACAAGAAGTTGTAAAGGCCTTCAACTAACCCCTCCACAAAATTCTGCGCACCCGTAGGAACTTGTTCCATCTTGCGGGTTGCAATCTGGGCGAATGCGATCAAACCTATGGCCACGGCCCAACTGACAACCATTGAATTGGTGATTGGGAAATTCAAAGGTCGAGCGATCTCCAAAGCCTTCGCAGAAAGACCATGTTCTGCCGTTTCCAGCGCTTCGCCAAACTCAGCGCTCAATCCGATGGATAAAGCAATAAGGAGTACTCGTCCCATCATGGTTTTTCCTTTGAGCAGGATCCCGACAGATCGCCGATTCCGAAAGCGCACTTGCTCTCCACATTCAAGGTTGGTAAGCCGAAGTCTCATTGACGCGCGTCCTTACACGAATGCCGCCGGTACACCGATCAGCTCGCTCCTACCAGTGTTCAGGTAGCCGACCAAAGCGAAATACGAAGCTCGATCAAAAAACTGATTCACGGAACGCAATAACATCACGCCGCCCCAAAACTCGACGGGCTCTTCCAGTAAACATTCCTGCTGTATGTATTCCCAAAGATCCTCGCGGGCGATACAAACTGCCCACAATAGGTCGCTGAAAGGGACACCCTGGTGGGCCCTCTGCACGCCCAGTCCGACATAGCGTTGCTCAACTACTGAATCGGTTTCACCCTGCAGCCAATCTATTAGGTCTCGGTAGATTCCCAGGGCGTATCGCTTGTGCTCCTCCGCTGGCACCCGATGCGATAGCGCACTGCACCGATCTGAGTTCCTGATCCTCTCCATCAGTCTCTCGGCCATGCCGTCAGCATTGGCTTTCATGTGCTGCACTAGCTTGGGGGCGCGCATCTGTTCTCCTAATCGCCTAGAAAGTGATAAGTGCATTGCATTTATTGCACTCAAGTACAGAATCAACGAGCAAAGCCTAGATAGCCACTCTTGTTCTGCATACTGGCAAATCCGACAGTGCGTTGTTCTCGGTCAGAGCAAAGATCCAAGCAAGTCGTCGAGAGTAGGCTGCGCCGAGACCTTTCGAAACGAGACACTGTTGCTGCGATTTCTTGAACTCACCGCCAGACCCATTTTTTACCGCTGCTAGACCTATTTCTTTACCGGTGGTGGATAGTTCTTCAGAAGCTTCGTCACGGCCTTTTTCAAGTTTTTTTCCTGCTTCTCAGGTTTGGCTTTCGGATCAATGGTCTTGCTGGCGACGCCGCGCCATACTAAGTTGTGGTTAGCGGAATCGTACATGTCTACTGCCAATTGGCCTATGTAGATGGTGGAGGTTTGTCCGCTGGTTGTGCTCATTCCACCTGCGCCACCGTACCACCCCCCTCGATACCAGCCTCCGCCATATCCCCAATCCGAGCTGTAGGATGTAAACTCTTTCTCCTGACCGATACCGGCCTGATATCCAACATATAAATTCGCGCTATCTTCAGTGACTTGGGTTAGCCCTTTCGTTGCCAACTCGGCGTTCACTGAATCGATGATCTGTTTGTCCACGAGATCGTTAAGTTTCGTCGCATCTTTTAGAGGCACCCACTTGTAGGTCTTAAATTTCGAGAAGTCCGAGTTTTTATCGAAGTTGTACCGAACATCCTGCCCGACTGCCGTGCTGACGCTCAGCAGAATTCCAACCAGTGAGAAAAATAACAATTTTTTCATCCGAGTCTCCAAGTCCGCAGATCGCCGAAGATGGTCAAATTACGAGCTGCTCCGAAGTTGAGTCTCTCTAGCCGTCGCGATAAAGATTTCAGCAATCCTCGATAGTCAGGTGCAGAGAAACCTACGTTTATGGTAGGGGTGCCACTAGGCTGGAGGAACTGTCACTGTTGACAGACGCTGCCAAATTGCTGAAGCCATCTAGGGAGAAAATCGAGAGCACAATAGATCCGCAGGTTATATTTACCGACCACCCTTGCCAATCTGCACCGCCTTCGGTTGGAAGGCGTCAGTTCCACGGGCTGGTTGATCAAGAATCAGTGGGCTTGCCAGGTCGGACGAATCGGCAGCGAGGTACATTGTTTGAGAGGGAAGAGCGAACTCTGTTCCTGCCTGGCGCACGATATCCATGAGGCTTATGAGCAGTTCCTCTTGAATATTCAGGAACTGGTTCCAGTCCGTGGCAACGACATAGGCAAAAATCTCAACATCAAGAGAAAAAGCTCCGAAACGCACGAATCGAACCCTTGCTGAAAGGGGATCAATGGCAGAATGGTCGTTCATGAACTGGCGAATCCCAGCTATCACCGACCTCAACTGCGAAGAATTGGTTTCGTAGCGAAGGCCCAGAATTGGATGGAACCAGAACTTATCGCGAGTGGAAAGATTTTCCAGGTTCATATTTGCGATTTGACCATTTGGCATACTGACAACGCTGCGATCCAGCGTGCGGATCCGAGTTGAACGGAGGCCGACTTCTTCAACCGTGCCTGAGATGTCTCCCGTCTTTAATGTATCTCCGACTCGCACCGCCTGATCGGCAATGAGTGAGATACCTCCAATGACGTTTTCCAGTGTCTTCTGGGCGGCAAGTGCGACTGCAATGCCACCCACCCCTAGCCCTGCTAGCGCGGCAGTAGGGTCTACGCCGAAGTAGTAAAGAATAAAAAGCAAGCCGGTAAAAAGAACTAACCCGTCGATGAGCCTGCGAGCCAGACGCAGTATCGAGGCCGACCCGCTTAATTCGCGACTGTCACGACGCCGTTGCAGGTAACATTCACCCCATCTGGTAAAGCGCATCAGTAGCCAAACGGTCGCGGTAAGGGCAATAAGCAGGGCAACGTTGGACCAGAATTGCCGGGCCAAGAGTGGAATGCCGATCCTAGTGAGAAGCCAAAGGATGGTGAGAGCAAGAAGGAACAGACGAATTGGCGGTGGCAAGACCTGGATATCGCTAGCATTGGTACTGCGTAACGCCTTGCGACGCAGGCCGTTGACCAGTGCGCTGAGAATGCGGTTGACCACTCCCGTTAACAGATAGAGAAACGGCATTCCTAGCAATAATGCCAGCCATTCAAACAGAGGAAAGCTTGCCACGCGAGTATTGACCAGGAATCCTGGGAGAACTTTCTCCACGGGTGGTGGCGTACTCAGTTCTTGAAACACGCTCGGAATCGCGTTGAGGGTTTTTTTGGAGAAAAGCCAAACTCGTCCCGCCTTTCCGCGATCTACTCGTTCGACCACAATATCGAGATCGCCATTGGCAGTGACGATTGTTCCGATAACGTCTTCATTAGGGTTCAGTGGGTCTGCGAGGGAGCCTTCGGGATCATCGCTGATTTGATTGAGCCGCGCCGGCAGCCGCCGATCAAGCACCAGGGCAAGTTGGCGCGCCAGGTTTTCGGCATCTTCGCCGCGCAGGGAAGTGTTCAAATACAGGGCGGCAATGGCCGTATTGCCTTTTCGTACGACGTTCAGAAACCCCAGGACTGATGCCCGAGGGCTAATACGACCAAGGGGGTCCTTGATGGGCTCGGGCTGCACCGGCTCGGGGTGGGTAGGCTTGGATGCGGGAACCTGTGAAAACATCGCCGGGCAAAGCAGTAGCTGAACTACGCAAGGCAAGAAGAAGTTTCTGCGCAAAAATTTCATGCATCCACCCGAATGTAGGGATGTGTTTGTCACCGGTCCCGACCTCATTCGACCCATAAGAATAAGCCACAAAACGCGCGCCGAAATTTTCTTAGGGAATGCCAGGTCCTGGTACTGACAGAACTGCCAGTTCCTCAGCCAGTTGCGGCAATTGCAAACTAACGATGCGCTGAATGCTTTCTACAACTCGCTGATTGATACTGGAGGCGAAGTGCCAGACAACAAGAACAACAATGCTAGCCCAAAGAAAACCAAAATGAAGAACAAGGAATACGAAGGTGAACTGCGTAAACTCCAGTCGAAACTCGTCGAAATGCAGGAATGGATCAAGGCTGATGGTGCACGGGTGGTAGTTGTATTTGAGGGGCGCGACGCAGCCGGCAAAGGCGGAGTTATCCATCGCATCATGGAGCGGGTTAGCCCAAGGGTATTCCGGCATGTGGCGTTGCCTGCACCAACAGAACGTGAGAAGACCCAATTATATGCACAACGCTACATGAAAGAACTGCCACCAGCCGGCGAAGTGACTATTTTTGATCGAAGCTGGTACAACCGCGCGCTGGTAGAGCATGTAATGGGATTTTGTACCGATAAGCAATATTCTGAATTTCTCCGCATGTGTCCGGGATTTGAAGGGCTACTCAAGAACAATGGCATCATTTTGATTAAATATTGGTTCGAGGTTAGCGAACAAGAACAGCACAGACGATTCCTACGCCGCATTGAGGACCCTATGCGGAGATGGAAACTCAGTCCAATGGATCTGGAATCACATCGACGCTGGTATGACTACTCACGTGCTCGGGACGCAATGTTCGCAGCTACCGATACACCACAGTCTCCCTGGAATGTGGTTCAGACGGACGACAAAAAGCGAGCTCGCTTGAATTGCATTGCCCATTTGCTCAGTGCCGTGCCATGGAAGCCTGTGCCGCGGGAGAAGGTCAAACTTCCCAAACGACAAAAGCCAAAAGGTTATGAAGATCCAAACTGGAACTATCGCTGGATTCCCGAAACCTATTAGCAGCCGACCTTACAACTAATGATGGGTTGGTATGTGCGATGCCAGTGGCATGGATCTGGCAATACAGTCGCTCTGAAGATGGCCAATCAGCAATTTCGTTCTTCGCTCTTATTCCTTCTCGAAGGCACTAGCCATTGACCGAATATATAAGTCTCCACGTTTTCGTCTCCCGAGGTTACCTGGTTCTTTCGCGCTATAGTCCCGCGACAAGTTCCAAATTACATTTCGAGACATGGAGAAAGAAGCTCCGAAACCTCACGGCTGATTCTGCGGCGTTTGCCTGGTGAACCGATTCTCAGGTTCTAAGTCTTTCTTTCTCTCGTCAGTGACGCGCAAAGTGAACAGAACTTAGAGAGTGCAGTACTGCAAACAAGTATTTGTGGGATGAGTGAACCGTGCGCAGTCCGAGACGGACCGGGGACTTGCTGTTGTCGATGACTAAGGCTAAACGGAATTCGAGCCGCGGTGGCGAATCGGCAAAGTTGCACCCAATATAGCAACTATCTTTCTGACCCAGGAGACGTCGTCCGATCTAGTATGCGAGGCGCTCAGACTACCATTCGGTTATGTGGCCAAGGCAAGAATTAGCAACGACCTGTTGGCCTGCGCGATGCGATCAAACTGAACTCCCTTCAAATTGCGCCGGTTCATCGGACGTCGTCAACCAAGCTGCTTCGAACGGGGCGAGACTTCAGACGTGCCATAGATTCGACCCCGGTGCCACACTTTGTTCTTATAGTTATCGGGAATGTAGAACTCTATGACCCGGTGTGCGTGACGGGGGACAATATTTCCCACCCCTTGTGCCTGCTCACTCGCACGTTGCCGTCTCCAGTTTGTAAAATGACGAATAAGCCCGTAAATACCAGCGGATGCCATCAGCATTGTGGCAAATATTCCCAACAATGCGAAAGCAATCACAGTTGTTATGATCATCAGAACGCGATCGAATACATGCAAGCGTGTGTCCATTAAGTTGCCGAACGCCCAACAGCGTACACCAATTGTTATTCGAGTTTAGCGAGCAGAATACAGGCTGTAGCGTCCCCGCTAAGACCTGCTTCGCAAGCGCTCTTAAATAAGTGGGAGTGGGACATGATAAGTGGGAGTGGAATAGTGAATAATCCTAACTCCCAGCACCCACGCCGAGCATACCTTGGACCAACATTCCTTGTGACTGTCAGTCTTGCCAGTTCTTTGGCTAGCCGCGGCAAACTATATTTTTTCGAACGAGACTATGTTGATATATCGCCGTGAATATTCAAATTGGGGAGAAAAATCTAGTGGCTAAGCAAGCGTGGCCGATATGGGGTTTGATACAAGCGTATGTAATTGTCGGCTTGTTCTCATTGACCGCTACCGCACAAAAAGCCGAGATCTTTGGCGGCTATCAGTTCACTCATCTTCAGCCAGCTTTCAATGCCAGCGGCTGGAATGTTTCGCTTACCGGAAATTTCAAGCATTTCTTGGGTATTACTGGGGATTTCAGCGGAGCTTACAAGGACAATGTCAACGTTCATACGTACACGGTCGGGCCGGTGCTCACCGCTCGCTTGCCCGTAGTCCAACCGTTCGTACATGCATTGTTTGGGGGCATAACTACATCAACCAGTAGAGGAGCATCTGATACTGGCTTTGCAATGTTGGTAGGAGGCGGCATTGACCTTGGTTTGCGCAAAGGTATTGGATTCCGAATCCTGCAAGTGGACTGGCTGAGCACACGAGTTGAGGACAACACAAACAATAGCAACTTTCGGACCTCAGCCGGGCTGGTGATTAAGTTCTAAGCATGGAAACGTCTAACGAAGCAGTGGACCAAATACCCGGCAGAGTTGATCGCTATTGAACAATGGGATTGCGCATACCACGTGCAATCTAGCCACGAAGGCATTGAGATCACGGCCTACATCCTTCAGCAGGTGCGGCGAAGAAAACTCATTGCTGATCGATTTGAGAAGCACCGAGTCCGGCGAGCCATCGGATCATGACCAGCCGATGCCGAAGTCTTACAAAAGCAATTGACCAGTTGTCAGGCCGGTGTGCATTGCTGATCCCCGCCAATCGGCGTTTTCAAGATCTTCCCGTGAGTGATGCACTCTCAGTCCGTCAGGTGCCTGTTCCATTTGACAGTGTCACCGCGAGGAGAATTAGCCAAATACTACCCGCAACCATTATCAAGTCCCATGACGGACCCGCACGTTAGAGTTTTGGCTCGACGAGTAGTTCGGCGGAGGCAATTGAAAAGGCACGTTTATTGATATGACAAGAACACAGGCCAGACTATGCAGACGAATCATGCGGCTTGGTTATGCGCAGCATAACCAAGTCAAGCTATATGGAGAAGTATTCGATTTGAAGTCCGACCCGTTCTGTGTCGGAAATGATTGTGTGTTCGTAGACGCAGTAGAACGAAAATCGGGTCATTCCAGACGGGTCCGAATTCCACAAAACATCGTGCGGATGGCGACCGAGCACGGCTATGCGACGTGACTTCTCGAGGCCAGGGACGGATCTATGGTTCACAATTGAAGGTTGCTTTTAACAGGATCTCTCGCAATCGAACAAGGAATGTGCGTTTCCCGCACGACGCTTCGGTTTCATATCACGCGTTCGTAGCTGCATGTGCCAGACCTTTAAATCCAGCTTCCCAGACACGGCCAGGAAGCGGCCAAGCCAAGCATTGCGTTCTATCGTTTTTGCTTCGATAGGTCTAGCGACTGGGCAATTATTTGCCTGTCAGGATTGGCAGTTGTAGAGGGTAAGAGGACCTCGCAGCATACATAAAGGCATTTAGTTTGTGGGATCAATCTGCGGTTTCCGCAGATCAAATGAGAGCAAAGAGTGAAACTACTCTGTGGCCTAAAGTATTCCTTTTTAGTGTTGTACCTTGTATTTGGAAGTGATGCCTGGGGCCAGAGCAAATCTGAAGAAAATGTGCCTTCTTCAGACAACGATCAATTGCAGGTGAACTGGATTTATGGCGCTTACATTCCTAAGGATTCACCGCTTTTATCCTTGAACAATCAACAACGAGTTAAGCTCTACTTACGACAGACTTTTACCAGTCCGGGCATCTATGTCAAAACAGGTCTTTTTTCAATTGGCGACCAAATCAATGACAGTCCTCCGGAATGGGATGGCGCTAGTGGTTATGCTCAGCGTATGGGATCACGTTATGGTCAATTTGCCATTCAGAACACTATCGCAGCCACGGGAAATATGTTGTTACGTTACGAACCTCGTTATGACCGCTGCCGTTGTACTGGGTTCTTGCCACGGACGGGACACGCAGTACTAAGGAATTTTGTAACTTACGACCATAGCGAATCCAGCATGCGCCCCCAGTTTGCCTCTTATGGGGCTGCTCTTGCGGCGGGTGCAATTTCCAGCACATGGAAGCCCCACAGCAGTGCGTGGGCTGAAGGGTACCGCAGCGTATTTACGCAGGTTGGGTTCGGCGTATTGTCCAATTGGCTGGGTGAATTTGCGCCCGACATTCTTCGCGTAGTCCGCAAATCAAAAAATGGTAGCCAACAAACAAAGCCTGAAAACGAACTCTCTCCAAAGTAGGCTTTTCCTTGATAATGGGCAGCGTATCCCTAAGAGTTCTCATCTCCTGATTCAACAATCTGATCTTTCTGGCGAGTCGAAGAACCGTGCATGATCGTGGAGAGTGGTAAGAGTCAGCTTGATGTTTTCTCTCCAGGTCGGATTCACTAACTATTGCTGAATGTCCCGAGTCAGAGAACCTCTCATTGCCTGTCCAAATCAGCGTCTGGGTAAATGGGTGAGTTCAAGCGCTTGTCTGCCATAGTAATTCGCCCGGACCGATAACCGTTCTCCTGCACAGTCTGTCAGTTCATACAGTTGAGTTAGTCATCGCGCTTACTATTCTTTTCCTCAGGAAATAGAACGTTTAGAACAAAGGATTGAATGAGATGAAACTAAAGACAAAGCTCCTTTCCGCGTTGCTGTGTGGCATCGTTCTTCTGCTTTCTCGCGCTTCTGCTCAGAATTTCGAACTCACCGGCCACATTGGCGGCCAATTCAATGGCGGCCTTGACCTCTCAACTTCGTTATTTGACAGAATCGAAGTCGGTAACAGCATGAACTACGGGCTGACGGCAGGTTACCTGCTGGGTGAACACGCCGGCATAGAGTTTCAATGGAATCACACCCAAGCCGACACGGTTGCGCAGTTCGTAGGCGGGGGTCCCGACGTGAACGTATTCAAGTTGAATCAGAACCAGTACATGGGCAATTTCCTTTTTCACTTCGCAGAACGCGAGGCGAAGCTCAGGCCCTTTCTATTCTTCGGATTGGGAGCTAGCGACTTGTCCCCTGATCGGAGTGGCGTGGACGGCGTCACTCGTTTTGCCGTTGCTCTAGGTGCCGGCGCGAAATACAACGTCAGCAAGCATCTGGGCCTTCGCGGCCAGGCTAGGTGGTCGCCCACCTACATCACTACCACGGATGGCGGATATTGGTGCGACCCGTTCTGGGGTGGGTGCTGGGTCGTGGGCAATGACCATTACCTCCACGAGTTCGATATTTCTGGCGGAATTACTTTCCGGTTCTGACAGGAATTCAAATCCGACAATATGGCTATCTCACCCGCGATGGGATCGTCAGAGTAAATCTCTGATTTCAGTTTGGAATGCAATCGACTGAAGTCAGACTTTGATCATAATGTGGATTTTGGAATATCCATGGCGAAATCTTATACTTAATAGGCTTGCCGCCGTATCGGTATTTCTTCTCGGGTGTCCTGTAGTTGCCGAAAATCGGCGTCACATTTACTAGGGAGAAGGGCACGACATTTGACCGCATGCCGTCCGCCTCAGGACGAGGCTAAATCCCTTTCTGCTTTTCATGACGGATTTCAGGACCGCGCAACTTTCCCCCGAAAATTGCGCGGCCCCTGACAGCAGGTTCGCCGTCTCATTGGTGACAAGACGGTTTTAATCGGTTAGGTGCCGGACAAACACTGTTCAAAGTTGCAGCGAATGATAGGCGAAAGTAGTAAAAACGCTTTGATTATTGATGAAGGTTTGTAAGGTTCGTATATCCAGCTTGCAAAACTTTTGTCAGAAAAAGTGTAGGCAGAAACCTACAAAGTTCTTCCACAGGAGGTTCGATTTTCTGCCCCCGGCCTCCAAAGATTCTAGTCATTTCCCTACACAAATTGGGAACACAACTGCCAGCTTTGACAGATCAAAGCCAACACACAGCGTGCCATGATCACAACCAAATCCACAACAATAGACAAGGAGAAACCCCCATGAAATTAAGAATAATCATTTCAAGTTTTGCTGCGATTTTGCTGGCTGTCGGGTTGGCGAGTGCCTGGGATTCACCCGACGAGAAACGGGAAAAGACTCGCAAGATGGCAGATGAAACTCTGCAAGAACTGTACAAGCTTCAACCTACAGCACAGGAGGCTATCCAGAAGGCGGCAGGATATGCCGTTTTCAACAATATGGGCGCCAATCTGCTGCTGGTGAGCACCGCCCGCGGCGCCGGAGTCGCCGTCAACTCCAACACCAAGCAGGAAACCTTCATGAAAATGATTTCGGCTGGCGGCGGTCTGGGTCTGGGAGTGAAGGACTATCGGGTGATTTTCGTGTTCCAGAACGATAGCGCGTTGGCAAAATTTCTCGATTCTGGCTGGTCGGGTTCAGCACAAAGTGATGCTGCCGCGAAGGCTGGGGAGAAGGGCGCAGCCTACTCGGGAGCGGTCGAGGTAGGCCCGGGCGTTTGGGTCTACCAGATTACTAAGAATGGTCTCGCCCTCCAGTTGACGCTGCAAGGCACGAAATACTACAAGGATGACGATCTAAACAAATCGTAGGCGCGACGGCGGGTAAAATGCGCACCGACAAACAAACAGCATAACTACATTCACGCGCCACCCGTGATCTACCGGCAGATGTCGATCGGCAAAGAGCAAGCTATCGCTAGCTGTTAGTTCTTGGTTCCGTCCCTACTTACGGCCTAGGTGTACGATGGGCCGCCTCGAAGGTCAACTGGAGGATGACATGATTTTATCCAAGCGGGCAATTGCAGAGTTTCTTGGGACCTTTTGGCTAGTGTTCGGTGGATGCGGCAGCGCGGTCCTGGCTGCGGCGTTTCCACAACTAGGGATTGGATTTTTCGGCGTCGCTCTCGCGTTTGGACTCACCGTACTGACAATGGCGTATGCGATCGGACACATTTCTGGTTGCCATTTGAATCCGGCGGTTTCTATCGGACTCGCGGCCGGAAAGCGGTTTCCAGCCACGGAATTGTTACCGTATATAGTCGCTCAGGTGCTCGGCGGATTTGCAGCGGCTGGAGTCTTGTACCTGATCGCGACTGGGAAGCCGGGATTCGATCTAAGCGGTGGTTTCGCATCAAATGGTTACGGGGCACACTCACCGGGTGGCTATAGTTTGTTCTCATGCTTTGTCGCAGAAGTTGTGCTCACCTTCTTTTTCCTGATGATTATTATGGGAGCAACGGATCGGCGGGCGCCAGTAGGATTTGCGCCCATCGCAATCGGCCTCGGATTGACACTGATTCACTTGATCGGAATTCCGGTAACGAACCTCTCAGTGAATCCAGCCCGCAGCACTGGACCTGCAATCTTTGTTGGAGACTGGGCGATTGCGGAACTTTGGTTGTTCTGGGTGGCGCCGATCATTGGCGGCATCCTGGGAGGAGCGTTGTACGCTCAGATATTCGAGTCAAGGGATAGAATCGCCGAGGGTTCCTCTGCTAGCAAAGGCAGAGTAGCAGTTGTATCGAGGTAGAACGCCTAAATTCTGTGGGCTGAATCTCGGCATGTTTCGTGAGCCCCGGATTGGTTCGTGTATTCGCCATCTGATCTTAACCACGGACACATTGACTCGAGGTCTATGGAAAATACACGAAAACTCGTCACGGAAACTTCAATTCTTGCGAGCTGATTCCTCGGCGTCAGCACTTGTTAGTCTTGACCAAAGCGTTAAGCAAAACTGCCAAGAATACAACTTCCAGTCATGATTGGATATTGTCCCCTTAACGACATCTTCAAGATTTGCGCTACTGTCAATTCTGACGGGGACGACTCCATTTCTCGCTGTATTGTGTAATTGCTTCGGACCCATGACAATAATTCCAAGTTTCAGTTGAGGGACTCCAGCAGTCGAGCCGGAGAATACGACGGCGCAAAGCCGAATGATAGTTACGACGATGCGAAAAGGTGTAGTATTGAGCCACTTTTTCGTATTTATTCCCAGCCAAAATTATCCATGGTCTGTTTCCATGCGCGTCCGCAACGACCTGAACTGTGAAGCATGGGATGCTGAATACAATCAGCGCCAACACTCAGTCGAGGTTTGGAACGTGTAAAAGGAGGCTGCTTGAAAAGGTCATCAAGATTAGTTCTGGTGGTGGACGATTCGGAACTTTTTCGAAAACTTATTTGTTCGATGCTTCAGGAGATACCGGAATTGCAGATTGCCGGTGAGGCTACAGACGGACTACAGGCGATTCGGAAAGCGGAAGAACTGCAACCGGACTTGATAGTGCTCGACATCGGGCTTCCGTCTCTGAACGGAATCGAAGCCGCGCGGCGAATCCGCAAGATCTCACCAAATTCCAAAATACTATTTGTGAGCCAGGAGTCTTCAGTGGACGTTGTGCGGGAAGCGCTTGGCACGGGCGGGCGAGGCTACATTCTCAAGACCGATGCCGGCCGCGATCTAGTGGCGGGTGTAAATGCCGTGCTTCGCTGCGAGCAGTATGTCGGACGGAGATTTTCTAATAATGATTTTGTCAAACTGCACGAGGTATTCGAGACACCGATTGAAAGCATCGAGACAATCGCGTAATCCGCAATCCGGAAAGTGACAACAAATGAATGGCGTCTATTCCCGATAAAACATAAGCAAAATACCGAGCACCAGCATCAACGATGGCCACATCTTAGCGAAGCCTGCGTGCAGAGACGTTTTCAATGTGGCCAGCCCTTTGGTAAGACCGATACCTACTCCTACCACTGAGAAGCTCAGATGCTCCGACTGGATTCGCGACATTACTTCCATATGATTGTTCCC
>Ga0157375_10003851_pt1 | contig 13020 bp, 10 predicted proteins | sample M35metaG_FD_115311 | JGI IMG/M metagenome (GOLD analysis project Ga0157375, IMG submission 115311) | Miscanthus rhizosphere microbial communities from Kellogg Biological Station, Michigan, USA - M3-5 metaG | ecosystem: Host-associated > Plants > Roots > Rhizosphere > Soil | place: USA: Michigan...
GAGCAAATAAAACTGATCGATGGTCGCGCGGTCGCGGAAAACGTCTACGCGGAACTACGCAACGAAATTGAAGCACTCAAGTCGCACGGAACCATGCCCGGGCTTGCGGTCGTTCTGGTGGGCGACGATCCCGCTTCACGCGCCTACGTCCGTTCCAAGGACAAGATGTGTCGCGACCTTGGCCTGCATTCCGTCAAACTCGAACTGCCGGCCGAGACAACTCAAAACGATCTCCTCGCGCGAATCGCGGAACTGAATCGCGATCCGGCGATTCATGGCATTCTCGTGCAATCGCCGCCGCCAAAACAGATCGACGAGGCAGCGATCATCCGCGCGCTTGAACCCGCGAAGGACGTCGATGGTTTTCATCCCTTGAACGTCGCGAAACTCGCGCTCGGCGACGCGACCGGCTTCGTTCCCTGCACGCCGTTAGGCTGTTTGCGCCTCCTGCAGGAAAGCGGCCTTGCCATCAGGGGCGCGCACGTCGTCGTCCTCGGCCGAAGCATGATTGTGGGCAAGCCGCTCGCCCTGCTCCTCATGCAAAAGGGCGTGGATGCGACCGTGACGGTGGTGCATTCGCGCACGCGCCATCTCCCCGAAATCACGCGCTCGGCGGATGTCGTGGTAGCCGCGATTGGCCAGCCCGGATTCGTTAGGGCGGAACACGTCCGGGAGGGCGCGGTCGTGATCGATGTTGGGATCAACCGGGTCGACGATGCGAGCGCCTCACGCGGCTACCGCCTGGTGGGCGACGTGGCTTTCGCTGAGGTGGCACCGAAAACCGCCGCCATCACCCCCGTGCCAGGTGGAGTTGGCCCCATGACGATCGCAATGCTGATGTCGAACACGGTCAAGGCGGCACGACTTTCGTCGTCAAGAAGCGAAGCGCCCGCTTCTCGTTAGGCAGAAATCGGAGCAGGTTGGTCGTGAGACGGGGATGCTCGACGGCGTGACGGGCGAGCGCGTTGATCCAGAGGCGACCGGCGTAAAGCTCGCGATGGGCGGCGGCATACTGCCCGTGGTCCCGGGCGCAAATCGCCAGCGCTGCCAACTCGCCAGACCGGAGCGCGTAGAAGATTCCTTCGCCCGTGAAGGGCTCGACCACCTGGGCGGCATCGCCCACCAGGAACAGATTGGGCTGCCTCGGAGGCAAAGGAGCGCGGGCAAGCGGCGCGATCGTACGCCACCCGTGATCGACAGAAATTGAAAACTGGCGCTCAGCCCAGCGCTTGATCGCGGAGAGGTCCCGGGGACGACTTACGAGGCAGAGATTGAGCAAACCATCGCCCACCGGCGCCTGGCCCGAATAACCTTCGCGCACCAACTGCAGAACAATCCGGTCGCCGAAGTGCAGCGGAAGTGGCAGATGCGTCTGGAGCGCGACCCGGTCGCGGCCCTTGCGCGGCATCAGGTTGCAGAGTCGCGCCACACTCGAATTGCGACCATCGGCCGCGACCAGGACTCTCGCACTCACCTGCGATTCGACTGTGCGCACCTTCCAGGGCGCGTCGTCGTCGATCGCCACCAAGGTTTCGCCTTCGCGCACTTCTGCGCCTAACGAGCGGGCACGACGGAGCAAGATCTGGTCGAGCAGGCTGCGCTTGATCGCAATTTCCGCGTTCTCGCCCACCGGAAGCGGGGCGCTCACGACGCGGCCGTCAAGATTGATGAAATCGACTTTCGACAATTTTCCATGCGGCGCGGCCTGGACCTCCGCCGCCACTCCGAGCCGTCGCAGGACCGGCCAGCAGTCCGGGTGCAGGCAATCGCCACAGACTTTTTCGCGCGGAAAGTGGGCGCGTTCCAGGACCAACGTCCGTAGCCCGGCCATGGCACAAAACGCCGCGCAGCTCGCCCCGGCCGGGCCGCTCCCCACGATGGCGACATCATACATTTTCGCGTACCCTTCCACGACCGTGCCGCTCTCGAAAGAAAAGCCAGACCTGAATAAGAAAGTGCACGAGGTGCCGCATAAGCCCGGCGTGTATTTGATGCGCGATCGGTTCGGCCGGGTTATTTACGTGGGTAAGGCGCGCGACCTGCGCAAGCGGGTGGGTTCGTATTTTCTGCCTTCGAAGATGGCGGTGGCCGATCTGAAAACTCGGGCTCTGCTCGAGGCGGTCTGGGATTTCGAGACGCACACAGTGGCAAGCGAAGCGGAGTCGATTCTGCTCGAGGGCAAGCTGATCAAGGAATATCGACCGCGCTATAATATCTCCTTCCGCGACGACAAACGCTTCCTCGTCGTCAAAGTCGATCCGACCGAAGAGTGGCCGCGTTTTCGTCTGGCGCGCTTCAGAAAGGATGATGGCGCACGCTATTTCGGGCCGTATGCGCATGCCGGCGCGCTCCGACAGACGCTGAATTTCATGCGCAAGAAATTCGGAGTGCTCACTTTCGGGCGGGGTTCGCCGACGGAGCGGGAATTGAAATCAGCCACCTATCAGGTGCCGATGCGGCTAAGCGAGATCGACGCGGAGACCTATCGGCAACGAGTCGAGCAGGCAGCGGAATTTCTCGAAGGCCATTCGCGGGAACTGATGAACGCGCTCGAGGAGGAAATGCAAAAAGCGGCGACCAAACTCGATTTTGAAAAGGCAGCGGAGCTGCGCAACATGCTCGAGGATCTGCGGCGCACAACCAAACCGATGCGACGCTTCACCCGGCACAGCCTGCCGACCACGATCGATCCCCGCGCCGACGTGCAGGAACTGGCGGATGTGCTGCAATTGCCGCGGTTGCCGGAGGTGATGGAATGCTTCGACATCTCGAACATCTCGACCACCCATGTGGTGGCTTCGATGGTATCATTCCGCGACGGCGTGCCGGACAAGAACAATTATCGGCGCTACCGCATCCGGACGGTGGAAGGCCAGGATGACTTTGCGAGTATGGCGGAGGTCGTTAGGCGGAGATATTCGCGAGTCCTCCTGCAGGCGCGAGCGGCAAATCCTGAGGCGGCAGAGTTTTCACAGGAAAGTCCCGACGAAGCGATGGCACGTCTTGCCTTTCGTCCTGAGCCGGTGGGGCGCGGTGAAGGATCTCGCAAATCACGTGCGGACACCGCAGCTGACGCGGCATCGGACGAGGCTTGCGAGGTCCCTCTCGGCGCTGCGCCGGTTGGGGATGACAGCAAAGAGTGCGGCTCGACGCGCGACGACAAGTTCGTGGCGGTGCGCCTGCCCGATTTGATCATCGTCGATGGCGGCAAAGGCCAGCTCTCTTCCGCCTGCCGCGAGCTGCAGCGACTCGGTTTGCACGAGTTGCCGATCATCGGTCTGGCGAAGGAGTTTGAGGAAATCTACCGACCCGGCCGAGCCCTGCCCTTGCAGTTGCCGCCGGACTCCGGGGCCCTGCGGCTACTGCAGCGCATTCGTGATGAAGCGCACCGTTTTGCCAACACCTATCATCAGTTGCTAATGAAAAAACGGATCGGCGAAAGTGTCCTCGATGATTGTCCTGGGGTGAGTCAAAACCGGAAAAATCTTCTCCTCCGAAAATTTGGTTCCGTGCAGCGCCTGCGCAAAGCGAGTGTGGAGGCCATTGCATCGACCGAAGGAATAGGCCACAAGTTGGCGGAAGACGTGCACCGCTTCCTGCAGCGTCACTAGGCGCTGGCCGAGAAGAAGTTGAGCCACGGATCACGCGGATAACACGATCAGAATAGTTTGAATTCCTACCTCTTCTCGCATATCCGCGCCCGCCTCTGTAAGCCGTGGTTCATTCTGTTTCTTCTGGCGTGGCCGTTCGTGGCGCTGAGTGAGGAACCGGCGCCGACGCCCTTTGAGGAAACGATCAAGCCCACCTGGGAAACGCAAAAGCAGGCGCGCACCTACGTCCTCGACATTCCTGCACCGCGCGGCCAGATCACCGATCGCAATGGCGCCCCGCTCGCGCAAAACAAACTCAGCTACAACCTCGCGATCGACTTCCCCACCCCGCTCGATTTCTCCGATGCGCGGGCGCTGGCCTTCGCGCGCGAGAAAATTCGGACGGCGGAGAAACGGCTCGGCCGCCGGTTGGAGATGTCCGACGAAGCGATCCTGCGGCACTACCACAACCGCGGCTTTCTCCCACTCGAGATCGCGCAGAATCTGACCGAAGAAGAGCGCGGGGAACTGAGCGGGAAATTGCCCGCCGGAATTTCTTTGCGACCGATCTACCTGCGTTTCTACCCTAACGACAAGGTGGCCGGGCAGATCATCGGCTACACCGGCCGGACCAGTCGCAATGCCGACGGTATTATCCAAAATGGTCAGGTGCTCTGGCCGGAGACGGAGGGTCGAGAGGGCTTGGAGCTGACCTTCAACGGCATGCTCAGCGGCCGGCACGGGAAATACAAGGTGACCTTCGATCGCGATGGTCGCAAAACTTCCGAGCGCATCGTCGAGCCGCCCGTGCCCGGTTATAACGTCGTCACCACCATCGATTTACATCTGCAGGAGCTGGCGGAAAAGGCGCTCGCCGCAAAAGCGAAACGGGGCGCCATCGTGATGATCGATCCGAATAACGGCGACGTTCTGGCGATGGCTTCGTGGCCGACTTTTGACCCCAACGAATTCATTCCTTCCATCTCGACAGCCAAGTTCAAGGAGTTGCAGGACGATCCGAATATTCCTCTTCTGCCGCGCGCTTATCGTTCCTCCTATCCTCCCGGGTCGACCTTCAAGGTCGCCGTCGCGATGGCGGCGTTTGAGAGCGGAACGATCACGCCGCAGGACGAATACGAATGCGTGCCGGCGATGGACGTCGGCAACACCACATTCCATAACTGGAAAAAGAGCGATCGCGGCTCGCTCGATTTTGTGCGTGCGCTAACGGAATCATGCGACACCTGGTTTTACCAGGTGGGAATCAAAACGGGCGCGGGACCGATCATCGAATGGGCGGCCCGGCTCGGGTTCGGCGCCAAATGCGGCATCCCCTTGCGCGCGGAGTCCGATGGGCGTTTGCCTAACGACGACTACATGAAGGCGACGCACGGCCGTAAGATTCTCGGCGGCGACATCGCTAACCTCTCGATCGGACAGGGCGACGTTCTGGTCACGCCACTGCAGATGGCACAGTCGATGGCGATTGTAGCCAATGGCGGGACGTTTTACCAGACCCGCCTGGTGGAACAGGTGCAAACAGTGAGCAACGAAATCGTGGCGGCCTATTCGGTGCGGGCGAAGAAAACAATCAACGCCTCCTCTGTCACCATGCAGCAGGTGAAAACGGCGATGGTCGATGCCGTTAATGCGCCCGCTGGCACGGCGCACCAGGCAAGCCTCGATAACGTTTCGGTGGCCGGAAAAACCGGCACGGCGCAATGGGGACCAAAGGAGAAAGAGCGAACGGCGGCCTGGTTTGCGGGCTTTGTGCCGGCGGAGAAGCCGCAGTACGCATTCGCCGCGCTCTACGAAGGGGACGTCGGGAGCAAGGCGCACGGCGGCACGGCGGCCGCGCCGATGATCGGAAAAATTTTGCGCGAAGTCTACGGCAAGAACGGGCGGGCGCAGAGCGAAGAGGCCGAGGACGACACCTCAGACTAACGGCGCACCCCGGTAACTAACCTGGATGCTGGCGGTCGGATTGGTGGTTCACACCATCCGCTCTCTGCCCATTGCTCGGAGCGCCGGCGCCAGGAGCGATCCCGCCGGAACTGAGGTTGTCTGAAAACATTTTCGGAATCCGCGCCGCGCGCGACAGGATTTCTTTTCCGACGACCCGGAGCGGACTTCGCACAATCAGCGATGTGCTGACCGCGCAATAGACGCCACAGCCATCCTGGCACGATTTCTTGCGGTAGTTCGCGTAGAGATCGTCCAAGGTCACTTCCATGATGTTCTTATCGGTGTGAACCATGCTGCAGATCCAAAACTTCCCCTGCGCCGAAACGAAAAAGAGTTTGTAACCCGCCGCGCAGGTCCATTCGATCGGCTCCCTCCGGAGCAGGCACTTCTGATATTGCAGGATCGCTTCGTTTGTATGAATTTTCTCGCCCCGCCGCTTCTGTTCGATCATGGAATCGACAAAACGCTCCAGCTCTTTGATATCTCCGCGCTGGACCCGAAACTTATTCGCCGGGTCAGCGTGCACCAACCTGACTTCTGTCGGGATTCCGCGAGATAAGCCGGTATCCAGAACAGCCTGCGATTCGGACAAGGTATCGGCGCAAATCACCCCCGTGATGTGAAGACTAATTTTCGAGTCCTTGAAATATTCGAGCTTCGGCAAAATCGTCTTGAACGATTTCTTGGTGATCGCGCTCGGAGTCATGCGATCGACACTGATCTGCATGACTTGCAGGCCCGCTTCTTCCAACTCTGCCAGGAGTTTGCGCGTGAGAAGAAATCCATTCGTCGTCAGACTCGTACCAAACCCAAGTTGACGACAATAACGCACCAGTTCCACGATGTCCGGATGCACCAGCGGTTCGCCGCCCACCAGGGCGATGCGCATCGTGCCCAAGTCCCGGATTTTTCTTATCCAAATCTTTAGATTGGCCAGACTTGGGTGCGGCCGGCTGTTGTCGTATTCCGTGCAATAGGAACAATCCAGATTGCAGCGATCGGTCACGTAGAGGCTGCATTGCAGGGGCTTGCGATCGACCAGTCGTTTGGCCGATTCCAGCACGTTGTAGCCGGAAAATTCGCGGCCGATTTTTTCTAAAAGCTTCATCGCCGGGCGGCGACCAACCTCCAATCGGTGTGCCGTTCGTGCAGGTCGTAATTTTCGACAAGGCGTGCAGCGACGATCTCCTTCAGGCCGAAAACCATGTGCAATTTTCCCAGATTTGCGCGCTGAACGCAAACGGCGAAGCGCCTGGGAACGCCGGTGGCGAAAGACCTCATGGGCGGCGATTTTCAGGTTGGTCCGTCGTATTCTCCAGCGGTCCGCCAATCACGCGCACCGTCCCGCTCGCAAAAATTGTCGATCACAAACGCAAAGGGGTAATTTTGATCAAAACGCCAAAACCGATATCTTCCATTGCGCCTGGCAATGGAGCGGGGCCCTGCAGGAATTCACGTCGGAGAGGACCTGCACCCAGATGAAAGTCGAATCGAGGGCGCTTTGCCCGGGCGCGTACATAGCCTACGCTGAACGTTGATGGCTTTCGCCCGACCAGATGCCGCTCTTTTGATTGTTGGCCACGGATCGACAGTGAATCCCGACTCGAGTGCGCCCAGCCTGGCACAGGCAGCTGCGATCCGAGAGCGCAGCTTCTTTCGTGAAGTGGCCTGCTGCTTCTGGAAAGAAGAGGCAAGCCTGCGCGACGCGCTCCTTCTTTTCGATGATCCGGAGATTCGTGAAGTCTACGTGGTGCCGAATTTTATCAGTGAAGGGTATTTCACGCAGACGGTGATCCCGCGCGAGCTGCGATTGGACGGCCGCCTGACGAACCGGCCCGATGGTCAGGTCTGGAAATATTGCGAGCCGGTCGGCAATCATCCGGCGGTGACCGAGCTGCTGCTGCGCAGGGCGCGCGAGATCGCGCCGGACGTGCGGGAGGCGCAGACAACTCTGCTGATCGTCGGCCACGGCACTGCCTTGAACGATCAAAGCGCGGTCGCCGCCAAGCGCGAGGTGGAAAAGATCGCGGCGCTGGGCCGTTACGCCGCGGTCCAAAACGCCTACATGGAGGAGGCGCCGCTCATTTCCGACTGGGCCCGCCTAACGACGACGCCGAATGTGGTGGTGGTACCGTTTTTTATCTCCGACGGCCTGCACAGCTACCAGGACATCCCGGTCTTGCTCGGGATCGAAGGCGAAGTAACGGCGGCGGCGAGTCAGCGCGCCATCTTTCGCCACAACCCGTATCGACTCCACGGCCGTGACCTTTACTACGCCAGCGCCATTGGGACGGAGCCGAAGTTTGCCGAGATTATTCTGGAGCAGGCGGCAGCTTTCGACGGGACGGCCCTTGATCTCCGCCCGATTTCGTAAACGTTGTCTACGGAGCAGTGCCCTGTGAAGAACAACTCGACCAAGCTTTTGCAGGATCTCGCAGCATTTATTCTGGCCGCTCCGAAAGATCCCAGCTCGCTTAAGACCGCGGCCGAAATGGTCCGGGCGGAGCGTAATTATCGCTGGATCGGGATTTACAAAATCGAGCGTGGCGATTTCGTGATCGCGACCGGGACGGGCGACGAGCCGCCGGCTTATCCGCGCTTCCCGATCTGCCAGGGTCTTTGCGGTGCGGTCGCTGAAAGCAAGAAGACGCTAATGGTAGGGGACGTGCGCAAAGATCCGCGCTGGCTGCCGGCATTCTGGACGACGCATTCCGAGATCGTGGTCCCAATCATCTGCGAAGAGAATGGACGCGTCATCGGGGTAATCGATGTGGAAAGTGAGAAGCGAAACGCGTTCACGGAGGATGACCGCGATTTTCTCGAACACGTGGCGATCGTGATCGCGCGCCGGCTTTGCACCGCGAAGAAGAACGGAGCCACGAAGAAAAAGAAGAATGCTCCCGCGCATTAGGCGGGTGCTGACGGATTGGCTCGCCGCGGGCGTGCGCGGCATCGGGCAGATCGAGATCGGGCAAAAAGAATCGGCCTTCGTTCTGCTCCACCGGGACGATTCCGCGCGGGAAGACCTGAAAACCTACCGCTCGCCTAACGACGCTGCGGAAGTGGCGAAGTTTGACGACCAGGGAGATTATCGGCCGCTTAAGACGGCGCCGAATCTCCGGCATGGCTGGCGATTGGAACTGGCCGATCTCGACGCGCTCAATCAAGCGCTCGACCTTTTTTATCCCGGCCGATTGGCGGCGCTGGCAGCCTGGGAAGCACAGCGGCTCACTACCACCTCGCTGCGCGAGACACTCGGTCGCCAAACCGGAATGTATCGCCCCGCCGCAAAAGTCTCCGATGACGAAATCGACGCCCTCGTCGGCCGCTTCTGTCGCTCGCAAGGCGGCGCGCCGGGATGTCTGCGCACGATTTTGTGGGCGCGCGACGCAACCGGGGCGCGACCATCGCTCCGTCTCCCGCTCGACAAGTTCATCGCGCCGCTCGACCAAACCGGCCGCGGCGAAAAGGTAATGCCACTGCTCTGCCAGGAAGCGTGCAACCTGCTCGTGGCCGAAGCTCGCAAAGTAGTAAAAAACGGTTCGTCACCCCAGGGCGATGAGTGAAAGGTTGATCTACCGCGCGAGAACCGTCGTCACGATGGACGGCCCACCGATCGACAACGGCGCGGTCGCAATTGCCGGCGAGCGGATCGCGGCAGTCGGGCGCTTCGCGGAAGTGCAGACGGCGGGCGGCGCCGTGACCGATCTCGGCGAGATGGTATTGCTGCCCGGCCTGATCAACGCGCATTGCCATCTCGATTTCACCGCACTGCGCGGCAAGATCGCGCCGCAACGGTCGTTTACGGATTGGATCCTGCAGATCAACGGTCTGCGGCGCGATCTCTCGGATGAAGATTTTCTCGAGTCGATCGCGCTTGGCTTTGCGGAAGCGAAAAACTGGGGCACGACGGCGATGGCCAATATCGAGTCGATGCCGGCCCTGCTCTCGCGGATGGGGCCGCCGCCCCTGCGGACATGGTGGTTCGCCGAATTGATCGATGTGCGTCCGCGCCTTTCACCCGAAGAAATGATCGCTGACGCGTTGCATTCTTTTCGCGACAAACCGGAGTGGCGAGGAGGATTCGGCTTAAGTCCGCACGCGCCTTACACTGCGTCGCCCAGACTCACTCGTCTGGCGACGGACGCAGCGCGAGAGAGCGATCTTTTGCTCACGATGCACCTCGCAGAATCGGCGGAGGAAATGGAAATGTTCCGGGAAGGTCGCGGGCGACTATTCGAATTCCTGCAAAGTCTCGGTCGGCCGATGGACGACAGCGGCACCGGAAAGACTCCCCTGGCGTTAATACTCGACCGTGAAGCGATCGACGAGCGCTGGATTTTTGTCCATCTCAACGAGCTGACCGAGAGCGATTTCGGCCGCCTGGAGAATGGACCGCGGTTTCACATCGCCCATTGTCCACGCAGCAGCCGCTATTTTCGGCACGGGCGATTCGCGCTGGAGCGGCTGGCGAATATGGGATTCAATGTTTGCCTCGGGACAGACAGCCTCGCCAGCAACTCTTCCCTTAGCCTTTTCGCAGAAATGCGAGCGGTGCGCGAAACGCATCCAAATTACCCTCCGGCGCGAATATTGGCGATGGCGACGGTAAATGGCGCGCGCGCGCTCCAGCAAGAAAATGCGCTCGGCAAGATTCGCGCAGGATTTTGGGCCGATCTGATCGCTTTACCGATGGAAAAACCCGCTCGCGACCCCGTTATGGAAATCATTTCTTGGGAAGAGAAGGTACCCTGGATGATGATTTCGGGACACGTAACCGGGCGGGCGTGAACGGCGAATTCTCAACTTTGCCTTTCCTTTTCTCATTCCTGAAATAATCTCCGTCCTGAGAATATGGCCAAAATCATCATCATAGACGACGAGCCGGCAATGGTGGAGGTCATCGTGACGCTTTGCCGAGAAAAAGGGCATCAGGTTTTCCCCTTCAATTCCGCCGCCAAAGCGGTCGAGCAAATGGAAACGATCGATCCGCAGATCGTCATCACCGACGTAAAGATGGAAACGATGAGCGGCTTCGACGTGCTCCGTCACGTGAAGGAAAACCATCGACAGGCCCTCGTCATCCTCATCACCGCCTATGCGTCGGTCGATACCGCGATCGAGGCGATGAAGATGGGGGCGCACGGTTATGTGCCCAAGCCGTTCAAGATCGACGAGCTGCAAATGACGGTGCAACGGGCGCTCGAGTTTCAATCTGCCCGCCAGGAGAACACGTTCCTGCGCAAGGAACTCAAGAACAAATATAAATTCGACAACATCATCGGCTCGAGCCGCAAAATGCAGTCGGTTTACAACCTCATCAACAAGGTGGCCGACACCGACAGCACGGTCCTGATCCAAGGCGAGAGCGGCACCGGCAAGGAATTGGTCGCGCGCGGGCTGCATTTCAACAGCAACCGGCAACAGCATCCTTTTGTTGCGATAAATTGCAGCGCCCTGCCCGAGAACCTGCTCGAGTCGGAACTGTTTGGGCACAAAAAGGGCGCATTCACCGGTGCGGTCGCGGACAAGCGCGGTCTGTTTGAGGAAGCCAACCTCGGCACAATCTTTCTCGATGAAGTGAATTCAATGGCCACTTCGCTCCAGACCAAGTTGCTCCGCGTCCTCCAGGAACGGGAAGTGCGCCGCGTCGGCGACAACAAAAGCGTGGCGGTCAACGTTCGGGTGGTCGGAGCGACTAACGAAGCGCTCCAACCGAAGATCCGCGACGGATCTTTCCGCGAGGATCTTTATTATCGGCTGGCGGTGATTCCAGTGGAAATCCCGGCGCTACGCGAGCGCCTCGAAGATGTCCCCTTGCTGGTCCATCATTTTTTGCAAAAGCAGGCGACCCAGTCCGGCGGCGAGGCGAACAAGATCGATGCGGGAGCGCTCGATTTGCTCTCCCGCTATGATTACCCGGGAAACGTGCGCGAGCTGGAGAACGCCATCGAGCGGGCCTGCGCCTTGTGCGAGGGTCACATGATCATGCCGGGCGATCTGCCGCCCCAGATCGTCGAGTTCGCCAATGAAGACGCGGCCAAGAAAGCGCGCGCCGCATTGCCCGTCGGGAAATCGCTCGATGAATTCATCCAGGAACAAGAGCGAGAATACATCGAGGCCACACTCGCGAAATTCAAAGGCGCCCGCGAAAAAGCGGCCAGCGTGCTCGGCATCAGCATGGCGACGCTCTACCGCAAACTCGAGATTAAGGGAAAAAAATAGCCGGCCGGCATCCCTGCGCGGAGACAAATTTCGTTCGGTCGAATACGGCAATCGAGCCTGATCCGATCCTCCGAGTCTGACGCGTCGCGCACCGGTGCCACGCCGCACTCAGCGGCGCTGCGCGGTGCCCGACCCGGTTGTTGTTTCGAAGCAGCCGCCCGATCCGGTGCGGCGTCACCGCGCATCGTTGGCCTCATGAGGCAGGGCGCAACGCCTTCCGGTGAAACAGCGGATTCTGCATTGTGCTGACCCTTGCCTTTCCCTTTCCGAATGGGATAGAACGTCCGCACTTTTATGGCGCCCATCAAAACCTGGCTCGGCTACCCCTACCCGCTTGGCGCCACCTGGCTTGGTGACGGAGTCAATTTCGCGCTTTTCTCCGAGGCGGCGACTTCAGTCGATCTTTGCCTCTTCGACAACCTCGAGGCGCGCCAGGAAAATATCCGAATTCCGATGACCGAACATACCGATCAGGTTTGGCACATTTTCCTGCCCGATGCGCGGCCGGGTCAGCTTTACGGTTATCGGGTTTCCGGTCCCTATGAGCCGGAGCGCGGCTTGCGTTTTAATAATGCGAAGTTGCTCATCGACCCTTACGCGAAGGCAATCGCCGGGCGGGTTGATTGGGCGGATGAAATGTCCGGCTACGTGGTCGGGGGCGAGAACGAGGATTTGGCGCGCGATTTCCGCGACGACGCCTGGGGCATCCCGAAGGCGGTCGTGATCGAGCATGCTTTTGATTGGGGCGATGACCGGGCACCGCGCACGCCGTTGCACCGTTCCGTCATCTACGAGATGCACACGAAGGGATTTACTCAACTCAACGAGAGAGTGCCGGAGGAAATCCGCGGCACCTACGCCGGCGTCGGCAGTGCGCCCTCGATCGAGTATTTCAGAGAACTCGGCATCACTGCGGTGGAGCTCCTGCCAGTCCACGCCTACATCAATGACAAGGCGCTGATCGATCGCGGCCTAACGAATTACTGGGGTTACAACTCGATCGGCTTTTTCGCGCCCGACTGCAAATATTCCTCCAGCGGCGCGACCGGCGCGCAGGTGACCGAGTTCAAAACAATGGTGCGCAGCCTGCACGCGGCCGGGATCGAGGTGATTCTGGATGTGGTTTACAATCACACCGCGGAAGGCAACCATCTCGGCCCAACGCTCAGCTTTCGCGGCATCGACAACCAGGCTTACTACCGTCTGATGCCGGAGGATCCGCGCTTCTACCTCGATTTCA
>Ga0157375_10003852_pt1 | contig 13019 bp, 9 predicted proteins | sample M35metaG_FD_115311 | JGI IMG/M metagenome (GOLD analysis project Ga0157375, IMG submission 115311) | Miscanthus rhizosphere microbial communities from Kellogg Biological Station, Michigan, USA - M3-5 metaG | ecosystem: Host-associated > Plants > Roots > Rhizosphere > Soil | place: USA: Michigan...
CACTTCGCTGCTTTGCCCAGAGCCAAACCCATGTCGATCACACCCATTTCTGTTTTCGGGAACCCTTCTCAGGTTTGGAGCGTTCCACCAGAAGACTTGATCCGGCAAGCAACTGCCTCGCTTCGTGGATATGTCTACCAGCTCCACGCCTCGGCTGCCGCGTGGCTGGAGCTGAGCGTAGACGATGACCTCTACCTAGAGGTCGCCGAGGACTTCACCGAGCTTCTCCGTGAGCCGGGTAGGATGGATGACGTTCTGAGGGCCACGCAGGTGAAGGACACGCGCGAGTCCGGGGCTGTGACGCTGAACTCGCCAGATGTACTGGCCGCAATTGAGTCTCTGCACAGGCTGCGGGCCTGCAATCCTGGCCGCGAAGTTAGGTTCGTATTTCTGACCACATCGCGCATCGCACAGGAGCGGAAGAATGCGTTGCCTTCCGGCGTGGCCGGCCTGACCGCGTGGGAAGCGGCTGCTTCCGGAGGTGGCGTTGAAGAGCTTCGCGTAGCTCTTCTTCAGCGGGCGCTTTCTGAGGAGCTTCGAACCTTTGTAAGAAATAGCCTTCCCGAGCAGCTTAGAGCTGAGCTTTTCAGTCCAATGGTCTTTGCATGCGGCGCACTGGAATGGCGCTCTCTTGAGGAGAGCAATCGCCGCGCTATCGTGAATCGCCGACATCAGCTCCGGTCAACCACAGACATGGCACATCGCGCATACGATGCTGTGTTCCGCGATGCCGTTGCTTGTGCGCTCGGCCCGAATCCGCGTTGCTTAAACGGAACACAGCTTCTGGCTTGTCTAGAGCGCGCGACCTCAATCGCAATTCCGTCAAGCGTCGCCGTAGACATATTGGGTGAGCGCTCCGAGCGACCAAGCGCTGCTCTGTCCATTAAAGAGTTACGCGACTTGGCGGAGGTGTTAATTGAGACTGGCGCACCGCCATCGATCGACCTGCTATTCCCTGGAGCCAAGTCCTCAGCCCGGGACGCCCTTGTGGACGCATTCTCAGTGGAGCCCCGTCTCACCGAAATCAAGTCGAATGGGGTTCCCACGAGCGCATCTTTATTAGATCTCATTGGGCTCCCAGAAAAAAAACACCTCATCGTCGGCCAGCCTGGCTCAGGCAAGACGCATGCTCTCTGGCACGCAGCAAATAAGTTGCTCGCAGCCGGCACGATCATCCCGCTCTATCTACCGGCGGGACAAGCGACAGGCTGGCACGATCTAGAGGAGATGGTCACGGAGGCGGCTCCGGGAGTCAAATTATCTACTTTGTTCCAAGATCCACGAATTTGTATTTTCGTCGACAGCTGGTCCGAATTCGCGGGCACTACAAAGGTAGGTGAGAAGCGACGCGCGTTGCGCGCTCTAAGGAGCGCACGCCTAGTTGCGACGGCTAAATTCGCTGACATGGACGACAGCACCCTTAAGCAGTGGAATCTCGATCTGCTCCCGCCCGACCGGGTAGAGCGCGCAGTCGCAGCCGCAACCCCAGACGAAGCGCTTCCACCTAGTCCGGTGATTGACCTTCTGAGACTGCCCCTCCTTTTGGCCATCCAAGTTCTTTCGGACGCGCGCTCTGCGACGACTGGCGACCTCCTGCGTCAATTCCATGCGCACCTTATGCATGGGCTACCCGAGCGCTTCACAGAAGCACTCGCCGGAGCTGTGTCCGACCTATCTCTGGCGGGAACGCGTTCATTTGGTCGCCTCGTGGATGAGCTCCAAACTCGATCAGCTAAGTTGGAAATTACTGACCCGGCCAGGCTACTAAGGAACCTCGGCACTATTCTAGAGCGCGGCGGTCAGGCAGTCCCGTGCCACGACCTTTACTGGAGTTGGCTCACCGGACGCGGCCTTCTGGCCGACGCTGTCGCCGAACGAGCAATAGACCCACTCCGGACGCGCGAGAGCTATGCCCTGGCTATCCAGTCGGGTGGACGCGCAGCAGACAGCGACGTAAACGCAACAGTTAGGGAAGATTTAGTGCTGGCCGCCGCACTCGAGATAAGCCGCGGTGCAGATCGCCCCGTGCCAGCCCTGACAGAAGCGTTTTGCCGCGCTCTGGCAGATCCTCGCTTGGCTGTGCGCAATCGCGCCGCCATTGCTGCACTGGAGGGGGGGCGCCCGGAGCTTTTTCGCCCCGCTCTGGAGGTGCTTGCTGATCTAGGACGATCCAGCATGTACCCATCGGAGTGGAAGCAAGCCCTCCGCCCAAAAGCCCTTTATGCGCAGCGGGCTACGCTCGCCGACTGGCTAGGGGCACCGAATAGCAGTCTCGTCCTCGATGCAATTGCCGAAGGTGGTGGGCCGGAGTGGAGTCTTTGGCTAGAGCAAGTTGCGGCTAACGGCCAGATAAGTTGGGCAGAGGCGGCCGCAACCGCGCTTGGTTGCTGTGGCGATGTACCGCAATGGGTTCGCCCGCATCTCGACACTGCCATCGCTTCGCATGCTTGGTTACTTCGGCCAGCGGCAGCAAGACGCGCCAACAGAACTCTGGCTCGGTTCATTGCTATCGAATACGAACGCTTGATTGAATCTGTCGTAGAGCTAAATTCCAGCGGGTGGATCGAAATCAACAGAGTGCTCGTCGGTTGCGGTGATGACGACGTGTTCGGTCTTCTACTCTCACACTTCCCGTCCATGAGGCCACGTGCGCAAGAACTTCTCGGATTTGCTGTCGTGGAATTTGGCGCACCATGGGTCGCCCGCTTTCAGCGAGTGGCTTTAGCAACTGGCGCCCCTCATCATCACAAGCTCGCCAAAAAGTTCTCGCCTGAAATTGATGACGAAACGGCGCGGGCCTGGATTACTGCGGGTCATGACGAGGCTGGCTGGCGGGTATTAATCGCGCGTCATGGCGAGGGAGTACTGCCTGAGTTGATCAAACAATTGCCACCGTCCTTCGCGGGTGTCCACCACATCCCCGCACTTGCCTACATGCGCTGGCTTCCGAGTGCTCCGGTTACGCTCATCGACGAGATCTGGCGTCGACTAGGCAGTCCAATGCAGCCGAAAGCGACGCAAGACTTACTTAACGCTATTGCGCGAGTCTATCCAGTGGGGATTCCCCACATTGTAAGTTTTATCGCGGAGCAACCCAACGCACTTTCGGCGTATCACCTCCGTCAAGCCCTTTTGCTGTATAGGGACTGGCAAAAGAGATCTGGTAATATGCTCGTCGTAAAGACGACTGATGGTATCGAGCATCCTTTTCCCGATTGGATCGCGCTTCATTGTGTGATGAGCCAGTGGGAGGACCATTTCACACCAGAGTTGTTAGCCCTTACGCCAGAATTAGCCATCGAATATGTCGTGAATCATCTCGACGACAAGCGCGCGGCAGCGGTACTGACGGTGTTAAAAGGGGTAGCGGCCTACAATGCTCCGCTGCTGGATCGCATGCTTGCCGTGCCTGCCCTCGCCGTGCTCATTCCACAAGTATTCGCCGAGAGCTTTGATTTGTTTCCTATCGATGCTCTCCGACGATGCATTGCATCGAGCGATATCGACCAAGAAAGTTTGCTCTACCGACTAGCCGCGACGGCGAATCCCCTGCATCGTGCCGTGCATGAGGACCTTCTCGAACGCGTCCTCACGTGTTCGCCTAAATGGCATGACCTGCATCATGTCGCGGACATGCTGAGAGCATACTCGCGTGAGGAGGTCCTCCAAATTATTGATGCAGTACCTCATAGCCGTGAGGATTGCTGGTTTTGGTTTGTTCGCTTGGTAGAGGCTACGAGAGGCGAGCGCTTGATCAACGAGGACGGCTCTGTCCGACATTAATCAGCCTCAAAAGTTACCGTAGGAAATGCTATCTGGGCTGGCCCTGATTTTTTTTGTCAGTGACCGCTCCTGGCCGATTGTTGCCTGTCGCGACAGGCAACAATCGGCCAGAAGCGGTCATTCACTCTCCAAGCAAAGGCCTGTATGAGATAAGTTACTGAGGTTAGTTTTGGGCGACCTGCTCTAGTAGCCAATGCTTAAAAGCGTCGGCGGCAGGCTCTGGCTCCACGCCTTCTTTCTGCACAATGTAATAAGCAAAATCGCAGCTTTGAGCTTCCCCAAACGGTCGTATTAAGCGCCCTGCCTCGAGGTCTTTACTGACAAGGCTGCTTCGGCCTAGGGCAACACCGCTTCCGGAAATAGCAGCCTGAATGACTGCTGCAGAATCGTTGATTTGTAGCCCGCGTTCAGCGTCGCTGAAATCGTAGCCTGCACGCTGTAGCCAGATACGCCAAGTCGGGAAAGTTGTTGCGTATCGCATTGAGACATCGTGAATCAGCGGAAAGTGTTTCAAGTCCTCAGCACTATTGAGTGGCTGAGCAGCGCTAGGAAGATTGGGGCTACACACGGGGAAAAACTCATCTCCCATCATCTGGGTAGCGGTGAGTCCTGGCCAATGACCGTTCCCAAAGCGGATGCCCAAATCAACCCTTTCGGTATTGAAATCCACCAGTTTTCCGTTGGTATCAAGGCGGAGTTCATAGCTAGGATGAAGAGCACGAAACCCCTCAACACGCGACAACAGCCACTTGTCAGCAAATGCAGGCGGTACCGTAACCGTGATCGTTGCACCACCCTCCGCTTTCAATCGCTCAACAGCTAATGAAAGGAAATCAAAACCAGTCTGAAGATCTGGTAAAGCTGCGAGCGCCTGATCAGTCAACACTAAACGTGCCGGGCCGCCGCGTGAACGATGGAACAGCACTACACCGTGGGCTTCTTCCAACCCGCGCACAAGTTGCCCAATTGCTGCCGGGCTGACGTTGAGCTCCTCGGCAGCACGTACATAGCTCATGTGCCTAGCTGCAGATTCGAACGCCCGTAGGGCATTCAGATGATTGGGCGCTCGCATAGGGCTCACTGAGACATAGAGGAAGATGAAATCATCGTCCCAGCATGTTGGCTTGGTGGCAACGGAAATAACCTCATTGCGTCCCGGATCGGTGGTTATAGTCAATACCCCTTAAAGGAAGCGTCATCGGACGCCTCCACCAATGAGTGCAGATTTAAAGCCCCAACTCAGACAGCCCTGGATGATCATCGGGCCGCCGTCCCAGCGGCCAATGATATTTACGATCCGAGGCCTTAATCGGAAGGTCGTTAATGCAGGCATATCGCTCGCGCATCAGTCCGTTGTCATCGAACTCCCAATTCTCGTTCCCATAGGATCGGAACCAGTTTCCCGAATCGTCATGCCATTCATAAGCAAAACGGACGGCAATGCGATTATCCGAGAATGCCCACATGTCTTTAATCAATCGGTAGTCGTGCTCTTTGGCCCACTTACGTTCGAGAAAGACCTTTGCTTCAACGCGTGAGTGTGCAAATTCTGCCCGATTGCGCCAGTACGTGTTGGTCGAGTACGCCAACGAAACCTTTTCAGGATCGCGACTGTTCCAACCATCCTCAGCACCGCGCACCTTTTGAATCGCAGTCTCACGAGTAAATGGCGGTAGGGGCGGACGTATTTCTGATTGTTGTACCATTAGACGCGCCTCAAAAAATATCGAGCTCATGATCGAATGCGGCGAGTGACAAGCAATTGTCCCTCCTACCACGTATTCAAAATGATTAGGCGTTTATGCCTTGGAAAGCTTTCGCCCAAGGAATTCGCGCATCAGGCTTGCAACTTCGAGTGAATGTGTTTCCAGCGCAAAATGTCCGGTATTCAGGAAGTGCACTTCTGCCTTGGGTATATCGCGACTGTAAGCGACCGCACCAGGCGGAATGAACGCGGGGTCGTTTTTACCCCATACAGCCAGCAGTGGCGGCTGGTGTGTCCGGAAATACTTTTGGAACTCCGGGTACAGTGCGACATTGGTTCGATAATCCAGAATCAAATCCAGCTGCTTTTCTTCGGCATCGGGACGCGCCATATAAGCGATGTCTAGCGTGTAACCATCAGGTGCGACCAATGTTGGATCAGCACCGTGCAGGTATTGGAAATTAATGATCGTGTCCGCACTCAGCGACGCTCTACAGGCCTCTCGTGTTTGCGCTGAGGGGTTACGCCAGTAGTCCTGCCAGGGCCCCCATTGATCACTGAGCCCTTCAACGTATGCGTTACCGTTCTGGCTGATGATTGCAGTGACTCGTTCGGGATGTGCCATCGCCAATCGGTAGCCGGTTGGCGCGCCGTAATCAAACGCGTAAATCGCGTAATGTTTCAAACCTAACGCTTCGGTGAAACCCCCAATGGTTCTGGCGAGGTTGTCGAAGGTGTAGGCGAATGCGGTGCGATCTGGAGCTAGGGTATTACCGAAGCCAGGCAGGTCGGGAGCAATCAATCGGTATTTGTCAGCCAACAGCGGAATCAAATTACGGAACATATGGCTGGAGGTTGGAAAACCATGAAGCAAGAGGATAACAGGGGCGTTCACTGGCCCCGCTTCACGATAGAACACCTCAACGTCACCCACCTTTTGGGTTTTGTATTTGACGTCTTTCAGGATGGTTTCATCGCCTGTTCCAGCTGCGGTTTTCGTCTTCGCTGGTACGGCTGCCATGCTCAGTTGCGGAACTAAAAGTGTTGCTGCACCGATCGCTACTGCAGCCAACGTTTGGCGCCGCGATACATTGATTGTGATTGCAGGTTCTTGAATCGGCGTAGTCATGACCAGTCTCCAACGGCACTTTAGTGCCCTCATAAGTTATTGATTAATCACACAAGGGAGCCGAACGAACTCACCAATCACAGTGAGCTGATCGTTCCGTGTGGCATTGAAATTAGATGTCGCGGTAATGGGAGCGCCGCGTCTGGCTCCGAGATTGAGCGTTGAAACCGATAACGGTGCTGAGAGTGCGTGATGTTGGTTCGCTTCCCTGACTGGAAGAACTATCGACCCAAAAGAAATTTGAGCCAAACCATAAGATCTGTTCCACCCGCAAAGAAAAACTATGCTGAACGTTTTCTATTCAAATTTTTGCGGTTCTGAGCACCACACCTCTAACCATCAGCCAAGGCCGGGGATCTGTGCGGCGTGCACCATTCCTGATTGCGGTTCGGCCGCTGGTTTCAACAAGGGAGTCAGTACAAGCATCAGCACTGCCACCGCTGTTAAAAGCAGGTATGGCAAGGCAAATCCACCGGAGAGGTCTCGCAATGCACCAAACCCGAAGGGTCCCACTGCAGCGATCAAATAGCCGATGAACAATGTAAAGACAGTCCAGGCGTTCGCTTGCTGAGGTGAGTGAGTTTGATCCAAAGGTAACGTCATCCCCAAGGTGAACGCTGCACCCAGGCCCACTGCCGTTAAGGCGATGAAAACGATGGGGGAAATCATCGTGATGAACGCTAATCCTGCGAGCCCGAGCACTGTGAGTGACGACGATACGGCAATCAGAAAGCGCCGGTCCGTGGACTTGCCAGCGATAGCGCCCGTGCCGAAATTGGCGACCGTAAAGATCAAGGTGAACGCACTCAGCAGATAGCCCGGAGCAATAGCCGATGTGTGCATCTGCAGCATTGACGAGGCAAGCCATGCGAGCATTGCGTAACCCAGAAACTGGCTGCAACCGAAGTACAACGCAATGAGCCAGGCTTTCGGATTGCCCCAGGGAAGTCTTGCTCTGTTTAGTGCTTGCAGACGATCCATTGGAGATGTGTGCGAGTTGGCCAGACAAAGCCAACTGAAAATCCCGGTGACACAAAGGATCACCCAAATCCCCGCCCCTAAACGCCATGACCCCGTTGAAGATGTCAGCGCACCAGTGCCTGCTGCGGCGGCAGTCGCCCCCAGGCTCAACCCCGTGGAGTAAATGCCCATGAACATAGGGGCATGATCGCTGTAAAACTCTTTAATCCAGCCGCCTATCAATGACCCGGCCACAGCAATACCTATCCCGATGATGACGGTGGTGAGCAGCAAGCCCAACACGGACTCCATCCATGACCGAAGGACAACACCCAACCCCAGCAACACCAGTGAACCGATGATGGTGCCATTAACACCGAAGCGTTTTGCCAACAACGGCGAAGCCAGTGCCAGAACTCCCATGCACAGGTCAGGAATTGAGGTCAGCAACGACGCCTGTGTGAAGCTAAGATTGAAGGCCTGCCGGATATCCAGAAGTATCGGCCCGATAGAAATGATGGCCGGACGCAGAGCAAGCGACAGAATCAAAAGACCTATGGCCGCCATAAAGTGAGATGGGCGTTTCGTTCCCAGATGTTTGAATGTCATTTCAGAAGCTCCGGCATATTCTGGACGCAACTGAAAGCTCGTCCGTATGTTCATCAGCCTATCGAGGCATACCGGATAAATTGAGACATTGTTCGTCGCCTATGTGACAGGAGGCCATTGTTCGCTATGACCGACTCGAAGAGCAGCGAGCCCGAGGACTATCAACATGTCCCCCGGGATATCAGCGGGATGCCACGTGACCAGCCGGCCAGGAGCTATAACGCTCCTCATCAGCATTTTCGCGGGCAACTGCTGTATGCCATGTCCGGCTTGATGAGGGTCAAGACTGAGCACGGACTGTGGCTGGTTCCTCCAAACAAAGCGCTTTGGATTCCTCCTGGCATCGTTCACGACCAACTCATGATGACGTCAGTCCAAATGCGGACGTTGTACGTTTCTCCAGAGAAGTCAGAAGTAATGGGCAGCACTTGCAAGCTGCTTGAGGTATCTGCTCTCCTGCGCGAACTGATTGTTGCGTTTGTATCCGAGCCAGTCGAATACGATCCATACGGGAAAGGCATGCATCTGGCTGCGCTGATACTGCTGCAAATGGAGGGTGCTGCCACGGTCCCCCTCGTCATTCCCTGGCCAAGTGACCGCAGGCTCCTGGTCGTTTGCAGCGCGATCCTTGCTCATCCCGAAAGCCCCAGGACGATTGAATATTGGGCGGATGAAGTAGGCGCGAGCTCACGCACCCTTATCAGACTGTTTGTCAAAGAAACGAAACTCACTTTCAGGCAATGGGTACAGCAAGTCCATCTAGCTGAGGCACTACACAGGCTCGAACGCGGGGAGGCTTTAGGAAGCGTTGCTCAGGCTCTCGGCTATGCGAGTTCGAGCGCGTTCACCGCACTGTTTAAAAAAATCATGGGGGAGTCGCCCAGGGCTTATAGGAGCCGAAGATAACCTATCCCCCAAGCCTGGTGTAGCAAACAGGGTTCGTTGCCTGATGATGCAATCCTGTCAAAACCAATAAGTCGAAAGATTAACGCTGACATATCACCTGCGGGTTCATCCTTTTTTCCTGGAAAAGGGCTACATTCGTCTGATTGTTTACTCTCATAGACCGCTGGGCAGGAGGCCCTACCGTAGAGTCCTCCCAATGCGTGCGCCGGGTCATCTCAACGCTTTAAGAGCTTTCGAGTCTGCAGCACGTCATTGCAGCTACATTCGAGCGGCAGAAGAGCTCAATGTTTCTCCTGCTGCTGTGGGGCAGTTGATCAGGGGATTGGAGGATGCGTACAACGTCATCCTCTTCCATCGTTCACGTAGCGGCCCCGCTCGTCTCGTGCTTACAGAAGTTGCCTTGTCAATTCTGCTGGAGTTGCAAGGCGGCTTTGACTTGCTGGGAGCAGCGGTCGAGACGTTGAAAACCGGGGGGGCAATGGTATGTATCAACGTGACATCGTCCCCCGCGTTCGCCGATAAATGGTTGCTGCAGAGGGTAGAAAGCTTTCAGATTCTATTCCCTCAATATGAGCTTCGTTTAGACAGTAATATCCGGCTCGTGAACTTTGCAACGGAGCGAGTCGATCTGGGAATCCGGTTTGGATGCGGTCAATGGCCAGGTCTCGCCTCTACGCATTTGATGAGCGACGAATTTTTCCCGGTCTGCAGTCCCTCGCTGCTACTCGACGAACACCCACTGACATCCATAGAGGCACTCGCATTTCACCCCCTGCTGCATGATGTCTCGATGCGTGATTCGCCAGAGTTTTTGACTTGGAAAACCTGGCTGCAGAACATCGGCCATGTTCATGAAGGTGTCGAGCGCGGCTTGCAAATCAATAATTCTGCCACTGTTATTCAATCCGCTATCTGTGGGGGCGGCGTGGCGCTGAGCAGGCGTTCACTTGTTGCGGCAGATCTTGCTGCGGGGCGTCTGGTCAGGCCATTCGGAGAGGCGCAACCGAGTATTTTTTCGTTCTACATCGTGGCCAGAGAAGGCATTCCGATCAGCGCCGCAGCCCAGGCATTCAAGGATTGGCTTTTGGGGCAAGTTTCAAACGAAGGCCTCTTAAATTGACTTGAACGGAGCAGGAAAGTTTTTCTATCCGACTGGGACAGATCTTCTGATTTGTCGTGCAAATCCCGTATGGCGATAGTGAATCACCGAAAGGCACTCACGAACTCCCGCCCATACAGGAAGCTGAACACCATGAAATTTTCATCCGTCACTGAAGGTTTTAAAATCGCTTACGAACGTTCGGGCGCAGGTGATCCTGTCGTGCTGCTGCACGGTTGGCCAGGCGATCACACAGACTACGACCATCTGGTCCCACTGCTAACTGACTATGCCGATGTACTGGTACCCGACCTGCGCGGCTTCGGTCAGTCGGACAAGCACGACGCCGATCCAGAGCAAATCTATTCCGGCCAGGGCCAGGCACGTGCCGTCATTGCCTTGATGGATGAGCTAGGCATCAAAAATGCGATTGTTTGCGGATACGACGTGGGTAGTTTCATCTCCCAGACCATTGCATCAATGCGCCCTGATCTGGTTAAGGCGCTGGTGGTATCTCCTCCTCTGCCGGGTGCCGGTGACCGTGTTCTTGAGCTTAAAGAGGCGATGGAATTCTGGTACACCAGTTTCCATAATCTCGAACTCTTTGGAACACTCGTCGATGGCAAGCGTGACGCAGCTCGCGCCTACCTTCATCACTTCTGGTCTCACTGGTCGGGCCCGAGTTACGTCGTTGATGAGAAGCGTATCGATCACCTGGCAGACGTTTACTCTCCACCTGGCGCGTTCAACGCCTCGATCGCCTGGTACCGCTCTTCCGGCAACCCTGTGACCGCCTATGCCACCGAAGTTGCTCCAGCGTCGGCCGATCGACTGAAAACACCGACCACGATTCTGTGGCAGGAAACTGACCCGATTTTCCCAATTGCTTGGTCTGACCGCTTGGACGATTTCTTCGTCAACTACACGCTTCAACGCTTGCCAGGTGTGGGTCACTTCACCCCGCTTGAAGCAACTGAAACCTTTGCCGGTGCCATTCGCAATTGGCTCAACAAGTAATATCAACAGCATTTTTGTTAGATCGTTAAATCCGAAACAGCTCGGCTGGCTCACTGAGTCAGTCGGCGCTGATCGCTGCACGTTATTCAAGGCACAGGGAGCATTAAACCCGGGCCATTGAGGACCCAGCGAAACTGCCATCTTTTGGAAGAAGTTCGTCTGATGGATCAGCAAACATCGGAGCGTGTCAGATGCCAAAGTCATATGCTGTTGCCAAGCCCCCCTCACCGCTTCTGGCGGGGATTGGTTTAATCATCCTTGCCTTGGCCCTGCGCCCGGCAATCATGTCTGTTGGACCTATCCTGACAAGCATCCAACAGTCATTTGGGCTCAGCTATACGCAAGCCTCCATGCTCACTTCGATTCCGAATGTGTGCATGGGATTTCTTGCGCTGCTCGCCCCGTTTCTTGCCAAACGTTTTGGTACGAACTCAACCATCATTGCTTCGCTTATGCTGTTAGGCCTTGCCACGGCACTACGTGCCACGGTAGGTACTACATCAGCCCTGTTGTTCAGCACCGCAATCATCGGCGCCGGAATTGCTATCGCCAACACGCTCGTGGCTGGTTGGATCAAGCAGAACTATGACAGTCGCGCCGCATTGTTCATGGGCATCTTTTCAACAGGACTCAGTGCAGGTGCACTCATCGCGACCTCAAGCACTCTGGCCATTTCCACCGCGTCCGGCTCCTGGCGAATCGGGGCGGGTATATGGGCAGTCCTTAGCATCTCAGGCACGCTAGCGTGGCTGGTCATGGCGAGGGCGCACCCTGCACCATCGAAAGCAACTGGTTCAGATACATCGGTGAGACTTCCTTGGGGTAACTCCAAAGCCTGGCTAGTCGCGCTTTACTTCGGTTGCAGCCAGTTTTTAAGTTATGCCGTATTTGCCTGGCTTGCCCCCTCGATGCTTGAAATGCAGACATCCACCCTCAAACCCGAATTCTTGTTGAGTGGTTTTACGTTGGTATTCACGGTGGCGAATTTCGTGATGGGGCTCATAGCGGGCAGCTCCCCTGACCGAAGAGTCTGGATCGCAATAAGCACGGTCATTACGATCGTGGGTATCGCAGGCTTGGCATTTATCAGCTCGATCTCGCCCGCTATTTTCATCCTGCTTATTGCCGTGGGTTTAGGCGCCGCACTCACTTTAGGACTGACGCTGCCTCTGGATCACACGAACTCGGCAGAGGAAGCGAACGCATGGACAGTTTTCAGTAGCCTCATCGGCTACCTCATAGCAGCCATCGGGCCCTATGGGTTCGGCGCGCTTAGAGATTTGTCAGGCGCATTCACCGTCCCGTACGTGCTTTTATTTGTCGTCTCTTTGTTGTTGCTCGCACTGACTCCGTTGCTAGGGCCGCGAGCTGTGGCTGCCAGTAACTTTGAAAGCTCGCCGGGCAATGAGGTGATCTGAACACAGTCGATACTTCGCAAAAAACAAAGCCCGTCGGCCTACCCGACGGGCTTTTTTTTGTCCACCAACAGCAGGCTAACCGGGTGCCGAAGTGGCAATCCGTCCCTTCGCCGGCCACCCAAGTTTTTCTTTGCCTGTGGCACAGATCTTCTGATTTGGCAGCGTTCGTGATCGCGCCGATAGTGGGTCCATGCAGTCAAAACCGCCTGCACTCAACCAGCCCTTACTAATGGAGCAACATCATGAAACTGACCAATAAAGTAGCTTTGATCACTGGCGGCACCTCAGGTATCGGCCTCGAAACTGCCAAGCGCTTTCGTGATGAGGGGGCACACGTAATCGTCACTGGCATCAACCCAGGTCGTTTGGAAGAAGCCAGGAAAAGGCTCGGCC
>Ga0157375_10003854_pt1 | contig 13019 bp, 11 predicted proteins | sample M35metaG_FD_115311 | JGI IMG/M metagenome (GOLD analysis project Ga0157375, IMG submission 115311) | Miscanthus rhizosphere microbial communities from Kellogg Biological Station, Michigan, USA - M3-5 metaG | ecosystem: Host-associated > Plants > Roots > Rhizosphere > Soil | place: USA: Michigan...
CACCCGTGCGTCGTCGCCTGGATCCCGTTCAACGAATCATGGGGTGTGCCCGAGCTGACCGCGATGCAGGCGCAGCGCCATGCCGTCGAGGCGCTCTATCACCTCACCAAGACGCTCGACGCGACCCGGCCGGTGATCGGCAACGACGGCTGGGAAAGCAGCGCCACCGACATCATCGGCATCCACGACTACGACGCCAACACCGAGCATCTGCGCCAGCGCTATGGCCCGGAGATCAAGACCGAGCAGCTGTTCGACCGGCGCCGTCCCGGCGGTCGGGTGCTCACGCTCGATGGCTATCCGCACCGCGGCCAGCCGATCATGCTGACCGAATTCGGCGGCATCTCGCTGCGCGCGAGCGCATCGAACGCCCAGCCGGGCTGGGGCTACAGCTCGGCCGCCGACGAAGACGAGCTCGCCGAGCAGTTCGAGCGGCTGCTCGAGACGGTGGTTCACACCGCGCTCTTCAGCGGCTTTTGCTACACCCAGTTCGCCGATACGTTCCAGGAAGCCAACGGCCTGCTGCGCGCCGACCGCACGCCGAAGATCCCGGTCGAGCGCGTCGCGCAGTCGACCCGCGCGTCGCGAACGCACATCCTGGGCGGCGTCTGACCGGCGAGCCGGCCCAGACGCCGGCCCCACACAGCGACGGCTCAGCTCTCGAGCCGGAACGCGACCTTCAGCGTCACCTGCCAGTGCGCGATCTTGCCGTCGACGATGTGGCCGCGACTCTCGACCACCTCGAACCAGTCGAGCTTGCGCAGCGTCTTCGCCGCGGTCTCCACGGCACTGCGAATCGCGTCGTCGCTGCCGACCGTCGACGAGCCGGTCAGCTCGACCATCTTGTACACGTGATTGCCCATGACGGCGTCTCCTTCGCTGGCGTCGGCCCGGTGGCCGACACGGCATTGTCGCCATCCGATGTCGATCTACGTCGGCGATTCGATCGAGGACCTCGAACCTCAAGCGCCGCCGATGCCGACGTTGACCTTGCCCGTCCCTTCGCATTCCGCGCATTCGCGGCCGTCGACCCGACCACTGCCGCCACAGCTCGGGCAGATGGCGAGGCCGGTGCCGGGCGTTCCTTCCGGCGCTTCGTCGCCGGGACTCATCGGCGCACCGGTCGGCTGACGCCCGGCGGGCTGATCCCTCTGCTGTTCGGTCATGTCCTGCTCCAAGATGCGCCAATCGCGCCCCCACATTCGGCAAATGGAGTGCCAACGGCTCCGGGCCGCCACGGCGAAAGCCATCGGAAGCATCGATCGCGCCGACGACAAGCGAGGAGTCGAGCCCTGCACCAAAGGACAGTGGTTGCGGCTGGCCGATCTCACTAACGTCCGGCCAGAGCTCGCTCGTACGTTCCGAAAGTGAGCCGCGCCTGCGCGCCGGCAGCCACCAATGGTCTGCTGACGAACCGATGAACTGCTGACGATCGATAGCCCGCAGCCGCAAACGGCGGCCGTCGGGCGCGCCAGGTCGCTGCGACCCAGGAGGTTGGCAGCGATGCCGCGTGGGAAGGCGAACGCAGCTTCAGGAGACACCCGATGCCCAAGCTCTCGGCGATCGACCTGGCCATGTTCCTGCTGGAGTCGCCCGCGCGACCGTTCAACATCGGTCCTCTGGTGCTCCTGCGGCCGCCGGCGGAGTTCAAGGGCAACTTCGCGGACAAGCTGCATGCGAAGCTGCTCAAGCGTCCACCTGGAGCGCCGTTCAACTACCAGCTGAAGATGGCGCTGACCCGCATGCCCGCGGTCGAGCCGATGGTTGCCCCGGACATCTCCCAGCACGTGCACCGGCTGACGCTGAAGAAGGCGTCGATGGACGAGCTCCTGCGAAAGGTCTGCGAGCTGCACGAAACCGTGCTCGACCGCGCGGGCCTGCTCTGGCAGTTCTACGTCATCGATGGCCTGGCCGACGGCCGAGTGGCGCTGTACGGCAAGACGCATCACGGCATCATCGACGGGCGCGGCTTCGTCAAGGCGGTCACGCTGTGGTTCAGCAACGATCCGAAAGACAAGGAAGTTCGCGCCATGTGGGACGGCGTGTCGCGCGCTGCCAACGCCAACAAGGAACGCGCCGGCATGGTTCAGCGGCTGATCGCCGCCGGCAATCAGGCGACAGGCGTCTTGAGCTCAGCCGTGGGGCTCTACGGCATGCTGGCGCAGCAGGGCCTGCGATCGGTCGCGGGCCTCGGCGAAGGTCTGGCGCTGCCCTTCCTCAACGTGCCCAAGGCCTTCGAGGGCGCGCTATCGCCCAAGCGAACCTATGCCTTCTGCACCTTGCCCCTGGCCGAGATGAAGAGCGTGGGCAAGGCCCATGGCGCGACCGTCAACGATCTGCTGCTGACCGCGCTCGACATGGCCATGCAGCAGTACCTGCGCAAGCGCGGCGGCAAGCACAAGACACCCTTGGTCGCTGACATGCCGATCGCGCTGGCCGAGGGCGCGAAGGGCGGCAACCAGATCGCCGTTCTGCAATTTCCGCTTGGCCAGGCCGGCGCCTCGGTCGCCGAGCGGCTGGCCTCGATCCGACACGAGACGAGTCGCCTGAAGGAAGCACTCAAGTCGCGCAGCAGCGACACGGTGATGCTCTACACCACGGTCGTGCATGCGCTGCCGCTGCTGGTGGAAGCGGTCAACGCCAAGGCGGCGCCGCGCTTGTCGAACCTGCTGGTGTCGAACCCGTTCGGCTTCCCCAACCAGCCCTATCTGATGGGCGCCGCGGTCGAGCTGGCGCTGCCGGTATCGGTGGTGGTTGCCGGACACAAGCTCAACGTCACCGCGGTCACGCTCGGCGAGCGGCTGCAGCTGGGCTTCCTGGCAATGCCCGAGGCCGTGCCGCACATCGACGAGCTGGCGCGCTACACCGAGCAGGCTTATGCCGAACTGGTCGCCGCGCTGAGCAGCCCGCCGGCTGACGCATCGGTCGCGAGTGCGAAGCCGCGGCGCGCCTCTGCCAAGAGGCAAGTCGCGAAGAAGCGCGCCCGCGCGCGCAGCGGTGCCTCCAAGCGGCCAGCGGCGCGCAAATCGGCGGCATCACGCCAGGCGAGCCGGGCGTCGGCGTGAGCGGTTCGGAACGGCAGGAATCACGAAGGAGACGACACATGAAAAGAACGACGATCACGACGCTGCTTTCTGCCGCGCTGGTGGCGAGCGCACCCGCGCTCGCGCAACATCGTGGACTTCGATCCGTCTTCAACATCGTCACCCCGTGACGGGCCGTGCGATGGGCGCAAGCCGCAGCGGGGAGACAAGACATGGCAACGACTGGTAGACGGCGCAGCGGCAACACGGCGCGTGCTGCCGTGGCCAAGGCGCCCGGCACGCCCTCCGCTGCCGGCCTGATGGGAATCGTGCCGCTGCTCAAGGTGGCGCAGGACCTGCGCCGCTGGACCGACAACGTGCTCGGCATCGCCGGCAGCGCCGGCGAGCTGTCGCTGAACCTGGCCAAGTCGCGCGCTGGCGAGCCAGGTCAGCAGAAGTCGCTCGAGAAGGCGGCGTCGATGTTGCGGCAGGCGCGCGAAGCTGCCGGCCTGACGCTCAAGGAGCTGGGCCAGGCCATCGACCTCGACGACGCGGGGCTATTGCAGCAGGCCGAAGACGGCAAGGCCGCGCTGCCGATGGAAGTCGTGCTGCGCCTGGCCGGCGTTCTCGGACGACGCGATCCGGTGCCCTTCGCGATGAAGCTGGCGCGTTCCTACAACCCGACGCTGTGGAAGGCACTCGACCAGTTGGGCATCGGCGCCCTGGTCGCCCTGGCAGGACGCGAGCGCGAGCTCGCGAACCTGTACCGGGGCAGCGACGCGGCGCGCAAGCTCGGCGACGACGAGTTCTCCGATGTGCTGGGATTCACCAAGACCGCCTTCGACATGGCAGTGAAATTCCGCACCACGCCGCCCGCCGACCGCGCGTCGAAGACGGCACGGTCCTGAGCGAATCGCCAGAAGGAGCCCGACGATGGCCACTCGAACATCTCTCGCGACCAAGCGCCCTGCCCGCAAGACGGCCGCGCGAAAGCCGAAAGCGAAGAAGACTACCTCGAGGTCTGCGGCCACCCCGCCGGCGAAGACCTCGGCCGCGGATGCCGCCTCGCTGCGCGACCTGGTGTCGCGCCTGAGCAAGCTCCAAGTGGCGGGTCTGGCCGGCCGTCTGGTGCAAGGCTGGCGCAAGGACCTCGAAGCCATCGTTGCCGCCAACCGCCGCTCCTACGCCGGACTGCAGGAAGTCGTGCGCCGCCAGACCGCGCAGATCATGGAAGCCGTGACCGAGCTGCAGACGGTGGGCAAGGTCGTCGCCACGGTCGGCGTCGGCAAGAGCGTGCGCAATCTCGACGACCTGGCTCTCGCAGGCTTGAAGCTGGCCCTCAACGACGTGCGCGAACTCGCCGAGCTGGCAGCGAATTCGCAGCGAGAAGCCTTCGAGCTGGTGCGCCGGCGGGTCGCGGAAAACGTCGACGAAGTGCAGCGGCTGCTGCAGAAGTGACATCCACCCACCTGCCAAGGAGACGACGATGAGCACAAGACACTGGCATGCCAGCTACGGCAGCATCCCCAAGGAGATCAACCCCGAGGCCTATCGCTCGGTGGTCGACCTGATGGAGCAGGCGATGGTTCGCTTCGCCGACAAGCCGGCGTTCCGAGGTGCTGGCCAGACGCTGAGCTACGCCCAGGTCGACAAGCTGTCGCGCGACTTCGCCGCCTACCTGCAGAGCAAGCTCGGGGTCAGGAAAGGCGATCGCATCGCGGTGATGGCGCCGAACCTGCTGGCTTTTCCGATCGCCTTCCTCGGCATCGCGCGCGCCGGCGGAGTGCAGGTGAACGTCAACCCGCTCTACACACCGCGCGAGCTCGAGCACCAGCTCAACGACTCCGGCGTCCACACGATCGTCGTCTTCAGCGGCGTATCTGGCACCGTGGCCGAGGTCATCGCGAAGACCAAGGTGAAGACGGTCATCGTCACCGGCGTCGGCGACGGCAGCGGCGTGCAGATCCCCAGCCCGCCGGCTGATCCACGCCTGGGCGGCGTGGTCAGCCTGGCCGACGCGCTGATCGCAGGCGCCACGCTGCCCTTCGAGAAGGTCGAGCTCGGCGGCGAGGATCTGCTGTTCCTGCAATACACCGGCGGCACCACCGGCCTCTCGAAGGGCGCGGCGCTCTCGCATCGCAACCTGGTCGCCAACGTCGAGCAGTTCAAGGCGTTCATGCCCGACGCGTTGCGCCCCGGCCAGGAGGTGATCGTCACTGCGATCCCGCTCTACCACATCTTCGCGCTGATGGTGAATTTCATCACCTACTTCTCGGTCGGCGCCGACAACTGGCTGGTGCCGAACCCGCGCGACTTCGACAGCTTCATCGACACCATGAAGCAGGCGCGGCCGAGTGTCTTCATGGGTGTCAACACGCTGTATGCCGGGCTCGTGGCACACCCGCGCAGCAAGGAGATCGACTGGTCGAACCTGAAGCTCGCCGGCGGCGGCGGCGCTGCCGTGGTGGGTGCCGTCTCGGACAGGTGGCTGGCCATGACGGGGACGTTCATCCGGGAAGGCTACGGACTGTCGGAAACCAGCCCGGTCCTCAGCTTCAACCCGGAATCGGTGCAGCAGTTCACCGGCACCACGGGGCTGCCGGTGCCGTCGACCGACATCAAGCTGCTCGACGACGACGGCAAGGAAGTGGCCATCGGCGAATCCGGCGAGATCGTCGCCAAAGGGCCCCAGGTGATGAGCGGGTACTGGGAGAAGCCCGAGGCCAACGCCGCAGCGTTCACGAAGGACGGCTACTTCCGCACCGGCGACGTCGGCATGTACGACGACAAGGGCTTCCTGAAGATCGTCGACCGCAAGAAGGACATGATCATCGTCTCGGGCTTCAACGTCTTCCCGAACGAGATCGAGGCAGTCGCCACCGGCTGCCCCGGCGTATCCGAGTGTGCCTGCGTCGGCGTTGCCGACGAGAAGTCAGGCGAGGCGGTGAAGCTCTTCGTCGTCAAGGCGCCCGGTGCCTCGCTCGTCGAAGCCGACGTGGTGACCTTCTGCCGCAAGGAGCTGACGGGCTACAAGGTGCCCAAGATCGTGCGCTTCGTCGACGCACTGCCCAAGTCGACCGTCGGCAAGATCCTGCGCCGCGAGCTGCGCGACGTGACCTGACGCGAGCCGATCGCCTCGACACGACGGGGGCAGCATGTCGGCCGGCACCACCTTCGACTACGACTGGCTGATCGTCGGCTCCGGCTTCGGCGGCAGCGTCTCGGCGCTGCGGCTGAGCGAGAAGGGCTATCGCGTCGCAGTGCTCGAATGCGGCCGTCGCTACCGCGACGAGGACTTTGCGGCCACCACCTGGAATCTGCGCCGCTTCATGTGGGCGCCGGCGCTGGGCCTGCGCGGCATCCTGCGACTGACGCCGTTCAAGGACGTGTTCATCGCCAGCGGCTCGGCAGTCGGCGGCGGCAGCGTGGTCTACGCCTGCACCCTGTACCGCGGCGCGCCGGAGTTCTTCGTCAACCCGCAATGGCGCGGGCTCGAGGACTGGGCGGTCGCGCTCAAGCCGCACTACGACACCGCGGAGCGCATGCTCGGCGTCAATACCGTTCCTTTCGACAGTGACGGCCAGGCATTGCTGAAGCAGGTGGCGGGGCACTTCGGAGTTGAAGACACCTTCCGGCGCACGCCGGTCGGCATTTATTTCGGAACGCCGGGCCAAGAGGTCGCGGACCCCTACTTCGGCGGCAGCGGGCCGCCGCGCACCGGGTGCACTCGCTGCGGCGCGTGCATGGTCGGCTGTCGTGTCGGCGCCAAGAACACGCTGCTCAAGAACTACCTGTGGTTCGCCGAGAAGGCCGGCGCCCAGGTGCTGCCCGAGCACGAGGTCGTCGACATCCGCCCGCTCGGCGCCGCCGATGGCAGCGACGGCTACCGCGTCACGACCGAGCGGCCGGGCGCGTGGTTGCGCAAGCAGCGGCACAGCTTCACCAGCCGCGGCGTGGTCGTGTCGGCCGGCGCGCTGGGCACCAACCGCCTGCTGGCCAAGTGCAAGCACGGCGGCTCGCTGCCCGGCATCAGCGACCACCTCGGCGAGCTGGTGCGCACCAACAGCGAGTCGATCCTCGCGGTGACCCTGCCGGACGACAAGCTGAACCCGGCCAACGATGTGGCGATCAGCGCGAGCATCCATCCACGGGCCGACACGCACATCGAGTTCGTCACCTACGGCGCCAAGGGCGACTTCATGTCGACCCAGTTCACCTTGATCACCGGCGCCGGCACGGCGCTGACGCGGCCGCTGCGCCTGCTCGGCAGCATCGCGCGTCACCCGCTGCGCTTCGCGAAGGTGCTGTGGCCGTTCGGCTGGGGGCGGCGCACGGTCATCTTCCTGGTCATGCAGACGCTGGACAACGCGATCGCGTTTCGAACCAAGCGGGGCTGGTTCGGCGGCATCGGCCTGCGCACGGAACAGGATCCGGACAAGCCCAACCCGACCTTCATCCCGGTCGCCAACGAGGCGGCCGAGTGGCTGGCCCAGCACACCGGCGGCATCGCGCAGAGCATGGTGCTCGAGGCGACGGCCAACATTCCATCGACGGCGCACATCCTCGGCGGCGCGGTCATCGGCAAGGATGCCAAGAGCGGCGTGGTCGACCGGCACAACCGCGTCTTCGGCTACCGCAACCTGCTGGTCTGCGACGGCGCGGCGATGCCGGCGAACCCGGGAGTCAATCCGTCGCTGACGATCACCGCCACCGCCGAACACGCGATGAGCCACATCCCGCCCGCGGAGGCGGCGCTCGCATGATCACCCGACAACTCGTCAACGCCGGCCTGCACCTCGCAGTCAAGCGCCTGTGGGACAAGCCGGTGACGGTCGAGCAGCTGCGCGGCAAGACAGCCGCCGCCGAACACTGGTTGACGCGCCTGAACGGCACGGTCGCCGCAGTGCCGGTGGCGGCCCATGGCGTGGCTTCGGAATGGATCGGCGCGGACGCAGCGGCCGCGCGCGGCGTGCTGCTGTATCTGCACGGCGGCGCATTCTGCGTTCACCTGCCGAACGCCTACCGGCAGCTGGCACAGCGGCTGGCGGAAGCCACCGGCCTGCGCGTGCTCGTGCCTGACTACCGGCTGGCGCCCGAGCATCGCTACCCGGCGGGACTGGACGACTGCTTTGCTTGCTATCGCTGGTTGCTCGATGCGGGCTTTCCGCCGGCGCGTCTGGTCATCGCCGGCGACTCGGCGGGCGGCAACCTTGCGTTGGCGGTTCTGATGCGCGCGCGCGACCAGAGCCTGCCTCTCCCGGCCTGCGCGGCGCTGCTGTCGCCGGCCACCGATCTCACCGGCAGCGGCCGTTCGGTGCGGCTCAACGAAGCCAGCGACGTGCTGTTCAGCCGGCCGGCGCTCGGTCTGGTGCAGAAGACCTACCTGGCCGACACCGCAGCCGACGACCCGGGCGCGTCGCCCCTCTTCGGCAACTGGGCCGGGCTGCCGCCGCTGCTGTTCCATGTGTCGAGCAGCGAGATGCTGCTCGACGACTCGCTCCGAGCGGCGGAGCGTGCGCAGGCCTGCGGCGGCGAAGCCGAGGTCAGGGCGTGGCCCGACGTGCCGCACGTGTTCCAGCTGATCGCAATGCTCCCCGAGGCGCGCGAGTCGCTGGCCGAGATCAGCACATTCATCGCCGAGCGCATCGCGTCGCGCGTCTCGGCCGAGACCGGCGCTGCCGCGCCGCTGCCTTCGGCCCTTTCCGAGGAAACCAAAATGGATCCGATCATTCAACGCATGCAGGATGTGTTCGAGCGCCAGCGCGAGGCGTTCCGGTCGCATCCCTTCCCGACGCTGGCAGAGCGCAAGGCCAAGCTGAAGACGCTGCGGTCCCTCCTGCAGCGCTACCAGGATCCGATCGTCGCCGCGGTAAGCGCAGATTTCGGCGGCCGCGCGCCGGCCGAGACCAAGCTGGCCGAGGTGCTTGGCCCGGTGCTCGAGATCAACCACGCGCTCCATGCGCTGCGCGGCTGGATGAAGCCGCGCAGGCGTTCGACCGAGCTCCTGTTCCTCGGCAACAGTGCGCGCGTCAACTACCAGCCCAAGGGTGTGGTCGGCGTCATCGGCGCGTGGAACTTCCCGTTGTATTTGTCGGTCGGCCCGCTGGTCGCGGCGCTGGCAGCAGGCAACCGCGTGATGATCAAGATGTCCGAGCTGTCACCGCGCTCGACCGAGCTGCTGGCGAAGATGCTGGCCGAGGGGTTCGCCGAAGACGAGATCGCGGTGTTCGGCGGCGAGGTGGCACAGGCGCAGGCGTTTTCGCAACTGCCCTTCAACCACATCGTCTTCACCGGCTCGCCGGCGGTGGGGCATCACATCATGCGCGCGGCGTCGCAGAACCTGACGCCGGTGACGCTGGAGCTCGGCGGCAAGTCGCCGGCGCTGGTCTCGGCGGCGGGGCCGCTCGCCGCGGCCGCTGAACGCATCGCCCATGGCAAGGCGTTCAACAGCGGCCAGATCTGCGTCTCGCCCGACTATGCGTTGGTGCCGCGCGGCCAGGTCGATGCGTTTGCCAGCGCCGTGCAGGAGTCGTTTCGCAAGTTCTACCCCACGGTGCAGGGCAACCACGAATACACCAGCATCACCTCGGAGCCGCATGCGCAACGCATTCGCGACCTGCTCGCCGAGGCGACCGCGAAGGGAGCCAAGGTCACGTCCTGCGGCGACAGTGGCCCGGGACGGCGCATCCCGCTGCATGTGGTGACCGGCGTGACCGACGACATGCGCATCGCCCGGGAAGAGCTGTTCGGCCCGATCCTGCCGGTCATCCCCTACGACACCGTCGAACAGGCCATCGACTACATCACCGCCCGGCCGCGACCGCTCGCGATGTATCCGTTCGGGTTCGGCGCGGCCGAGCTCGACCAGTTGTTGACGCGCACTCATTCGGGCGGTGTGTCGATCGACGACTGGGGCTGGCATGTGTTCAACCACGACCTGCCGTTCGGAGGCGTTGGCAACTCCGGCATGGGCACCTACCACGGCGAGGAAGGATTTCGCGAGCTGTCGCACGCCAAGGGCACGTTCAAGCGCTTCCGCTGGTTCCCGATGGGGCTGTTCTATCCGCCCTACGGCAACCTGGTGCAGCGGCTGGTGTTCAAGTTCTATCTCGGGGATTCCGATCCGGCGCTCGCGGCGGCAGCAGGCGGCACGCCGTCGACACAGGCACCGTCGCACTGAAGTCCTGGGGGCACGTGGCCCGAGCCGCGGCGCCTTGACCCAGCAGGAGACCCATCATGTCCAGCAGAAGCGTTCAGGCTCGGCCAGGTCGCCGATCGTTCCTGAAGACCGGCGCCGTGGCGGTGGCGGCAATCGGCGCCGGCGGCTGGCTCGCCGGCTATCTGACCGACAGGGGCGCGACGGCCGTGCTCAGCACCGGCGTGAAGCTCGATGCAGCGGGCCAGACGATGCTCGCCAAGCTGGCCGATGCCATCCTCGATGGCGCGCTGCCGAGCGAGGCGGCGCAGCGTGCTGCGGCCATTGCCAACGTAGTGGCCACCGCGGACCAGGCCGTTGCCGGGCTGCCGGCCTATCTGCAGAAGGAAGTGCAGGACCTGTTCGCGATGCTGGGCGCCGCGCCGACGCGCGCCCTGCTCATCGGCCAATGGACCGGCTGGGCCGACGCGACTCGCGACGACGTCTCACGCATGCTCACCGATCTGCGCCACTCGTCGCTGCAGCTGCGCCGGGTGATCTACATGAGCCTGCGCGACATGGTCGCCGGCAGCTACTACTCGAACAGCGACACCTGGGAGCAGGTCGGCTACCCGGGCCCGTTGCTGCACGGCCCCGGGGCCGAGGTCTGAGGCGAGGACGAACACCATGGACGCACGCAAGACCTACAGCGGCTCGACTCTCGACAAGAACCTCACGCTCGAAGCCGACGTCGTCATCGTCGGCACGGGTGCCGGCGGCGGCTACACCGCCGAGACCCTCACCAATGCCGGGCTGCGCGTGGTGATGCTGGAAAAGGGCGGCTACCACACCGCCAAGACCTTCTCGCAGAACGAGGGCGAGGCCTACCCGATGCTCTACATGGACGGCGGCCAGCAACGCACCAAGGACAAGGGCTTGATCGTATTCCAGGGTCGCAGCGTCGGTGGCGGGACGACCGTCAACTGGACGACGAGCTTTCGCACGCCCGACGTCACCTTGCGTCATTGGGTCGACAAGTACGGCTTGAAGAGCTGTGCGCCCGACCTGATGGCACCGCACTTCGAGGCGGTGGAAAAGCGCCTGAACATCAGCACCTGGGAGATGCTGCCGCCCAACGCCAACAACCAGACCATTGCCAAGGGCTGCGAGAAGCTGGGCTACGAGTGGCACCTGACCAAGCGCAACATCAACGGCTGCGCCAATTCGGGCCTGTGCGGCGTGGGCTGCCCGATCAACGCCAAGCAGGGCATGCTGGTGACCACGATCCCGAGCGCTCTCGACAAAGGCGCGGTGCTGGTGTCCTGCGCCGAGGCGGTGCAGATCGTGCACGACGGCAAGCGCGCCAGCGGCGTCGAGGCGCTGGCCATGGACAAGTTCGGCGACAAGCCGACCGGCCGCAGGATCCGCGTCAATGCGAGGCATGTCGTGGTCGCGGCGGGTGCCATCCGCTCGCCCGCGCTCCTGATGCGATCGAAAGTCCCCGACCCGTCCGGCATGACCGGCAAGCGCACCTTCCTCCACCCCGTGTCGCTGAGCGTCGCGAAGATGCCCGAAGAGGTGGCGGGCTTTCGCGGCGCGCCGCAGAGCGTGTACTCCGATCACTTCTGGCTTCCCGAGGGCAAGCTCTTCGGCGCCGCACGAATGGGATACAAGGTGGAAGCGGCGCCGGTGTTCCCGGTGTTCACGGCCGCGCTGGTGGACAAGGGGTTCGGTGCCAGCAGCGCCGCGCTGATGAAGCAGTTCCCGTATCTGCAGATCGCCATCGCGCTGCATCGCGACGGCTACAACGACCACGAGAAGTGCGGCACCGTCGAGATCTCGGGTGACATCGGCGCGACGGTCGATTATCCGATCGACGACTACCTGATGAACAGCCTGGTCAAGAGCATGCTCGAGATCATCGAGATCCAGTTCGCCGCCGGCGCCGAGTTCGTGGTGCCGATGCACATCGATGGCGTGCCGCTGAAGAGCCTGGCCGACGCCAAGGACTGGATCAACCGCACGCCGATGAGCCCGATGCGCATGCTCGGCGGATCGGCGCACGTGATGGGCGGGTGCGCGATGGGTGGCGACGCCAGGACCTCGGTGGTCGACGAATGGGGACGGCACCGAGCCATCGAGAACCTGTCGGTCATCGATGGCTCGGTCTTCCCGACCTCGGTCGGCGTGAACCCGCAGGAGAGCATCTACGCCACTGCGGCCAAGAACGCCCCGGCGCTGGCCAAGGCGCTCGCCTGAAGTTGCGACGACGCGCGTCATCATGCGCCTTCAGTCACTGCACCGGTGACACCGGATCGCGCCCGTGAATGCGTAGGCCTGTAGCAGCATTCCGAAGAAGGCGGGAAGCAGAGCAGTGAAGATGGGGACCGCGGCGACGGGGGTGGACAGGAACGTTCCGCAACGGGTCGTAGCTCTGGTGCACATACGCTCGTCCGCGAACTTTTCCAGCCTTGACGATGTGGAGCGCCACTCGGTACAACCCCGATTCCGATCTAGCACCTATGGGCCTGTCGATTGCCATGCCGCCGTCGGTGCGAGAAGATGAACGCTCCCGTTCGGGACCATACGAAGGTAATCATGCACAAGCTCTCCGCGGGACGCCTCTGGATCGTGACCGGACTGATCGCCGCGCTCGGCGCACTTCATGCCTGCGGGGGCGACGACGACGACGTGTCGACCTATCCCGTCGGCACGCAGAACTGCGATGCCGTGGATCAGATCGCGCTGACCGCGACCCGCATCACGCTGAAGCAATCGGTGTCGGCAGGTCTGGTTGCACCGTCGTCCGCCGCCTCCGGAACACCTCCCACGATCCCCGTCCCTGACCACTGCCACGTCCA
>Ga0157375_10003856_pt1 | contig 13015 bp, 13 predicted proteins | sample M35metaG_FD_115311 | JGI IMG/M metagenome (GOLD analysis project Ga0157375, IMG submission 115311) | Miscanthus rhizosphere microbial communities from Kellogg Biological Station, Michigan, USA - M3-5 metaG | ecosystem: Host-associated > Plants > Roots > Rhizosphere > Soil | place: USA: Michigan...
CTGGAGATCGGTGCAGATCCGCTCGATGCCGACGGTAAATGGCGGAGGAGATCCGTCAGACATGGTTACCTTGCCCTTGATGATGAGCGGGTAGACCTCGGCGGAAACAGGTTGAACAGAGAAAGAGAATAAGAGGCTTGCAGCAAGGCAAGTCCCAAGAAACGCGCGCATGGCGAGCATATGTCCTCCTCGCTAAATAGTCTATCGCTTGGTCTGCTGGTTGTACCAGGCCTGAAAGAACTCCAGCTGCGCCGGGGTCAACCCTGGACCGGTCTCGACCACATCACCGAGAACCATTCTAGTATTCTTCTTGTCATCGAATGGGGACCATTTTGGCAGATTCTTTCCATTAGGATCGCCATTTACGGCAAAGTTGACCCAATAGGAAGAAATGGTATCGGAGAGCTTGCGGTCGAGATCGGCCCAGGGGCGGTTGCCGAGCAGGTTCTCGAACACATAGGAAGCTTCGGCCCCGTGAGTGGCTCCAGCGCCCCGGGCCGGAAATCCGTCTGGACCGGGCTGTGCTCCGGGCGTCGCCGGGGGCTCATGCGTGAAGTAATAGAGATAGGCTTTCGACTTGCCTGTTTTGCTCTGGAGCCGCGCCCAATTCCGCTGCACCCAGCCCAGCTCATCGCGAAAGGCCGCGAGCTCGGAAACGTTGGCCTCGGCATCTGACGCGGCCGGATACAGCTTCAGGAATTGATCGGCCATGTCGCCGTAGCGCTGCTTGGCACGCTGGATCCAGGCGGCCGCGGTGGTTGGCTGGGAAAAGAAGGTTCCTTCGTCTTTGTTCGATCCCACCAGAATCGGCACATCGTTCTGCTTGCCCTGCGCGAAAATGCTCGCGGGCTCATCGGGCAGGAACCAGCCGTCGACCACGGGCCCGCCGCCGCGGCCGCCTGCCAGCACTTCAGCCGCAGGCTTCGCGCGCAGATCGGCGAGAGACTTCGCACCCAGGGCCTCGGCGGTGCGAACCCCGGCCTGCTCCGCATCGGCGAGCTTCCTCACAGGACCTATTGACAGGCCGGACCAAGTTCCGCTCTCGGCGATCGCCCGCTGATACGCACCCTTGGTGAGTGGCGAGGCGACCAGGTTGCCGATGCTGGACGCACCGGCGGAGTCGCCGAAGACGGTGACGCGTTTCGGATCGCCGCCAAATGCGGCTATGTTCCGCTGTACCCATTGAAGGGCGGCGGCTTGATCCAGAAATGCCTGATTGGCGGCGCCGCGGCGGTCGGATTCGCGGGTAAGGTCGGGATGCGAGAAGAAACCGAAAATTCCTAGGCGATAGTTGATGGTCACCAGCACCACGCCCTTTTTGGCGAGGGCTTCCCCATCGGTGCCGGGAGCCGCGCCCGAGCCGCTGGTATAGCCGCCGGGATGCAGCCACACCATCACGGGGCGCCTATCATCAGTCTTGGCCGCGGCGCTTGCAGAAGCAGCGGTCCAAACGTTCAGGTAGAGACAATCCTCGCTCATGGCGGCCGCCGGCGCCGGGCCTTTGGCTGGACCTTTCGCGGGACCCTTGCCTCCACCCCGTCCACCACCCGCAGATCCCTGCATGCACATCGGCCCGAACTGATCGGCTGGGCGCGTTCCTTCCCATTTGGCCGGCGCTTGCGGGGCGCGGAAACGCAGCTCGCCGATAGGCGGGGCGGCAAAAGGGATTCCTTTATAGACGCGCACGTCAGGACTATTTCCGGTAACACCGGAGATTAGCCCTGTATCTAACCGCACAGTATCGTTAGCCGCCGCGGACACGGCGATGGAGGTAAGAGCGATGAGGATGAAAAAGTGAGTTCGCAGCATCAGAGTCTCCCAGGGGCAATGATATACTACAGAGCATCCAAGTCGGCATGAACGCACTGTACCGGCATTCATGCTTCCGAAACACAGATTTGCTACGGTGGGTCATCTAGGGGTTCTATGAAAAAAGGTCTTGCAGTATTTCTTTTAACTGTAGTTTCCACAATCGCGGCATTTGCGCAGGCGACGGTCGGACTCAGCGGAATATCAGGAATTGTCCGCGACGCGACAGGAGCAGTTGTTCCGAACGCTCAAGTCACCATCACCAACGACTCTAACGGCGTCCGCGTGACGCTGAACACATCGGAAGGGGGCGTCTTTAGCGCGCCGCCTCTGGTTCCAGCAAGTGGATACACGGTTAGCGTGACGAAACCCGGATTCTCGACTTACGAGGTGAAGGACATCGCATTACAAGTCGGCCAGAATATGAATCTCACCGTGGCCCTGTCAGTCGCGGGCACGACGACGGAGATTCGAGTGGAGGCCGCAGCGCCTCTAGTGGATGAATTGAAGACCGACGTCTCACAGGTTATCACCTCGCAGCAAATCCTGGATCTGCCCATCAACGGCCGGCGTGTCGACTCCTTCGTGCTGCTGACACCCGGTGTCACCAACGACGGCAATTTCGGGCTGCTGACCTTCCGCGGCGTCGCCAATGGCAACAACTTTCTGTTGGATGGGAACGACACCACTAACGAGTATTGGGTGGAAAATAACGGCCGCACGCGAGTGGCTTCGCAGATCTCGCAGGACGCCGTGCAGGAATTCCAGGTGGTATCGGCCAATATGTCGGCCGAATATGGGCGGGCCAGCGGCGGCGTCGTGAACACGGTCACCCGCAGTGGGACCAACGATCTGCATGGGACGGCGTATTGGTTTTACAGAAACCAGAACTTCATCGCTCACGATCCTTTTGCCAATCTCAATCCGGACGAATGGCGGCTGCAATCGGGCGCCAGCCTGGGCGGCCGCATCATCAAAGACAAGCTGTTCTACTTCTTCAATGCGGAATTCACTCGCCGCAACGCGCCCTTGGTCGATAGCATTGTCCGGGCCGGCGTGGTCGATAGCGCGAATCAAGCGTGGCTGACCTGCGGCACTGGTACTACTCCCGCGACGCCTGCCCAGTGTGCGGCCATCAACAAGCTATTGCCGCCCTTCTTCGGCGCTCTCCCGCGCAATGTTGTGCAAGACCTGGGCTTCGGCCGGCTGGATTATCACCTCTCGGAAAAGAACACGCTGAGCGCCAGCTTGAACTTTATGCATTTCAAATCGCCGAACGGTCTGCAACAGACGACCATCGCTTCCACCAGCGGAGCCGGCATCAATAACAACGGCGATGACTATGCGCGCGTGCGTAACGGTAAATTTACCTGGACCAGCGTTCCGAAATCCAACCTGGTGAACGAATTCCGGTTTGGCTGGAGCACCGACCTCGAAGGCGACAACGTCAACCCCACGCTGGGCCCTGCGTTTGGCGCACTGGCCGTATCTGTGGCCGGCCAGAGCATCGGATCGATCAACAACCTGCCGCGAGTCCAGCCGCGAGAAACCCGGTTCGAGTTCGCCGACAACGTCTCCTGGGTGAAGGGCAAACATATCGTCAAAGCGGGTGTGGATATCACCACAACCAACGACTACAGCTTCTTTGTTTCGAACGCCTTCGGCAGCTATACGTACCAAACCGTCAACGCCTTCGCGCTCGATTTTTCGGACAACCCAACCGGCGTCAAACACTGGCAGAGCTTCGCGCAAACTTTCGGGGATCCGACCGTCAATGCCCGTATCACCGCCTCGGGTGTTTATCTGGAAGATCAGTGGCGTCCGTTTAAGAAATTCACGGCCACCATCGGCGCGCGCTATGAGTACGAGGCGCTGCCCCAACCCACGAAGTGCAATCAGGACTATACGGCGACCTGCCACATTTATTCGAAGCCGACCAACCTGATGCCCCGTATCGGGCTGGCGTACAGCCTGAACAACAAAACCGTGATCCGGGCGGGCTATGGAATGTTCTACGCGCGTGTGGCCGGATCGACCATCGGAAATCTGTTCACAGGCAACGGGGTCACCACCACGCCTGTTTCCTTGTCCGGAACGCAGGCCCCGCAACTGGCGGCTGGTCCGATGTTTCCGAACATCCTGAGTGCGGTGCCGTCCGGCGCTACAATCGCCGCGGCCAATATCCAGTTCGCCGATCCCAACTTGAAGACTCCTTACTCCGAGCAAGGCACGTTCGCGGTGGAACGCGAGCTGGTTCACGATCTGGCCCTGACAACATCCTACATCTGGAGCCGCGGCGTGCAGCTGTATAGTGTCCGCGATTTGAATCAGCCGACTGCCACGACCCCGTTTACCTACACCATCGCTGACGCGAGCGGAGTTCCGACCGGTGCGACCTACACAACTCCTGTGCTCATTGGAACGCGTCCCGACCCGCGATACGGCGGCGTCAATCAGGCGGAAAACGGAGTGACCAGCTCCTATAACGCGGTGGTGGTTCAGCTCAACAAACGCTTCTCAAAAGGCTTCCAAGCGTCGCTGTCCTACACCTGGTCGCACGAAGTCGACGACGGCCAGAGCTTCGGGCAATCCACCGCCAATATGTTTCTGTCGAACGCCTTTAGCTGGCTGCAAAACGGGAACTACAAAGCCGACCGAGGGCTGGGCCTGGAGGATCAGCCGAATCGATTCGTGCTGTCCTGGATTTGGGCGCCGACTTTTAGCCACAGCAATGGTGTGCTGGCAAAGTACCTCGTGAATAATTGGCAGCTTTCGTCGATCACAACCGTCAATGGACGGCGGCCTTACGGCAGCCCGACGGTCCGAGTGAACGACACGCCCGTGCCGGGAATGTTCAGCAATTTCAGCCTCAATGGATCAGGCTTGGGTACCCGGGTTCCGTTCTGGGCCGTGAGCAGCGTGTATCAGCCCGCGATGGTGCGGTCGGATGCGCGCATCAGCAAGATCCTTCCGTTTGGCGAGCGGTACAAGCTGGCGCTTAGTTTCGAGGCGTTCAACGTCAGCAACAGTTGGTCGCCGACCAGCATGTCGCTGCAGGCGTTCACCGAAACCAAGGGGATCCTCACGCTCACGCCGAGTGCTTATAACCAAGGTATGGGCGATGCCGCTTCTCCGGATGGCACTCAGGCCCGCCGGCTGCAAGTGAGCGCGCGATTTACATTCTAGCTGTGTTGGTGGGCGGGAACGCCGAGACGGTCCACGGTCTCGCCCTCAAAATCGAACTCGATCAGCACGGCGGGCTGGTCGCCAACCACGTAGCCTCGATGCCCGGGTTCGACGGAGACGAACTGCGGAGCTTTGTACTCGACAACACACCCGTCCGCAAACTGGACATTGATTTGGCCCTGAGCCATGAAGCCGACATGTGCGTGCATGCATAGATCGGTTCCCATCACCGTTTTTAGGTTGGCGTCCCAGTTGAATCCCGGCGGATAGATCATCCGCTTGACCCGGACGTTCCCGGCCTTGGAGATGTCCACTTGAACGCCGCCAACGTCGTGGTGCTCGTCCGCCTTCATCGGGGCCAGAAGTGGATCGGTCGCGCTCATGGTTGCTTCCTCCAGACTAAGGGCGGGTGCCTTCCATCCACTATCTCATCAATGGCCTGGCGGAGTCAGGCAGAAAATCTGGAAGATTTGATTGGGGAGATAAGGCCGGAGATCAGCGTAAGCAGTTGCGATGGAATGAAGGGCTTGGGCAAAAAGTGCCAACCCTCATTGAGGATGAGCATTCCCGCGGGGTACCCGGACATCAGCAATACCTTGATTCGTACTCGCTGCGCGGTGATCTGAGTCGCCAGCTCGATTCCCGTCATTCCGGTCATTTGAAAGTCCGACAAAAGGAGATGGATCTCAGATTTGAAATCTTTCGACCGTTGAAGAGCTTCTGCGCCGCTGCTGGCGCGAAGAACGTTATATTCACGGCCTAACATTCCAGTGACCGACTTTAATATGACTGGATCGTCATCCACTACGAGGATGGTCTTTTTGTTTGCGGGGTCGGACGTGGATTCCGTTGCGATCATAATTACCGCCAATAACAAAGGCAGTTTGATCCCCGCCTTCGTTGATGAGGCAAACAGACGCTCTTGCAACGGCGGAGGCAGGCAGAGTTGGCCAAAAGGACTGGCGTCGGGCCGTCAGTTGACCAAATTTGGGCGCCCTAGGGAGACCCCTAGCTTTCGTCGATTCGCTACCTTATACTCAAATTGCCCGAGCTGCAGCAAAAGGAGGTTTCATGCTGCGCAATAAACGATATAAACTCACAAAGTCCGTTTTGGCTCTGGATGCTGTTGTTAGGCAGGGTTGGATCACGATCCCGGCTGGAGAAATCATTCGTATCTTGGCAGGCCCTAATGGCGAAGGAAACGAAATGATCGACATACTGTGGGACGGCCGCATGCTCACGATGTTCGCGATTGAACTCGCCGCGGGCTGTGAAGAAATCACGAATGGAAACGCCGCAGCCGACATACCCTCGGTGGCATTGGATGCACCAACAAGGAAACAGCGTTGAAACCCTCCACAAATACCATTAAAGCGGTAACTATTACAAAGATTTCGCCGCAATCTTCTAAACCCGCTATACTGACTGTGCACGATCTAAAGTAGCATTCTGCTACAAGCGTTACCTTGTACCTTTTCTTCGCGCAGGAAGAGGTCCTATGGCAACCGGCACCCGATTCAGACTTAGAGAGCGAATTTTGGGAATCGAAATTCTCGATGGAGACCGCAAGGCTGTTTCCGTTCCGGTTGGAGCCGTCATCGAGGCAGTCTCCAATACCAGCGAAGGCAGTCAGACGGTAAACGTGATTTGGGGAGATAGAAAGCTGGAGATGTTCTCGTGCGACCTAAAGATGCGCGGAGCCGAGATGATGGGCCCACAACCATAAGCTTGCTTTCGCATAATGCGGCGCTGCTGTTGAGTTGCCGTGCGACCCGGCACCCTGCAGGCCGGAGTTTCGTTCGCCTTACGTTGGTTTCGCTCCGATCATCCGATATACAACCAAGAGCCGCCGCACAGGAACCTGGGACCTCTTGCATGAAAGTGGAGTCCCTATGGCACTTTTTTCAGCCGCGTCAGAATACTGCGATATCTGCAAGGTCGCCACGAAACGCTGCGAATACTATCCTCCCGGCCGCAGCCGGCAGCACGGCAAGTGTCTGGACTGTGATCGAAAGGACCCCCGCACGCCCAAGGACTTCAGGAGCAAAGATGCTCGATATTGTTGCGGGTGTGATCGTCAGACATAAAGCCTCTACAACAGTCAGTGTGGCGTAGTAAGGTACCAACCGAACTTGCAGCGCTCGCCGGAATGGCGTGCCCTAGGGGACGATTTTAGAGTTCGGTTGGCAGCGCCCGCTAGAGCAATCCTACAAGGCCGGAATAATTTCGCGAACCTCGTGTAGGTGGCAATCCCGACAAAACACTCGGGTGAAAGAAGCACAACCTGCCAAGGCAGCCCTGATCGGCAAAACGATATACTCTTATCTGGAATTTCACTTGAGTATGCAAAAAGCGAGTTTTTCCCCGGCGGAAATAAGAGAATATGCGTTCCGGCCACGCGCTTTACCGGCCAGCTTACGGATAAGAGTCTCCACCCGGATCGATCGGCTTCCGGCTGCTGCGTTTCTGCTGCTCGCTGCGGCTGCCATCGGGCGGAGCGCCGAGCCCGTCACCTTCCCGGATGTGATGGTACGTCAGTCGAAGAAGGCCGGAGATCAAAGGCTGGTGGACCGGCGAGCCGATCTCGTGTTCGACGACGTGGCGCAAAGATTGAAAGTGAAAGCCGAACGCGAGCCGCTGGATATCGACTACGCCGACGTGACCAAAGTGATCTTTGAGGTCACCGAACACATGCGCGGCCACAACGAAGGAGCATTTTGGACCGCGGCTGCCGGCTCGGTCGTGCCCGGCGGCGCACTCGCCTCCGAGGCGGTAGCGGCTCAGCATGTGAAAGATTATTTGTGTTATTTAGAGGTCCGCCAACAGGACGGCTCCTCCGAGCCGTACGTGATTGAGGTCGGAAAACATTCCATGGAGGCGGTCAAGGCCAAGATGAACGCGGCGTTCCCGGGCCGTACGCGCGATCAGCCCATGATCATAGGTCAGAAGATCAATCGCCACCAGTTGAAGGATTTATCGTCAAAGCACAGCGTGACGGTGCTAAAGCAGCCCCGGCCGATGCCGGATGTGCTGCCGGATAAAGCCCTCGTAGTAGTCGTGGAACAAACTCCCTCGGCGCGATCCTCCGGGAAAGGTACGCAAGTTAAGCTGCACGCTAATGATCGGGTAGTTGCGGTCAACAAGCAAGGCACATGGGCATTCGCTTACCTTGATCCCGGGGAGTATCTGCTGGTGTCTCAGGCGGACAATGCCAACGGTTTGCGAATGACGCTTGAAGCAGGCCAAGAATACTATTTTCTTCAGAACACGCTCTTCAGCGGATTCAAGGGCGCTACGAGCCTTGCGCGGCACAGCAAGGAATTGGTTCTGTTCGAAGCTTCCGGCGCGTACTACTCGGACTGGACGCGTACGGGCCCGTAGGATGCAAGGCAGCATTCACGCAGTTTCGGGCTTTCAAGTGGCTTCGCACCGGCGGCCTGGAGAAACTGAATCACCCGGCGAGACTTCCGCAGGTTCTCCGGAACATGCGACTTCTTGTATTTCGTCTTTTCCGAGTCTAGTTCCCCGTATCCCGCCTCTGCATAATGGCTCGAGGCGCGAAAAATGAGGAATGGCGTCCCCAGGGGGATTCGAACCCCCGTTACCGCCGTGAAAGGGCGATGTCCTAGGCCGGGCTAGACGATGGGGACAGCTTGTGGACCACTACGCAGACAACGACGCGGACAAACTTACAGAGTCTTCAAAAAGGCGACGATATCGTCTTTTTCCGCCTTGGTGAGAGTGTCGGCAAACGGAGGCATCCCGTTCCCGCCTTCATTAATCATACCTGTTACGGTGCCTTCGTTCACAGCCTTACCGTTGGCAAGCTTCTCGTGCTTGAACAAGCCCTTCAGACCGGGGCCCATTTTGCGCTCCGTGCTATCCGAGTTGTGACAGACCGAGCAGTTATCTTCGAAGTTGGACTTGCCCTTGGCCGGATCCGCCCCAAACACCTGCGCAGCCATCAGGAATCCCATGGCACCAACAGCAATCAGTGACGTCTTCATGCCTTCTAGTTTACAATCTCGGCATATGAGTCTCCAAACAGGCGATCGGGCTCCGGACATTAAAGTAGGTTCCTTTCAGCTCTCGAAACTGAAGGGCAAGACGGTGGTTCTGTTCTTCTTCCCTAAGGCCGATACGCCAGGATGCACCAAGGAATCCTGCGAGTTCCGCGATTCTTCGAGGAAGTTCGCCAAGAAAAACGCGGAGATCGTGGGCCTCTCGCCGGACAAGCCTGAGGCCCAGGCCAAGTTTGCGGAAAAGTACGGTCTTCCCTATACCTTCGTCCCCGATCCGGATCATAAGATCGCCGAAGCCTACGGAGTGTGGAAGGAGAAAAGCATGTACGGGCGCAAGTACATGGGCATCGAGCGGACTACGTTCGTGGTGGATCCCCAGGGGAAGATCGCTACAGTGTTCCCGAAAGTCTCCGTCACCGGGCACGTGGAAGCGGTGCTGGAGTCGTTGGGGTAGACCGTTCAGGCAGTATCAGCAACCAGCACACTGCCGCCATCACATACAGGCCCGATAGCACGTGCAAGGGCAGGCTCCAACTGCCGGTATGTTCCACAATGAGCGCCAGAACCAAGGGACTGAAAAACGCGCCCACCTGGCCCGCCGTGTTCATCACCGAACTCAGCAGCGCGGTATTACGTCCGCCCAGGCCGATGGCGGTCGACCAGCTCGGCGCCAAAGTGAACATTGAAAACGCCCCGCCGATCGCGATCAGCGTTCCGCCGATACGTGGATCAGACGCAAGCGTTCCCGCCATCATCGCCGCGGCAGCGAAAATATACGACGCAACCCCGATACTGCGGATCCCATTGCGCACGCCGAAGCGCCGGCACAGCGCGTCGGTAGTGAATCCGCCAGTCACGTCGGCGATGGCGCTCAGCGTGAGCGGGAGTCCGGAGAAAATCGCCAGCTCGGCCGACGACATGCCGCGAGCCTTGGCCAGATACGTTGGCAGCCAGGTGATGAAGAAGTAGTATCCGTAGCTGTTGGCGACGTATTGCAGGCAAAGTGGCAGCAGGCTGGGGATGCGAAAGACTTCGGTCCAATCGCCATGCCGCTGCGCCGGCGGCAGGCCGCGCGTTTGTTCAATCAGCTCGGCCTCAGCGACATTCACCGAGGGATGCTCGCGCGGCTCGTCACGAAACCAGCGGTACCAGAAGGCGGCCCAGGCCAATCCCACGATTCCCAAGGCGACGAAGACCATCCGCCAGGGCAGGTACAAAGCAATGAGCGTGACCAATCCAGGCGTCAGCCCACCAGCCAGGTGCGCGCCGGCGAAAAACACTCCTTGTACGCGTCCACGTTCGCGCAGCGGGATCCAGCGCGAGAACACGCGTGCCGCATTGGGCCAGGCTCCGGCTTCGCCCACACCGAACAGGAAACGTACCGCTAACATCATGCCGTAGCTGGTCGCGGCGCCGGTAAGCATGGTGAACGCCGACCACCACAGAACAATACGGGTTAACACCCTCCGGCCCCCGACTTTGTCTCCCCACCACGCGGTCGGCATCTCGAACAGCGCGTAGGCGGCGGCGAAAGCGCTGAACACCAAGCTCATCTGGGTGGGCGTGATCCGCAGGTCCGCCATGATGGCGGGAGCCAGTACGCCCACACATACGCGGTCCAGATAAGTTACGCCGGCCAGCGCCACGGTCGCCGCGACCACCCGGTAGCGGACACGAGTGGAGGTCATGAAGCCCGCAGTTTTTGAAGCACTTCCTCGATGGTGGGATTCGCGTCCTTGAACTCGCGGAGTTTCTCGTAAATTTCCGCGGCGGCTTGATGGAACTCGGGCGGCATGCCGGCAGCTTCGAGGGTCGAAGCGATCTCGTGCATCTCGGCGCTCCAGCGCCAGGCTTTGGGGGCCGCGCGCAGAACGTGCCCCTCATTTTGCCCCATGCCCCGGCCGGGCCGAGCCCACTCACGCCGCAGCTCTTCGAGCACACCCAGGCGATCGGCTGCACCCATCACCGCGGTCAGTAGCGCGATCGATCCCTTGTTCTGCGCCGCGTAACACATCTTGAGCGCCGACGCCTTGCCGACTTCGACGCCGATCACTTCGGTATCAAGCGGCCCAGCTTCAAAGAGACAGGCGACGGAATCCGCATGCTCGCCGCTGAGGTACAACCAGGTCTGCCCTTTGGCCTTCGGAGGCAGCCCGACGATCCCTCCGTCGACGAAGCGAACGCCGGCGGCCTGCATACGACTCGCGATGGCTTGTTTGTGCGCGGGGGAAATCGCGTTGGCGTCGAGATAGGTACCGCGGAAGCCGTGGGCGAGAACCTGATCGGCCAGATCGGCCGCAAACTCGGGCGGGCAAACGCTGAGAATCACCGGGCAGCTTTCACAGAGGTGCGCCAAGGTACCCGCGTCGGTGAATCCGGCACTTTCGGCGCGCGCCCGTGAACGATGACTGCGTCCTTCAGAAACCCACCAGACTTCGTGGCCGCTGTTGCGGACGGTGGCGGCCACCGCGCTGCCCATTTCTCCAGGATGCAGGATGCCAATGCGCACGGGTCTACTGCTTGGACCGTTCCTGCTCGGCTTCCCCCTCAACGGCGGCTTTGGGACCGGCCTTCTTGGCTTCCTCGATCACTTCCAGGGCGCGGGGAGCATCCGTTTTGGACACTCCGACGGTCCAAGGCAGGCTCGGGAAGCTGGTCTCACCGCCCAGCACCACACGAATTCCCTCCGCCTCCAGTACCGCTTGGATCCCGAGCGCTTCTATCTCGGCGGTCGTGCCCGACCCCTCGTAGACGTTCACCAGATCCATCGCGTGGGAGATTTTGTGCTCTTCCTTCATGCCCTGAGCATAGCGCGGAGCATAGTGTGCCTGGGGATCGGTAGAATGAGGATATGGAAAAGTCAGATAGGCTCGTATGGTTTCTAACGGGCGCGGCGCTCGGCGCTGCAGTGGCCCTACTCTACGCTCCGCAATCCGGCAGGGATACCCGGCGTTATATCAGCAAGAAGGCCAAGCACGGAAAAGAAGCCTTCGCTGACGTGAGCCGCGAGGCGATCGATAAGGGCCGCGACCTGTTTGAAAAAGGCCGTAAAATGGCGGACGACGCCGCGGATCTTTTCGAACGCGGCCGCCGTCTGGTAGAGGGCTAGCCTGGAGTCTGATCCGCCTGGCCTTCCAGGCCGCCTGAGCGGCCGCCTGTTGGGACTGATGGCTGCGAGTGTGGGCGCCATCGTCGCCAACATTTACTACGCCCAGCCCCTGCTCCCGGACATCGCACGCGCGTTCGGCCTAAGCGCGACCGAGATCGGCGTCTTTGCCATGCTCTATCCGGCGGGCGCCGGGTTGGGACAACTCCTGTTCGTGCCGCTTGGGGATATCCGCGAACGCCGCGGCATGATCACCATCATGATCCTGGGCGCGGCGATTGCCCTGGCGCTGACCGCCACCGCTCAAAACACCGCCTGGCTGCTGAGCGCGGCTCTCCTGGTGGGCATGACGGCGTCCATCAATCATGTGATCATTCCCTTCGCGGCCCAGCTAGCCCCGCCCGAACAGCGCGGACGCGCGGTGGGGATCGTCATCAGCGGGTTACTCATCGGCGTGCTGGTCGCGCGGACGTTTAGCGGTTATCTGGGCGCTCTGTTCGGCTGGCGCGTGGTGTTCGCCACCGCCGCAGTGTTCATGCTGGTGTTGGCGATCCTGCTGCGAGCGTCGCTTCCAAAAAGCCGCCCAACAGTTAAGTTGAATTGGCCGCAATTGATTGCCTCGGCCGTGCCGCTGTGGCAGGGATTACCGGTGTTGCGGGAAGCGGTCTTCACCAGCGCCCTCATGTTTGCCGTGTTCAGTGGATTCTGGACCGCTGTGGTCTTCTTCGTCGAAGGTCCGCCGTTTTACTTCACCAGCCGCGGCGCGGGATTGCTCAGTCTCATCGGGGCCGCGGGGGCTCTGATCGCACCCCTGGCTGGCCGCGTCGCCGATCGCCGCGGAGGAAGATCGAGTGTCCTGGCCGGTATGGCGACCATGGCCGTGTCCTTCGTC
>Ga0157375_10003859_pt1 | contig 13008 bp, 6 predicted proteins | sample M35metaG_FD_115311 | JGI IMG/M metagenome (GOLD analysis project Ga0157375, IMG submission 115311) | Miscanthus rhizosphere microbial communities from Kellogg Biological Station, Michigan, USA - M3-5 metaG | ecosystem: Host-associated > Plants > Roots > Rhizosphere > Soil | place: USA: Michigan...
CGAGTAGGAAAGTGAAAATTCCGAAAGTTAGAAGTTTGCGAGTTGCGAGGGATTTTCCAGGTAGATTCATGAGGAATTCCTTCCTGACTTAGTGATTTGACTACCCATTTGGCGGTTTGCTAGCCTTCAGGGTTTCGGTTGAGCCGAATTTTACAACAGGGGACATAGAATGAGTAAGGATATTTTCATATTGGGAGGAAAGCGCACGGCGATGGGTGAATACGTCGGAGCGCTGAAAGACGTATCCGCAATCGACCTCGGAGCAGTCGCAGCGCGCGGCGCCCTGGAAGCAACGGGTGTTAAGCCTGACGAAATCGATCACACTGTAATTGGAAATGCATTGCAAACTTCCGGCGACGCGATTTACGGCGCTCGCCATGTTGCACTGAAAGCCGGTGTGCCGTTCGATCGGCCGGCGTTGACTGTGAATCGACTCTGCGGCAGCGGCATTCAGTCGATCGTTTCCGGCGCCCACATGATTCAACTCGGCGAGGCGCAAACTTGTCTCGTTGGTGGAATGGAATCGATGTCGCAGGCGCCACACGTCATACGCGGGGCGCGCTCGGGCTTCGCGCTGGGACAGGGCAAACTCGAAGACAGTTTGATGGTTGCGCTGCTCGATACTTACTGCAACACACCAATGGCTGGAACCGCTGAAAACCTCGCGCGTAAGTTTGAGATTTCGCGCGAAGAGCAGGACAGGTACGCGCTGCGATCACAGCAGGAGGCAAAGCGCGCCAAGGATGCGGGCTTCTTCGCTGAAGAGATTGTTGCGGTTGAAGTGAAGACGCGCAAAGGGAGCGTGCAAGTCGTCGAGGACAATCATCCGAGACCGGACACGACACTTGAAGGCTTGGCTAAACTAAAACCGGCGTTTGCTCAGGATGGTTTTGTCACTGCCGGGAACGCTTCCGGCATTGTCGACGGTGCGGCAGCTCTTGTGATCGCCGGCGAGGAATTTGTGAAGCAGAAGGATCTTACTCCGATGGGCCGGATAGTGAGTTGGGCCTACGCGGGAGTTGAACCGGAGATCATGGGCATCGGACCTGTGCCAGCTACTCGTGCCGCGCTCGCAAGAGCGGGTCTATCGCTCAATGAAATCGACCTGATCGAAGTGAACGAGGCTTTTGCCGGGCAGTATCTGGCGGTCGAGAAGGAGTTGGGACTCGACCGCAGTCGAACGAACGTCAACGGTGGCGCGATCGCGTTAGGGCATCCGTTGGGAGCGACGGGCACGCGTCTCGTTCTGACTGTGCTGCACGAGCTGCACCGTCGCGACAAACGCTACGGTTTGGCAACAGCGTGTATCGGCGGCGGGCAGGGTATCGCGATGATCGTCGAGCGCGTGTGAAAGACAGTAAGCCGCAGGTTTACGCAAAAGAACGCTGATCCGGATCTGCGTTCTTCTGCGCAAATCTGCGGCTGAGTTTTCCCGATTTTCAGATTAAATCCAAATTCTTGTGCAGGTTGCGCCGGGACCTTCACCTCTCTCCAGGAGTTAAGTATTGGCACACATCGCTTTCGTTAAGCGAAGCGACCAAAGCATTTATCCGGCACAAGTATTGCGAAATTTACGTGAACGCTGATTGGCCCCCTTTGGCCAGGCATTCATTCACATCAATCTCTGTTAACTCGTGGGTAAGGAGTTCCCCAGTATGTCGAAAATAATCAGGTTCTCTTTTATATCTCTGTTGGTGCTCGCGCTCAGCGCAGTGGCCTTCGCGCAATCGACCACCACTGGTTCCATCGGCGGCGTAGTCACTAACCCTAACAAGGAGGTCGTTTCTGGGGCTGCCGTTTCCGTCAAGAACATCGGAACCAACAAAGAAGATACGGCCACAACCGACGACACCGGACGTTTTAAGGCGGCAAACCTGCAACCAGGAGTCTATTCGGTGACGGTAAGCTCATCCGGCTTTAGTCCGATGACTGTCGATAACGTAACAGTCGAAGTCGGACGCGAGACGAATCTCGAGGTCGCCTTGGCGGTTGGTCCGGTGACAGGACAGGTAGACGTCACCGCTGAAGCACCGGTGATCAATACGACCCAGCAGGATTTCTCCACCAATCTTAATCAGACTTCGATCAACGAACTTCCAGTCAATGGTCGTCGTTGGTCCAACTTCGCTATCTTGACGCCCGGCGCCGTTCCTGACGGAAATTTCGGGTTGATCAGTTTTCGCGGCATCTCCGGATTGCTGAACAACAGCACCGTTGACGGCGGCGACAACAACCAGGGCTTTTTCTCGGAAGAGAGAGGGCGCACGCGCAGTGCCTACTCGATCAGCCAGGCTGCGATTCGCGAATTTCAGGTTAACACCTCAAACTTCGCTGCTGAGTACGGACGCTCCGCGGGCGGCGTTATCAATGCGGTCACCAAGTCGGGAACTAATGAGTTTCATGGTTCGGCGTTCTTCTACGACCGCAATAACAAATGGGGAGCGCGCAATCCAAACACTTTCATCAGTCGCTTAGTCAACGGAGTCTCTACGCGTGAAGCGTTCAAACCGAAGGACGTACGCTACCAGTTTGGCGGAACTCTTGGTGGCCCAATCGTTAAAGATAAGCTGTTCTTCTTCTTCAGCTATGACGAACAGCGACGTAATTTCCCCGGAGTCGCGGTTTTCAGTACTCCGGGTTATCTCAATACAGTTAACCGCTGTGCTTCTGCGACCGCTGCCGGATGTTCAGCGACTCTATTCACAGCGTCGTTAAAGAATCCCGCTCGCGCGTTGACTGATGCCCAGATTGACTCGGCACTGACTTTTATCAACAGCCTGACTGGCGAGGTGCCGCGTCGTGGAGATCAAAGATTGTTTCTGCCGAAGATCGATTGGCAGATAACCTCGAACAACCAATTTAGCGCTACCTACAACCGGTTGAGATGGAAATCGCCGGCGGGAGTTCAGACAGGAGCGACCGTAACGCGCGATCGTGCCGGTTTCGGCGACGACTTTGTCGAGACCGATTCACTCAATATGCGTTTGGCTTCGACGCTGACGCCACAGGTCATCAACGAGTTTCGTTTCCAATGGGCTGATGAGCTCAACTCACAATTCGCACAACCACCACTACCAGGCGAGCCTACTACGGCGAATGGCTTTTCGCCTCAAGTAACGTTGACGAACGGAATCACGTTTGGCAAAGCGACGTCGCTCGATAGAGTGGCTTTACCTGATGAAAGACGGTTCCAATTCGCCGATTCGCTTACGTATACGACCGGGAACCACACTTTCAAGTTTGGCACGGACATCAATCGCGTAAGAGATATCGACGATAACCTCTTCACGGGAGCCGGGGCTTACACTTACTCCAACATCAACGACTTTATCGTTGACTACGTGAATTTCACGACAAACGGATCATTGAGGACTGCGGGAGCCTTGTGTTCAACCTCAACCCGAGCTGCCGGAAAATGCTACACGTCAAACTATACCCAGGGTTTCGGCCAGCCTCGCTTCCAATTGAAAACCACTGACTGGGCGTTCTTTGCTCAGGACGACTGGCGCGTTACACCGCGGCTCACCCTCAACTTAGGATTGCGTTGGGACTACGAACAGTTTCCGCAGCCTTTCCTGGTGAATCCAAACTTGCCGCAAACCGCCAACCGTCCCAGTGACAAAAATAATTTCGGTCCCCGTATCGGTTTTGCAGCGGATGTGAGTGGCGATGGCAAGACCAGCGTGCGCGGCGGTTACGGGATTTACTATGGTCGTATAAACGGCACGATCATTATCAACTCCCTGATCAATACCGGCCTCAGCATCGGTCAAGCGGTCAGTTCAGTGGCGGCTGCGTGTCCTGCTACTCCGACTCCTGGGACCTCAGCCAATACGGTCTGTCCAACCCCGGCCAGCGTTCCGTTGGGCAATCCAACAGCTCCCCTCTTCCCGAATATTTTAGCGAGCGCGCCTGCAGGAACTGCCGCCGTCAACTATTTCAGGAATGGTTTCCAAAATCCGCTCATCCATGAGGGTGACCTGATTATCGAACGCGAAGTCGCACGCAACACCGTAATCTCGGCCAGCTACCTCTTCAGTTATGGAACCCACTTAACTACTTTCGTGGATACAAACTTGAATCCACCCACCGTCCAGGGAAGAGTAAACATCGTCGATGGCCCATTCGCCGGCCAGGTGTGGACATTTCCTTATTATCGAGGAACGAGACCGAACACGAACTTCGGCAATATCCTCGAGATTCGCGACAGCATTTCGACGAAGTATCACGCGCTGGTCTTACAGGCTAATCGACGTCTGACCAACGGTCTGCAATTTCAGACTAGTTACACGTTGTCGCGGGCACAGGACAACGGTGGACCGCAGAGTTCCGCGACGTTCACGCCTGGATTTTCCGCTCTCTTCGATCCATTCGATCCCCAAGCAGAAAATGGTCTGTCGCCTTTTGACCGGCGTCATAAGTTCGTCGCGAGCGTTGTTTACAACACCGACTTCCAGGGACTGAACGGCGCTGGGAAAGCGATCCTGAATGGCTGGACGATTGCACCAATCGTCAACATGTATTCAGGATTCCGCTACACTGCGGTGACTAACGCTTTCACTCCTCCTTCAACTGGCGCTACCAGTGTTGCCACTGCTTCTCTTTTCGGTGCCAGCCAGGCAGGCGGCATCAACGGTTCGAATGGTTCGCTTCGTTTCGGTTTGACGCCAAACAATGCTTTCCATACACCGTCGATCAAGTACGTCGATCTTCGTGTCTCGCGACGCTTTACTATCAAGGAGAATGCGAAAATCGAATTCCTTGCCGAAGGCTTCAACATTTTCAATCGCACGCAGGTGACGGACGTGAACAACCGGATGTATGTACTCTCGGCTTCCGGCGGGCAGGTGATCGCTACCTTCGATCCAACGTTCGGCACACCCAGTAACTTGTCGAATGGATTTTTCTTCCGCGAACGTCAGATTCAATTAGCCGTTCGCTTTGAGTTTTAGAAATCGAAACAGTTCCTGAAACAAACCCCGGGTAGGCTTGATATCCAAGTCTACCCGGCTTTTGTTTTAGACGTTCTTCACGATGCTTAGACTGCACTTGAATCGGGTCAGTACCGCCCGCGGTAGCGGGTGGGTGCGCAGCTTTTAGGCCTGCAATGATGAGATCAGTTTCCGCACGGCTGCGCACCCACCCGCTACCGCGGGCGGTACTGACCCGATCCAAGTGCAGTTCGCGACTTCACGGGCAATGCGCTGCTCCGATGTTTATAAGATTTCCAACACACTAGCTGACTCCGTAACGCGTCGCAAATATTTAATAGCCTCAATCAAGAGAAAGACTTGCGGAACCAAGCCACGGCGTGATAGAAGTCAGTTCTTACTTGTCGTGACCCATTCGCAATAATCCTTTCGTGAATTGATTTTAGAGTGCTCACAAAACTGGCTAACAGAGGCGCAGCCGAAGGGCTGAGCGCATTAACCGTTACTCATTGCGTAAGGAGTTCCCCAGTATGTCGAAAATCATTAAGCTCTCGTTTGTATCTCTGTTGGTGTTCGCTCTCAGCGCAGTGACCTTCGCGCAATCGACGACCACCGGCGCAATCGGAGGCGTTGTCACCAATCCGAATAAGGAGGTTGTGGCGAATGCCGCGGTTTCCGTAAAGAACATCGGAACCAACAAAGAAGATACGGCCACAACCGACGACACCGGACGTTTCAAGGTCGCAAACCTGCAACCGGGAAACTATGCAGTGACGGTAAACTCTTCCGGCTTCAGTCCCATGACCGTGGAAAATGTCACGGTTGAGATTGGACGCGAGACGAACCTGGACGTCTCGCTGACTGTTGGCCCAGTAACCGGTCAGGTAGACGTCACCGCCGAGGCCCCGGTTATCAACACCACTCAACAGGACTTCTCGACCAACATCAATCAAACTTCCATTAACGAACTTCCGATTAATGGTCGCCGTTGGTCAAACTTTGCACTGCTGACGCCCGGCGCGGTGCCTGACGGCACGTTTGGCTTGATCAGCTTCCGCGGCATCTCCGGGTTGCTGAACAACAACACGATTGATGGCGGAGACAACAACCAGGCATTCTTTGCCGAAGAGCGTGGCCGAACACGTATCAGCTACTCGATCAGCCAGGCTGCTATCCGTGAATTTCAGGTCAATACCTCGAGTTACTCAGCCGAGTATGGACGTTCCGCGGGCGGCGTGGTCAACGCGATCACAAAGAGCGGCACGAATGACTTTCACGGCGGCGCTTTTTATTACCAGCGCAACAACAGGTGGGGCGCTCGTAATCCACTCGCGGTTCGCCAGGAAGTTATCAACGGCGTCTTTACTCCGGTTGGCTACAAACCGAAGGACGTGCGCCACCAGTTCGGCGGCACGATCGGTGGTCCCATCGTAAAAGACAAAGCTTTCTTCTTCTTCAGCTACGACCAGCAGAAACGCAACTTTCCGGGCTTGGCGGTGTTTGGTCAGAATGGTTTTCTGAACCTGAGTACCAGCAACCGAAATGCTCTACTCGCACGCGGCCTGACGAACACACAGATCAATAGCACGCTGGACTTTCTCTCCACCCTTTCCGGTCCGGTACCAAGGACGGGCGATCAAAAACTTTTCCTGCCGAAGGTGGATTGGGTCATCAATGACAGGAACACTTTTACAGTCAGCTACAACCGGCTGCGCTGGGCATCGCCCGCGGGAATTCAGACGCAAGCGACCAACACACGCGCGGTCGACAATTTTGGTGACGACTTTGTCGAAATTGACGCTCTCAACGCGAAGCTGGCTTCAACGGTCACGCCCAACCTTTTGAACGAGTTTCGTTTCCAGTGGGGCCGTGACAACGAGTTTCAGTTTAGCCAGCCACCAATCCCCGGCGAGCCGACGAACGCGGTCGGCGGCAGATCGCCGCAAACAATCCTCGTCGGCACGTCGACGTTTTCATTCGGTATGCCGGAGTTTCTCGAGCGTGCTTCGTTCCCGGATGAGCGGCGCTGGCAGTTTGCCGATACTGTGACGCTGACGAGCGGCAATCACACTGTGAAATTTGGCGGCGATATCAATTTCGTTAAGGACATCATCAACAATCTGCGTTTCATTGGTGGCGAGTTCCAGTACACGGGCGCCACAACCGGAATCGCCGATTTCATCGTCGATTACGTTAACTGGCAAACTAACGGCGCGATTCGCGCGCTGCCACAAGGCCCCGCCGGATCGGCAACTGCGCTCAATGGTCTTTGCGTTAGTGGCCCATCGCCCGGAGTTTTTCGCCGTGCCGGCAAGTGCTATGCAGGCACCTTCACCCAGGGCTTCGGCGTTCTGGGTCTAAACATGAAGACCACCGATCTCAACTACTTCGTCCAGGACGACTGGCGCGTCAGTCCCAGGTTCACGTTGAATCTTGGCCTGCGTTATGAGTATCAGCGAAATCCCGATCCGGTGAATGTGAATCCGCTCCTGCCGCAAACTAACAACAAGGTCGACGATCGAAATAACTTTGGACCACGCGTGGGATTCGCCCTCGATCTACATGGCGACGGCAAGACCAGCATTCGCGGTGGCTGGGGACTCTACTACGGGCGCGTGATCAACTCGACGGTCTACAACGCGCTGGTTAATACCGGCGTCGGTATCGATCAAGGTCAACGGCAGTTCTCCACCAGCGCAAGCAATTTGCCGGCTACCTGTACTGGTACCACGCCACCAACTTCGGCTGACAATTGCGCGTTTTTACCGATTTACCCAAACTTGATCAGCGCCTCGAACCCGCCGGTGGGCGCGGTCCAATTCTTCGACGATGATTTTCAACTGCCGCAGATTCACCAGTGGGATTTCGTGTTTGAGCGAGAGATCGCGAGAAATACAGTGGTCTCGGCTTCCTACCTGGGAAGCTTCGGCAATTCGCTGCCAAACTTCGTCGACACCAACTTGCCGCCGCCGACCCGCACGGTTGCGCTCAATATCGTGGGTGGACCATTTGCCGGGCAGACGTACCTTACGCCGTTGTTCACCGGACGCAGACCTGACACTCGGTTCCTGCAGTTGACGGAAATCCGCAGCGACGTGTTCTCCAAGTATCACGCGCTGGTGTTGCAGGCTAACCGCCGGCTCACAAGCGGACTCCAGTTCCAGACGAACTACACGCTCTCGCGTGCTTCCGACAATGGTCAGACCTCGCAAACGTTTACTGCCAACAACGTGCCTTTCAATGCGTTTGACCAGTCGAATGAGAATGGGCTTTCGGCGTTCGACCGCCGGCAGAAGTTTGTGGCCAGCGTGGTCTACAATCCAAATCCGTTCTCAGATGGACCGGCGAAGCACATTTTCAATGGTTGGACCATCGCGCCGATTCTCAATGCGTTCTCAGGCCAGCGATTTACCGGAAATATCGCCAACAGCATCAACCCGCAGTCGTTTGGTTTCGCTTCCAATCAGACGCCAGGCGGCGGCGCGAATGGTTCCGGCGGTGCGAACCGTTTTGCGCTCGTGCCACGTAATTTCTTCAAGCAGCCGAATATCTGGTACCTCGATGCACGGCTTTCACGCCGCTTCAGTCTCAGTGAAAGCGTGAAACTCGAACTGTTGGCTGAAGGGTTCAACGTTTTCAATCGCACCCAGGTCACCGTGGTCAATACCACCATCTATAATCTTACGGGTACCACGTTGACCTTTAATGGCGCTGGGACAAATCCTTTCAGGAATGTCACCGGCGCTGATAGCACACTGTTCCGCGAGCGCCAGGTGCAACTCGCAGCACGCCTCGAGTTCTAAGCGCCGCTTATACATACACCCCCACAGATTACACAGACCATTTTCCGTGTAATCTGTGGGTGTTTTTGTCTGTTTTTGTCTGGGGCCTCCGAACGTTTATAATGCCCGGTCTTTTCGTTTTCATTAGCGCTCCTATGAGGGGAAACCTACAAAATTGGCGAACGAACAGTTTGATGTGACGATTATCGGCAGTGGACCTGGCGGGTATGTAGCGGCGATTCGGGCGGGTCAATTAGGACTCAAAACAGCGATTGTCGAGAAGGACAACAGGCTTGGCGGCACCTGCACGTTGCGTGGTTGTATTCCCACGAAGCAGATGTTGATGTCGGCCCACGTCTACGAGCAGATGCAGCACGCGGCAGATTTCGGTGTGCAGGCTTCCGGCATTCAATTGGCCTTCGCGGATGTGCAGAAAAGAAAAGACAAGGTGGTCCTGAAAAACTCGAAGGGCATCGAGTATCTGATGAAGAAGAACAAGGTCACTGTCTTCAAGGGTACAGGCAAAATTGTGCTGCCCGGGAAAGTTGAGGTCACAGATGCCGAGGGACAAAAGCAGACCCTCCAGACCAGGAACATCATCATTGCAACGGGCTCCGTGGTGCGGCCGATTCCGGGATTCGGGACGGATGGTGTTCACGTCGTAAACAGCGATCACATCCTTGAGCTTCAGCAGGTGCCGAAGTCGCTGATTGTGATGGGCGCGGGCGCGGTTGGTGTTGAGTTTGCTTCAGTCTATTCACGGTTCGGCGCTGAGACGACGATTGTGGAGCTGTTGCCGCGGCTCGTGCCGTTGGAAGATGAAGAAGTTTCAAAAGAGCTCGAGCGTAGCTTCCGGAAGCGTGGGATCAAATCGCAGGTGGATACGAAACTCGAGAAGCTGGAGAAGACTGAAACCGGAGTGCGCGTTACTGGTAAGACTTCCAAAGGCGAAGCCGTCAGTCTCGAAGCAGAGATGCTGCTGGTTGCGGTCGGGCGAATGCCTTACACGGAAGGCCTCGGGCTCGAAGGTTCGAAGATTAAAGTTGAAAACGGATTCATCCAGGTCGATGAATTCCAGCAGACGGCGGAGAAGGGTGTGTACGCGATAGGCGACGTTGTGCCGACGCCGTTGCTGGCCCACCTTGCTTCGAAGGAAGGGATCGTCGCCGTCGAGCATCTCGCCGGACGGAAAGACGTGCGGCCGATCAATCTGCGGCTCGTGCCAAACTGCACTTACTGCGATCCGGAAATCGGTTCCGTCGGTCTAACAGAAGCGAAGGCGAAAGAGCAGGGTTACGACGTTAAGGTTGGAAAGTTTCCGTTCTCGGCCTCCGGCAAGGCGCGCATCATCGGCGAGGAAGAAGGGTTCGTAAAGATCGTCAGCGAGAAGAAATACGACGAGATCCTGGGTGTACACATCATTGGCCCACATGCGACGGAGTTGATTGCCGAAGCCTGCGTGGCCATGCAGCTCGAATCGACGGCGGACGAACTCGGACGAACGATGCATGCGCATCCGACGATCTCGGAAGCAGTGATGGAAGCCGCGGAAGGCGTACACGACCTCGCTGTGCACATTTAGACAGGATTGCAGGATTTTCAGGATTTACAAGATACTTTCATGTTAATCGTGAAAATCCTGTAATCCTGTCCAAAGGTTTTATGTCATGGACCAATTAGATCATAAGCGTCGACGCAGACACCCGCGCCCTCGTTTTCAAATGCGCGTCAGCACCAAGTATGCGCCGCGCAAGGCGGTGGACGGCAAGTCCCTAAGCTGTACGACCGAGACCACCCTCAAGCCCGAGCAGCATCTCGAGCTTTATCGCTATCTGAAACTTACCCGGCTGGTCGAAGAACGCCTCGTGAATCTCTATCGCCAGACCAAAGTGGTCGGTGGCGTATTTCGTTCTTTGGGCCAGGAAGCTACTGCTGTCGGCAGTGCGTACGCTCTTCAGCCCCAGGACTTCGTTACGCCCTTGATACGAGATCTTGGCGCCGTGCTCGTAAAAGGCATCCGCCCGCGCGACATCTTTGCGCAATACATGGCTAAGGCCTGGGGACCATCCGGCGGGAAAGATCTCAACATCCATTTCGGCGACATGCAGAAGGGGTTCATTGGTCCAATCTCACACCTGGGTGACATGATCCCGGTGATGACCGGCGTCCTGCTCGGCGGGCGCATGCAGAAGAAGAAGTTCGTCGCCATTGCTTACATCGGCGATGGAGGCATGAGCACCGGCGCGTTCCATGAAGGACTCAATTTCGCCGCCGTGCAGCGGTTGCCGTTGATCGTGATCGCCGAACACAATCACTACGCCTATTCAACTCCGACCCGCCTGCAAACCGCTGTGCGAGATCTCGCGGAGAAAGCCGCCGGTTACGGCATTCCGGCGCACATCGTCGACGGCAACGATGTCGTCGCCTGTTACGAAGTGACGCGGCAGGCGGCGGAGTATGCGCGACGTGGTGGCGGCGCGGTGTTGATTGAGGCGAAGACTTATCGTCGCAAGGGACACGCGGAGCACGATGATCAGCGTTACGTGGCGGCAGGAGAGATCGAGTGGTGGGAGCAGAACAACGATCCGATCGATCGTTACGAACGATACCTGCTTGAATGTAATCTGGTGACGAAGGAGAAGCTCGAAGAGATCGTTGCCGGTGTCGTCCGCGAGATTGATGAAGACACCGCCTGGGCTGAATCTTCACCCATGCCCGAAGGCGAGCAGGCGGCATACGGAGTTTTTGATAATAACATCGTACCGCCGGCGTTCAGACCGAAAGTGTTGGAGGGGTAAATGACGCTCAAACCAGCAAACCATAATTATCGGCGTACCACTGGTACCTCACTTACCGGAGGAAAAGGAATGGGATACGTGTATGCAGAGATTGAACTAACAAATGAAGATGATCTCGCGTTCTATCGACGCGGCTGGTCCGCAGAAAATGAAGTACGCCGAGTTTCAACGAGAGCGCTTGTGGACAGTGGCGCGTGGGATCTCGTCCTTAATGAAGAGATCCAACAACAACTTCAACTGCCACTAGTTGGAAAGGAACTAGTGAGACTCGCGGACGAGACTCTTTTGGAAATCGATGTTGTGGGTGCGGTTCAGGTTCGGTTCGAGGACAGGACCACAGTTGTCGGCCGCGCAGTTGTTATGCTAACAACATTGGAAGTCTTATTAGGTGCCTATCCGATGGAGGGACTCGATGTGTTCATAGACCCAAAGCGGGAGAGGCTTCTAATACACCCTCAGTCGCCGGACAATCCGAAGTGGAAAATTAGACAAGTCAGCCTGAGTATCTAAGATGTCTACAGCCGTCAAAAAAGAACACAAATCCGCGCGTCCGGAACGCGGCGGGCAGGCCACGATGGTTGAAGCAATCCGCCAGGGAATCTGGGAAGAGATGGAACGCGATCCGACTGTGTTCGTGATCGGCGAGGACGTGGGTGCGTACGGCGGTGCATTCAAAGTCACGGATGGATTGATCGACCAATTTGGTAAAGCGCGCGTCATCGATACGCCGATCTCGGAAGGCGCGATCGTGGGTGCCGCGTGTGGCGCGGCACTGATGGGCATGCGGCCCGTAGCAGAGTTTCAGTTCATCGATTTTATTTCCGCCGGTTTCGATCTGCTCACGAATTATGCCGCCAAGTGTCGTTATCGTTGGGGCGCCGGAATAGCGGCAGTATTTCGTGGTCCATGTGGCTCGGGCGTGCGGTCAGGCCCGTTTCATTCGCTGAACGCGGAATCGTTTTTTCTCAACACTGCGGGACTTAAGATTGTAGAACCATCCACGGCTTACGATGCCAAAGGTCTGATCAAAGCAGCAATTCGCGATCCGGATCCGGTACTCTACTTCGAACACAAGAAGCTATATCGCTTGCCCCGTCTGCGTGAAGAACTACCCGCGGATGATTACATCGTGGAGATTGGAAAAGCACGCGTTGCGCGCGCCGGGCGCGATCTGTCGATCATCACCTTTGGCGCAATGGTCCTGACTGCGCTGGACGCTGCCGAGGAGCTCGAGAAGGAAGGATTAGACGTCGAAGTGATCGACTTGAGAACGCTTGCCCCACTCGACAAGCCTGCCATACTCGCAAGCGTGAGGAAGACCAGCAAGGCGATCGTGCTGCATGAAGCATCGCGCACCGGTGGTATCGGTGGCGAGATTGCGGCAATGCTGGCGGAAGAGGCCTTTGAATGGCTCGACGCGCCCGTTGTGCGGGTTGCGTCGATTGACACGCCGGTGCCGTATTCACCGCCGCTGGAAGATTACTATTTGCCGCAAAC
>Ga0157375_10003862_pt1 | contig 13006 bp, 12 predicted proteins | sample M35metaG_FD_115311 | JGI IMG/M metagenome (GOLD analysis project Ga0157375, IMG submission 115311) | Miscanthus rhizosphere microbial communities from Kellogg Biological Station, Michigan, USA - M3-5 metaG | ecosystem: Host-associated > Plants > Roots > Rhizosphere > Soil | place: USA: Michigan...
CGGCTTGCTCGAAGCCGCCTGCGCAGCAGGCCCCGCCGGTTCCCGTACAAGTCGCCGCCGTATCGCGCGTATCGGCGCCGCTGACGATCGAAGCGAACGGCGTCGTAGAGCCGCTGCATACGGTCTCGATCGCGGCGCAGGTGGGCGGAAATCTCGAGGTGGTCGAGTTCAATGAAGGGGACGACGTCCGCGCCGGTCAGGTTCTGTTCAAGATCGATCCGCGTCCCTTCGAGGCTGCGCTTCGCGTGGCCGAAGCGACGCTCGCGCGCGACACTGCCCAAGCCGCGAACGCAGCTCGTGACGCGGAGCGATACAAGGCGCTGGTCGAGAAAGACTACGTGACGAAATCGCAGGCGGACCAGGCCGCGTCGGTCGCGGCCGCGGCCCAGGCCACGGTGCAATCCGATCGCGCCGCGGTGGACAATGCGCGACTCAACCTGGGCTACACGACGATTCGTTCACCGATTGACGGGCGAACGGGTCGCCTTCTCGTCAAGGCTGGCAACCTCTTGCGTGCCAACAGCGATCCGATCGTCGTGATCAATCAGCTCCGACCGATCATGGTGCGCTTCCCGGTCGTGCAGAAGGACTTTCCCGCGCTGCAGCGGCGAAATGCGCGGGGTCCGGTTCCGGTTCGCGTCGTCACCGCCGACAGCGGTCGCGTGGCAGAGGCCGGGGCTCTGGCGTTTTTGGACAATTCGGTCGATTCTCTCACGGGGACCGTGACCGCCAAAGCGCGATTTCAGAACCAATCGAACGCGTTGTGGCCTGGTGAATACGTCCGCGTGAGTGTCGAGCTGCAGGTCGAGCCGAACGTCGTCGCTGTGCCGACGCGAGCCATTCAGGCGGGACAGCAGGGCAGCTATGTGTTCGTGGTGGGGAACGACAAGCGGGCAATCGTCAGGCAGGTGTCGGTCGGACGCGCGGTCGGCGACCTGACGACCGTGGACAAGGGGCTCGAGGCCGGCGAGCAGGTTGTCGTCGACGGCCAGTCGCGATTGACGCCGAATGCGCGCGTCGACGCGAAGCCGGCTCCGGTGAACGCGGGTCGAACGACACAAGCAGGCGGCACTGATTCCGTGGCCGGGGGGGCCGGGGCGGTGGCGGGGGTGAAAGCGGGGACGAGCTGATGAACTTCTCTGAACTGTTTATCCGGCGTCCGGTCACCACGGTCCTCGTGATGGCCGGCATTCTGTTCTTCGGGATCACGGCGTATGGCCGTCTACCCGTCAGCGATCTGCCGACGGTGGACTTCCCGACGATCACGGTGAACGCGAGCCTCCCTGGCGCGAGCCCGGAGACGATGGCGTCGGCAGTGGCCACGCCGCTGGAGAAGCAATTCTCGACGATCGCCGGCATCGACAACATGACGTCCACGTCGACGCTCGGCTCGATGTCGATCACGATGCAGTTCAATCTCGATCGCTCGATCGACGGCGCGGCGCAGGACGTTCAGGCGATGATCGCCAAGACGCTCCGCGATCTTCCGCAAGGCATCATTCCGCCGTCGTACCAAAAGGTGAATCCGGCCGACCAGCCGATCATCTTCTTTTCGTTCACGTCCGACCTGATGCCGCTGTCGCAGCTCGACGAGTACGCCGAGACGTTCATGGCGCAGCGCATCTCGATGGTACCGGGCGTGGCGCAGGTGAACGTATACGGCACGCAGAAGTACGCGGTCCGCGTGCAGCTCGATCCGACGGCCCTCGTGAACCGCAAGCTTGGCATCGACGAAGTCGCAAGCGCCATCACGAGCCAGAACGTCAATCTGCCGACGGGCATCCTCAACGGCCCGAACAAGACCTACACCGTCGAGGCGAACGGTCAGCTTCAGGACGCCGCGGGCTTCCGCCGCCTGGTGGTTGCCTATCGGAATGGCGCGCCGATTCATCTCGGCGAGCTCGGGAACGTGCTGGACGACGTACAAAACAATCGGGCGGCGGCGTGGTTCCGCGAGAAGCGCGGTCTCATCCTCGCGGTCCAGCGTCAGCCTGGCTCGAACACGGTCGCCGTTGCCGACGCCGTCAATGATCTCGTCAACAAGCTCAAGGCACAGCTACCGGGCGGTGTCGAGATCAACAAGATGATCGACCGCTCGATTTCCATTCGGGAATCGGTGCACGACGTGAAGTTCACGCTGGTGCTGACGCTGTTCCTCGTCATCGCCGTGATCTTCGTCTTCTTGCGGAACGTCTCGGCGACGGTGATTCCGAGCCTCGCGCTGCCGATCTCCGTGATCGGCACGTTCGCCGTGATGTACATGCTGGACTACAGCCTGGACAATCTGTCGCTGATGGCGCTGACGCTTGCCGTCGGGTTCGTGGTGGACGACGCGATCGTCATGCTGGAGAACATCGTCCGTCACATGGAAATGGGGAAACCGCCGATGCAGGCGGCGGTGGACGGAGCCGCGGAAGTCGGCTTCACCATCATGTCGATGACGCTGTCGCTGACCGCCGTCTTCATTCCGATTCTCTTCCTCGGCGGCATCGTCGGGCGGCTGTTCCACGAGTTCGCGGTCGTGATCGCGGTGTCGATTCTCGTGTCGGGCTTCGTGTCGCTGACCCTGACGCCGATGCTGTCGAGCCGATTCCTGCGTCCGCACGAGCACGACGAGAAACACGGGCGGCTCTACAACATCACGGAGTCGGGTTACGAGTGGCTGGTGGGCAAGTACGAGACGAGCCTGCTCTGGGTGATGGAGCACCGGCGCGTGGCGCTGATGTTCTCGCTGATGATTCTCGTCGGGACTGTCGGACTGTTCGTGATCATTCCGAAGGGATTCATCCCGAGCCAGGACAACGGCAACATGTTCGCGACGACGGAAACGGCGCAGGGCACGTCGTTCGACGACATGGTGGCGCACCAGAAGCAGGTCGCGGCGATCATCGCGCAGGACACGAACATCGCGGGATTCATGTCGGCCGTTGGCGGCAGCACGACGATCTCCGGATCGAATCAGGGCCGCGTGTTCATGGGTCTTCCGCCGCGCGACCGGCGGCTGAGCGTGGACGACATCATCAAGGAGCTGCGTCCAAAGCTCTCGAAGGTGCCAGGCATCGTGGTCTACATGCAGAATCCGCCGGCGATCCAGATCGGCGGGCGTGTGTCGAAGAGTCTCTATCAGTTCGCGATGCAGAGCTCGGACATCGCGACGCTCTACCCGGCGGCGCTGGCGCTCGTTGACTCGATGCGCAAGTCTCCGCTGCTCCAGGACGTGACGAGCGATCTCCAGCTCGGCAATCCACAGGCAAGCGTCGAGATCGACCGTGAACGCGCGAGCTCGCTCGGCGTCAACGCGCAGCAGATCGAGATGGCGTTGTACAACGCGTACGGCTCGCGGCAGGTCTCCACGATCTACACGCCGAACAACGCGTACTGGGTGGTGATGGAGTTGCTGCCTAAGTACCAGATGGACCTGTCGGCGTTGGATCTGTTGTATGTCCGCTCGAACGGCGGAACGCTCGTCCCGCTGAGCGCCGTCGCCAACATCACACAGACCGCGGGGCCGCTGTCGGTGAACCATTCCGGCCAGCTGCCGTCGGTGACGCTGAGCTTCAACCTTCCGCCCGGCATCGCGCTCGGCCAGGCGACTGCGGAAGTACAGCGCGTCGCGAACAAGACGCTGCCGGCGTCGATCACGACCGGATTCTCGGGTACGGCGCAGGCGTTCCAATCGACTCAGGCCGGCATGCTCGCGCTGCTCGGCATCGCGATCTTTGTGATCTATGTGGTACTGGGCATTCTGTACGAGAGCTTCATCCACCCGATCACGATTCTCTCGGGCCTTCCGTTCGCCGCATTCGGAGCGCTGCTCACGCTGCTCATCTTCAAGATCGATCTGAGCGTCTATGCCTTCGTCGGAATCATCCTGTTAGTGGGTCTCGTGAAGAAGAACGCGATCATGATGATCGACTTCGCCGTAGAGTCGGAGCGCTCCGAGGGCCGCGCGCCGGCCGACGCGATCGTGCACGCGTGCTTGATCCGGTTCCGTCCGATCATGATGACGACGATGGCGGCGCTCATGGGCACGCTGCCGATCGCGCTGTCGACGGGCGCAGGCGCCGAGTCGCGACGTCCGCTCGGTGTCGCGGTGGTCGGCGGTCTCGCATTCTCGCAGCTGATCACGTTGTACGTGACGCCGGTGTTCTACACGTACATGGACTCGCTCAACCAGCGGCTGACGAGAGGATTTGGGCGATTTGGGAAGAAGCGGACGGCGGAGCAGCCGAAACCGGTGCCGGTGCCGAAGGGAGCGGTCGCGATCGAGCGGCCGGATGTGGCGGCGGGGGATTAGGGATAAACGGCGCTTTAGGGCATAAACGGCGCTTTGTAAACAGCGCTTGTAAACGGCCCTATTAAGTGGCGCCAGTAAACTGCGCTTGTAACCAGCGCTGGCGCGGTTTACAGGCGCCGTTTACAAGCGCGGTTTATAGGGGCCGTTTACAGGCGTTTTTTTACAAGCGCCGTTTATGCCCTAGAAGTCGGGAATAAAACGCGCGCCCCGAGAGTTTCTGTCTGAGTCATGTCCCAACGCGACGTCGATCGATTCGAACGAGTGGTCCTGCCGCATCTCGACGATGCGTACACGTTGGCGCGCTATCTCGTCCGCGACGAGCACGACGCCCAGGATCTCGTTCAGGATGCGGTGCTGCGCGCGCTGCGGTACTTCGACGGCTATCGAGACGGCGACGCCCGGGCGTGGCTGCTCGCGATCGTGCGAAACTGCTGCATGACCTGGCTCCGCCAGCATCGCGACGCGAGCAAGGTGCTGTCCTTCGACAGCGGCTCGTTGTCGCTGGCCGATCCGGGTGAAACGGATACGCGGGCCATTCAACGGTCGGAGCGCGCAGCGCTTGCCCGCGCGCTCGACGCCCTGCCCGACGAGTTCCGCGAAGTGATCGTCCTGCGCGAGATCCAGGAGTTGAGCTACAAGGAGATCAGCGACGTGGTCGGCGTTCCGATCGGGACGGTGATGTCGCGGCTGGCCCGTGGTCGCAAGCGTTTGGCGTCCGCCCTCGGTCTCGACGCCAAGGAGGCGAGCTGATCATGCGTTGTGCCGAATGCACCGAGCTTCTCTCGGCCTACATGGACGAAGAGTTGACGCGCGACGAGCAGCAGGAAGTGCACGAGCACCTGACGACGTGCGCTGAATGTTCGCGCGAAGAACAGGCGTTGGCGCTCACATCGCGCCGGATCAAGGAGAATTTCATGCGACACTCCACCCCCGACGTCCTCAAGGCGCGCATTCGAAACGCGCTTGCGCAAGACGATGCGTTCACCCCGGCTACTCCCATTTCCGCGAGGACGTCGCGCGTGTGGCCGCGCTGGTCCACGCTCGCCGCGGCCGGTCTGGTCGTCGCGGTCGTGAGCAGCACGATCACCGCGACGCTGGTTCGTCGATCGACTGCCGGCAGCACACTCGCCGGCGCGATAGTGGACAGTCACATTCGTTCGTTGATGCCGGGTCATCTCACGGACGTCGTCTCCACGGATCAGCACCAGGTGATACCGTGGTTCAACGGCCGCGTGGACCTGTCACCGGCGGTGCCAAATCTCGACTCGACGGGGTTTCTGCTCACCGGCGGCCGCATCGATTACATCGACGGACGCGCCGTGCCGGTCGTGACGTACAAGCGACGACAACATGTAATCAACGTGTACGCACGGCGTGCCGAGGGCCCAACGACCTCGGCGACCAATGAGAGCCGCAACGGCTTCCACATGATCGAGTGGCAGAGCGGCGGGTTGGATTACTGGGCCGTCTCCGATCTCAATAGCGCCGAGCTCGAACAGTTCATCGCGCTCTTCAAGCGCGGGTGACGACGATGCCGCCCTGCCTCTTGGGGTGCAGCGCGCAGAATTGACCGCGGTTCGTTACTCCGACCGTCGCACCTCGGCATCGGATGACCGGGTTGGAACGCCCGGCATGACGACGGTGCGAATTCGCGTGATGATGCGATCGACAGTGTCGGCATAGCCGGACGGCCCGCGCGGAATAGGCGGAACCGGCGTGCCGAGGTCGTACTGCTCGATCACCGCATTGAGCTGATCACGCGACAGCGCGAGCAGTTGGCTGCGCAGCACGCCCGCGCCCTGGCGGTACACCAAGTACGGGTCGAGTACCGCGACCGGCCGGACGTTCGGTTCTCTGGATATCGCCAGTCCCCCTCCCCCGACGACCCGGTCGAGGTTCGGGTGTAGCGCGCGTTCGAGCGCGCCCTCGAGGTAGACGTAGGTGAGTCCCTGTGCCCAATACATGAGATCATCGCGGTTCGGCTGTTCGCTCTCCTGCGTCGTGCGCGATGAAACCGTGCCATCGGTGAACTCGAGCCATCCGTGCCACAAACCGTCGCTCCCTCGCGTGCCCAAGGCCGTCGCAATGTATGCGCGCCCATCGCGCCCCATGATTGCTTCGGTGAATCGCACCAAGGTCTCGGCCATTTCACTCCCCCCGTCGGCTTCAGTGCAACGAGGGGGCCCGGAAACTCATTGACGACCGATTCTCGTAGGGTATGCGGGTTGCACCGTCCCGTCCCGTACGCTTTTCGAGGCTTCCGACGCCATGCCCTGCCTCTTCGTCGCGTTCGCGCTGTTCACGCCGCGCCTCGTCATCGCCCTGCTCTGGGTCTTCTCGAACTGGTTCAAGGGCTTCGCGGCGCTGTGGGGGATCCTTGGCTTCATCTTCCTGCCAACGACCCTCCTCTGGTACACGGCCGTTCAGCACTGGTGGGCGGGCGTCTGGTCGTTCTGGCCGATCGTCGGGATCGTGATCGCCTTAATGATCGACCTGTCTCCGGCGTCCCACAGGCGCGCGCGGCGCCGCCGCCGGAGTGAAGAGGAATAGCCACTCGGGAAAGGGCGTCGTACCGCGATCGTGACGCCCTCGACGTATCTATGGATGGGGGGCTAGGTCACGGAACGAATACGATTGTCCGGTGGTCAATGGACAGTTGGCGTTCCGGGCCCTAGATCCAAACGACGCCGGCGCTTCTAAGCGTCGGCGTGAAAACCGTTTCCGGTCCCCTGGTGTCCAATCTCCACATCGAACCGCCGACTCCCCTTCCCATGATTCGTCTCAGCCACCGGCGCGTCGTCCGTCAACGACCGGTCCGCTCGGGTTTTACGCTGATCGAAATCCTCGTCGTGATCGTCGTGATCGCGATCCTCGCGACGCTGGTCGCGCCGAACATCTTCCAGCACGTTGGGGCCGCGAAGGGCGCCACCGCCAAGTCGCAGATCGAAATGCTCGGGGCGGCGCTCGACGCCTACCGCCTCGATAACGGCCGCTATCCTACGACAGAACAAGGGCTTGCGTCCTTGTGGGAGAAGCCGCAGATCGACCCGCCGGCCAACTGGCGCGGTCCGTACCTCCGCAAGCCGGTACCCCCGGACCCCTGGGGGCGTCCATACAACTATATGGCCCCGGGACAGGTAAACCCGCAGGGCTACGACCTCCTCACCCTCGGCGCCGACGGGAAACCGGGCGGCGACGGCGAGGACGCCGATATCACGAGCTGGAAGTAGCGGCTCCGCAGAAGGAGCCGACAACCCGACGCCATGCCCACGTACGCCTATCAAGCGGTTGACGGATCAGGAAAGCGGCTGCGTGGACAAGCGCAGGCGGTGAGCTCCGGCGCCCTCGCGCGGACCCTCGAGGAGCGCGGGCTGTTTGTCGTCGACGTCGCCGAATCGAGCGATACCGCGCGCGGCGGAACGCGCGGCTTTCGCCTGGGCCGGCGCCGCGAGATTCTCGAGGTGACGCGCGCACTCGCCGCGCTCCTGCCGGTCGGCATGCCGCTCGCCCAGGCGCTCAACGCGGCGTCGGGTGTCGCGTCGGGCGACGTGAGGACGGCGCTCCAGGAAGTGCGCGCTCGCGTCGAGCGCGGCGATCCGCTGAGCGTTGCACTGGCAGAGCATCGCGATCTTTTCTCGCCGCTCTATGTCGGGTTGGTGCGTGCCGGCGAGAAGAGCGGCGATCTCGATGCGGCGTTCCAACGTCTCGCCGATCAGCTCGAGCGCGACGAGCACCTGCGCGGAAAGATTCTCTCGGCGGCGATCTATCCGCTGCTCCTCGCCACGGCGGGATCCGTCGCCGTCACGGTGCTGCTTTTCTTCGTGTTGCCGCGATTCGTCACGCTGCTCGAGGGAAGTGGCGCGCGTCTTCCAAAGTCGACATCGACACTGCTCGCGTTCTCGGCGCTGCTGCATCGCGCTTGGCCCGTCTTGCTGTTGATCCCGTTCGGCGTCGCGGCGTTCGCGGCGTGGGTGCGTGGGAGCGACAACGGCAGACGCGCCTGGTCGACGATCCTGCTCGCCCTGCCCGGCATCAGCACGCTGCGCCGGTACGCGCTCGCCGGACGTTTCGCGCGGCTCGTCGGCGTGCTGCTCGGCGGCGGCGCGCCGCTGCTCACGGCGCTCGACGACACGATCGAATCGATCGGCGATCCCAACGCGCGCGACGACGTCGTTCGCATTCGCACGCGCGTGCGCGAAGGGAGCTCGCTGCGCGCCGCGCTCGGCGAGAGCAAGCTCTTTCCCCCGATGCTGGCGCAGCTCGTCGGCGTCGGCGAAGACGCGGGGCAGCTTCGCACGTTCTTGATGAAATCCGCCGACATCTTCGAGGAGCGTACCGAGCGGGCCACGTCGCGCCTCGCCACGCTCGCCGAGCCGGCGATGATCATCATGTTCGGCGCGATCGTCGCGTTTGTCGCGCTATCGCTGCTGCAAGCGATCTACGGCATCAACGCGAACTCTTTCAAGTGATGCGCTCGCGACGGGGGTACACGCTGTGGGAGCTGACGATGGTGCTCCTCGTGCTCGCGATCGCCGCGACGCTCGCGGTGCCCGCGTTCAGCGACTTGGGGCGCAATCCCCAGCCGACCGGCGCCGACGCGATGCTCGGTCTGCTCAAGGACGCACGCAAGGCGGCGATCGATTTCAACGCGAACGTCACGGTGCGCCTCGATCCGACGACTCTGGCGTACGAGCTCGACACGTCGGGTGTGAGCGGCTACGGCGTGCTGGCTACGGGAACGCTCGATATCGGACTATCTCGCACGCTGGTGACGGACTCACCGCGTTTGCAGTACGTCTTTCGACCGACGGGCGCCGCGTTCGCCGACACGGTCGTCGTGCGCGGCGGACCGCTGCCGCTGACGATTCGCGTTGACCCCTGGAGCGGAGTGGCGCGTGCCGACTCGCTCTAGACGCGGCATCACGCTAATGGAGGCGGTAGTCGCCATGGCCATCGTCGGGATGACGGCGGTGAGTGCGCTCGAGGCGGTCGGCGGCGACATGCGCACGGCCGAGCGTGCGAAGCGCGCGATCGAAGTCGAAGCGCTCGCGACGTCGCGACTCGAGGCGATGAATCTGCTCGTCGATCAGGAATTGCAGTCGCTCCCCGATTCGGTCAAGGAAGGGAAGTTCGCGCCGCCGCTCGACGAGTACAGGTGGAAAGCGACGTCGACGCCGGTCTCCGATCAGGCCGGCCTCTACTCGGTTCACGTGACCGTCGAGTGGACGAACGGCTCGTATGCGCTCAAGACGTACATGTATCGGACGCCGCGCCTGGTGACCCAACGATGAGCGCGCGACGCGGCATGACGCTCATGGAGCTCGTGATCGGGCTCGCCATCACGGGGATGATGGCGGCGGCCGGGGCGGGCGCGTTCTCGTCGATCATCGCGCATCGGCGCATCATCCGCGACGCGTCTGTCGATACCGAGCGCGCCGCCGCGTTTCGCGAGATGCTCGAGACATGGATCAACGCCGGCACGGTCCAAATTCAGCGCGGTGGCGGGCCGCGCGGATTGACGCGCGGCGTCGGAACGGCTCTTCCTACGGGCAGTGGGCGGGGCGGGGGCGGAATCACGAGCAATACTGCCGCGGTCTCGGCGGCGACGGCGATCGGAGACGAGATCACCTTCTCGACGACGGCGCTGAACCCGGCGTTCACGGCGAACGTGCGCATCCGTCTCTACATCGACGGCGACAACAACACGCCCGAGCGCGGCCTGACGATGGAGTATCAGCCGAACCTTCAGCAGCCGCTCGTGCGCCGCATGCTCGACTCGACGATCGACACACTCAAGGTCGAGTATCTCGATCCGCGCACGGATAAATGGGTTCGCGCCTCCGAGGCGGCGACGATCACTACGCAGACCGCCGTCCGCATCACGCTCCTCCCGGGTGAGAAGCACACGATCCCGCCGATCCTCCAGGTTCCGATGATCTTCATGATCGGCGAGCAGAACGGCCGTCGCGCGGGCAATTTCCCATGAGTCTCATGACCATCCGGGGGCCGCAACGCGGCCGGCGTGGGGTCGCGCTGCTCGCCGCGCTCTGGCTCGTCGTCGCGATCGCGACGGTCGCGCTGCAGTTCAGTCTCGAGGCACGCGAGCGACGCACGGTCGGCATTCTCGCCTCTGAGCGCGGCATCCAACGCGCCGCGGCGCTCGGCGCGCTCGCCGCGGTGCAGGCGAAGCTCGAGCAGGCGCTGCGCATCGCGCCCTCCGGTACCAGCCCGGCGCTCGCCCGACTGCGAGCGAGCGATCCGTGGGCCTACGTCGACTCGCTGTACTCCGTGCCCGTCTATGTCGACAGCATGGAAGTGGACGTCGTGGCGCGCGACCTCGGCGAGCGCCTCAATATCAATCAGGTGAACGAGACGGAGCTGCAGACGTTCTTCAGCTTTCTGCTCGGTGACTACAGCAAGGCTACGCATCTCGCGCAGGCCGTCATGGATTGGCGTGACGCCGATAGCATTCCACGCCCCAGCGGCGCCGAGCGGGATGCTTACATCAAGGCGGGAATGCTTGCGCTCCCGACGAATAGCACCTTCCGAGACGTCGAGGAGTTGCAGAACGTCATGGGTATGACGCCGGAAATCTACGCGATCGTGTCACCGTATTTGACGACCCGTGGATCGGGCGCGATCAACATCAACACGGCGCCGGTCCCGGTGCTTCGCGCGCTTCCCGGCATGACCGACGCAACGCTCAACATGATTCTCATGCTCCGGTCGCAGGGCCGCCGCATCGACAACATCAATCAGATCTTCCAGCAGGGCGCGCGGGGCCGTCCGGTCGCCGGCCAGCTTTCGTCGCAAGCGGCTATCAATCAACTACAGTCGCGGACGACGACACGAACCAACCAGGTCGAGCTCACGATCACGGCGCGCGTCGGGCCACAAGCGCCGCCGACGGAGCTGATCGCCGTCGTCGCGCCGATCATCGCGACCACGGGCAACGGGCGAAACACCACGACGAACTCCACCGCCTTCGTGACGAGCAAGCTATGGCGGTAACCGCGAATAATTCGCGCGCCCGTTATCACACGGGCCTGTCGCTCTCCCCGACGCAGCTCTGCGCCGTGGACATGCGTCTGCGCGAGAGCGCCGATCGTGCGTGGCGCACGGAGCTCGAGCCGCCGGCCGCCGATGCGAACAGCTGGCCGTCGCTCGCGAGCGCGTTGGTTTTCCTCGCCAAGAAGCTTGGTCAACCGGCCTCGTTGGACATTTCGCTGATGCCGCCGTTCACCGAGGTACGACGGCTGGCGCTTCCGCCGCTCGGGCGCGACGAGATGCAGCGCGTGCTCAGTCGCGGCGCCTCGCGCTACTTCGTCGGCGCGCGTGGACCGCAGGTTGTCGGTGCGTCGCCGACCGCGAAACGTCGTCGCGGCGAGATGCAGCCCGTCGTCGCCGCCGCGGCGTCGGCGCGCCTCGTCGAGGCGATTCGTTCGGCCGCGGAAGCCGCCGGCTTCACGATCGCGTCGATCGCGCCGGCGGAAAGCGCGTGGGCGGCGGGCGCGCTCGCTCTGTGGCCGGTGTTCGCGCGGCAGTCGGCGTTCGCCGTTCTCTGCCAGGACGATCGCACACACGTCCTGGAGCTCGACGGCAAACGACTCGTCGGCGTTCGTCGCTTCCGCGACGGGTCGGCCGACGCGCAGCTCATCGCCGACACGGTCAGCCCGGGAGCGCGCGTCGGCATTGCCGGCGAGTCGCGCTCCCGCCACGAGCTCGCGGCGGCGCTCAATGTCTACGGTGTGAATGCCAGCGTCGCGAGCGGTGAGTGGTCATCCGCGTCCGAGCGGCCGGAGCTTCTCGCGGCGCATTTCGCGGGCGGCGACGCCGGACCCACGCTGCGCGCCGAGAACGACGTCGCCATCGAGCGCGCCGGCGGACGACGCCTCGCTTTGAATCTCGCCGGGGCGGCGGCGGCGCTGTTGCTGCTCTCCGCGGGCACCGAGTTGTGGGGGGTGAAGCGCCAGCTCGCACAGGTCCGCGCCGAACGCGAGCGATTGCGTCCAGAAATCGCGTCCACACTGCTCGGCCGGTCGACGGTCGATGCCACGTATCGCGAGCTGTCGGCGCTGAGCGCGATCGAGCGCGCCGCGCCACACTGGACGACGGTCCTCGTCACGTTGAGCGAGTCGGTTCCGGAAGACGCCTTCCTCACGACGATTCGCGCGCGACAGGATTCTCTCATCATCGACGGCATGGCGCCGCACGCCAAGAAAGTGTTCGACGCGATGCAGAGCACGAGCGGCCTGCTCGACGTGAAGGCGAGCGCGCCCGTGCGTCGTGAGACGCAGGACGACGGCGTCTCCCTCGAGCATTTCGCGATCGCGGCGCGCGTCGAGCCGGCGCGGAAGATCACGAAACCGGCGACAGCGCCCGCGTCTCATGTGCTATCGGGCAAGCGCGGGGGGGGCGCCGGCCAATGAAGTGGAGCGCGCTCAGTGCCCGCGAGCGGCGTACGGTGTCGATCGGTGGCGCGATCGTTGTCGTCAGCCTCGGCTTCTTGTATGGCGTGCGTCCCTACCGCGCCGCGGTCGAGGATGCGCGAGACCAATTGACGACCGAACGAGCCGCGCTTGCCCGTGAGCGTGCGGCGGTCGCGTCGGCGAAGCAGAATCCGCAGCTGCACCGCGTCGCCGATTCGGCGATGCGTGCCATGCGTCCGCGCTTGTTCGAGGGCAAGGACGACGTGATGGCGAGCGCCGA
>Ga0157375_10003863_pt1 | contig 13004 bp, 12 predicted proteins | sample M35metaG_FD_115311 | JGI IMG/M metagenome (GOLD analysis project Ga0157375, IMG submission 115311) | Miscanthus rhizosphere microbial communities from Kellogg Biological Station, Michigan, USA - M3-5 metaG | ecosystem: Host-associated > Plants > Roots > Rhizosphere > Soil | place: USA: Michigan...
ATGTTGGGTAGCGATGGTCGCATCGCCTGGGTACAGAATCTTGTGAGTGTCTCGCCTGAAAATGACAGTGCGGGGCGAATGCACGGCTTTATGATCGACATTTCCGAGCGCAAGCGTGCTGAAGAGTCCCTGAAATATCTCGGTAGCCGCCTGATTACCGCTCAGGAAGAGGAGCGCAAACGAGTAGCTCGGGAATTACATGACGATTTGAGCCAGCGACTGGCGGTGCTGTCGATCGAGCTGGAACAGTTGGGACAAAAAATCGAGAAACCGCTGGGTCTTCGCAAGCGATTTCACAGATTACAGTTGCAAGCCCAGGAGATCGCCAGCGACATTCACCGGTTATCTTACAAGCTTCATCCTTCCAAGTTGGACCACCTGGGATTAGCGGCTGCAGTGAAGAGCTTGTGTGACGAAGTGTCTCTGGTTCAGAAGGGCAAGCTTAAAGTTCACTTTCATCAAAGCGGGCTGGCGGCGAACCTTCCGAAAGATACGACGTTGTGCCTCTTCAGGATCTCCCAGGAACTACTGCGAAATTGCGTCAGACATAGCGGCGCGGAGTTTGTTCAAGTGGTGCTAACGAGAACAGATCACGCTATTCATCTCGCGATCTCAGATAACGGATGCGGCTTTGATACGCGATCAGACCTGATGGAAAAAGGCCTCGGCTTCATCAGTATGCAGGAACGCCTGCGTCTCATCGGTGGAGAAATCAAGATTTATTCTCAGCCCCGACGTGGTACTCGAATCGATGCTTCGGTTCCCCTGAACTGTCGCACTTAAGGTCTTAAGGAGGACTTATGAAACGCCCCCGCGTAATTCTCGCTGACGATCATACGTTGCTGCTCGATGCCCTCAAGAATTTGATCGAGCCGGAGTTTGAAGTCGTCGGAACCTTCGCCGACGGTCACTCTCTGGTTGAGTCAGCGCCTCAGCTAAATCCAAACGTGATTGTGCTCGACATCGGCATGCCGACAATGAATGGGTTGAATGCAGGACAAAGGCTAAAGCAATTGTTGCCGCTGGTGAAGCTGGTCTATCTAACAATGAACCACGATCCGGATGTCGCCGGCGAGGCGTTCAGGTTGGGCGCCTCCGCTTTTGTGCTCAAAAGTTCGGCGGCAACCGAACTTCTCCAGGCGATAAGGCAAGTGGTACGCGGCGGACTTTACGTGACTCCGCTCATGACGAAAGGAATGGACGGATCGTTTGTGCAGAACCTCAAACAAAGGAAAAGCAAATATTCGTTAACGCTTCGCCAGAAGGAAGTTCTTCAACTCCTGGCCGAGGGCCGGTCAATGAAGGAGGTTGCATTTGTTCTAAACGTATCTCCGCGCACGATTGCTTTTCATAAATACACGATGATGGAGCACCTGCATATCAGGAGCAGCGCAGAGCTTATTGAGTACGCACTGAGAAGTTCAGTCGCTCTTGCATGAAGGGCCATCCACAGATTACGCAGAAGGAATCGGTCGAAATCTGTGGAGGCCGAACCTGTAAGTTCTGCCAGTTCGTGCCCTACCAAATTGGTCGTAGAGTGATTGCTGCTATGCGGGCACGTATTCTGGTAGCCGAAGATCATGAGCTGATGCGAAACAAAGTCGTGCGTTTGCTAAGGCGCGATTTTGACGTGCTGGAAGCGGTTACAAATGGCGAAGCACTCCTCGAAGCTGCGGCCCGCTTAAAACCGGATGTCTGCGTCCTTGATATCTCAATGCCGCGTCTCAACGGGATAGAAACCGCTACGCATCTCAAGCAAAGCAACTCGCCCGCAAAAGTAGTCTTCCTGACGATTCACAACGACTCAGACTCTGTTGGTGCGGCATTTAAAAGTGGCGCGGAAGGGTATGTATTTAAGACTCGAATGGCAGCAGATTTGATTGTTGCGATAAGAGAAGTCCTGGCCGGCCGCACGTTCCTTTCACCTTGTTAGTAGAGGTGAGAGCGAACGGTGAGGTTGAGGTAGCGCCTGCTTTGTTTCCCTTTGCTCCTGAATCCACGAAGTGATGGTTTGGAATATATCGCGTCGTGTTTGCATCTCTGTCTTCAATTCGCATTCAGGCGCTTCTTGCCGGGCTGCGATCAGCTCTCGCTGTCTACGTTTGATGATCCTGATGGATTGGCTCGGCGGCATATGAGTGCTCTCAGGATCACATCCTATTTAGCTAGCCACCTTAGAAGTACTGTCAGAATTGACAGTGTTAGACGCAATTAAGTGCAGCTAGCATCTGTTTGCTGAACACCAAGTCGGCCCCAAGGGCTGGCAAATGCAGGACACACCTTTAAAGGTGAACTGCGTTGCTCGAAGAATAGAAGGCTGACTCGTGCTTAAACCCAATCCAACAAGGAGCAAACAAATGAGAATGAGCAGCAACACGATACTGAGACTGATGACAGTCGCCTTCGTTCTTTTGCTGGCGGGCGTTGGAAACACGTTCGCTGCCGGATCACTGGCGACCAAATATAAGCGTCCGGAGTTGCGCCCGGCGCCTCAGGAAGAAGTGAAGAAGTTCAAGGGAGTCGTTGTGAAGCGCGAACCGGATTCGTTCACGATGTCGGAGACTACTGGTGGACCAACGACAACAGTCATTTTAACTGCCGATACCGAAGTAAAGAGCCACAAGCGAGGTGTCTTTCGCGGGTCAAAAGAGTATGCCGCAAGCTACATACTTCGCGGGCTGCGACTGGAGGTTGATGGCGTCAGGAATTCTGAGGGCCATGTCATGGCGGATAAGATCCGTTTCGACGAGCAGGATTTAAGGACTGCGCAGGCGTTGAAGGCCACGGTCGATCCTGTCGAAGCGGAGTTGAATGAAAAACTTAGACAACAGCAACAGGAGCAGGAACGGCTCGCCGGCCAACTCGAGGAGAACCGGGCGCTAACAGCACAGGCACAAGCTTCAGCCGATGCGGCAGCCGACGCTGCCAAAAAAGCGCAGTCGACAGCCGACTATGCCAACAACCGAATAAATGGGCTGGACGATTTCGATTCAATCAAGACGATTACCGTCAACTTCACAAGCGGCAGTGCCACTTTGGGTCCAAAGGCGAAAGCCACGATTGATGAAGCCGCCTCATGGGTAAAAACCCAGAACACGAAAGGTTGGGTGATGGCGGTGATCGGTTACGCTGACTCCACCGGCAGCTCGCAGCGAAACATCGATTTGAGCGAGCGGCGCGCCAACGCGGTCATCTACTACATTGTAAATAAGTACAAGATGCCATTGAACCGTCTGGTCCAACCATTCGGCTACGGACAGTTGGAGCCGGCAGCGGAGAACACGACAAAAGCTGGTCGTGCTAAGAATCGGCGAGTTGAAATCAGGTTGATGATTAATAAAGGTATCGCCGGCACAGTGGCAGGCTGAGAAGGTTAACTAGCTAACTGCACGAAGACTATTTAGCCACGGATTTACACGGATTTGAGATCCGTGTAATCCGTGGCAAAATAGATTTAGATACCTTCAGTAAAGCGGGCGAGAATGAGGGTGATGTTATCCGAGCCGCCGGCTGCTAGCGCGAGATCGATTAGAGATTGGCAAGCACTTTGCGCCGATTTTGCTTCACGCAGCACACGAGCAATGATCTCGTCGTCTACCATCTCTGTGAGGCCATCAGTGCAGAGTAGGAGTTGATCGCCGGCGCTCAATCTGAAGCGCTGTACCTGAGGCAGAATGCGATTGTCCAAAGAGCCGATTGCAGCCGTCAAGACGTGCCTCATCGATCGGGACGCCGGATCGCCGGAAGTTGCCACACCGGCATCGATAAGCGCCTGGGCCATAGTATGATCCGTCGTCAACTGCCGGAAATAGGTTCCTCTTAATAAGTAGGCGCGCGAATCACCGATGTGACCAATTACAAGATCGTTTCCAAGGATGCCTCCAACGGTGAGAGTCGTGGCCATTCCTTCGAGTGTGTAATCGCTTTCCGCTTCTTCCTTCAAGATCTTGTCTATTTGAAAGAAGCGTTGGGTCATTCGGTCCATGACAGTTTTGACGTCTCTCTCCCGCTTGAGCGCCAGCGTCCAGTCTGACGTGTCAATAATTAGCTCGATCAGTTTGGAGAGCGCCAGGCGGCTGGCAACTTCCCCGGCGGGCAGGCCCCCCATGCCATCCGCAACCAGCATTCCGTGTCCCGTCAGGCTGTAATTTGGCTCAAGCAAATTCTCGTCAAGATTTGTCGATAGTTTTTCCAGTGAGCGTCCGAATCGCATCATGAGGTAACTGTCTTCGTTTTTTTTCCTGACGTGACCCTGATGTGTAGCGGAGCCAAGATCCACACTTAAAGGAGCCCATGTTCGGGTCAAAGGATCGGACAAGTTGTTACTTGGTTCATGGTGGTCCATGTTGATACTCCAGCAAAGAGAGAATCCCCGGTCACGCTTTCTTCCCCAAGCGCCCTGGCGCGCGCTTTCTCTTACGCGACCGGGGATCAAAGGTGTCCTCAGGCGAGAACACCTAAAAAACTAACTTCGCTCGCTGCTGGACAGCGTCTCTTGTTGCTAGCAGACGCCTGAGCAGGTTAGTCGAGTGTGCAACGCATTCGTTATTTTAGGTGGATAGATCGTCAAACCCACTGGCAAAATTGACAGGCTCAGACGCCATGTAGTCTGCTTTGATTTTGAGCTCACCGCGTTGTAAGCCTTTGATCTCTCCTGTCATTCGATCGCCGTTCTTCAACACAACTACATCATCGTTGTATTTAGCGAATGTTGTTGAGGCGCAGAACACAATCAGGAAGACGACCGCGCTGCGACAGCAAAAGCTTTCCCGAACATGATTCTTCATCTGTCAGACCTCCCGAACAGATCAGCAAAGTCCTTCGATGGTCCGGTAAGATCTTAAGAAACCATTGCCCAGACCGCCGCCTGTAAAAAGTGACAGTTTCGTCTTCTGACCCCACCGCTAGAATCCTTTAATCATTCAAGTTTCAGACAAGACGGAGGACGAAGATGATGAAGGCCGCTAGCATTTATCGAATGAGTTTGATGACTGGGCTACTACTCGCGTGGTGTGCCGTTGCGTCTGCTCAGGAGATACGGTTCAACTACGCCCAGGGCACTGACTTCAGCAGGTACAAGACCTACAAGTGGGTCAGGGTGCCAAAGGCTCAGTATCCGAATCAGATTCTCGACGAACAGATCATGCGAGCCATCGATGGTCAACTAGCTCTGAAAGGTTTGAGTAAAACGGAAGACAATCCAGACCTGTATATCACTTACCAGGCGGCCGTCAATCAGGAGAAACAGTGGAACTCTTACAGCACAGGCGGCGACTACTGGGGCTGGGGCGGTTGGGGTGGCTGGGGCGGAATGTCATCTACGACAACCACCAGCCAGACGATTAACATCGGCACGCTCAGTTGCGATATCTACGATGTCTCCGCGAAGAAACAGATTTGGCGCGGTGACGCAAGCAAGACATTAGGCTCCGGAAAGGATCCGCGAAAGGTCGAGAAGAACCTGAACAAGGCGATGGCGAAACTGTTCAAGAAGTACCCGCCGCCCGTGAAGTAGTGGAACCTCTGCGCGCCTCTGCGGTTAAATCTGCAAGTAAAGCAAACCGAACCGCAGAGCAGTGGTTGCGCAGAGAGGACTAAAAAGGAGAACACGGCATGAGAGTAACGGTTCTGCTTATCTGTTGCGTATTAGCTACTTGCGCATTGGGGATTTCTACAGCCTCTCTGGCGCAAGAACAATTGAAACCAAAAAAAGAAAAATTTGGCGCGCTCGCGTACCTTCCGTCGGGCGGCGGCCGAAGAATGATTGGCGCCGGCGCCACCGGTAACGTCGATTTGTTTGTCAACAGTTACACATCGGATGAAGAGGCGAAGACACTGGCTGCATTGTTGGTTCAGGCCGGCCCGGATGCTTTGCTGAAAGCGCTCGAGAAGATGAAGTCAAAAGGCAAAATCACTCTTACCGGTCATGTCAGCTTTTACGATCTAAAGATCATTCGGTCTCATAAGACGCCGAACGGCAGACGGATCTATGCAGTCGGAGATCGACCTGTTCGTTTTCTGGAGGCCTACGCCTCCAGCCAGTCAAGGGATTATCCGTTTGGAATTCTCCAGCTCGAGCTGGAGACGAAGGAAAACGGTAAAGAGGAAGGAGAGGGCGCGCTCATCTACTCAGCCAAGATCAAGGTGCTGGATGGCAATTCGATCGATGTAGAGACTTATGGTATTGGTCCGATTCGCTTGATGGGTGTACGCAAACTCTGAGCGCGATTGATCGCTAGTAGTTTTCGGAGCTTCCGGCGCGCTTTGTGTAATTGCGACTTGGAGTTTCCGACGCTACACCCAAAAATCCCGGCGATCTCCTCGTGGTTGTATCCCTCGACGTCATACTTTACGAAAACCGAACGTGAGCCCGAAGGAAGTTTCCGCAAAGCTGTATCGAGGGTTATACGGTCCGTCAGTTGACCACCGACAGAGTGTTTTGCGAAACGTATGTCCACTGCCAAATCGTCAAACATACTCGGAGATTCTCTGCGACGAGCGGTGCTGCGCATGTGCATCAACACCTGGTTGGTAGTTAAACGGTAAAGCCATGTCGAAAACTGACCTTCACCACGAAACGTCCCCACCTTCCTGAGCAGTTGGATAAAAATATCCTGCGTCAAGTCTTCCGCTTCACAAACATCGCCTGTCATTCTCAAACACAGAGCGAAGACCTTACGGCTGTGCCGCTCATACAGATCTGCCAGGCATGAAACGGCGCCGTGCGACACCGCCTGGGCCAACTCGTAATCTGTTTGCAGCGCGGACATACCGCCACTCTATTCAGTGTGGCCACGCTACTCGACTGTTACTTCTGACAGGTTCTTCTCTGTGCAAGCTCTGTGCTCTCTGTGCCTCTGTGGTTGTTGTTTACTCAATCGTTCACCACAGAGGCACAGAGAGCACAGAGATTACACAGAGAAGACTACTACCCTGTAACTTTTGCTAGTTTCCGCCATTTAGCCTCCTCGCTAGATTCACGCAAAGGAACACTCCGCCCGATCAACATTGGAGCTGGTTGAAGGAGGTAAGTATGAGGACGATAAGTCGATCATGCCTGAGGACTCTTGCGGGAATCACGTTAACACTAATCGCTCTGTGTCTGTTTCACAGTGGCTCAGCAATAGCACAAACTCAGGAACCGGCAAGGGAACCTGCGAAGCAAACACCGGAAGTTGAACAACTAAAACAACGCCTTCAACAACTCGAGCAGGTAGTCTCGGATCTGAAAGGTCAGATCAATGCGATCGAAGAATCAAAATCAAAGCCTCCGGCGCCGGCAGTAATAGATGCCGCTTATTCGGAAACCGCGAAACCGGCGCCCTCAGAATCTCCGAAACCTCAAGACAATAACGGCAAGGGAGAAAGCACTTTCCAAATCTACGGTTTTGCGATGCTCGATGCTGGTTACCAGTTCAACCAAAATCATCCCGATTGGTTCGACGTGATTCGTCCCACCAAGTTGCCCGCTTTCAAAGATGAGTTTGCTCCAGACGGAAAGGTCTACTACGGCGTCCGCCAAAGCCGTCTCGGCGTGAAGGCGACGACGCCAACCAAATATGGCGAGCTGAAAGCGCTGTTTGAGTTTGAACTTTTCGGCACCGGCGTCGATGCCGGTCAAACAACTTTCCGATTACGACATGCTTACGGTGAGTTGGGCCAATTCGGTGCGGGGCAGACGTGGAGTCCATTCATGGACATCGACGTGTTTCCAAACTCCCTGGAATACTGGGGACCAAACGGAATGGTCTTTTTCCGCAACTTGCAGTTTCGCTGGATGCCGCTGAAAGGACGCAACTCAGTGACTCTTGCACTCGAACGTCCCGGCGCGAGTGGTGATCAGGGAGTGTTTGCCGATCGCATCGAGTTGCAGGGGATCAGACCGAAGTTTGATTTGCCTGATTTTTCTGGAAACGTTCGCTTCACTCGCGACTGGGGTTACTTCCAGGCCGCAGGAATGATCAGGCGAATCAAATGGGTAGACACGACTCCGGACAATGTTGATCTGGGCGGAACGGAAGTCGGCGCCGGTCTCAACCTCACCTCCAATGTGAAGTTCACGCCGAACGACACCGGCCGGTTTGCGTTTGTGTTTGGCCAGGGCATTCAGAACTACATGAACGATGCGCCGGTTGACGTCGGGATCGAGTTGACCCCGGGAGGTGATCCTCGCCGGCCAATCAAAGGCGTGGCCCTGCCAATGTGGAGCATGGTGGCGTTTCTCGATCACAACTGGAACAAACGCTTCAGCACTGCAATTGGATACTCGTTCATGGACATCGACAATTCCAATGGACAGGCGCCCGATGCGTACCACCGCGGCCACTACGGGCTGGCTAATCTGCTTTTCTATCCGGTGGAGAACGCGATGGTGGGCGGTGAGTTTCAATGGGGACGTCGAGAAAATTTCCTGGACGGCTTCAAGTCAGACGATTTTCGCATTCAGTTTTCCTTTAGGTACAACTTTTCGAAATCATTCAATTTCTGAGTCGGAGAAACGAGTGGACCTGATTGATCCATCGCGAGAAGGAGAGAAGTCATGTTGAGAAAGAGAACTCAAACACGAATGTTTGTCGCGCTGCTTGTCGTGATGACATTCGTATCAGCGCCACTGTCGACCTGGGGACAGAAAACGAGCCCGGTCGCACCGGCGCGGGCGCAAGTTGAAGCGGTAGTGCGTGAAGCGTACGAGAAGTTCAAGAACGACACGAGCGGAAAGAATGCTGATTACATTCCTTACCTGGCTCAGGTTGACTCAAAACTTTTCGGGATTGCGATAGTTACCACCGACAACCAGGTACTCTCGATGGGAGACATCAACTACTCCTTTTCCATCCAATCGATCTCCAAAGTCTTCTCACAGGCGCTGGCCATGGAGGAGCTTGGACCAGACAAGGTTTTTGAAAAGGTTGGATCTGAGCCGACTGGCCGCGCCTTCAACTCGGTGTTTGCGGTTGCGGATATGCCGACTCACACCGGCAATGCGTATGTAAACGCCGGCGCCATCTCGACGGTTAGCTTGATTTCCGGAAAGACTGCGGATGAGAAGTGGAACAAGATTCTGGATTTCTACAGTCGTGCCGCGGGCGAGAAGCTCAAGCTCATCGACGAAGTCTATAAATCGGAAGCAGCTACCAACACCGGTAACAAAGCGCTGTCGATGCTGCTCGCCAAATACGATCGTATCTACGCGGATCCGTTCGAATCAGTGGATGTCTACACCAAGCAATGTTCCGTCGGCGTGAATGTGGCCCAACTCGCTCGCATGGGAGCAACGCTGGCGAACAACGGGAAAAACCCGGCAACGGGTGAGCAGGTAATCAAACCTGAAAACATTCCACACATTCTCTCCACGATGATCATGGCTGGACTGTACGACGGCTCGGGGGGCTGGGCCTGGCACGTCGGTCTGCCTGCGAAGAGTGGGGTCGGCGGGGGCATTGTTGCAGTTGTACCTGGGAAAGGGGCGATTGCAGTTTTTGCCCCTCCCCTGGATGAGGCGGGTAACAGCGTGAAGGCGCAGAAGGTCATTGAATATGTAGCCAACCGGCTCGACTTCAATGTGTTCTCGCCTCGCTCAGTGGGGTTGAAAGGTGAGTAAGGTAAGCGAGCACGGGGAATATTCATGGCATTAACTTGCTTTGCACGAAAAGTCAGCGGATCGCTCTTCTCTGTGCCACCTCTGTGTCTCTGTGGTTCACTATCGCTTAGCAAAAACAACCACAGAGGCACAGAGAACACAGAGGTTGCACAGAGAAGAAGTCCAATAAGAGACTTTCCGTGCAAAGCCGCACTAACTCCCTCTCAAGTCACTGTTGCAACGCGGCGTCGCGGCCTTCTGCTGCGCGCGGCGGTGCTCGCTGTGACTGTGTTAATCAACAACATCGTAGGTGTCGGTCAGGCGGAAAATCTTCCGCCAATCGCTCCAAAGCCTGCTGCGGCAAAAACACCAAAAGCCGATGAGCGTGCAGAACTCCTGAGAATAATTCGAACTCTCGAGGAACGTATTGAAAAACTCGAGGCCGCACAGACTGCGAATAGTGCTCCTGCTGCGGCCACCGTTCCAGCGCCCACTCCAGAGATGAGCCCGGCGGTGGAACCGGTAGTAGAAACTCCAAAGAATCAAGCTGATGACGATGATGATGGAAGGTCTTACGGCCGTTATACACCCAACTTTGGTTTCAAAGTTGTCAACACCGAGTATGGCGATCTCAATATCAGCGTTTACACCTATGCACGCTATTTGAATCAACTGGGTCTCAATGCAAACTATCAGGACGCGTTTGGCAACACGAAGAGCGTGCAGGAGCGCCAGGATTTTCAGCTTCAAAAAGTCCAGGTCAAGCTGCTCGGCTGGATTTACAGTCCTAAGTTTCGCTACTTCATCTACACCTGGACCTCTAACCCAACGCAGGGCCAGGGCGCGCAGGTCGTAGTCGCGGGAAACCTGAACTACACGTTCAACAAGTACCTCACTCTAGCCGCCGGCATCACCTCGCTTCCCGGCGTCCGAACCACCGAAGGCAACTTCCCGTTTTGGCTCGGAGTAGATAGCCGTCACATCGCGGACGAGTTCTTTCGTCCTTCATACACCTCAGGCGTTTGGGCAAAGGGAAACATCACGAAGACGCTCAGATATCAAGCAATGCTCGGAAACAATTTGAGCACGCTCGGCGTGAGCGCAGCCCGGCTCGACAATGGTTTCAATACACTTGCTACTGCTTTGATATGGACTCCTACCGGCGAGTTTGGTTTGGGCTTCGGAGACTTTGAGAATCACAAGACATTGGCAACTCGGTTCGGCGCGCACTTCACTCGCAGTGACGAAAACCGAGAGAGCCAGCCGAACAGCGATTCGTTTGAAAACACTCAACTCCGGCTCTCTGACGGAACAGTCATTTTTACTCCTGACCTCTTTGGACCAGGCGTCACCATCACCGACGCCCGGTACAGAATGCTCGACGTTGACGCCGGTATGAAATATCGCGGGTTTTCATTGGAGGGTGAGTATTACTGGCGCTGGCTCGACAACTTCAAAGGTGCGGGCACTGAGAGTGTGCCACGCCTTTTCGATCATGGCTTTCAATTACAGGGTTCCGCGATGGTGGTTCCCAAGACCCTGCAGCTCTACATGGGTGCTTCAAGGATAAACGGGCAATTCGGAGACCCCTGGGACTTTCGCTCCGGCGTGAACTGGTTTCCGTGGAAGAACAAAGTGGTGCGTTGGAACACGGAATGGCTCTACTTGCGCAACTCTCCGGTGGGGTATTCATCTGTGCCCTTCGTAGTGGGCGCTAGAGGAAACGTGTTCCATTCGAGTTTGGAGCTGGCGTTCTGATCATGAAGAACTTCTCGCGCAGAGGCGCAAAGGCGCAAAGGAAGACCCTCCGGGAAGCCGAAGGTCTTAACTTTGCGCCTTTGCGCCTTTGCGGGAAAGTCTTGATCAGCATCGTGCTGCTCGTTTCATCGAGTCCCGTATTCGCGCAAACGCCTGCCAACGACTATCTCTTCAACGACAGTCACTTTCATCTCACCAACTACATTCAGGAAGGCATCGACATTCAAGACTTCCTGAAGATCATGGGAAACAAAGTAGGCCGTGTCGCCCTCTTTGGAATTCCACTACAGCAGCAATGGTCGTATCGCGTCGATGGCGAGCGTGGGCCAACTTATTACCTGAATTCAGACGCGCCTCTTTATTACTACTCGTTCACAGACGCTTGGATTGCAACTGCCTACATGTCCCTTTCAAAGGAAGACCAGGCGCGTTTTGATCCGATGATTACCGGATTCAATCCGACGGACATGTATGCGGCGGATCATATTAGACGTGTGCTGCGTGCTTTTCCCGGCGTGTTCAGCGGGATCGGCGAATTCACCATTCATAAAGAATTTGTCTCGGCGAAGATCGCTGGAGAAGTGGCAAGCCTTCAGGACCAGGCCCTCGACAGACTAATTGACTTCGCGGGTGAGGTTGGATTAGTGGTCCTTATTCACTGTGATGTGGATGTTCCGTTTGCAAAGCCTGGCTCTGAACCGGCATACGCGAAGCAGATCAAGGCGTTGTTCAGGCGACATTCCCAGACGACGATCATCTGGGCCCACATCGGCGTCGGTCGAATCATTCGCCCCGTGAAAGACCAGGCTGCCATAGTCGAAGACATTATCAACGACCCGCAACTGGGACACGTCCATTTCGACATCTCCTGGGACGAAGTGGCGAAGTATGTCGTTTCCACACCCGAGTCTACAAAGAATGCAGCGGCGGTAGTGAATAAACATCCGGATCGATTTCTATTTGGCACAGACGAAGTGGCCCCGGCAGATCAGGAAAAGTATTTGCGGGTCTACAACCAGTACGAGCCTTTTTGGAAACTTCTGACTCCCGAAACAAGCGAGAAAGTGCGCAAGGGAAATTACGAGCGGATCTTCGACGAGGCCAGGCGCAAAGTGCGGCACTGGGAACAAACGAACGTTAAAGGAGTGAGCTCCAGCAACAGCGGAGGTTTGAAATGAAAACCAATGTTCTAACAACACGACGATTAACTCGATACGTCCTGGCGATCACTTGCACGTGCGTGTTAGTGCCGGGACAAGCACTCCTGTTCGCACGATCCGCACCAATGTCGCCGGCGGACGACACGGCGGTAAAGATTCCCGCAGAGCAACTGGATTCCCTCGTGGCGCCCATTGCTCTGTATCCGGACAACCTGCTCAGTCAGACCCTGGTTGCTTCGACGTATCCGCTGGAGATCATTCAGCTTCAGCAATGGCTGGAGCGAAATCCTGATCTCGCTAAAGATCAGAAGAAATTGGCGGAAGCGGTCAAGAAACAACCGTGGGATGCGAGTATTCAGGCGATGGCCGCATTGCCTGACGTAGTGAAGCGTCTGGCGGACGATGTTCAATGGACCACCGATCTGGGCAATGCCTTCCTGGCTCAGCAGAAAGATGTCATGGATTCGATCCAGCGTATGCGCAATAAGGCTCAGGACACCGGGTCG
>Ga0157375_10003865_pt1 | contig 13001 bp, 12 predicted proteins | sample M35metaG_FD_115311 | JGI IMG/M metagenome (GOLD analysis project Ga0157375, IMG submission 115311) | Miscanthus rhizosphere microbial communities from Kellogg Biological Station, Michigan, USA - M3-5 metaG | ecosystem: Host-associated > Plants > Roots > Rhizosphere > Soil | place: USA: Michigan...
CCGCTCGCGGCAAGGTTTCCGGAAATCGGATAGACGATTTCCATCCAGTTGAACATCACGACATCGATGACGAAGAGCGCCGGATCCTTGGCGACGGGACGCTGCGGCACGCGCAGTTCCAGCACGTTGCCCTTGTCCTTGAGCAGCGCGAGCGGCACGCCGACATCCAGGCGTTTCTCGCCGCGGCCGTCCCAGCTCTGCGTAGAGATCTTCTTGCCGTTGATGATGATGTCGACGCTATGGTCGACGGCTTTTTTCCCTTCGCGCGGCGGCAAGACGCTCGACACGCCGCGAAACGCCAGCGTCAACGTCGCGTTCGCGCCAGCCCGCGCCGGGCGCACGTCGAGGTCCGCGAGATCGAAGTTCGAGGTGAAAGGCTGTGGATCGACCGGGGTGAGCTTGGCCCATTGCCACACGTCCGGTTCAGTGCCCGGCGGCATGTCGGCCTGGTTCAGGCGCAGCATCAGGTTTTCCTGCTCCAGGTGCAGGCTGCGACGCAACGGCGCGATGGCGCGGCTGCCGCCACCGACGACTTCGTGCATGCGCGCGTGCTTGCCCGGAACGGAAGCGAGCTGATAGACGTTGACGTTTGAATACTGGTCGTACCAGCTCATCGGCCCATGCAGCCGCTGCCCGATCCATTCGATGCGGCTGCCGGGACCGAACTGCCCGTTGCTGTCGCCGACGATGCGGATCGGCACTTCGTTGCTGCGGTTGAGCAAGGCCAGCGTGTCGCTGCGGCAATCGGCCAACTCCGGCTGCTGGGCGACGATGTCGGCGTAGTCGAGCGCGTATACACCGGCGTCCTGCACTTCGATGTGGAGACGGCCGGCGCAGGCGAGGCAATCGGACGCCGACAATGCCAAGGCGAACGCCAACACCGTCCGCGCCGCGGCCGACAAGGAACGAAACATCATGGTGGGGCGTACTGGCTGAATTGGCGGGGCTGGATCTGCCAGATTGACTTCGTCATGCGGGCTCAATTGCGGGTGACCTGGAAACAAGGCCGCTGAGTCCGGAAGCGCATGGCGAGGGGCTTCCGCGAAAAGTCGGCGAATTGTCGGATCGACGGGGCGCCGATCGCGGCGATACTACGGAACGGCTGGCGTCAATGCAATGTCAGAAGCGCCGGAGCACGGGGACGCCAAGCTCCCCGGCGGCCACGGCGATGCGCTCATCCGGGGTGCTTGCAGCTGGAACCAGCACGTACTCGATGGCGTAGGCCAGCAGCAGGGCGCGGATGCCGGATGCCGCCGCGTCGCCGACCTCTTCGAGGTTCGCGCTTGCTTCGGCGACGCACTGATTGCCTGCGGAATGGCAATACAACTGCAGCCCGCCGCGCTGCTGCAGGCTGAACAACTCGATTTTCCGGTCGAGAGCCGCGAGGTCCAGGCCGCCGACGTCATCCTCGGCGACCAGCACACGCGGCCGCGGGGGCCGATCGGAATAACGTCCGTCGCTGTCGGCGTAGGTGCGGCGCACGCGGTAGTCGAGCACGCGCCGCGCAAAACTATACAAAGTCGCACCGACCGCGGCCTCGTATCCGGGGTAGCGCGCGCGCAGCACGGCCATGCCCTGGACGCCGAGCGCGGCGCGGCGTTCGTCGCCGAAGCTCGCGCTGCGCTCGTGACGCACGAGGACGTTGCCGGCGATGATGTTGCGGTATCCGGCCAGTTCGGCGCGCTGGCAGAAGTCGTTCTCCTCGCCGTATCCGGCCGGAAAGGCATCGGCGTCCATCGCTCCGATGCAGGCGATGAGCTCGCGCTTGATGAACATGCAGAAGCCGTTGCCGGTCGGCAGTTCCGGAAAACGCAACCCGGCCTGCTGCAGGACGGCGCGCTGCGCGCCTGGCAGGTCCCACTTTTCCGGGATCGGACAGTATTGTTCGAGGTCCGGCACGCTGAAAGCGCCGGCGTTGTCGGACACGGCCGTGACCGTACCGATGGCGCCGTCGCCGTAAGCGGCCAGGCGCAGCGACTGCAGCCAGCGCGGACCGACTTCGGTGTCGCTGTTGAGCAGCACGACATCCGCGTCGCCGGCCAGTTGCGTGCCGGCGTTCACGTTGTGCGTGTAGCCGCGGTTGCGCGCGCTGCGTACGACGCGCGTGTTTGCGCGTCGCTCGAAAGGCTCGAGCAGCGCGCCGATCTCCGGATCGGTGCTGGCGTCGTCGATCAGGATCAGGCGCGCGGATCGCGGCGTCCAGCGCGTGAGCGCCGCGAGGCAGCGCTGGACGCTTTGCGGCGCGTTGTGGATCGGCACGATGATCGCGATCGCGGGCCGATCGGACCACGCGCGGAGCGGCAGCCGTGGTGTTCCTGCCAGCGGCGCCATATGACGCGCTGCGTGCGTCCACTGCGGTTCGGCAGGCGTGGCCGCCGCGCCGAAGCGCACGCGCCATGCACTTTCGATCGGATGCGTCGCCCCAGGCGCGGCGACGCTGAACTCGAGTTCGTCGTTGCCGCTCGGCGAATATTCGAAGGCAAAGTCGCGCACCTGGACCCCTTCGCCGGAGCCCGCGAACGGCGTGAACGGCACGCCATCCAGACACAGCACCGTCGGCGTGCCTCTGGCTGCGTGCACCCGCCAACGCAGTTCACGACCATCCCAGCCGAGCCATTCGATGCGCACGCCGCCGGACCCATCGTCGCCGGTCGACGCGAGTTGCGCGCGCGACGGCGTCATCGTCAGGATCCAGCCAGCGGCGGCGAAGAGGGCGAAGGCGCCGCGTGATAGGCCGCGAGCACGGCATCGACCGGCCCCTGCATCATGCTGCGGCCATGCTCGATCCACAGGGCGCGATTGCAAACCTGCTGGATCTGCTCGTCGTCGTGCGAGACGAACACGATCGTCTTGCCACTGTGGATGCGCTCGCGCAGCGCGCTGCCGGACTTCTGCTGGAATTCGGTGTCGCCGACCGCCAGCACTTCGTCGATCAGCAGCACGTCGGGCTCGACCTGCATCGCGACCGAGAACCCCAGGCGCATCGTCATGCCGGTGGAATAGCTCGAAATCGGCTGGTCGAAGAAGTCGCCGAGTTCGGAAAACTCCAGGATCGCCGGCAGGCGCTGCGTGATCTCGCGGCGGCGCAGGCCCAGCATCAATCCGGACAGCACCGCGTTGTCGCGGCCGGACAGGTGGGGCACGAAGCCGAGTGCGAGCGACAACAGCTGGCACGACACCGGCGCGCGCTCCAGGCGGCCGCGATCGGGCGTGATGATGCCGGCGATCGTGCGTAAAAGTGTACTTTTCCCCGAGCCGTTGCGGCCGACCACGCCAAGCCGGTCGCCGGGCGCCAGGCTCAGGTTGACGTCTTCCAGCGCCCAGAAGCGCGGGCTGCCGACACGCAATTGCGCATTGAACGCAACGCCGACGTTTTCCATCCGGATGATCGGCGCGCTCACGTCGGCAGCTTCACGTAGCGCGGCGTCAGGCGCGCGATCAGCCAGGCACCGAACGCATACAGCGCGAGCGAGACCAGGGCGACGCGTCCGAGCGCTGTCCAGTCCGGCCACTGCGCGCGCATCAGGATGCCGCGGCCGGCGTCGATCAGTTCGACGATCGGATTGAACTCGAACCAGCGGCGCAGATCCGGCGGCAGGCCATCGAGAGCGAACACGACGCCGGACAGGAACATGAGGACGTTCAGAACCTGCTCGATGACGAAACGCAGGTCCGGCACCAGCGGCACGACCGCGGCGACGACGTAGGTGCAGGCGGCGACGAAGATCAGCTCGACCAGCAACACCGGCAGCAGCGCGATGTAGGTCACGTTCGGCGGGTAACCGGTGCACCAGAGCACGATCAGAAGGATCGCCAGGATGCACAGGAACTTCACCGTGTCGGCAAGAATCTGCACGCTCGGAAACACTTGCAGCGGCAGCTTTACCTGGCGCACCAGCGGCAACTGCTGCCAGATCGAATAGCCGCCATGGCTTATGCAGGACTTGAACCACTGCCAGAGGGTCAGGCCGATCAGCAGGAACGGAATGTAGTCCGGCCCGCCCATGCGGAAGATCACGGCGAACACGAGGTAGTACACGCCCATGTTCATCGCCGGCTCGACGATCCACCAGAGCAGGCCAAGATACGAACGCGCGCGCTCGGCGCGCAGTTCGGCATAGGTGGAAAACAGGACCAGTTCGACCAGATGCAGGCGCATGACGCGATCAACCGCCGGCGACGCGAGCGGTTGCGTGCGACGCCGCCGTCGCAGACAGGGGCTTCGACACGTTGCCGGTCAGCGGAGTGCGGCGTGCAATCTCAATGGCCCTTCTTGTCGGCGGCGGGCTTCGCATCGGCCGGCGTTCCATCGGGATTGCGCTTGGCCTTGGCCTTGAACACGGTCGTGAACTTGGCGCGCTCGCCGCTCGTGGTGATTTCCTCGACGTAGTACCAGTATTCCTTGCACGGATCGATCGTGTCGTCGACGAATTCGTACTTGTGCGTTTCCGAGGTCGTGCCGTTGCCGAGCACCGGCTTCTTCGTGATGCGGACGAACTTGCCGTCCTCGCTGTCGCCGCGATAAACGTCGTAACCGAACGTGTTCGCTTCGCTCGCCGTCGTCCAGCGCGCGGTGTTGGTCACGCGCTGGTCGGCCGGCACCTTGGCCTGGCTGCCGCAGGCGCCTGCAGCCACCGGCCCGGCGGCGTGCGCCGCGCTGCCGAGCAGCAAGGTCGCGAGAAAGGCGAAGACGATGCGTGTCATGCGTGAACTCCATGGGGTGGTCGAAGGCCGGCGAGCGGCAGGGCGCCACGATAGCCCGTGCTCCCGGTGCGCGCAATCCTGCCCGGAATTGTTCGGAACTTCCTTGACGCGGGCCGGCCGGGACGTTGGACAATGGCTCGTGCGCCTGCCAATGATCGCCTTGCTGCTGTCCGGACTGCTCGCCGTGTGCAATGCACGCGCCGGCCAGCCCGATTGGAGCGTGCGCGTCACGCCGTTCGACCAGGTGTTTCCCGCGCTCGAGCTTTCCCAGGCGCGGCGCGACGGCGCGGCGCCGGCTGGCCGCCGCGAGTTCGCCTTCGGCGACGGCAGCGGGCTGGTTGCGGTCCGCGTGCGCTCGCGTCATGCCGGCGAGAGGGTGAGCCTGACCGTCGAGGCGCCGGGTCTGGACGCGCCGGCGCGGGTCGAGGGTGTCATGCGCCACGCGGGCCGCGACTACGAATTGCGCCCGCCACTGGCCTGGAACCCGGCGCAACTGCGCGGCACGGAAGAGCCAAGCCGCGTGCAATTGCGCTTCACGTTGCGGCGCGACGACGCCGCTGCCGACACGCGCACGCTGACAGTCAGCCTGCGGCCGTTGTCCGAGGCGCTGTACTTCGTGCGCGACGGCGCCGACGCCGTCGATCTGAGCTGGATCTTCGCCGCCTATGTCGACGAGCACGATGCGGTCGTCGACGAAGTGCTCGACAGCGCCAGACAAAGTGGAATTGTGGACAAACTCGACGGCTATGCCGTCGCCTCGGCCGACGGCATCTATCGCCAGGTCTGGGCCGTGTGGCAGGCGCTGGCGGGGCGCGGAATCCGCTACTCCGCCGCCGACCCCGGCATCGCGCGCGGGCCGCGCGTTTTCAGCCAGCGCGTGCGCCTGCTCGAACAGACCTGGTCGGACCGCTCGGCCACCTGCATCGACGGCACCGTGCTGCTTGCCTCGGCGCTGCAGCGCATCGGCCTGCGTCCGTTCCTCGTGCTCGTTCCCGGCCATGCGTTCGTCGGATTCCATCTCGACGCGGACGGCAATCGCGCCGCGTATCTGGAAACGACCGTGCTCGGTGCGGCGCTTCCGCCGCTGGCCGCGCTGCCTGCGTTCGCATCGGATTTCACGCCCGACGCTGCGGCGCGCCTCGACGTCGCCCGCTTCTCGGCCGCGCTGACGCTCGGCCGCCGGCGCTTCAACCAGGCCGCCGCGCGCTTCGACGCACGGCATCGACCAGACTATGCGCTGATCGATATCGACGCTGCGCGTGCGTTTGGGATTGTGCCTATCGAAGGGCAGGGGCTAGGGACTAGGGATTAGGGCTAGCGAGCAGGAGTAGGCGTGGGAGTAGGCGTATTTCCGTCCGCGTGCAAGCGAGGCTCAGACTTGCTCGCGATCCCTGGCCCCTAGCCCCTGGGCCCTAGTCCCTGCACTTAGCTAGCCTTGATTCGAACCCGGAATGCCGCGCCCCCCAGCGTCGGCGATTGGCCGACGGAAAGTTCGCCGCGGTAGGCGCGCACGAGATCCTGCACGATCGCCAAGCCAATGCCATGGCCCTGCACGCGTTCGTCGCCGCGCGCGCCGCGTTGCAGCAGGTGCTCGACCTGGTTTTCGGGAATGCCCTCGCCATCGTCCTCGACGATGATTTCCAGGCCGTCGCGGCGCGCGCCGGGGAAGGGCAGCGGCCGCGCCGTCAGCACCACGCGCCGCCGCGCCCACTTGAACGCGTTTTCCAGCAGGTTGCCGAGCAGTTCCATCAGGTCGCCCTGCTCGCCGTAGAACAGCGCGCGTGGCGTGATCTCGAACTCGCACAGGATGTTGCGGGTCGAGTATACTTTTTCCAGGCTGGCGACGATCTCCTCGGCGTAGTGCTCGATGCGGATCGGCGCGACGAACGTGGTGTGGCCCGACGTTGCCGCGCGCGACAACTGGTAGGCGACGATCTGGTCCATGCGCCCGACCTGTTCGAGCACGGTCCAGCGGAAGTCCTCTCCTTCGGCGCCCGATTCGAGCTGGCTGCGCATGACCGCCAACGGTGTCTTGAGGCTGTGCGCGAGGTCGGCGAGCGTGTTGCGGTAGCGCTTCAGATGATCGCGTTCGCTGCTGATGAACTCGTTGAGGTTCGCGGCCAGGCCCGACAGCTCGCTCGGATAGCGGTCGGACAGGCGTTCCTGCTGGCCGTGCTCGACCCGTGCCAGGTCGGTGGCGATCCGGCGCAATGGCCGCAGGCTCCAGCGCAGCGTGAGCACCAGCAGCGCCAGCAACAGCAATCCGAGGCCGCCGAGATAGACGAGCAGCGTCTGGCGGAACACGTCGAGCTGCGCCTGCAGATTGGCCGCATCGTCGGCAACGTGCAGGGTCAGGTTGACCGAGCCGCGGTTCGGCACCTCCCACATGACGCCGAGGCTGAAGACGTAAACGTCCTGATCTTTCCCGGGCACGAGCGCGAACACGCTCTGGCCAGGTTTCAAGGTGACGTCGAACGGCAAATCCTTGCCGATCGCCGAAGGCGAACGCCAATGCTCCGACTTCGCGCCGTCGACATCGACCGGTCCGACGACGCCGGCATAAAGTCCGCTGCCGGGACGATCGAAGCGTGGCTCCGGGCCGATTTCCGGCGGCGACCAGCGCTTGGATCGCGCGACTTCCGAATTGGCCAGATAGCCGTAGGCGTAGCTCTGCAACCGATCGTGCAGCGCGCTGCGCAATGTCTCGTAGATTGCCGTGTCGAGGGCAAAACCGGTCAGGCCGAGGAATGCCGCGAGCGCGATGCCCGCGGCGAACAGCGAACGTGCCTGCAGCGATAGCGGGCGACGCGCGGCGGGAGTTACTGCCGTATCCATCCAGCGCGCGCCGTAGCCGCCGGCCGGGTCACTCCGCGGTGGCGCTGTTGTCGTTCGCCGCCGGCGTCGTCTCGTTGCGTGGGATTGCGAAGCGGTAACCGCGCCCGCGCACGGTTTCGATCGGCTTCAGCGCGTTTTCCGGATCGAGCTTGCGCCGCAGGCGGCCGATGAAGACTTCGAGCACGTTGGAGTCTCGATCGAAATCCTGCTGATAAATGTGTTCGGTCAGGTCGGCTTTCGACACGAGTTCACCGGCGTGCAGCATCAGGTATTCGAGCACCTTGTATTCGTAGCTGGTCAGGTCGGCCGGCTGGCCGTTGACGTGCACGGTCTGCGCCGTCGTGTCGAGAACGATCGGTCCGCATTCGAGCATCGGCTTGGTCCAGCCGCTGGCGCGGCGCACGAGCGCGTTGATGCGCGCGAGCAGTTCCTCGACGTGGAAGGGTTTCACCAGATAGTCGTCGGCGCCGTGCTTGAGGCCCTGCACCTTGTCCTGCCAGCTCGACCGCGCCGTCAGGATCAGGATCGGAAAGCGCTGTCCGGCATCGCGCAGTTCCTTGACCAGTTCCATGCCGGACAGCTTCGGCAGGCCCAGATCGATGATCGCGATATCGAACGGAACCTCGCGCCCCAGGTACAGACCTTCCTCGCCATCGGCTGCGGAATCGACCGCAAAACCGTCGCGTTTGAGGCGGGCTGCAAGAGTCTCGCGCAGTGGAGCTTCGTCTTCGACCAGCAGTACGCGCATATGGGCTTCCTTCTTCTTTGGCGCAATTCGAAAAGTTTCGGCGTCAATCGCCGGCCGGAACGTCAATCACCTTAACCTGGCCATCCCGCGTCAACACCTTGATCCGGTAAACCTTCTGCCGGGCGCCACCCTTGGTTTCGGCCGACAGCACCTTGGCGCCGGTCTCCCGCTCGACCTTTGCGATCGCATCCTGCAAGGTCATCGGGGTCGCCACCGCCGGCATTGCTGTGACGAGGACGGCAACCGCCAGACCGGCGATGGCAAGCAGGTGTTTCACGAGTCGATCTTAGCTCCGGCAGCCGTCGCCGCGACGCGGCGCTCGGGAGTCATGCGCCACACTATGGCGTGCGCGATTGAATTTAGGCTGAATCAACCTGAACGGGTTGCCGTCACGGCGTTTTCAGAAGATTTCGGCGACGCAGCAGCGCAGACTTCCACCGGCCTTTTCGATCTCCTCGAGCGGCACGCTGCGCAGCCCGAAGCCCCACTCGCCGAGTGCATCGCGCTGTGCCGGCGTCAATGCGGCGGCCGCGGTGGCGCTCATCCATACGTTTGCCGCATCGAGCGCGATCGCGTTGCCGGCGAACGCCGCCTTCTGGGCGGCATCGATGCGCAGCACGCGCGGCGCATAGACCCGCGCGATTGCCTCGGCGGCGGCGTCATCGGCGAAGCCGTCCGGCGCGATGATCACGGCGCGCGAGGCCAGTTGCGCCAGCACGACATTGGCGTGGTATTCGCCGGGCGCCAGTTCGAAGCAGAACGTCAGCTTGAGGCCAAACGCGCGGTGCATCGCCTCGGCGCCGGCGAGATCGCAGCGCTCGGACAGGCCGCAGAAGCCGATGCCGCGCGCGCGGTCGATGACCATGGCGCCGGTCAGTTCGGCGACGACCGGGTCCGTGGACAAATCCACAAGTTCATAATGCAGCAGGTCGCGGAAGAACGCGCGGATATCGGAGCGCGCGGCTTCGCGCCGGCGCACCCCGTGGCGCATCGCGCCGACGATCGCGCGCCCGGCCACGGTCGCGAACACGTTGTTCGGAAACACGCCGTCGGGCATCGCGGGATCGCCCGGAAATACCAGTGTCGGCACGCATTCGCGCAGCGCCGCGGCCAGGCACGCGTGCTCGCTCGCTGCGCGCAGCGGGTCGACCGCGCTTCCCATCGCCATGTAGCGGTTGTCGCTGGCCGATTCCGCGGCGAGCGAGAAATCGCTTGGCGCGACGAGAAAGGCGGCGCGTGCCGTCGCCGGCGCGGTCGCCGGAAAACGCTCCGGGGAGTAGACGGACAGGAAATCGGCCGGCGAGGTGACAATCATCAAAGGAGGGCAGGCTTGGGCGTCGCCGCGGATTCTACGCGGCCTGGCGCTGCGTCTGCATCGCCGCTACCGCGCCGGCGACCGCGCGGAAGTCCGCGCCGTCGCGGTGCATGTTCTCGCTCAAGTGGCGGCGGAACGCGCGTGCGCCGGGCAGGCCCAGATACAGCCCGAGCATATGCCGGCCGACGTGGTTCAACGTGTCGCCACCGTGCACGTGCGCATCGATATAAGGCTGCATGCGCGCGAGGACTTCGTCGCGCTCCGGCAATGGCGTCCCGAACAACGCCTGCTCGAGCTTTGCCAGGATGTAAGGATCGTGATACGCCGCGCGGCCCAGCATCACGCCGTCGACGTGCGCCAGTTGCGACTTCGCGGCGTCGACATCGGCGATGCCGCCGTTGATCACGATACGCAGCTGCGGGAACTCGTGCTTGAGCTGGTGCACGCGCGGATAGTTCAGTGGCGGAATTTCGCGGTTTTCTTTCGGACTGAGCCCATGCAGCCAGGCTTTGCGCGCGTGCACGATCAATGTTTCGAGCCCGGCCGCGACGAGCGGTTCGACGAACTTGTGCAAGTCCTCGTACTCGTCCTGCGCATCGACGCCGATGCGGCACTTGACCGTCACCGGCATGCCGACGGCGGCGCGCATCGCCGCGACGCAGTCGGCAACCAGCGCCGGCTCGCGCATCAGGCACGCGCCGAAGCGTCCGGACTGCACGCGATCGGACGGGCAGCCGACGTTGAGATTGATCTCGGCATAGCCGAGGTCCGCGCCGATGCGCGCGCACGCGGCCAGATCCGCCGGCTCGTGCCCGCCGAGTTGCAGCGCGACCGGCGATTCGGCCGGACTGAAGCCGAGCAGGCGCTCGCGATCGCCATGCAGCACGGCGCCGCTCGTGACCATCTCGGTGTACAGGCGCGCATGCGGCGCAAGCAGGCGATGGAAGTAGCGGCAGTGCCGATCGGTCCAGTCCATCATTGGCGCGACGCAGAAACGCCAAGACGCAAGGTCCGCCGGGTTTGTGGTTGCGGGCATTCCGCTGGTTTCCGCTCGTTCGTGCTCTCCGGACGCAAGTGTACACGCTGCCTTGTTCGCGCACGGTCGTCGCAGCGCCGCGCGGATCCTGTTCAACGCTGCGCGCGAGAACGAGTCCTGCGTTCGGTCGCCGTCTGCGCGCGAACTTGCGCAATTCCGCCGGACGTGAGCTCGGCGATCACGGCCGGCCAGCCGCTGCGCACGCTCGGGTAGCGGCAGGTGAACCCGGCAGCCTGCTTGAACTTGCGGTTCGAGATGCGTTGCGAGCGCGCCAGCAGCCGCCCGGCGGACCCGAGCAGAAATTTGAAGCCGGGTGGCGGGAATTTCGGCGCAGGCACACCAAGGGCACCGGCGAGCGCTCCGGCATAGTCGCGCCGCGACACCGGTTCGTCATCGGTGATGTTGTAGATCCCCGATTGCAGATCGAACGAAGCGACGACCGCACGCGCCGCGTCTTCGTGCGTGATCGAGGACACGAACGCATCGGGCGATCCGGGAATCGGCGCCCAGCCCTTGCGCACGGCATGGATCAGATCCATGCAATGGCGCGCGTCGGCGCCGTAGAACGCGCCGAAGCGCAGCACGATTCCGCGGCGTCCGCCGTCGCTGAAACCCAGGGCGCTGTGCTCGGCGTCCTGGATCGACTCGTTGTAGCGCGCCGGGTTGATCGGAACGGTCTCGTCGATCCAGTCGTCGCCGCAATCCGGATACACCGGAGCGAAGGATTCCTGGACGAACGCGCGAACACTCGAGCCACGCGCGCCGGCGACGAGATTGCGCGACGCCAGACGCCGGATGCGGTCGTTCTGGCGCCACGCGCCGCGCAGCAGCATGCGCGCACTCGACGAGGGCATGTGCGTGGCGAGATTGACGATGATGTCGTGGCCGGCCACGGCGTTCATGACGGCGCCGGGATCGAAAAGGTCGACTTGTACGATTTGCGCCTTGCCCAACCCGAGCGCGGCGGCTTTCGGCGGCGATCTGACGATGGCCGTCACCTCGTGACCGCAGGCGAGCGCCAGCGGCACGACCCTGCGGCCGATGACGCCGGTTGCTCCAGTAAGCAGAATCTTCATGGCTGTCTCCTTCGCATCGATGCGGGTGAAAACAGCGCACGGCAACGGCCTCCGGCAATACCTGCCCGGGTCGACTCCTGAGACAGCGGCAGAGAACGGAAGTGCGGCTGACCTGGCGTTCAGTCTACGCGACGCTGCGCGATCAGCGCGCGAGCCAGCCCCCGTCGACCGGAAGCACCGCACCATGCACGTAGTCGGACGCGGGCGATGACAGGAACACCGCAGCGCCGCCGATATCGGCGGGGTCGCCCCAGCGCGCGGCTGGAATGCGTTCGAGGATCGCCTGATTGCGTTTCGGATCGGCGCGCAGCGCCTGGGTGTTGTTCGTCGCGAAATATCCCGGCGCAATCGCGTTGACGTTGATGCCGCGCGCGGCCCACTCGTTCGCGAGCAGGCGCGTGATCCCGAGCAGCCCGCTCTTGCTCGCCGTGTACGAGGCAACGCGGATGCCGCCCTGGAACGACAGCATCGAGGCGATGTTGATGATCTTGCCGCCGCGCTGCTGCGCAACCCACCAGCGCGCGGCGGCCTGGGCGAGGAAGAATGCGCTCTTGAGGTTCACGCCGATGACCGCGTCCCAGTCGTCCTGCGTGAAGTCGAGCGCATCGTTGCGCCGGATCGTGCCGGCATTGTTGACGAGGATGTCGATCGCTCCGAATTTCGCGATGGCAGAGTCGACGATCGCCTTGACACCAGTGCTGTCGTCGAGATTCGCTTCGATCCATTCAGCGCGGCGTCCGGCTTTGCGTGCTTCAGCGAGCGTGTCGTCCGGCGCGCTGCGTCCGACCGCGGCGATGTCGGCGCCGGCCTGCGCCAGCGCAAGCGCAATGGCCTGGCCGAGCCCGGTGTTCGCGCCGGTGACGAGCGCTACCTTGCCGTCGAGGTTGAAGGGGCCTGGCATGCGCGTGTACTCCACTTTCCTTGGTCGAATCGGTTCGAGCGTAATGCTTGCGCAGCAGCGTCGCGCGCTACTTCAACTGGCAGATATCCAACTGGTTCATGTCGGTGTAATCGAGATTCTCGCCGCCCATGGCCCAGATGAAACAGTAGTTGGCGGTGCCCGAGCCCATGTGGATCGACCACGGTGGCGAGACGACAGCCTCGTTGTTCTGAACGACGATGTGGCGCATCTCGTCCGGTTCGCCCATGAAATGCATGACGCGCTGGTCCGCGCCGAGGCCGAAGTAGAAATAGACTTCCGAGCGGCGGTCGTGCAGGTGCGGCGGCATCGTGTTCCAGACACTGCCGGGCTTGAGCACGGTCAGGCCGAGCAGCAATTGCGCGGAC
>Ga0157375_10003872_pt1 | contig 12988 bp, 7 predicted proteins | sample M35metaG_FD_115311 | JGI IMG/M metagenome (GOLD analysis project Ga0157375, IMG submission 115311) | Miscanthus rhizosphere microbial communities from Kellogg Biological Station, Michigan, USA - M3-5 metaG | ecosystem: Host-associated > Plants > Roots > Rhizosphere > Soil | place: USA: Michigan...
ATCCGGTCAGCGGCTTCACCTTCGAGACGCATTACACGCGGGCGTATAGCCTGGCGGCCTTCGACATCGCCGGTGCGTTCGCCGTCTGCGAGGTCGAGGTGGCGGTCGAGGTGGCGATCGCGGTCGACGGGAGCCAGCCGCTGACCGTGGCGCTCTATTCGGCCCCGACCGGCACTTTCCCCGGAGGCGCCCTCACGCCGATCGGCTCGGCGACCGTGACGATCGACGACGTCAATCAGGCCTTCGTGACGGTCCCGGTGACCGGCACGGCGCCGCCAGGCACGGATCTCGTCGTCGACGTGGCGCCTTCCAACGGCAACGCGACCTTCTCGGCCTTCGCCATCGGGTCGAACGCCGCCGGCCAGACGGCGCCCGGCTACCTCACGGCGCCCGCCTGCAACGTCGCGACGCCGACGGACCTCGCGACTCTCGGATTCCCCGACATGGACATCGTCGTCAACGTCCGCGGCGAGGAGATCGACACCGCGGTGGCCGACGCTCCCCTTCGAGTCGACGAGCACGCCGCCAGTGCCGCGTCCAACCTGAACGGCGTCTTCGAGGCCGGCGAAACGGTTCAGGTCGAGACCTCGTGGAAAAACCCGGGGACCATGTCCTTCTCCCTCACGGGACTCGCACAGAACTTCACGGGCCCTGCCGGCCCCGTGTACACGATCGTCGGTCCCGCGGCCGACTACGGAACCCTCGCTCCATCGTCCTCGAGCAGCTGCCACGACGCGACGGGATCGTGCTTCGAGCTTCAGATCTCGGGCACCCGCCCGCTGCAGCACTGGGACGCAACTTTCGACGAGAACGGCACGATGACCCCGCCGATCGCAGGCGTGCCGCCGCCTTTTCACACCTGGACGCTGCACGTTGGCGAGAGCTTCCCGGACGTGCCCGTGAGCAGCCAGTTCTACCGGTTCATCGAGACCATCTTCCACAAGGGCGTGACCGGGGGTTGTGCCGCCGCGCCCAACTATTGTCCCGGGGACCCGGCCTTGCGCAAGCAGATGGCGGTCTTCGTTCTCAAGGCCAGGGAAGGCGACGCCTACACGCCTCCGCCCGCCGTCGGCATCTTCAACGACGTGCCCGTCTCGGACCCGTTCGCCCCGTGGATCGAGGAGCTCTTCCGCAGGGGAATCGTCGCCGGCTGCAGCACACCCGGAGGTCCCAACTACTGCCCGAACGCGCCGGTTTTGCGCCAGCAGATGGCGGTCTTCCTGCTTCGGACCCTTGTCGGCTCGGCGTACACGCCGCCCGCGTGCACGGGTCTTTTCGGGGACGTCACGTGCCCGGGGCTCTTTTCAGACTGGATCGAGGATCTCTTCATCCGCGGCATCGCCGCCGGCTGCGGTGGCAGTAATTTCTGCCCGACGAGCCCGATCACGCGGGGGCAGATGGCGCCGTTCCTGTCGAAGACCTTCACATTGTCGCTCTATGGTCCCTGATCGGTCGGGGTCCTAGACGGCGGACTATCTTGGACACCGTTCACGGCAGGGTTTGATCCACGGATTTCGGGCTTTCGTTTCGCCTTTCCGTCATAAAATCGCCGAGCTTCGAAGATTCACTTCGAAATAAAGGAGGGAGCAATGAAGACGCGCACGATCCTAGCGTCATTGGTGGTTTTCCTGTGCGGAGCTGTCGTGGGTCTGGCAGCAGAGACGGACCTCTCCAAGTTCATGGGCACCTGGAAGCTCAACGAAGGAAAGTCGAAACTTGCCCCGGGTGCGACCAAGATCACGTCCGTCACCTACGCGACCTCAGGTGACTCGATCAAGATCACCACGGATGGTATGGACAAGGACGGGAAGCCCACTCACACTGAGTGGACGGGCAAGTTCGACGGCAAGGACTACCCGGCTACCGGTGAGACCGAGTACGACTCGCGGTCCTACACGCCCGCGAGCCATCACTCGCTCAGCATGAACATGAAGAAGGGCGGCAAGACTGTCGTGACCGGAACAGTCAATCTTTCGTCCGACGGCAAGTCCCGCACCGTCGTCACGAAGGGCTCCGAGCCGTCGATGAATAACACCGCGGTGTACGACAAGCAGTAACCTCTCCGATAACGCGTGTGTACGGGCGGGGCTCGTGCCCGCCCCTTTTCTTTTCCGCGAGACAGCCGCGCCTCAAACCCTCTCTCCCCGGGGAGAGTGCAGGGCGAGGGGCATCGCATCGCTCCCGATCTCCATCACCTGCCGGTTGAACCTTGCTGATCTTCAGTTTCCAAGCCGAGTCTTGCCCCGGCCAAGCGACGGATTCCATGATCCGATCCCAAAGCGCTCCCCTTGGTCGCCGAAGACGACGATGAGCTGCGGCTCCGAGACGCCCGCCCGACGAAGATCCCGAGCGACCGTCCTCCGAAAATCGTGAGTCGTCTTCCCGACGACTTCAGCCTCTGCGCAGGCATCGACGAATGCCTTCCGGTAAGCCGAGTCGGAGATCGGACGTCCTCCGCGGCGATGAAACACGTAGGCCGCGATTCCTGAGCTCTTCTTGGTCCGATACTCCCTGGCCTTCCAACGCTGGACGAGCAGCTCCCAGAGGCGCGCCGTTCAATGCAAGGGTTCGCGGACGTCCGTTCTTTGTTGTGCCGAGGCGGACTTCCCGAACCGTCATGTCGACGCTCTCCTATCGGAGCGAGAGAACCTCGCTGATCCTCCAACCCGTGAGGCTCAGGAATCGGACGACCTCCGAGAGGACGCCGGGAACTTTTCCGACGATCTTGTAGGTCCCCCCCGGCTCGAAGAACCGCATCTTGACGTTGTCGACGTTGTAGAACGGGAAGTACGGAACCTTGGGCAAACTCTCCCGGCGGTAGGCGAGGCGAAAAAGGGGTCAGGCCACTCGACCTAACCCCTTTGATTTCATGGTTGCGGGGGAGGGATCTGAACCCTCGACCTTTGGGTCATGAGAAAAGCACAGAAGTCGCCTCAAGTAGAAAAGAAGCGACAAAACGCAACTCAATTGCCCGTTCGACTCTGCAGTTTTCGCTTCCTGTAGACGCCAAATCGCCCGACTTTCGACCGACCTGGAGGTCGCTACTTTTGTGCCTCTTCCCGGCTCCCAGGCTTCCTAGTTTTTCCACGCCGAACGCTCTCGCGCCGCTTCCATGGTCCGCCACTCACCCGGATCTCACTGCAGATTGAACGTCTTTGTGAGGAAGACCGCCATCTGCCCCCGCGTGTTCGGATTGCCGGGGCAGTAGAGAAGGGGGTTCGTCGAGCACCCTCCCGAGACGTTCTCGGCGTAAAGTCTTTCGATCCAGTCAGCAAAGAGACTTGGGCCCGGGCGATACTCGAGGGCTCGAGACGTCGCCGCGAACTGGGAAGGCTTACGCCGGTCCCGCCGCTAGCCCTCCTTGCGAATCAGCTTCCACAACGCCGCCCGATCCGGCGCGAGCAATTCCTCGATGCGCGCGTGGTTGACCTCGGCGACGATGATCTGTCCGACCTCGGTGTTCACCTCGGAGAAGAGACCGTGCGATTTCATCTTGGTGGTCTGGTACTTGTTGTCCTCGCTCGGGGTGACGTAGTGCACCGAGTCCGCCTTGTAGCGGTGCACCAGCCAGAGATGAACGAGCGTCATCAGCCGCTTCTTGCGGAGGGCCTCCTCGAAGGTGTTCTGGTCCCGCACGGAGAGAATGCTGCGGCCGCGGCGGTCCTGGATCGGAGCGAAGACGACGTTGGCATGCTTGGAGCTGTCGCCGCTGCCGACGGCGAGCTCGAGCAGCTCCGATCCGGCGCGCTGCGGCAGAAGACTCACGCGGAGCTTGTAGGGAAGCTGGTAGTGATCGACCCACATCGCCAGCCACTCCTCGAGCAGCTTCTTCGGCACTTCCGTCTGGACGAGATGCTGATGCTGCGTCGAGCCCTTGCCCATCGCCATCGTGGTGGCGGTACGTCCTGAGGACGCCAGGAGGGCCGCGTCGACGCGCGGGCCGCCGACGAGGGTCTGCGGCGTCTTGTAAGGAGACTCGACGAGACGGATCTTTCGCTGGAGTCGGGCGAGCGCGACCATCCCCTCCTGCTTGAGGGCGGTGGCGAACTCTTCGGCGGCGACCCCGTCGATCTGATGGCCGCCGTAGGTGATGAAGTTGAAGACGAAGCCCATCTTGCCGAGCTCCTCCGGAAACCGCTCCATTTTCTCGTCGCTCATCCCGGTCGAGTCCCAGTTGAAGGACGGAGAGAGGTTGTAGGCGAGCATCTTTTCCGGAAACTCGGCGTGGATCGCGTCGGCGAACTCGCGGGCGTCGTCGAGGTCCGCCGTCTTGGTCTCCATCCAAAGCAGGTCGGCGAACGGCGCCGCGGCCAGAGATTTGGCGATGGCGTAGGGAATGCCGCCGCGCACCTGGTAGTAGCCCTCGGGAGTCTTCGCGTGCTCGCAGTCCCAGATGATCTGGATGCCGAGCGACCTCGCCTTCTCCTTGGCGGCCCAGAGCGAGGCGCGTTCGGCGAACCGGCGCCACTGCGCCGCGCTGATCTCGAGCGACTCGCCCTCTCCGGCTCGGAACTCGATCACCTGGGCCACCGCCTCGCCGTAGGTCTCGAGCCCGCTCTCCTCCTCCCAGGCGTCGGCGAGACGCGCGGCGACCGGGTCGAAGACGGCGTCCACCGAGGAGTGTTTGCCCTGCTGATAGGCCGCGACATTCTTCGCGGCAAGAGCGCCGACGCCCCGCCGCTCGAGCCAGCGGTCGGCCGCACGGTATTCCTCGTCGCACAGGGCGTAGAGCAGGTGGCCGTTGATCTCCCGGACCCCGAGGTCGTAGAAGCGCTTCATCAACGCCAGGTAAGCGGCCTTGTAGGAAGGCATGCTGACGTTGGTCGCGCCGAGGACAAACGGCTGGTCGCGCTCGTCGCCGCGGCCGTCGAGCAGCGTCGCCGCCTCGGCGTCGGTTCGGGCGACGATGATGCCGGGGACCCTCATGACGTCGAGCTGGAAGCGAGCGGCGTTCAAGCGCTTGATCTGCTCGTCTTCCGGGACCAGGACCTTGCCACCCTGGTGGCCGCACTTCTTGGTCCCGGGACGCTGGTCCTCGATGTGGTAGCCGGGCACTCCGGCCTCGACGAAGCGGCGGATGAGATTGCGCACGTGAGGGTCGCCGCCATGGCCGGTGTCAGCGTCGGCGATGATGAACGGCCGATAGTCGTGGGCCGGCGTCGCGGCGCGCTGCTTCTCGGACATGCGCGAGCGCAGATATTGCTCGTTCCGGTCGGCGGACAGGAGCGCGCGCACGAGCAGCGCGGCCTCGTCGGGCACCTGGCTGAGCGGGTAGCTCGCCAAGTCGGGCCCGGGATCCTCGGTCGTCGAACCCCTCGCCGAGGTCGCCCAGCCGCCGAGGTAGATGCCCTCGATCCCCAGACGCTTGATCACGACGGCCTGGCCGGGCGAGTACGGGCCGAAGGTCGTGATGCACCTTCCCTCGGCGAACAGCTGGCGGAGGCGATCGTAGAACGCCGCGGCCGCCTCGCGAGCCACCGTGTAATCGCGGGCGATGGTCCCGCGCTGCTCGACGATCTGGCGAGCCGTGTAAAGGCGGGTGATTCCGGCGAATCGCGGGCTCTGGAACCATTCCTGCGTCTCGGCGACTTCACGCTCGAACGAAGTCATGGTGCCGCTTCCGCCCGGTTTCTTGTCGACCTCGGCGACCTCTTGCTCGATGGATGCCATGGCGCACTCCTGCGTTTGAGGGGATTGGAAGTCTGAAGTCTATCGCCGCGAACCGTCTTCGGCGTCGACCCTTTCCGGGACCGCAGTCTCGAAGTCCGGATTCTCGGTGCGCCGCGTCCCGTTTCGCCGGAACGCGTCGATGAAGCTCGAGATGCGTTTCCGGGCCGTCTCGAGGTCGTGATTGTCGAGGTTCAGGTTCAGCAAGTCGATGTACCAGGGGGGCTTGATCGACTCCTTCACGTAGGCCTCGACGATGGCGCGGGCGATCGGGAGCGTCGTCCGTTTCGAGTCGTCGTGCACGTCGCGGTTGCTCGCCCGCAGCAGCTTGGCGTGTTCCTCATCGAGCAGGCGGGCGAAGAGCGACGCCGTGAAGCCGTCCCCGGCGCGCACCCCCGTCTCCGGGTCGTCGGCGGTCAACCGCGCTTCCTTGTGCAGCCACTCCCAGAGGATGCTCAGCCGGATCTCCCCGGTGGCCATGTCCTCCATCAGGTAGAGCTCGCCGTCGTTTCCGAAGAAGTCGGCGGGCTTCAGCGCGACCGCCTGGAAACCGCGTCCGAAGGCGTTTCCGTACTGAAGGGCGACGCTCAGGAGATCCCGCGCCCCGCGGATCGTCCGCGGCGCGGGATCGAGCAGCGTCAGGTCGCGCGCGTCTTCCTCGGTGTAGGTCAGGGGCGGGAACTGCCGGCCGAGCTGATTCTCGGCGCCGACTCTCTCCCAGACCGGGCGCACGATGGGAACCATCTTCCAGTGAGCCACCCACTTTCCGCTCGCCCCTTCCCGTTGCTCGCGCTCGGCCCCCGCGACGGCTCGCCTCATCCCCGCCGCGACTCCCGCCTCGGATCCGACCGGGATGTTGGTCTCCATCCCTCCCTGCCACAGCGCGAAGCGGCCGTCGAGATCGGGTGTGTTCACGCAGCGGCGGACGCGGTCCTCGTAGTGGCGCATGTAGCCGTAAGTCATGACGATCGCGTCGATGTTGGGATTCACGAACTCGGGATCCCACGCCATGGCGTCGGAGACGCTGTTGATGTAGTCCCAGCGTCCGGTGTTGAAGCCGACGAAGTGCGAACCGAGCGCCGCGCGGATCTCCACCAGCTGGAAGCAGGCCTCGATCTGCTCGACGAGGACGTAGGCCTTGATCGTGCCGACGGGCAACCCGAGATGTCGCTCGAGCGCGACGAACATGTCGTTCCAGAAGGCGGCCTCTTCGGCCGTCTGGATCTTGGGCAGATAGAGGACGACGGACCGGCCCTCGGCCCTCAACCGCTCATGATTGTTCACGACGTAGAGCACGAGGTCGACGATAGAGGCGGACAGACCGGTGCCGTCGGACTCGCGCGCGTGGCGGTCGTCGAGATGAAGCCCGCGCGCCCGGAAGATCCGGGTCGTGAAGCCGAGCTGGCCGCGCCAGTCGTGAATGATCGGCCGGCCGACGAATTCTCGCGCCCAGAGGTTCATCTCCGCGGCGACTCTCTCGGCGACGCGCAGGAAGACGGGGTCTCCGCCGATGGCGAGCCTGAGATTCCGCTGGTTGTCGAGGGACATGGTTTCCGTCTGCCCCAGGGCGTCCTCGCCGTCGAACATCCAGCCGTCGGCGCCGGAGAGCAGCGCGTAGGCGACGCTGCGCAACCCGGCCTCGACCGACGCCCGCGGACGGGTCGCCGGGCCCGTCCCCTGAATCCACTGCCGGCGCAGGTCGGCGGGAATCTCGGTGCCGGTGAAGCGCCCGGCGCGGGCGTCCCGCACCCGGATTTCGGTGCGCGGGATGACCGCATCCGGCTCACAAAACGCGAGGCGCCGGCGATGGACGGCTCGATCGCGCCGGCGCTCGATGCGCTCCGCCATGATCCGCCGCCGGTCGCGATTGAGCGGCAGGAGTGCCGAGAGAGCCTCCCGCGCCGCCGGTGTGTAGACGTCGGGATACGCCGTCAATAGACCCTGGCGGAATTCCACCGCGCTCGAAATGGCTGACCTCTCGTCGAGCGGACTCTATCTCGCTCCGGCTCGCAGTATGCCGGGGATCCTGACGTGAAGCCCTCGATTGCAATGCGCCCTCCCGAACGGTCCTGAAAGTTCTCGAGGGTTGTTGATGGCCCGAGGCGTGTTGCGGCATCGCGCCATCACGGCAGCGGCCGGACGACGAAGCGTGCGCGGAGCTTCGGACGCGTCGGATCGAGGGCGTCCTCGACCGTCAGGTCGACCTCTCCCGGCGACTCGAGAAGCGCGGGCGGCACGTCGACGCTGAGGGCCCGGCTCGAGGCAAAGCCCGTCTTCAGCGAGCGGCCGTTCCACAGGATCGCGTCGCCCCGCGTCAGCCCGGTCCCGACCACGACGAGCTCCGCATGGCCATTCGGTTGCCGTCGAAACACTTCACCGACGCGGCATCGCTCGGGCACGAGCGCCCGCACAGAACGCGCCGACCCTCCCGGCCCTCGCACAAACTGGCCTTCGAGAATCCGGGGAAGCGCCTCCTCGCGGCAGGCGGCCAAGAAGAGCAGGCTGACGACGGCGGCGGAGAACCTAGTCGGCATGGTCGATCCGAACGTCGCCCGGGGCGAGGCTTACCGCCTGGGGCTCACCCTCGGCGGTCGGCCGCTCCACCGCGGGCGACGAAACAGGCAGGTACCCGAGCGAAAGCAGTTGGGTGACGACGTCGCTCGGAAGAGTCTGCTGAACGCGCGGCCGCCGCGCCGATTGAGGAGTGGTGAAGATCACGGTATCGGCTCCCGCCGGGAGCCGCTCTCGTCCGGCCCATCCCAGCCCGCTCCAGGAGTACAACCCCGATTCGAGACGGCGTCCCGCCGCCGAGGCCACCGGCCCGGCCCCTTCGATTCGCAACGCGAGGGCGCGGGACTCATCGGGCTGGAAAGCTAGCCAGACGGGCGCCCGCGGCCGCTGAAAGCGAATCTCGATTCGCTCGCCGCGCTGCGTTAGGACGCTCCGCGCGGCGAGCCCGAAGCTTCGAAGGGACGGGGCCGGGCCGCGACCGACAGCCGAGACGACGATCGGGCGGCCCTCCTGCTCGGGCGCCCTTGGAAAACGCACGATGAGCGCGTCGGGGAAGCCCGAAGCGAGATAGCGGTCCGTTTCCTCGAGGAGCTCCCTGCCCCAGTCGGAAGCGGAGGGAAGTGGGGTTCGTTCTCCCGGGTCCCTCGAGAGATCGAAGGATTGTTGGACCGGGAAGACGACGAACTCCCCGCCGGACGTCCAGAACTTCTGAGGGACACCGGTGCGACGAATGAGTTTGTGGTTGCCGATCCGCACGGCGAGCGCCTCGAGCGGCGGGGCCTCGGACACGATGGGGCGGCCTGCCGGCGGCGGCGACGCGAGGAGCGTGCGGCCCTCGAAGGCCGCCGGTGCTTTCACGCCCGCCGCGTCGAGAAGCGTCGGCGCGACATCCAGCTCCGAGGCGTTGCCGCGGATCACGCCTCGCGCTTTCGGCATCCAGGGCACCCGGATCTCGAAGGGCACGAGAAGCTCCTCCTCGAAGAGATGGGGCGTTGCGTGCCCAACCGCGACGCAGCCTCCCGCGAAGAGCCGGTCGCAGAGAGCCTCGCCGTGGTCGGAGGTCAGAAGGATCGCCGTCCGGGAAAGCCGCCCCTCCCGCTCGAGGCCGTCGAGGAGGCGGCCGAAGGCCGCGTCGACGCTTCGCAGCGCCGCGTCGTAGCGGTGGCGCGCCCAGCCGGGAAACATGGGTGAGCCGCTGTGCTTGTCGGAGAACTCATGAAGGGGGGAGCGCCAGTCGGGGCCCAGCGCCGGGAGGCCGCCAAACAGATCCCGAACCGCATCTTCGTCGCCGACGTACTCATGCACCTGGTAGGTGTGGAAGAAGAGAAAGACCGGTTCGTTCCGATACTCCCGCAGCAGATCGAGAGACCGCCGAACGGCTTCGCCGGCCGATTCGCTCGCGCTGAAGTAGCGGTCGAAGCCCTGCGCCAGTCCGAGGGAGGGATGGACCAGACCGCCTCCAGTCACCGCCAGCGTCCGGTACCCGGCCCCCGCGAGGCTTTCCGCAAGGGTTTCAAAGCGGTCCGCGAGAGCCATCGAGTATCGCCCCGCATCGTGGCGGGCGACCGTCGCCGACGTGAACATCGAGGCGTGCGCCGGAAGCGTCCAATTCGCTGCCGCAACGCACTTCTCGGCTCGCAGCCCATCGCGAAAGAAGCGATCTGAGCGCGGCGTCGTCGCGGGGAGGTATCCGTAGGCGCCCACGTGGTCGGCGCGAAGGGAGTCGATGTCGAAGAGGACGACCGCACGGGGAGGATCCCTCGCTGGAACCGTGAAAGAGGGTTCCGCGAGGAAGAGCGAACGCGGCGGAGTCCAGGAACCGGGGTTCTCGTAGGCGAACTCGAGCTCGATGGGCTCACCGCTCCGAGGAACCTCCAGCGAAAGCGGATGCCAGCGCTCGGGATCCGCCGAGAGCGTCAGGACGTTCGAACGCACGTGCGGCTCCGCGCCGGAGATGCGGATGCGAAGGCTTCCGGCGGGATCTCCCGCGAGAACGCTCATGTACGCGCCCGTCAGTTGCCGCGGCGGCCCCGCCGGCAGCGACCATCGCACGGCATCCCCGGGCGAAAGCCAGAGGCCGAGACGCGATTCAGAGCCGACGGCGACGTGTTCGGCTTCGGGGACCGGGAGGCGGACGACTCTCTCGGAGCGGCCGCCGCATGCCAGGGAAACCGCCGCGAGCGCCGTGGCGATGGACCGGTGCGCCCAGCGGCGGTGCGTCGTTTCCGGCGCTCGCGGCGGATCGCGAAGCGCCTCTTCGACCGGGCGTCCGACAATCTTCGTATCCGGCATTTGACGAGGATGGAGCTCACGGCGATCCGGACGATTTAGGGCACGGCGGGCGGCCTATCTCGGCGCGAGACATCCAAGGACATTAGGCCGGGACGCCGTGATTCGAACCGAACAGGCAGTCGCATCTCGTTTGACGCTACCGCAAAGTGGTCGTGTTTGCAGAGCTAGGCGCGGCGGATGTGCGGCGTCCCGCGGTGGTCTCCGGCCGGCCAATGGGTACCGCATGGGCACAGACCTCTTCCCGGCGCTTCGCGACATTCTTCGGAGGTTCACACCCTGATGCAGAAACGCCCGGAGTTTCGTCCCGGCGCGTTAATCGACTTGGTTGCGGGGAGAGGATCTACCGCCGGGCTTCGCCTGGCGTTTGCGACCGCCACTTCGCTTCGCTGAGTATGGTCGCGCGAACCTCTCCCCGCGCTTCGCGCTGTTCTCCGGAGGTTCAAATCCTCTCGGATATAGGCGATAAAGAGTAGTACGGCCGGGGTTTCCCCCGGCCGATCAAGTTGCTTGGTTGCGGGGGGAGGATTTGAACCTCCGACCTTTGGGTTATGAGCCCAACGAGCTACCAGGCTGCTCCACCCCGCGGCAGAGGGCGGACCTTATCGGAAGGGGCATGGCAGGTCAAGAGTGGTCGGAGTACGGGCGAAGGCCCTTGTCGAGTCGGGGATCCTTCGTCGCTGACGCTCCTCAGGATGACGGCTTAGACGCGAAGAAGTCGACGCCGAGGCTAGCGCGCCGGTTCGGTTGAGGTTGGAGCGGGCATGGCCTGGTCTCTCGCGCTCCCGGGCGCCGGCGTCGCCTTCGGCTTCGTGAGGCTTCCCTCGGGATACAGGAGCACCACGTCGTCGGGCATGACGAGGTGGAGCTCCTCGCGCGCGACCGTTTCCGCCGGCAGCTCGTGGCGGTTCGCCGATTCGATCGCGGCCTTGAGGCGGTCGTTCTCGTCGCGCTTCTCGGAGATCTGGCGGTCGAGCATCGTCACCTCGGTCCTCGCGCGGCGCAGCTCGAGGACGCGGCGGTCCGAGAAGAGCAGCACGCCCATCAGGACCGAGGAGATCCCGAGCGACACCAGGAACGCGAATGCGGGCCGCGGTCCCTTGCCGATGTGCTCCTTGTTCTTCATCGCCGTCCGCCTCCGGCGCTCTTCACGACTTGAACGCCTCCCGCCCGGCGTACTTCCCCGCTCCCTCGAGCTCGTCCTCGATCGCGAGCAGCCGGTTGTACTTCGCGAGCCGCTCGCCTCGGCACGCCGAGCCCGTCTTGATCAGGCCCGAGTTCACCGCGACGGCGAGGTCCGCGATCGTGTCGTCCGTCGTCTCGCCCGAGCGATGCGACGAGATCGTCTTGTAGCCCGACGTCTGCGCCATGCGCACCGCTTCCAGCGTCTCCGTGACGGTGCCGATCTGGTTGAGCTTCACGAGCAGCGCGTTGCCCACGCCCTCCGCGATGCCGCGCGCGAGGATCTCGGGATTCGTCACGAAGACGTCGTCGCCGACGAGGAGGATCTTGTCGCCGAGCTCCTTCGTCAGCGCCTGCCAGCCCTTCCAGTCGCCCTCCGCGAGGCCGTCCTCGATCGAGGCGATCGGGTACGCCGCGACGAGGTCCACCCAGTAACGGATCATGCCGTCGGTCGAGAGCGTCTTGCCCTCGCCCTTCAGGCGGTACTTGCCGCCCTCGTAGAACTCGCTCGCCGCGGGGTCGAGCGCGACGACCGCCTCTTTGCCCGCCTTGTAGCCGGCAGCGTGGACGGCTGAGAGCAGCAGCTCGATCGCCTCCTTCGACGAAGCGATGTCCGGAGCGAATCCTCCCTCGTCGCCGACGCCCGTCGAGAGACCCTTCTTCTTGAGGATCGACTTCAGCGCGTGGAAGATCTCCGCGCCGGCGCGCAGGGCCTCCGCGAACGACGCGAAGCCGACCGGACAGACCATGAACTCCTGAGGGTCGAGCCGGTTGTCGGCGTGCGCTCCCCCGTTGATCACGTTCATGAGCGGCACCGGGAGCGTCGTCGCGCCCGCTCCGCCGAGCCAGCGATAGAGCGGGACGCCGGACGCCTCCGCCGCGGCGCGCGAGACCGCGAGCGAGACGCCGAGGATCGCGTTGGCGCCCAGGCGGCCCTTGTTCGGCGTCCCATCGAGCTCGATCATCACGCGGTCGAGGAGAGCCTGGTCGCGGGCGTCCGCGCCGACGAGCTCGTCGGCGATCTCGCCGTTGACGTGCGACACCGCCTTGAGCACGCCCTTGCCGCCGAACCGGCTCTTGTCGCCGTCGCGCAGCTCGAGAGCCTCGCGCGTTCCCGTCGACGCGCCGGACGGAACGCCCGCGCGCGCCGAGACTCCACCGGAGAGCAGGACCTCGACCTCGAGCGTCGGGTTGCCGCGCGAGTCGAGGATCTCGCGCGCATGGAGGGCCTCGATCGAAAAGCTCATGCGATCAGCTCACGGCCGGCCCGCGCGAGCGCGTCGAGGTCGCTCTCGGTCTTCGCCTCGATGTAGACGCGCGCCACCGGCTCCGTTCCCGA
>Ga0157375_10003873_pt1 | contig 12988 bp, 8 predicted proteins | sample M35metaG_FD_115311 | JGI IMG/M metagenome (GOLD analysis project Ga0157375, IMG submission 115311) | Miscanthus rhizosphere microbial communities from Kellogg Biological Station, Michigan, USA - M3-5 metaG | ecosystem: Host-associated > Plants > Roots > Rhizosphere > Soil | place: USA: Michigan...
ACGTTGCTCGCGTTCTGCTCGGTGAACCAAAGGTTGCCATCAGGACCGAGGATGATTGAGATCGGTTGACTATCCGGAGTCGGAATCGGAAAGGCTTGCAGCCGGGCCTGCGCAGCCTGACCTAACGAAAAGGTGAGCAAGGCGACGCCCAAGATGACCTTCCAGGCGAGATCTATCCGGAAAAAGAACGATGTCGAGCCCCCTTGACGATTACTTTTGATGAGTCTGTTCATGCAATTTGGACAGTGTGGTTTTTCTGATTAGCCACAATCCTGGAAAAGTTACACAACCGTTACTTTTCGCGATTCTGCCAGAATCTACCGAGGGCGAGACTCAATTTGATTCTCACCCTTCTATTTGCGACCAACGATTAGCGACCAACATCCCCGGATCACCCTAATTACGGTGTGGTAGCAAAGACCTGGATATCGGAATACGGGCTTGTCTCGGTCGAACAAACAGTCGCAACCTGATACTCGTAAGAGGTCGCCGGCGATAATCTGTTCAGTTTCGCCGACGTCCCTCTAACTAGCTTGGTTTTCCATCTGTTAGTTCCCAACTTTCGGTATTGCAGCGAATAACTGGCAGCTCCCGTCACGGGCGCCCACCTGATGGTGGCTGACGACGAAGTGATATTGCTGGCCGTGATGCCCGTCGGCGGTTCGCAGCCCGGATCTATTGTCTCGCAGAACTGGCAGATGAATCCGCCGCGGTCCACGTAGACCAGACTAACATTGTCGAACTCATTTCCGGATCCTTTGGAGGCGCCGCCGTTCAAATAGAGGCACCCGTTATTGAGCACATGAATGTCTTGACCTGTGCCCGCAGCATATTGCTTTACGTACTGAACGACGCCGTTCGGGTCATACTTGGCCAGAAAGATGTATTCGTTGCCGAGAGGCGGGAGGGAAATAGTATCGAAAACGACTCCGGGGCCGCTGCCCGCGAAACCGCTTACCCAGCTGTTTCCGGATTGGTCCACTCCAATGCTATAGCCTTTGTCCGAAACGGGTCCGCCCGCATGATGCAACCACTGTATGGCACCGCTATTGTCATACTTGGCGACGAAAATGTCGCTACCGCTCGTTCCTGAGTTGACGACACTCAGGCCATCAAAAGTGGCCGTTCCGGTGTAATCACCGGTCACGTAGAAGTTATTCGCGCCGTCAACTCCCACTGCCTTCGCAGGATCGCCAGCGAACGAAGTTGTGCTTCCTCCCGAGTGAACCCAAACGTTATTTCCCGCGGGATCATATTTGGCAATGAAAGCGTCGTTAAGCCCCGACGCCCTTACCGAGTGGGTTCCAAAGAGGCCTGTGTTTTGAAACTCCCCGACAATCGCAATATTGCCCAAACCGTCGACTCTGAGACCATGTGGAATATCGGAGCCCGTCCCGCCCGCTCGCTTCAGCCAGATCAAAAGACCATCCGGAGAATATTTCGCCAGAAAGATGTCGAACAATCCGCTGCTCGTGACCGTAACACCATCGACGACCATGGTCCCGCTAAAATGGCCCGTGACATAAACGTTACCGGCGCCATCAAGGCCGACGCCGTAGGCGATGTCGCCCGCAGTACTCCCGCCGTTCTTTGCCCACACGACATTGCCAGCGGGGTCATATTTGACCAGCAACCAGTCATAGTCGCCCTTCCCGGTAAGTGTCACATTTCCGAACTGCGCTGTCGGATGCAGGCTGTTCGTCTGGATCGCGCCCGCGACGTACGAAGTGCCGCTCGCGTCGGTCGCGATGTCATTGGCCTGATCAAGCAAATCGCCACCACCAATTGTTGCCCAGAGAAGATTGCCGCTCGTATCGTATTTGGTCAGAAACACGTCGGATACCTGGCACGGGATCACGATGTTCTCGAATAGACCAGGATTGCTAACGATACCGGTGGCATAGGCATTTCCCGCCGCGTCGCTGCTTACGCCGTTACTAATTCCGCCTGTCCCCATTTGTTTCACCCACTGGGCAGTCTGCGCTGAGGCGTTCCCAGCAAGAACAAGAAGAATTGCAAGAAGCCAAATGGCGCCAATTCGTCGAGAGCCGGTCTTGACTTGAGCGCTTCGCCGGGACCGAGCGCATAATTCAGAAAAGAAAGGATGTATCATAGATATGTATTTCAGCGGATATAGGCGTGCCGACTTGACCCTACAACAGACGAAAAGTTACACGGTTGTTACTTCTTGAACCGGCGCGATGTAGGGCCGGCGCGGCCTTGCTAACGCCGGGATTCGCCAAGAACCTCTTGCCTAGGTCTTCTACTCTTCCGATTTCCCATCCGCCGGCCTTGCGGGACGACTTTCCCCACTAGAGACAAGATCAACCCGAACCAACGGATCACTTGGTTCCGCCAGCGGCCCCTGCCAACGCAGAAAGCCGGAGGGCGGTGGCGTGAGCCAGATGTGGGTGTCTGGAACCTTGACGAATAACTTAGCAATTGCCGGAATGTTCGGCCGTATGACGAAGTGCTCTCCGCGCAGCACGCGGTCCGACATCGGTACGCGGTCCACCCCTTGGTAAGCAAGCTTGACCGTGACGATCCTCGGTTTGGGCGTGAAGCCGACCGCTTGGAGCTCGATCACTTCGCCCTTCACGAGCCGATCGCGCAAATTTTGTGAAGCAAATGTAAAGCCGAATCCAGCGAAGGTGCGCCCGGGCTCGATCTTGACCTGCTCGGACCACTCCTTAACACCACGTTTTTCGCGCTTTTGGGCGACCGCTTTCCCGGCATCAAAATCAATCGTGTATTTTCGCTGCAGTGCTTCCTCTTTGTGCTCCTGCCATGACCACCCCTTTTGCACCAGTTCCGGACGTTGCCGGAAGGACGCCTTTTCTTCAATCCGACCGCCCTCAACCAAGTCGTAGGTTATCCGGACGTGTAAAAGGCCATCCGCCATTTGTTGGGTAAATTCGGCGTTCGCCAGTTTCTTGCCGGCGAGGTCGAACATCACGGGGTAGGCGTGGGCTGAACCGGCAAATTGCTCCAATTCGATCGCACGCAGAGCCTCCGGCCCGACCGCCAAAAAAAGCAGGGCGCAGAAACCTGTTTTCAGTTTCAATGGGCGACGGGCGAGATTATTGCACGACAATTGACTGCACGGTGGTTCCCGATCCGCCGCGATTATCGAAGACGGTCAAAGAGATCGTGTAGGTGCCGGGCCGGGTGAAGGTATGGAATGCCGTTTCCCCAAAGTAGGAGCCACCATCGCTAAAATGCCATTCTCGATTGCCGATCGCCCCATCCGGATCGTAGGAACCGTCCGACGTGAGCGTGACATCGAGCGGGGCCTGCCCGGTCGGCGGAGTGACGATGAATTTCGCCACCGGTTTTTGGTTAGGGGCGGTGACTTCCACCGGCACCGTATTGATCGTGGAGATGCCTAAATTGTCCGTTACCGTGAGGGTCACGACATAATCGCCCGCTAGGGTGTAGGTGTGCTGAGGGTTGGCGCTGGTAGAAGTGGCGCCATCACCGAAGTCCCACGCGTATGAGGCGACCGTGCCATCAAGATCGGTGGTTCCGGCGGAGCTGAACGTTACGGTGAGCGGCGTGTCACCGCCGTCTGGAGTCGCCGAGGCGACCGCCACCGGCCATTGATTGCCGCTGGCGCCGCGGAATTGATAGCCGACGCGATAAGAGTCAAAGCGAAGGTTGCGCAGGATCGAGCCGGTAAGCAAGGTCAGACCATTTCCAGCGGTAACGTTCGGCCAGCTCTCTGCCGTGGGAGTAGCGGCGAAGACAAAGCCCATCGGATCGACCTTCACCCCATTGCCCGTCACTCGCATTCCAAACAAATCGCTGCGCGAATCCAGCTGGTTAAGAGTAAAGAGAGCAAAGCGGTTAACCTGATCGTTGAAGACGACGACATAGTGAGTGCCGTTCCAAACCGCTTTCGGGCTGTACTGGTTCCCCATCCATGGAGTCAGGTTGACGGCGGTCTGATGGGTGCCGTCGGCGTTCACGATTACTCCGACAAGGTCGGTTTCGACGGTGGTCGAGACAGGTGCGGACTGGAGCGCCAAGGCCTTGGTGCCATCGGAGGCCACGGCGACTTCGACGATGCCATTACCGGGTGCGCTGGAGGGCCCGTAGATGGAAAAGGTCGAGCTCTTGGTGCCGTCGGTGTTAACGAAGGTTCCAAAGGTCGAACCGATCGGGTTGTCGTGCGTCGTGTTGGAGCGAAAGACAGCCAGCCAGCGATTAGTGACTGTGGTCAACGAAACGGAGACGCAGAACGAATTCCCAACAGAGAACCCATTCGGATCCAGCACCGTCCCGGTGCCGCCGTCGACTCTGGAGACGACAGGAACAATCAGCTCCGGATTATTATTTACGAACTGTCGAGCAATGATGAGAAAAGTATTTCCCACCGCCGAAACTTCAGTCGGTCCGAACCCCGGCATAACGTGGAAAGCGACAGGATCGACGAGGCTGCCGTCCTGATTGAGACGTTGAGCGACGATGCCGGTCGAATTACCCCACGTGGCGAGGTAAACCGAGCCGTTCCACGCGACTGAGGGTGCACTCGGTCCGTTATTCGTTGGCCCGGAATCGAGTTGGATCGGATTGCGGGTCAGACCGCGACCATTCAGGTCGAGCGGTTGCGCCATGATGCGATTGGCACCCGAAATATCGCTGCGGAAAACGATCATCGACCCATTCGCGCCCATGGCTGCGTCGTTCCTGCTTTCGGCGGGAGCGCCGATGCCAATCGAAACCGTATGGCCGGCAACATTCCCCGCCGTGACCTGGGCCGACAAAGTGTCGAATTCGCTATTCTTAAGGACGCTCCAGACAACCTGCAGGTTACCACCTCCAGGCGATGCAGTCGGACCGGACATCGGACCTGGAACCAAAACACCACCCGGGTCGAGAACGGTGCCCGCCGGGCTAACCCGCGCGACAAAGAGTTTACTGCCGGACGCCCAACTCACTCTGAAGTTCGTCCCGTCCCACGCGACAAAAGGTGGCGCAAAGGCGTCGGGCTTGCTGCTGCTATTAGAAATAACGACGCCGCCATCGAGAAGCGCGCCGGCGGTGGAGATACGCGAGCCAGTAACTTGATCAACGAAACCAACCGGCTGCGTCCAGACACCGTAAAACTGCGTGCCGTCGGTCGTCAGATCCGTTATCACATGGCCGGGAACGAGGATGAAAGGAGCGGCATCGAGCACATTAAAGCTTGAATCAAAGCGCAGTGCCTTTGTGTCGGAAAATTCAGCCCAAGTGAAAAGAAATACGCCATTGGCATAGGCAAGCTTGAGATTGGAACGCAGGAAGAAGGTAGAAGGCACCACCACTTTGGGTCCTTGCAGGACAACGCCCGCCGCCGTCACACGGAGTAGATCGAGGGCACTGTTAGAGTCACCTTCCTGGAATGCCACGACCCAGTCCGTCCCATTGCTGGCCGCGGTCCAGGATGAACCGGCGGGATTGACATTGCGGATCTTGATTGGCGTCGGATCAAGCACGACGCCCGCAGCCGAGACCCGCACCGCTTCGAGCGAGTCTTCGTAAGAGAATCCGGTGCCGTTAACATCGACGCTTTCGAAAAGCACGAGCCAACTCGTTCCATTCCAAACCACCTGCGGACTCCCCTGCATCGCCTTTTCCTGAGCCACCGGGATGGGAATGCGGTCAATGAGTTTACCAGTCGCGTCGATCCGGACGGCATAGATATCACTTGAGGTCTCCCATTCAAAAGACGGAACGAGCAAGCTACCGGGTAGCGCCCGTTTGTCTTCCCAGACGGCGAGAGTGACGTTACCGCCGCTCGCGATCTCGGGCGCAGTCTGGTCGCCGGAAGCGAGGCGGATCGCCTTATCGCCAGGAATAAATTGCGGTGGAATGATGGACGCCGACTGCCCAAGCGTGGTGGCCAACGTTAGCGCGAAAGCGAAGGCGGTTAAAAAAAAGGAATCAGGAGTTTTCATCGGTTGATTAATAGTTGTTTTGATTACGAGAAACTAATTGGTGGATCCAGTTCGTGATTGAGCAATGCTCCGGATGAAGAAGTTCGGCCAACCACCATTTGCTTTTTATTGTGCATCGATTGTTATGCTTGAGGCGCATGATGACCGCGACCAGCTCTTCCTGCAACGTGCGGCTTAGTCAGGGCGTCGGCGGAGTCGATTCAAACGTGTGCAGCGAGAGGCCGCTGGGAACGGACGTGGGAATCAACTGGGCCAGGTTCTCCGGCAGCGCGCGTTCATCCAAAAGCCCATCGCGCAAGAAAGCCAATAAGTCGGCGAACTGAGCATCAGTCAGGGTTACCGGCTGGGCCAATGCCGGATCGATCCGTTGCAAGACCGGCGCAATAGGTCCTGTGTTGTGGGTCAAATCCGCTGCCACGCCTTCGGCGACCGGGTCATAGAATTTCGCCATTCCCAGCGCATCGAGATGATGCCGGAGAGCATCGGTAAGACTTACGAAGGAGCCATTATGGAAAAAGGCCGGCTGGATACCGAGATTCCGCAGGGGAGAGGTGCGGAACTTGTAAATGTCGCTGTCTTCTTCCGTGATATCGAAGTTACCGAAGTCCTGATTGCCATCATTTGTAAACTGGCCTTTGCGATTCCGGAAAGGCACGTCGCCCAACTCCGCACCGAACTTCGGCGCGATTTGCGGGATTCCGGCGACGTGATTTTCGAAATCGCTAAACAACTCATTCGAGCCACCCGCCACGGCGTGACATTGCACACAGTTCGCATTCTTAAAAAAGACCACGGCCCCGCGCTTCTGGGCGTCGGTCATGGCCCGGCTTTGGCCGCGGGCGAAGCGATCGATCGGCGCGTTCATAAAGGTGACAGAAAATTCAAACTCAGCGATCGCCTGGCCGAACATGGCGAATGTGATGGCCTCATCGTCTTTCAGCTCAGGAAACGCCTTCTTAAAGGCTGCGCGATAGGATTCGTTGGCGTTGATCCGACCGATCACAACATCTCGGATCGGTTCGTTACGGAATTCATCGAATCCTCCGTCGGGCCGACCCACGCGTAATGGCGGCGGCAAGGGCACACCGGTCCGGCCGATCGCGGGAACATCGAACTGGCAAAAATCCGGTTCCGACGTATCTCCCTGCTGGCTGGGGCGGCCAAACATTCTCACCGTCGACGCAGCCTGTGGATCGAAAATCGCGCGAATCTTGGAGCTCTCAACTTCCTTGATCAACCTCGCGCCACCCGCGGCCCTGGTTTGAACCAGGGACGACGTATTTGTGCTACCGCAAATGTTCGTGAAACCGGCCGCCTCCGAAAGTTCTGTCGGCGGAATATGGGCCTGAGCCTGGAGGAGATGTTGGAAATCGGGATCGTTAGGCGGAAAACGCGTCGTCCCTTCCGGCGCGGGAAACAAAAAACCCTTCGAGTTATCGAAGGGATTGCCCGAAATCGAACTGAAGCGGCCATTCCACATCAGCTTGGGATAGAATGCCGTGTTTACCACCGCAGGTGTCCGGCGCTGGTTACGCGGCCCGGCCCTTTGCGGCCCAACGAAGCCGTTATTCTCCACCCCGATCGCCATTGAGACTGAATCACCAAAGCCGTTCAATGGCGAGTGACAGCCGGCACATGAGTTATCACCGTGTAGCCCAACAAACTTATCAAAAAAGAGTAAGCGTCCGAGTTCCGCCTTAGCCGGATCAAGCGGCCGCCCCAGACGTTTTTCAAGCGTGCTCTCAACCCGCCCTGTAAATCTTTGGGTGGCCAGGACGCTGCGCAACTCTCGATCGACGTTTTCCTCGCCCGCAAGCCCGTCCGCGGTTCCTCCTATCAAAAGACCGCCGAGGACATACCTGCCGATTGAAGCGAGAATAGTTTTCATGGATTCCTTCGAAGGCTTGCGGAAGGGGTTCTCGCGGGTCAATTTCGCAAAAGTTTCAAAACTGTTACTTTTCGACTGCGGTGTGCTGATTGCATGTCTTCTGAAAATCTACGTATCGCACCCCAAGCCCCGCACGGACGCCATGACTTGCCTATTGATTCCCGGCGCTGGGACCGCCTTTAAGAAAATGGTCTAGATCGCAATAAGAGAGAAATCCTATCCCGTGGAGGCGACCCAAGGGCGCGAATCTGACCCGCCTAATGGGGAAGCGAGTTGCGGCCGGGGCCCTGTTATTATTTTTGCCGGTGGTGGGCGACCCGGAAACAGGTATCTTTTCGACTCGGCTCCGGGAATAGTGAATGCGATCTTCCCACCAACCCCTTCCGAAAACCAGACAGTGCGGTGGCCAAGACTCGGACTCTGTGCCCAATCCTGGCCATCCATGAAAGGCTGCGCTCGCAACTCGTGGGCATGCCCGACCGCCATCGTTAGTTTTAACCTCGCAAGAGAAAACAAAAGCACAAAGAGTAACAGTGTTGTAACCTTCTCCACGAATGAGGCGGAGTAAAATCGAGACGAGGTTACAAGTGAGTTACCTTTGACCGTTCGCACTGCGGTTTGACGACTCATAGCCTGCGCTCATGAAAACAAAACAACTAGTCGTGCGTTCGGCTGTGACAGTAGTCGCAACCGGACTCACGCTCCTCTCCAGTGGCAACAGTCAGGCGAGCGGCCGGGGTTCTTCCGGCATGCGCATGAGCGGTAGCCGCGGGGGCATGCATAACGGGGCCATCCATCAAGGGATCTCGAGCCGCGCCATAACGCGCGCTCAGGCCGCTGATAAGATGACTGGCCGGACTGGCAGTAAGAACGTGACTCTCAACCGCGGCCGTGATGACCGCAGCCACGGACGCCACGAGCGGGGCGACGATCGAGGCGGCAACGCCACCCTCACTCGGGGCGAACGTGAAAGAGGTGACGATCACGGACGCCATCGCGAGCGCGGTGATGACAAGGGTGGCAACACCAATGTTACTCGCGGCGAGCGTGAACCCGGTGACGATCATGGCCGCCATCACAAACGCGGTGACGACAAGAGCGGCAACGCCCCTGTTACTCGCGGCGAACGCGAGCCCGGTGATGACCATGGCCGTCATCACAAACGCGGTGACGACAAGGACGGCAACGCCCCTGTTACTCGCGGCGAACGCGAACCCGGCGACGATCACGGTGGACGCGGCGAACGCGAGCCTGGTGACGATCACGGAGGACACGGCGAACGTGAGCCCGGTGATGATCACGGTGGCGGAGGTTAAGCAGGCCTCAACGTAATCAGAGACAACCATACAACGCGGCGGTGACGTCGGTCACTTCCGCGCTTTTTTTTACCGCAATCTTCCTGCTCTTCCGATTTCTTGGTCGCGGGTCTTGCGCGATGACTTAGGTTCGACGCCATCGTTATTAAGATCTCATTCAAGGAAGACTCCTGCTTCAACGGCTGACGGTTAGCCGTATTGATTACTGTGAGTCAGGCGCGTTAAAACAGGCATCTCACAGGACACAACGCTCTCTCTGGTTCATAAGTAAGCTAGGCGCAGAAAAGATGATTTGTACCCTGCAAAGGTTCCTTAATCGTTACCTTTTGCGCAACGCTGGATCCGCACCGTCGTTAGGCCCTAACCATAATGCCGCGTGTGGCGAATGCCACTAGGCGACGCGCGGCAGGCGGACGCTCAATTCCGTCCAGGTCGAGTCGGACCGGAGCAGGATGATTTCGCCGCCGTGTGCGCGGGCTAGTTCGCGCGCGGTGCTGAGACCGAGGCCGCTGCCCCCGACCCGCTCGTCTCCCCGCACACGGTAGAACCGCTCGAACAGGTGCGAAGCGCGCTCCTCCGGGATCCCTTCACCGGTGTTACCAACGGCCAGTTCAACGGAACCATTCACAGCCCGGGCCGTAACGCGCACATGCCCTCCCGGTGCGTTGTACTTAATCGCGTTTTCGAGAAGTTTCTGTGCAATCATCCCGACAAATGCACGATCCGCGTTGAGCGGCAGGTGTTTCGGCACCTCCGCCTCCACCGTGAGATTCAATGGTTCGGCCAGAGCGCGCGCGTCATCGAGCACACCCTCGAGAAGCTCACTGAGATCAAACTCCTTTATGTGCAACTCAAGCCGACCCGCGTCTGCCCGTGCCAGGAGGAGCAAATTGTCGGCGACGGAATTGAGCTGGTGAACCCGATGGAGCAGCCCTTCCGCCGTCGCCTGAACTGCGAGACTACATGTTGAATCGGCCATGATCTCCTCGATCCCGGCACGAAGCACCGCGATAGGTGTCTTCAGATGATGGGAGGCGTCTGCTGAAAAGCGGACGGATTGTTCGAAACTGCGTTGCAGGCGTTCGAAGGCGGCGTTCAAGACCTCGATCAGGCCGGCAATCTCGTCCCGGGTTGGAGGAACGGGCAGGCGCTGATCGAGACGCTGCACGGTGATTTGCGCGGCGGCCTGGCGAATCTCTTCGACCGGCGCAATTGCTTTGCCCGCCACCCAGCGCCCGCCGATCACGATAAGAATGAGAACGGTCGGAACGGCGGCCAGCATGCCGTACAGGATGTCGTGTCCGATTTGATTGATCTCCTTTAAGTCCGCGCCGACCCGCAAAGTCAGGCCATTTTCGGTGAATTCGCCCAATCGGATGCTGTGCCCGGCGATCTTGCGGGTATGGAATTCCTTGATTCCATCGCTCGACAGCGCTTCCTGCAGCCCTGGCGAAAGATAAAGCGTCTTTCCTCCAGCATCCGTCACCTCGATGACACGGTCGCGCAGCGCAAGCGGCACGAAAATCTCCTGGAAAGCGCTGGGCTCGCCGTTCCCGTCGCGGTTGAAATGCTCGACATCGCGAAAAAGTTCATGAGCGTCCATCGTTAGGCGGCGATCGAAGGCGGCGATCTCCTCGTAGCGCATGACCGTCCAGGTGGTGACCGCGCCGCCGATCGTGGCCGCGAGGGCAAGGAGGGCCGAGTAAAGCGCCAGCTTCCAGCGCAGGGGCCAATTCTTCATTCCTCTTCCCGGATCGTATACCCGAGATGACGGACGGTGTGAATGAGGGGCGGGGAATCAATCTTCCGGCGCAATCTGCTAATGAAGACTTCGACCAGCTTCATGTCATACTCGTGTTCTCGCTCCCACACTCTCTCACACAACTCCGTCCGGCTAAAGACCCGGCCCGGCTCGCGCATCAATACCCGAAGCAAAGTGAGCTCCCGTGCGGAGAGCTCGATCCGGCGCGTCCCGCGATGCAGTTCGTTGTCGCCCAAGTCGAGGATAAGGTCTGCCACCTGCAACTTGACGGCCGCCTTTTCCGCATAGCGGCGGCCGAGGGCAGCAACCCGCGCGACCAATTCCTGCATGGCAAACGGTTTCGCCAGGTAATCATCGGCACCCAGCGCGAGTCCGCTTACCCGATCGTTCAGCTCACCACGTGCTGTCAGAATCAAGACGCGGCTATCGACGCGCGCCTTGCGCAGGCGGCGCAGCACTTCGAAGCCGTCGATAGAGGGCAACATCACGTCGAGGACGATGAGACTGTATCGCGTCGCGTTCGCTTCGCGCAACGCCGTCTCGCCATCATGCGAAACAACCACGTCGTGTCCAGCAGTGGTCAGCGCACGCGAGATGTGCCGAGCCAGCCGAACTTCGTCTTCTACGATCAAAATACGCATGTCATTGAAATCTTGTTCACTGCAAAAAATTTAGGACGCCGCAACTTTCACCGGCCGATCCGGGAGGGCGATGTGGAAAAAGTTACAGGCTTGTTACGTTTTGTTCGCTGCTTATTCCCAAGACAACCGGTGAAAGGAAATAATCGCATAATAATCGAAATTGGTTGACGACCCCCTCCCCGGCGCGGACCGATCTTCTCTTGCGGGGATTCCGCTCACCATGAAACGTTTCCTGGCCTATCGCAGTTGCTTCGCACTGGCAAGTCTGCCAATGGCTTGCCTGGGACAGGCGACAATCGAAGGAACCGTGCAGTTGCCAAAGTCGCATTTCGCTCCGGTGGAAAACGAGCGCTACGAGATCGTCAGCAAGGCTGGGGTACTTGCAACCGATCCGCCACGCGCAGTCGTTTACTTGCTCGGCAATTTTCCTAAATCTGCCAGCTTGCCCACCAAAATCGTGACTCAGAAGGATCTCGCTTTCCGGCCGACGCTGCTCGCGATCGAGGTTGGCACGAAGGTAGAGTTCCCGAATGAGGATGACACTTATCACAACATTTTTTCCTACTCCCCAGCGAAGCGCTTCGATCTCGGCCGCTATCCGCCCAGGGAAAATCCCACCCCCTCGGTGGTTTTCGACAAGGCGGGGCTGGTCACATTACGCTGCGACATCCATGAACATATGAGGGGACTCATACTGGTTCTCGAGACGCCCCACTTTGCCATCACCGACGCCCAGGGTCATTTTCGCCTGACAAATCTCCCGGCCGGGCGTCACCTGCTCAAAGCTTGGGTCGACAGCAAAACGACGCGGGAACATCCGGTCGACTTGCGCCAGGGTGCAACGTCGCACGTGGACCTGCCGTGAACTCGGCCACCACGCATCGCACGCCCGGGATCCGGCGTTTTCGGACTAGGCTGCTAATCGCCATGATGTTGGTCGTCTCGGTGCTGACGTTGCTAGGCATCTTCCTGGCTCAACGGCGCGCGGCAGACGATGCGCGGGCTGACATGCAACGCGACTTCGAACTAGAGCTGGCCTCGCTCCATCGGCTGCAGGATTTGCGCAACGCGGCGGTCGCCGATCGCTCCAACTCGCTCGCGCAAAATGCACGGATTCATGCGGCCTTGGAAGATAACGCGCTCGACCTTCTCTATCCCAGCGCACGGGCAGAATTGCGCGATCTGATGGAACAGGCAGTCCCTGGGAAGGCCGATGCGGCCGATACATTGCACGCCCGGTTCTACCGCTTTCTCGACGGCAATGGAGCCGTTTTGGTTCCACCAGATAGTGAGGCAGGCAAACTCTCGTCTGCCGAGGAGGCCCGTCTCGCGCAGAGTCGTTTGCCCCAGACCATGCAAACCGGCTATCTCGACCGAATCGATGAATCGGGACGACCGACAGTGGATGAAATAATTGCGGTCCCGATTCGCTCGACCGAGAC
>Ga0157375_10003875_pt1 | contig 12982 bp, 12 predicted proteins | sample M35metaG_FD_115311 | JGI IMG/M metagenome (GOLD analysis project Ga0157375, IMG submission 115311) | Miscanthus rhizosphere microbial communities from Kellogg Biological Station, Michigan, USA - M3-5 metaG | ecosystem: Host-associated > Plants > Roots > Rhizosphere > Soil | place: USA: Michigan...
AGCCCGATTTCATCGATCTTAATTTCGGCTGTCCGGTCAACAAGGTGGTGGCGAAAAATGGCGGCTCCGCCCTGCTCAAGGATTGTCCAACCTTAGGCAGAGTCGCCCAGGCCGTCGTTACGGCAGTGGCCCCCCTGCCGGTGACGGCGAAGATCCGCACGGGCTGGGATGATCAATCGGTCAACGCCGTCAGGGTCGGGCAGCTTTTGGAGTCGTTAGGCATCGCCGCCCTCGCCGTGCATGGACGGACCCGAGCGCAGGGCTACTCCGGAGCGGCCGATTGGGAAGTAATCGCGCAGGTGGCGGCGGCAGTTTCCGTTCCGGTCATCGGCAACGGAGATCTCTTCAGCGCGGCGGACGTGGCGCGGCGGCGCGCCGAAACCGGCATCGCCGGCGCCATGATCGGCCGGGCTGCGATGAGCTCCCCGTGGATTTTTTCGCAGACGAAACATTATCTCGCCACCGGTGAATTGTTGCCGCCGCCCGAGCCCGCGGAGAAGTGGGCCTTGATCCGGCGGCATTGCGAGCTGGCGGTCGAAGAATGCGGGATCGAAGATCTCGCCATGCGCTCAATGCGGGGCCGGCTTATGGCCTATTCGAAAGGATTGCCGGGAAGTAAACAATTGCGAGAAAAGTTCCAGCACGTCTCGACCCTGCGGGAGGTAGAGGAAATCGCGCGCCTTCATCTGGCCACCTGCCTGGAAGCGGCGTAAATTTCCTCGTGAACACAGCCGCGTCGCCGAACGGCGAGATCAAATACAAGATCGGCAACGAACGTCTCGTCAAGGTGACGGAGAACGCGGCGCGCAAGCTCAATTCATTGCTGCAAAAACAAGGGCGCGCGCAGGGGGCCTTGCGGGTCGCGGTCATCGGCGGCGGCTGTTCCGGGTTGCAATACAAGATGGATCTGGTCGATGGCCCCGCTAACCGCGACATTATGGTCGAGTCGTCCAATGTGCGCGTCGTGGTCGATCCGAAGAGCGCGCTTTTCGTGAGCGGCTCGGTGCTGGATTTCAGCGAAGATCTACAAAAAGGCGGCTTCAAAGTGACCAACCCCAATGCGGTCGCGCATTGCTCCTGCGGCGAGAGTTTCTCGGCATGACCGATTACTTCGCGCTCTTGGCGGAAGCGCGTCGGCCCTGGCTGGAGCCGGAAAAACTGAAGGAAAAATATCATGCGCTGAGCCGCGCCGCCGCGCCCGATGCGGAGTTGAACGAGGCCTTCCGCGTCCTGAGCGATCCCAAATTGCGGCTCCATCATCTTCTTACTTTGGAAGGGGCGGACCTGACGGCTGGCCGGCCGGTGCCGCCGTCGGTGGCGGAGTTATTTTGGAATACCGGCACGCTGCTGCGTGAAGCGGAGCGCTGGCTTCTCCAAAATAAGGCAACGACGAGTGCTCTCGCGCGCGCCTTGCTGGAGCCGGAGCGAGGGAAGCTCCAGCAACGGTTGGGCAAACTGGAGGAGCAGTTGAATGCCACTTTCGATACGGAGCTCGCAAGATTGCCGCGCGCCGAGGTCGATTGGCCTAACGAGATAGCGCAAATGGTGGAACGTTACGATTCCATCGCCTATCTCACCCGGCTCCTCGAGCAGACCGTGGAGAAGCGATTTCAGCTGGCTGTTTAACCTCTCTCACATTGGTGGTTGCGCGCTTCCGCTTTTTCGCGAACATGTTCACATGCTCACTCCCGGGCAACGTAATATCCTGCAGTTCATTCAGGCGGAGCAGCGCACCAAAGGGTTGACCCCGAGCACGCGCGAAATCCAGGAACACTTCGGGTTCGCGAGTCAGACTTCGGTTATGCAATACATCGCCGCGCTGGAACGAAAAGGTTTTCTCCAGCGCCACGCGCGCAAGGCCCGGGCCTTGATTACAGCCGCGCCGCAAAGCCGCGTCGTTGATATTCCGATCTACGGTGAGATTCCCGCCGGCATGGCGACGTTGGCCGAGCAAAATATTGAGGGGCATGTTGCGCTCGATCTCGAATCGGTCAACGCCTCGCGTACCGCGCGCACTTTCGCTTTGCGAGTGCGGGGCGACTCCATGATCGGTGCCCACATTCTCGATGGCGACGTTGTGATCATGGAAGATCGGCAAACCGCCCGGGACGGCGACATCGTGGCGGCGTTGATCGATGGCGAGACGACGCTCAAACGCTACGTGACCGAGCGCGGGCGGCCCTATCTCAAGGCGGAAAATCCGAAATTTCCGGATCTGATTCCGGCGCGCGAATTGCGGATCCAGGGCGTGATGACTTCGCTGGTACGGAAACAGTCGTCAGGTTAGTTTGCGTTGTCATCCGACCCGGCGAGCGCGGAGAGCGCTCTCTTAAGGGAGATGCGACGTCGCTATGACAATGTCATCGAACGGAGCTGGTGAGGTTCCTCGCGTCGGCGCGGCTCGGGATACAATAGGAGATATGTATCTTTGAACATATATCGCTTCTGTGCCATGCTCCGATATGGCCGCGAGCAGGATTATCGATCTACGCAAGCTTCTGGCGGAACGTTTTCCGCAAGAGCAGTTCCCCCCGGCGAACCGACTCGTCACCGGGTTGGGGATTTTCGATGAAGCGCTGGATGGCGGCCTGAAAAAAGGTGCCATCACGGAATTGGCCAGTACTCCCGGAAACGCGGGCAGTGCCACGATCATTGCCGCTCTTTTGCAACGCGCCTGTCGTGATCGTTATTTCATCGCTCTGATTGATGGTCGCGACTCTTTCGACCCACAATCCGGTGGGAATAACGCTTTGCCGCATCTTCTCTGGATCCGTTGCCGGAAGGCGGCGGAGGCTTTGCAGGCGGCCGATCTGCTTTTGCGCGACGGGAATTTTCCGCTCGTTATTCTCGATCTCGTTCTCAATCCGGTGATGGAACTGCGCCGGATTCCGTCGCGCAATTGGTATCGCCTGCAGCGTTTGGTTGAGTGCGCCCCCACCGCCTTTCTTGTCCTTACTCCGCAGAGCATGATCAGCAGCGCGCAGTGGAAACTGGCCTTGGAAAATCGCTGGACGCTTCCGCAACTCGATTGGGAAGCGCCCGATTTGCAGGCCCGGTTAACCATTCGGGTGCAGCGGGCCCAGCCGAACCAATGGAGGGGCGAAGAAGCAATCGCTTCGACTGGCTGAATGATTCGCATTTCCATGAAGGTCCCTCGCCGTCTGCGCCACTCGGGATGACAGAAATGTTTGCCGCCCTTTATCTGCCCGATTTTGAGTTGCAGGCGGCCTTGCGGCACCAACCCGAGCTGCACCGGCAGCCGGTCGCGTTGCTCGATGACACTGAAACGAAAGCGACGATCATGCAGCTTACGCAAAGCGCGGCGGAGGCCGGGGTGTGCGCCGGCCTGACTGCCAGTCAGGGACTGGCGCGCTGTTTGCGTTTGATGATCAAGCCGCGGGCCCGTGCGCAGGAAAAAATTGTCGGCGAAATTCTGCTGCATCACGCCGCCCTGCTGGCGCCGGAGATCGAAGCGACTGCGCCCGGAATTTGCACGGTCCATTTTACCTCGCTGAAAAATTGCCGGGAAAATGTTGCAGCCGTCGTTAGGCAACTCGCCCAATTGCAGCTGACCGCGCAAGCCGGCCTGGCCGCCACGCCGGCCCTGAGTTTTCTCGCCGCCTTCCAGGCGCGACCGGTTTTGCAGATCGAACAGGCGCAGGATTTTCTCGCCTCGCTCCCGATCGAGACATTGTCCCATCTTCCGCGGTAAAGAAGCCCTCAAGAAAGCGTTGCGTTTCGCGTTGAATCGCTACCGTTGCTGCTCAACCACAAAAACAGGAGGACATCCCATGGGCATCATGAGTTTCATTCGCGGGCAACTGATCGAGATCATCGAGTGGACCGACGATTCGCGCGACACGATCTCGTTCCGCTTCGAAGACAACGACGCCGAGATCAAGCGCGGTGCGCAGTTGATCGTGCGCGAATCGCAAGTCGCGCAGTTCGTTTATCTGGGGGAATTCGGCGACACTTTCGGGCCCGGCAAACACACCCTCACGACCGACAACATCCCGATTCTGACCACGCTCAAGTCGTGGAAGTACGGCTTCGAATCGCCTTTTAAAGCGGACGTCTATTTCGTTACCACGCGCCTCTTCACCGGCAACAAATGGGGCACCTCGAATCCGATCATGATGCGCGATCAGGATTTCGGCATCGTCCGGGTCCGCGCCTTTGGGACCTACGATTTCCGGGTGAGCGATCCCAAGCTCATGCTCAAGGAAGTCGCCGGTTCGGATCGCAATTTCCGGCTCGATGAATTCACCGAAACGATGCGGTCGCGCATCGTCAGCATCTTCAGCGACGCGATCGCGAGCGCGAAAATTCCGGTGCTTGATGTTGCGACGCGTTACCAGGAAGTGGGCGAGGCGCTCCTCCCCGTAATCAACCCGATCATCCAGGCAAAATACGGGATCGAGCTGGCCAGTTTCGTTCTCGAGAACGTCTCCGTGCCGGAGGAAGTCGAGCAGGCGATCGACAAGCGTTCGAGCATGGCAGCGGTCGGGAATCTAAATGACTACGTCAAATTCCAGATGGCGCAGGGGATGGAAAAGGGCGGCAGCGCGGGCGGCGTGGCGACCGAGATGGCGGTGGGTCTCGCGATGGCCCAGCAGATCATGCAGCAGCAAAACAGCCTCCGCTCGATCGCGCCATCAGGCACACCGGGTGTCACTGTCTCCGGGGGTGTTGACCCCGGAGGGGTAGGCGCGGCTGCGGGTCAACCGGGGTCAACGCCTGCGGCTCCAACCGCTGGGCTGCCCGAATTGCTCTCGCCGGCGCAAGCGGCGGAGTCGTTAGGCGTGAGCGAAGCGGATGTCATGCAAAGCCTGGAGAGCGGCGAGCTGAAGGGAAAGAAGATCGGCTCGAGCTATCGCATCACGCGCGCGGCCCTGAACGAATTTCTGCAGAGCTGATATGGCGGAACTCACCGCGCAGTCGCGTTTCGCGTGTCCCGCGTGCGGCGGCGCGGCGGAATGGACGCCGGCCAAGCAGGCGCTGGTCTGCCCGTTCTGCGGGTCAATCTCGCCCATGCAACCGCCCGTGGCCGAAGCCGGGGCGGTCAAAGAACTCGACCTCGTCTCCGCCTTGCGCGCGATTCCGGAAAGCGATCGCGGTTGGCAGACCGCGACGCGCTCAGTGAAATGCCAGAGCTGCCAGGCGATCTCGGTTTTCAAACCAGATCGCGTTGCGCAGACCTGCGATTTTTGCGGCTCGCCCGCGCTCGTTCCCTACGACGAAATCAAGGCGCCGATTCGGCCCGAGAGCGTGCTGCCATTCAAACTGAGCCAGGGCGATGTGCGCGAGAAGGTGCACGCCTGGTATCGGAGCCGGTGGTTCGCCCCAAATCGTTTCAAGAGCCGCGCGTTTACGGACACGATTCACGGCCTCTATCTTCCTTATTGGACCTTCGACGCGCAGGTCGCCGCGCAATGGACAGCCGATGCAGGTTATTATTACTACACGACCGAGACCTACCGTGATTCGAAGGGCAACACGCAGACGCGCCAGGTTCAGCACGTCCGCTGGGAACCTGCGAGTGGCGCGCTGGACCATTTTTTTGATGACGAACTGGTGCCTGCGTCGCGGGGCGTGCCGGCGGATTTGTTGCGCCGGATCGAGCCGTTTCCGACCAAGGAATTGGCGCCATATGATGCCGGTTACGTTTCCGGCTGGGTCGTTGAGCAATATCAAATCGATCTCGTGGCGGCGGCGCGGAATTCGCGGGAGATTATGGACGCGAAGTTGAGAAAACTCTGCGCCGAACAAATTCCAGGTGACACGTATCGAGCGCTGGAAGTAGCGGCTGATTACAGCGCGCAGACATTCAAGCACGTGCTATTGCCGGTCTGGCTGTTGACCTATCAATACGGCGGCACCACTTATCGCATCATCGCCAACGGAATCACCGGCACGATTGGTGGCAAATATCCGAAAAGCTGGATCAAGATCGGATTCCTTGTTCTGGCGATCCTGATCGTGTTGCTGATCGTTTTCTACGCGCAAAATTAGCGCTGCGTTGTAGCCGGGATCGGTGATCCCGGGAGGGAAAGCATCGCTATTTGCCCACAGCCGGGATCAGCATCCCGGCTGGAACTAGCCACCGGCGTAGTCGGGATATCTTTGGTGAAGTTGGGTGTTGGCGCGCTGGGCTTCGTCGGACTTGCCCGCTTTTTCGTAGGCCTTTGATGCTTTCGCCAAAGCCTGTGGGGTGATCTCCGGGTCGTCGTAAAGAAGCGCCACGCTCATAAACGCTTTGCCAGCCGCTTCGAATTGGTCGCGCTCCATCTCGACGTCGCCGGCGAGGAGGCGGGCCTGCGCGTTGACCCGGCCTTCCGGTTGTAACGACATGATTTCTTCCGCGATTTTCTGCGCGTCGTCGGGTTTGTGGGCGCCGATCTTGGCCGCGCCCAGGGCGAGCAGGGCTTTCGCCTTCTCCGCTGCGTCGCTCGTCGTTTGCAAAAATTTCTGGAGCGCCGTTTCCGCTTCGGCAGGCTGATTCAATTTCATTTGCGCGTCCCCGAGGTAAAACCAAAAATCCTGTTTTACGCTGGCAAGATTCGGACTCTTGCTCAGCGCAGTCAGGTATTTGGCCGCGGCGGCGTAATCCCTGGTGTTGTAGAAATCGACGCCGAGCCACTCGACAATTTCCGCCGGCAACTGCCCGTCAGGCGAAGCGTCGAAAAACTTGTCGACTTCCCGGGCGAGAGGGTCGCGTTGCTTGAGATAAAAATAGGACGACATGATGCGCAAACCGGCCGGGGCCCCATATTGCTCTGCATTCAGTTCGCGCGCCGTCTTCAGTTCCGGGATCGCGCTCTCGTAATCCTTCGCTTCGAAGGCTGATTTGCCGATGTAGTAGTGGGCCTGCGCGGCGGCAGCGCTCTGCGGAAATTCCTTGAGCAGTTGTCGAAACGTCGCGCTCATCCCTTTGGCGTCGTCCAATTGTCCGAGAATGAGCGCCTTTTGCTGGAGGGCCGCCTCTCGCTCGCGCGCCTTGGGAAAATCGTTGAGCAGCTTGTCGAGATCGCCTCGCGCACGAGCGTATTGTTTGGTTTCCTGGTAGGCGAGGGCGCGTTGCGCCAGCGCGGAGGGGAACTGCGAATTCTCAGGAAACGCCTGCAGGAAATAGTTGAAGGCCGCAATGGCCTTGTCCGTCTCCTTGGTTTGCACAAAGCACCAGCCCAGTTTGAAAGCCGATTCTGCGCGCAGTTTCGCGGTCAGCTTGGAGTCGCGCAGATCGTCATAGATGGGTGCGGCGGCGGCGAAGTTTTTTGCCTTATAGAGCGCTTCCGCATTGAGCAACTTCGCCTGGTCGGCCCGCTCGCCTTCCGGATTCTCCTTGAGGAACTGTTCGATCTCATCGCCCAGTGCTGGATCATTCGCGTTGTAGAGAGCGATCAAGCGCTGGTAGCGGGCATCTTTCGCTTCTTCGCTCGCCGGATATTTCTGAATGATCTGCCGGTAAAGGTCCTGCGCTTCTTTGCTGTGGCCGAGTTGGCGTTGGCTGTTCCCGGCGAGCAACATCATCTCCGCCCGGACCTCGTCGGGTACCTGGTCCCTGCTCTTCTCATAATTGGCGATCGCCGCCGCGAACTGGCCCGCTTGATACTCGACCCGCAAAAGTCCGACCGCGGCCACTCCACTCCAGCGTCCGGCTTCGGGCAAAGTCCGGCCCTTTTGCAAGAGGGCTGTCGCTTTTGCGGTCATTACCTGGTCGGGTTTATCCCTGTCCGATTGCGCGAGATCGAGCGCGACCAAACCGGCGCGCACCGTTGCCTCCGCCTTGAGCGACGCCTTGCTCGTCTCGTCGATGAGCGCTTCGAATTGTTTCAGCGCATCGTTTTTGCGACCTTTGGCGAGAAAAATTGCGCCGATCGCCAAGCGCGAATCATCGCGATACGGATTCGGGTTTCTTGCCGCGACCACCTGTTGGTAAGCATCTCGCGCTTCGTCTTTGCGGTTGAGTGTTTCCAGGCAGCGCCCTTCAAAGTAGCGCGCGGAGAGGGCGAGCGCGGATGCTTTCACCTTGGCCGCGGCGCGATGAAAGAGCGGCAGGGCGGAAGCGTAATCCTTTTCATTAAAGAAAATTTCCGCGAGACCGTAGGAGGCCGGTCCGGTCAGCTCGCTCTCCGGAAAATCACGCAGGACGCTTTGGAAACTGGTGCGCGCCGCGGCGATGCGGTTAAGCGCGCGATAGGCCTGGCCCATGTAGAAAAGCGCGGTCACGCGGTCGCTCGAGTTTGGGTAAAGACCGAGAAATTTTTCGTATTCCGGCACCGCCAGATCGTAAAGCTTACGACCGAAAAGAGCGTTCGCGTAAATGAGCTGGCGTTGTTCGGGTGAGTCCGCCGTCGTTTCCGGCAAAGCGTCCGCTCCGGCGGGATTGAGGTTGGGCGCGGGCGCCGGTTGTTCGGCCGGAACTGGGATCGCCCGCTGGATGTTGGGTTCCGCCGGCGGGGGCGCGCTCTCCACCGGCAGCGCGCGAGGAATCGGTGCCTGTTCCACGGGCTGAGCGCGGCGGACCGGGATCGGCGTTTGCGCGCTGATCCGCTGAGCCGAAAACAAAACTGCGGTCGCGACCATGAACGCGACCCTGCCCTCCGACCATTTCATTTCGCGGTGGCGAAGGCGACGTTGGTCACTCCAGCTTCGCTGCAAATGTTGAGCACGCCGACGATATTTTTGTAGGCGCCTGCCTCATCGCCGCGGATCACCACCGCCTGGTCGGGGTTGAGCTTGACTAACGACTGCAACATCGTCGTGAGATCGGATCCGGAAAGAGTGCGCCGATTGACGACAACGTTTCCATCGGCTTTCACATTCACGATTACGTCGCCGATCGGCGCCGATTTTTCCCTGGCGGCGCTCGCCTTCGGCACCTTCACATCGAGCTCGTTTTCGTTCCGGGCCGCGTTCCAGGTGATGAGGAAAAAAATGAGGAGCAGAAGCAACACATCGACCAAGGGGGCGAGCTGGATGCCCGGATGTTGCGCTGCGGTGCGACTTCGGAAGTTCATCTTGCGGGATGCGCGATGCGGAATGCGGGATGCGAGCCGCGGGATGTCACCGCGCATCCCGGATCCCGCCTAAAATTCATCTTCGAGCAAGGCCGGTGCGCGCTCCCGCCGCCGCGTATGTTGGAGCGAGAGCAGCGAGACCAGGTGGGTGGTGGCGGATTCCAGATCGGAAATGAGCCGTTGCGCGCGCCCACGGAAAAAAGCGTAAAAGATCATCGCCGTGATGCCGATGCCGAGACCGCCGCAGGTGTTAATAAGCGCTTCGCTGATGCCCTTGGAAAGAAGGACATAGCGAGTTGGGCCGAGCTCCGAGCCGAGTGCGCCGAAGGAACGAATGATGCCGATGACGGTGCCGAATAATCCGACGAGCGGCCCGATCGTCGCGATGTCGGCCAGATAAGTGACGCGGTTGTGCAAATTCGTCGCCACGCGTGTGCCTTCGGTCTCGGCGATCTCGCGTGCCTGGGCGAGATCGGCGTTCGGATTCTTGGTCATGAAATCGAGCGTCTTTTGCACGACCCGCGCGATCGCTTCGCCATGGCGATTGGAGACTGCTAGCAACCCGAGATAATCGCGTTTGCGCAAAAGCGCATCGGCCGTGGCCATGTAGCTGCCGGTGACGACCGCGCCGCGCCGGATGGTGAAGAAATATACGATGATGAGCATGACCGAAAAAATGGAGAGGAGGAAGAGCAGCAGCATGACCGGCCCGGCGGCGATCATCGCTTCGAGGACATTGGTCGTGCGCGGCAGGATGGGTTGGTCGGGTGCCGGAGCCTGGGCGAGAGCGGAAGTTGCGCTCGCGAATGCAACGAGCAGTGAAAGGAAACTCTTCATGCTCAATTGGGTGTTAGCATAGGCGCGGGCATCGGCGATGCAAATTCACCGGAAGGGAGACAAGCGTGCCCGACCGATCGTTCATTTTGTCTCCATTACTTATGCTCGTGGTCAAAATCCCCGCGCGTCGAGCACGCTTACCATCACAGGCACAAGCAAAAGCACGAGCACGAGGGGAAAACTACAACCGCCGCACACGCAGGATGTGCGCGGGCTGGATGCCGGGATGGAGCGCGACGTAGTTGTGTTTGCCGTACCAAACGTAACGCTGGTTGCTCAGGAGATCGTGTACTTCATAGCTGGCGCCAAAGAGTTCGCCGAACTCTTCAATCGGCACCTCGACGTATCCACTCTGCGTGTAGACCGGATCGAGATTCACGATCACGAGGACGATGCTGTCCCGCGCCGGCGTCAGCTTGCTGTAGAAAAGGAGAGCTTCGTTATCGACCGGATGAAAACGCAGGTTGTCGTAGAACTGGAGGGCGCGATTCTCGCGCCGGATCCGGTTTAGCTGCGTGATGAGCGGCTTGATGTTCCCCGGGCTATCCCAATCGCGCTCTTTGAACTGGTATTTTTCGGAGTCAAGATACTCTTCGCGGCCAGGCAGAGCGGCATTTTCGCAGAGCTCAAAGCCGCTGCAGATGCCGTAGACGCTCGACAAGGTCGCGGCCAGGACGGCGCGAATTTGGAACATCGGCCGCCCCCCGGTTTGAAGATGAAAAGGAAGAATGTCCGGCGTGTTGGTAAAGAGGTTGCCGCGGAAATATTCGCGCATCGGGGTCTGCGTCAGTTCGGTGAAATACTCGGTCAGCTCGTGCTTGCTCGTGCGCCAGGTGAAGTAGGTATAGCTCTGGGTGAAGCCGGCTTTGGCCAGGGCTTTCATCATCTTTGGGCGGGTGAATGCTTCCGAAAGAAAGATCGTATCGGGAAATTTTTTGCGCACTCCGGCGATGAGAAATTCCCAGAACGCGACCGGCTTGGTATGCGGATTATCCACCCGGAAAATGCGCACCCCGTGTTCGGTCCAGAAAAGAATAATGCTTTTCATTTCCTCCCAAAGCTCGAGCCAGTTCGGGCAGCGGAAATTAAGCGGATAAATGTCCTCGTATTTCTTGGGCGGATTCTCGGCGTATTTGATCGTGCCGTCGGGGCGCTTGTAAAACCACTCCGGATGCTCCTCGACGTAGGGATGATCGGGCGAACAGTTGATCGCGAAATCGAGCGCGATCTCGAGCCCGCGGGCGCGAATCTCTTTTTCCAGCCAGGCGAAATCCTCGAGTGTGCCTAACGACGGTTCGATGTCCTTGTGCCCGCCTCCGTTGGGCAGCCCAAGGTGGCAATTGCCGATCGCGTAGGGCACGCCCGGCTCGCCCGGCTTGCAGGTGACGGCATTGTTACGGCCTTTTCGATTCGTTAGGCCGATGGGATGAATGGGGGGGAAATAGATCACATCGAAGCCCATCGCCTTGGCGTCGTCGATCCGCCCGAGGCAGTCGCGAAAGGTCGAGCCGCGCGCGGCCAGCCCTTCGGCGGAGCGCGGGAAAAATTCGTACCAGGCAGCGGTCCGCGCCTGCACTCGATCGACAATTACCTGGGGCTGCGGTGTGTACTGGGTGGCGCCGGTGCGCGCGGCATAGGTCGCCATCAGGACTTCCAGTTCACCTGCATGTGCGATCCGATTAACGTCCGCGTCGGTCCCTGTTCGCATTTGCTCCGCGAACTCGCGCAACCGTTTGCTGTCGGCGCCGCGGGCGCGTTTGGCAGCGGCAACGAGGAGGGCAGCGCCTTCCAGGGTTTCGCTCGTCAGCCCGGTGAGCCCGGCCTCGAATTTGGCCGCGAATTCATGCCTCCAACCGGCGAAAGTATCGGTCCAGGCTTCGACCGTGTATTCGTAGGTGGCGTTCTCGTAGAGGGAAAATACACCGCGCCAGCGATCGTTCTCAAGAGATTTCATGGCCGTTTCGTGCCAGAGCGATCGGCCGACGACGCGCCACTTCAAGGCCGCTGCGACAATGTCGTGGCCATCTTTGAAAATATCCGCTTCCACCGTCACGTCTTCCCCCACGACGCGTTTGATCGGGTAACGGCCGCCATCGATGAGCGGTTGCAAGTTCTCGATGACGGCGGCAGGGAATTGAGCGGGCATCATTCAACCAATCGAGATTCGCCTGCCGCGAAAGGGAGAAAATCTCGCCCGTTTCTGTAGCGGCGGCCGGCCGGTCGCAAATCGAAGGAGCTTGCGGAGGAGCGTGGCGTTGCGGGCGACACGTCCACCGCTACAGCCTGCTACACAGCTTAGATCGCGAAGTAAAAGGCCGCTTCGTACAGACCTGAGGTCCGCGTCTCTTCCCGTCGCACCGGGGTTTTGAGAACCTTCTCGAACATTTCCTGTTCGAGCCGGCCGATGATCTCGTATTCCTCGATCAAATTCAGGATCGGCGAATGGCATTCCAGGATTTGAGGGCCACCTTCGTTTGGTTCGTTGACGAATTGCGACATGTGGCCTTCCTCATCGCGGATGGCAGCGAGTGATTTGGCGCGTTCTTCCACGGTCTCGCCTCTCACTTTTTCCTGGAGCACGCGAGTCTTCCGCTCGAAAAGGTTATAAAGAAGCTTCTCCGGGGCGTTGGGGCCGTGGATTTCCTTGATCGACTGCAACAAATCGAGCGTAAACGCATTGCTATCGGCCTGGAACAGCCCGTGGCTGCGGCGGGTCAGCCGGTAGACCATCTCGGGGCGCCCCATTTTTTGCGGGCGCCGCCAGGCGTCGAGATATCCGTCACGTTCGAGGGTGAGACAATGCTGCTTGATGCCCATGTAGCTCATCTTCATTTTCGTCACGAGCTGGTTAACCGACAGCCCACGCGTACGCTTGAGCGTATTGAGAATTTCAAGCCGCTGGGTGCGGCCAATTTCGGCGAGTAATCTTTGGTTCAAAATGACCTCCGGGTCGAACTACTGAAAAGTAAAATGTGTTTATACGCGGAGCGCGCATTCATTCGCAAGCAAATCTCTTTGCTAAGTGGCCGGGGCAAATGTGGTGCCGCTGCTCTCCCGCGATTTACACGGGAGAGCAGCTACTGAGTTCCCAGCAAGACACGGAGGTTCTACCCCTTATCGTAGAA
>Ga0157375_10003876_pt1 | contig 12981 bp, 14 predicted proteins | sample M35metaG_FD_115311 | JGI IMG/M metagenome (GOLD analysis project Ga0157375, IMG submission 115311) | Miscanthus rhizosphere microbial communities from Kellogg Biological Station, Michigan, USA - M3-5 metaG | ecosystem: Host-associated > Plants > Roots > Rhizosphere > Soil | place: USA: Michigan...
GCATCCAGGACTCGAACCTGGAGCTCTTTCGAACCGGATCCAAAGGCCGGCGGGGTTACCAATTTCCCTAATGCGGAGTGCGACCGAGAGGATTCGAACCTCCGACATTCTGGGCTTCAACCAAACGCTCTACCAACTGAGCTACAGACGCATATTTAATTGTTTCGAGCTTACTGTCAGAGTCGAACTGACGACATCCTGTTTACAAGACAGGTGCTCTACCAACTGAGCTAAGCAAGCATAAAGACATAGAGGAAAGGAGGAAAGCTAGTTTATTTACCTATTAAATGTGATTTAGAAGGAAGCTTGAACTATAGCCTCTATGAAATTATTTTATCATAGTTTAAGTGGTATGTACACTTTACAAGGAAAGTACATCATCTAATTGATTCATTAAAAGTGAGTTTTTGTAGAAGGAAGATGATGTGTAGCCTCAAAGTAAGAGAAAGTGATAAGCTAATTCAGCCAATTGATTAGAAGGAAGCTTATCCGGTGCTCTTGTAAATATAGTAACATATTTGAAGGGTGAAGTACACTGGGAGGAGATTGAATCTGCTAAAATAGACGCAGGCCTAGGGCCTGCAGTCTCGAGTATGATTCGAGTGAGAAGGAAGCGAAATGCATAGCCTCCCAGTGTACTTCGTCTTAGACGTATTCGCTAAGAATTAGTTCAGTGTCAAACGGCGTAATGTCTCCATCAAGCGCAAATACAATATCTGCGTCTTCCCTGGTGTCAACGAGGACACCTCGAGTTGAAGCGTGAATAGTAAATAGGTCAAACATGTTGGGTGCCTTACGAGTGATCATGGCCTCCGAGAGGAGCTCCAGACCGTTCTTGTTGGACGCAACATTGTTTGGACGGTAGCTAGTAGATGGCATTGTCATGTCAGTCCAAATCACTTCACGGGCATTGAGGTCAATGATGAGAGGGACTGCATTGGTTCCATCAACAGTAATGTCAACCTTGTTGAGCACAGTCTTTGGCTCGTAGATTTCTCCACTGCCAGCAGATGTACGGCCCATGAATCCTGCAAACAGCTCAGGAATATCCTTGAAGCTCTCACGAGAGTAAGAGAGGATTGACATGTAGATGTATCGGTGACCAGCTGCTAGAGCCTTTTCAATATCGATGTCGATGAACTCAGATGCACCATTTGGAGCTGAGGTGATATCTCCACTGTGGACTCCACCAACTTCACGGAGGTTGTAGTAAGAGATAGTTCCTGTGTGATTGAAGTTAGCACTCAGCATACCAGCTGAGAGGTCGATGTCAGTTCCCCAACCACGACCTACATCTGAACCTGCATCCTTCCAGTGAGTGAAGAAACGGATGACCTTGTCATTCTCGTCAATCTTCATTCGAGTGCCTCGAGCAAGAGTCTTCACTCCGGCAGAAGCAGAACGGTTACCAAAAGGAATTAGGTAGCCACTCAAAGAAGGATCGACAAAGACGCGGCCAAGAGATTCCTTCTCACTGTAAATCTTTGCGAGAGCGTTAGTACAAGCATTTACTACACTCAAAGCATGACGCTCTTCGATGCTTGAACGCTTGTCCTCAACTGCGGTGAACTTTGCAATATTTCCTTTAGGGAAGAAGACGCGGAGTCCCTTAGAATCTCGGTTCAGGAAGTGAGCACGAGTCTGAAGAAGAACCGATGTAGAAACCTTAGGCGCTACTACATAGAACTGTGACACAATTACTTGAGACAAGCCTGGCTTATCACCTACAATACGTAAAAGCTGATCAAGACGACGAGCAAACTCGCCAGGGCGGCTTGCAAGATGCTCAGCAGCTTCAGCGGCCTTGTTCTCTTTGATCAAACGCTCTGTCTTCGAGTTGAAGGTCTCAAAAGGAAGGTCATTGCGTAGAACATTGAAAGCTTCAGCAGCCTTTGCAAAGCGAGAAGCATACTCACCTGGGTGAAGAATCTCACCAAGGCGTTTCCACTCAGACTTGTAGCGGAGCATGTCCTCAGTAATGTCTCCTGAGAGAGCATTGAGGAGTCCCAGAATCTCGCGACGCTGAGCCTTTGTGAACTTCTTGAACTTTGTCTTAGTGGCCAGTGAGATGTCACCATCAGAGCGAGCTACAGCATAACGAAGAACGTCAGTCGCAGTCTTGAACTGACGAGTAAACTCAGATTCAAGAGTTGCTACGAAAGCCAGATTTTCCTTGTTAGGAACATCTGAAAGTCCAAGAGACAGTTCAGCGAGAGTTGTCTTGATGTCTTCTCGGTCAACCTCATTGAATGAGATTTTCGACGTAAGAAGATTAGTCATCAACTTAGCGAACTCAGTGAGAGAACCCTTCTCGATGATCGTGAGAGGCTTCTTGTGGTCCAGAAGAGGACGATCTGCCTTATCATAAACAGGAAGAATGCGAAGGCCAACTTCCTTACCGAAGTAGTGAAGCAAGGCATTCACATAAAGCTCTGCCTTAGTTGCTTCCATTACCTGAGAAGGGAAGTTAGGATACATCGGACGATGCACAACGTTGTCGCCAAGCATGAGCTTGAGAGAGTTGGTGATGTCAAGACCGAACTTGACTACATCTTCATTCGTCGATGTGATGAGCTCGATGATAACTTCCTTGGAGAAAGTGTAACCGAGGTTCTCAATGTTCTTGAGAATGGTCGCGATAAGTGAAATATCAGCGATTCCGGCAGTGTTCTCAGGAAGGATTACCTTTGAATCACGGCGGAGGTAAATAGCGTTAATTGACATAGCAATAGCCTCTTTCGTCATTTGTCGTTTGTTGTTGAGAGCGAAAGACGGGAGTCGAACCCGCGACATCCTACTTGGAAGGAAGGCGCTCTGGCCATCTGAGCTACTTTCGCATATGCTATTTCTAGCATGTTTACTACGTCCGGATAGCTGGATTTGAACCAGCAGTCTTCTCACCCCAAATGAGACGGATTACCAAATTTTCCCATACCCGGATAACTACGAATGCGCTGGTCCATTACTCAATCCCAGGTACCTGCTCTCGCAAGCCCGATAAGGCCTCGTTGGTTTAGCGGCCAACTACTCGTCCTGCATTCGTAGAAATGTTATTTTCTCTTATGGACTAAGAAACGATAACTCGTTAAGAATTACTATAACATACTCTTTTTCAAAAGTACAATTTAGTATTTCAGCACGGCTAGTAGGACTCGAACCCACTCTAAGAGGTTTGGAAGCTCTTGCACTTACCCTTATACTATAGCCGCTAGTATGTATTTATTGTAACATACTTTTAGGAAGATGTAAAATTGATTTCAAACTTCATCTCAATCTTACGAGGCTTGTTTCCAGCATCTTTGAAAGTCTGGACTGAGACGATAAAACCGTTTTCCTTTAGGCGCTTTCTAAGCGATTTGAAACTTTGATATCCGACTCCAGCGTTGCCTGCCTTCATTCCCCAGTAGTCCTGGTTGATGTACGCAGGACCTTTAAGCAACTCTTCTACAAGAGCTAGTTGGCACTTTCCATGTGCACAAGCTTTTGCCAGTCGGACAATAACATCGTTGCTCACTTCTTTACTACCTTTACTTGTGAAGCCCAGGCAAAGAAAAACCCGCGTTCAGTAAAACCAGGGAAAGCTACAGAATAATACTTTTCTCCATCTTCATCTTTGTGGGTTCCAAGGACTGCTCCTTGTGCACCGATCTGAGGTCCTTCAGGTCCGTATTGATCTTCAGCGATCAGTTCAACGATCATGAGTTAAATATAAGACAAAAAAGCGGGAATGTACAATGAAGTACATTCCCGCTATTTTCTAGAAGTCCCAGTCGTCGTCGTCAGTTTCCTCAGCCTTACCCATCACGTAGGATGAGCCACCGCCTGAGAAAAAGTCATGTGTCTCGTCACCACCTGGGTTCAGAGCAGACATAATAACGGCACTCACATCCGTCGAATCCTTGGGGAAGAGAGCATCAAAGCCTAGATTCTGAAGAGCCTTGTTGGCATTGTACCGAAGGAACTTCTTTACATCCTCAGTGACACCCAGAGGATCGTAAAGTTCTTGGGTATATTCTTCTTCATTCTCGTAGAGCTCCATCAACAGGTCATACGTGTAGTCCTTCAGCTCTTGCTGTCGTTCTGCACTCTGCATTGCAAATCCCTTTTGGAACTTGTAGCCGATGTAATAGCCATGGACTGCTTCATCACGGACAATCAAACGAATGATGTCTGCAGTGTTCGTCAGCTTGGCTCGAGAGGACCAGTAAAATGGAAGGTAGAAGCCTGAGTAGAAGAGGAAAGACTCCAGTAGAGTCGATGCAATCTTCTTCTTAAGAGGATCATCACCATGGTAGTAGCCGAGAACAATCTCAGCCTTTTTCTGGAGGTATTCATTCTCACGAGACCAACGGAAAGTCTCTTCAATCTCTTTACTAGAGCAGAGAGTAGAGAAGATAGACGAATAGCTCTTTGCATGGATTGACTCCATGAAAGCGATGTTGGTGTAGACTGCTTCTTCATGAGGAGTGATTGCATCTGGCATGAGAGAAATAGCACCCACAGTTGCCTGAACAGTGTCAAGCAGTGTGAGTCCCGTAAAGACTCGCATTGTCGTGAGCTTCTCTTCTTCAGTCAGAGTTCCCCAAGAGGGAAGGTCGTTTGAAAGAGCAATCTTCTCAGGAACCCAGAAGTTATTGACAAGACGGTTCCAGATTTCTACATCTTTCTCGTCTTCAATTTTGTTCCAGTTAATAGCTTCAAAAATTACAGGGCGCATGAAACACAGCCTTCGATTTCGGTGCCCTCAAGCGCAAGCTGACGGATACGAATGTAGTAAATTGTCTTGATTCCCTTTTTCCATGCATAAATGTATGCTCTGTTGAGGTCACGAGTAGTCGCAGTGTCCTTGAAGAAAAGAGTCAGAGACAGACCTTGGTCTACATGCTGGGTTGCAGCTGCATAGACATCAATAATTTTCTCGTACCCAATCTCGTAGGCATCCTGGAAATATTCCTGATTCTCATTTGTCATATGAGGAGCAGGGTAGTAGACTCGACCGATCTTTCCCTCTTTACGAATCTCAATTTGAGCAGCAATCGGGTGAATCGATGCTGTTGCATGGTTGATGTAAGAGATTGAACCCGTCGGAGGAACTGCCTGAAGATTCTGGTTGTAGAGACCAAACTCAGCAACGTCTTCGGCAAGTCCTGCCCAGTCATCCTGAGTAGGAATCCAAACACCAGCATCTGCAAACAGCTGCTGTACCTTCTCAGTCTTCGGAGTCCACTCCTGCTCAATGTACTTCTTGAAGAAGCTGCCATCAGCATAGGTTGACTTCTCAAAGCCTTCGAAAGTTTCCTTGCGCTCTTCAGCAATTTTCATGCTAGTGCAGAGTGCATGATAGAGAACAGTATAGAAATAGATGTTAGTGAAGTCTACTGACTCCTCAGAACCATAATACATCTTTTCTCGTCCAAAGTAACCTGCAAGGTTCATCTGTCCAAGTCCAATAGCATGGGACTTTGAGTTGCCGTTCTCAATTGAAGGAACTGAGCTGATGTCACTCATGTCAGAAACAGCTGAGAGTGCTCGAATAGCCGTCTCTACAGTCTTACCAAAGTCAGGTGAGTCCATTGCCATAGCAACATTCATTGAACCAAGGTTGCAAGAGATGTCCTTACCGGCAACATCAACATTTCCATTAGCTAGAAAGGTCGAAGGCGTGTTGACCTGGAGAATCTCAGAACAGAGATTAGACATGTTGATTCGACCATCAATAGGGTTTGCATTATTGACAGTGTCCTCGAACATAAGGTAAGGGTAACCAGATTCGAACTGAAGCTCTGCCACAGTCTGGAAGAACTCACGTGCCTTGATCTTAGTCTTTGCAATTTCTGGATTATCGACCATCTCATAGTACTTCTCAGTGACTGAGATATCTGAGAAGGGAACACCATAAACTCGCTCAACATCATATGGCGAGAAAAGGTACATCCAGTCATCCTTCTTAGCTAGCTCAAATGTAATGTCAGGAACTACAATGCCCAACGAGAGAGTCTTGATACGGACCTTCTCATCAGCATTTTCTCGCTTCGTATCAAGGAAACGGTTGATGTCTGGGTGGTGAGCATTGAGATAGACTGCTCCAGCACCTTGGCGAGCACCTAGCTGGTTGGCATAGGAGAAGGCATCTTCAAGGAGCTTCATCACAGGAATAACACCAGAAGACTGATTCTCAATCTTCTTAATAGGTGCACCCATTTCACGGAGATTAGAGAGAAGGAATGCAACTCCACCACCGCGCTTAGAAAGCTGAAGAGCATTTGCAACAGACTTGCCAATGGCTTCCATGTTATCTTCAATACGAAGAAGGAAACAAGAGACAGGCTCACCTCGCTGCTTCTTCCCTGAGTTCAAGAAGGTAGGCGTAGCAGGCTGGAAGCGTCCAGCCATAATTTCATCAACGAGATTCTGCGCAAGCTCTTGACGGCCACCGGCGAGAGTCAGAGCTGTGGTTGCAACTCGATCCTCATAGCGCTCAAGGTAGCGCTTTCCATCAAACTTCTTGAGTGTGTAGGAAGTGTAGTATTTGTATGCGCCTAGGAATGACTGGAAACGAAACTTTTTCTCGTAGGCTTGCTTAAAAATAGACTTGACAAAGTCAGGCGTGTACTGATCAAAGACTTCTTTTTCATAGTAGCCATTTGTAAAGAGATAGTCGAGCTTCTCTTGAAGACTATGGAAAAATACGGTGTTGTCATTGACATGTTGGAGGAAATACTCTTTTGCCGCTTCATGGTCTTTTTCAAACTGAATCTCACCATTCGGCCCGTAGAGATTCAGTTCAGCGTTCAGTGCGTGATAATCAGAGGGGGTTGTTCCCAAAATAGTTTCAGTCCTTCTTTTACTTTTTGTACGTCTTCGATTAGTCCCATAAGTTCAAAGCGGTAGAGTAATGGGACATTACACTTAGCAGAAATGATCTGACCAGCTTTGCAAAAATCTTCACCGAAATTGGTATTACCTGAGGCGATGATTCCTCGTATGTTGTTTCTATTGTCTTCAATGTTGAGAAACTTGATTACCTGCTTTGGAACAAATCCTTTTCCACCAGCTCCATATGTTGGAGTGATCAAAACAAAAGGTTTGTCTATGAGTAGTACCTCGTGAAGAGGTATACGCATTGCAGGTAAATCAAGTTTCTCAACGAAGCGATGAGTGTAATTACTCGTGCTTGAAAAATAAACGATCATAGAGACAGCTGTGCAGCTAACTCATCGATCTTGTCAGGGCGAAAACCAGTCCAACTATCTGTTGCGGTTTCAACCACTGGGGCTTGCATGTGACCAAGAGCCTTCAAACGCTCAAGGGCTTCCTCGTCCTGACTGATATCGCGAGAGTTGTACGGGATACCCTTCTTGTCAAGAGCTCGGTAGGTTGCATTGCACTGTACGCAACCGGGTTTTGTGTAGACTGTAACTGCCATTATTCTCCTCAAAAAAGCTAGAATTTCTATTTTACACCTTCTTGAGAATTTCTAGCTTTTCTCTTGGGTGGGTCTGTGGAATATCAGCATATCTGCCAACGTAACGGACCTCTACTCGACCTGCATAGACTGACTCGATAACACCAACTAGTCCATTATGCGATGAGCCGGAGACTGTCGAGTAAGCATCTAATCTCACTCGAACAGTGTCTCCGACCCTCGTATTGCCAATTTCAAATTCAGACCATCTATAGGACTCTGGTAGCTTCCCAGTGTTCTCCCGTAGTTGGTCCAGACCTCTCTGGCTGAACAGCTGCAGAACTATACTACGCTCAGATTCGGGTAGCTCAGAAGCGTCCAGGGTGTACGCGAGGTTCTTAATTGCTTTTGCAATATCAGACTCTTCACCATATCCTGCATCAACTAAACTCGCTAAAAGCTGTTCGTAGTCAAACATTACGGAGTCGTTACATCAGGATTGCAGAGTTCACAGACTTCAGGATCGAAGATAGATGGCTTGACATCATCCAAAGCTCGAGAACAGATTTTGCACTTATTCTCGTTGGTGTATCCTGCAGCCTGTCGATCGCGATTGACCTGCATCTTAGCGAGATAAATCTCATTGAGCTCCTGATCAGTCACCTTAGAGGCAACTAGACCATTAGCAATGAAGTGAAGAGCATCTACAAGTTCCTTGACGTATTCGCGACGGTTGAAGAACTCCTTTGAAGACCACGTCTTCCATGAGAATTCTCCTGCAGCTTCATGCATCTCATCAAGAGTTGCAAAAGTCTGAACAAAAAGATACTTGAGAAGTTCATCGCCTTCTTTTGCAGCCGGATCGGTTCCAAAGGAATCAATCTGGAGCTGGCGAGTCTCTTCCAACCACTTATCAAATAGCATTTACTTTTTACCTTCAATTTCATTCTGGATTGCAGTGTCGATCTGGAATGCAGCCTCTGCTTGAGAAGTCTTGTTCAGATACCATGCCGTTGCCTGAGCATTAGCGGTTTCAAGCTTCTGAGTGAGGGTCATTGCTTCCACTTCTTTAACTGTAACATCATATGCCGGAGAAATGAAACTCAGTTCCTTGGACTGTGAAACGAGGATCGATCCAGTCGAAGCAGCCTGATCATGGCGGATACGAAGCCAACCAGAACCTGCGTGCCAGTAAGGACAGGAGAGAACTCCCCAAGAGTCCGAGTACATCTGGACAAGTTCAGACTCAGGCATTCCACCAGCTTCTGCCTTAGATGCCTTACTTCCACGGTGAGCAAGTGACCAACCGAGGTCTAGCTTTTCGAGCCATTTCTGCTGATCGGAGAGAATCCCGAAGACCCACTGGTCCTTCTTGTCTGTCGCGAGAGTATGCGGGATTCCGTAGTCCGTGTAGAAGTCTGTCGGATCGATCGCAATGATGTTTGTACCTTCAGGCATTTTGGGCTTAAAGAGGTCATGGTTACCGTTCTTGTAGAGTGGCATCACAACATCAAACCAGTCAGTGGCAAGAACTTCAAGTCCTGCCTTGACCTTGTCGACGTTCTCCTGAGCCCATGCGAAGTGGGAACGACCTTCGAAGAATTTCTTCGTAATCGTCTCAGGCTTGTTGAGGAGTCCTACAGCATTACCCTGAATGCCATGCATCTTCCAGTCATCAATAAAGAAGAGCATAGGTAGGTTATGCTTCTTTGCCTCGCCAATAGCCCAGAGGGCTCCGTATGAATAGCCGGCAGTAATAGAGGACAGCGAGCTAACACCCATAAAGATGAGGTCAAATTTAGTCAAGTCTTCTTCAGGTTCCGTGGGGCGGTGCTCTACGGTATATCCTGCAGCTGCAATAGCACGAGCAAAAAGCTGAGCAACGGGATCGTACTTCAGACGAGTACCTTTTCCAGTGTGCTGATTGGTAAAGCCAGTAATAAGAATGTTACCCTTAGACAAAGGTAATCCTTTCGTATTGAGAATATTGTACAGGCAAGAAGAGGCGCCTATCGAAATAGACGCCTCTTCTTAGATTAGACTAGAGACCTGGTGCCGGAGGGGCGTTGTTCTCCCACGGGTTCACTGAAGGAACCTGAGGTGTAGTCGGAATCGACGGAACACCCGGTGCTGCAGCTACCTGAGGTGCTGCTGCCTGAGGAACCTGAGGTGTAGTCGGAACAGAAGGAACCGAAGGGGCTCCACTGTTCACTGCAGGAGAAGGAGTAGAGCCAATAGTTGCTGCGGCATTACCCGTTGCTGCACCATTCGGAGCTGCGAAGCTCTCGAACTCATTCTTCTTCTTACCTGAATCAACAGGATATTCCGTGGTCTTGAGTCCACCAACAAAACGCTTGTTGATGAGGTTGCTGACAATCAGCTCGTCAGACGGCTTAGACTTCCAGAACTCAAGGTTGAGACCGAAGATTGCCATTTCACGGAAGAAGTAGGCAAGAGCGTTCGGGCTATCCGGAGAGATGTACCAAGTGTTCCAAACCTTACGCTTGGCATATGGACCATTCTCAACAATAGCGGTGATACCGATGCTCTTCTTACCGGTCTTCGATTCGCCGACCTCTGCTTCAGAAACTACGAAGTTGTAGTTGTCATTCGGCAGTGGTTCGAAAGCCTTACCGGCTTCGCCAGCGGCTTCAACAAGGTTGTCCCAAGAGATGTTAGGCATTTAAGATGTTCTTCTTTCGTCGTTTATTCTGCAGGTGGTGCTGGGGGCGTAGAGGAATCTACTACTGTGGGTGCTACAATGGCAGGTGCAGGTTTTTCTGCAGCTACTTGAGGAGCAACTGGAGGAAATACTGTATCAAGCATTCCAACGATTGATGGATTTTCGATGATAATTGGAAGACCAGGAACTCGGTTTCCAGCTTCGAACTGAGGGTTCTTGTCGGTAAGAAGTTTACGAACAACTACCCACTGACCAGTTTCAGGGTCCTGAACTTGGTCTAGGAAAATGTACGATGTAACGTCAAACCAATATGCAACCTGAGATGCAATCTGTCCCTGAAGGTAAGGCTTGAGAACACCCTCAACGTCTCTCGACATTGCAGTAACAACAACTGCTTCAAGAGGGTTCTTCTGGACAGTCAAGTCTCGAAGGTCACGAGCAAAGAATGCCATCTTTGCAAGCAATGTTCCCCAGTCCTGAGTCTTCATCTGGTTTCGGCCTGCAACCAATTCTTGTGCCTTTACCTGAAGCTCTGAAATAGAGTCAAGAATAACGGACTTGAACGGGTGCTTGCCACTCTTTAGCCATTCATAGGCTTTTAGGGCTGTTGTAAAGTCCGTAACACGAACAATACAGGTATCCCAAGTTCCATCAGCTTCCGGAGGAGCATCAGACATGGGGTCCCAATAGACCTTTTCGCACTGTAGGAAGCGACTAGCTGCTTCTACGTCGAGTAAAAGGCGCGGATATGGAGCGGTATTAGCAAAAGTGGTTTTACCAACTTTAGCATGTCCGTGAACTAGAACGCTCAATGCGCGATCTGTCATCAGCCATCACTACTTTCTTTTTCTGTGGCATCGTTGTATCGTTCGTATGGATTGACAACGGTATAATGGTCTTCAATGTACCGTTCAGCAGATGACCCATCATCAAGCATTGGACATACTTGAAAGAATGGGCACATTCCACAGTGCCAGTCCATTTGTGGTTTTGGATAAGCTACAAAACGATGATCTGCGCCTTCGTCGAGTTTATCACGAACTTCCATCATATCATGCAATACGCCTACTAGGCGAATATAGAACGAGTTAAGAGTTTCATCATTAAAACGTACATCGATACGGTCATAGAAAGGAGGTTTTGCTGTTCCGGTTCGTTTTACTTTCTTTAAGAGATTGTAAACTCCGCCATCAACTTCTGCACCATCTTCAGGTGGATTCCGCTTATTAATTAGCGTATACGTCATCAACTGCTCTGACATATGCGAATACTTATAGTACGGTCCCAAATCTGCTGCGGTTTTATGATCGATAATTGCAAGTGAATTATCGGATCTTCGACGAGCTTCTGCGTCGACTTTAGCCTGGAGAATAACTCTGCCACCAAACTCATCAATAATAAGAGAAATTACTTTCTCTGCATACTGAATATCAATATTGGCATCTGCATTAGTTTCTTCAAGCCACTCTAGATAACCTTCAAGCATCAAGCGTCCAAGCTCACCTTCAGACTCAAACTTTCGAACCTTTGTGGGGTCCTCAGCTTGAATACTGTCTCTGAAGATAGCATTGTCTTTACGCATCAAACGGTTATATACGTCTACGGGATTATCGTAGGTCGTGTAATACTGCTCAAGCGAATCGTGAACGCGAGTTCCAAGCGGCAAAGGTCCAACGAGGTTCTGCTCAATCCTTTGAAGACCGAGATAATTCGCTAAATACCAATGCCGCTTGCAACTTTTGAATCCTTGAATTTCAGAATTGGAAATACGCACTTGTTTGGGGTTTTTACCCAAGTAAGGCTGTAAAGTCATGTATTTCCTAAGTTTTTGTTTCTAAGATAATTTTATATCGTTTCCGTACAGAAGTACAATCACGGAGCTTTGTAGCCATTTTCGATAAATGCATCCCAAACGTTCGGCATTTTTTCCTTGACAATTTCTACAATCTGATCTGTTACCAGTTCCACTTCTTTCTGAGCATGTGAAACAATGTCAGCGTCTTCCCATTCTTTTCGTTTGGTAATGAAATTCATGAGACTGCGGAGATTAATTGTTAGGAACATGGAAGTGTAGGTATTGACTGGCATGTGCATTCTTGCCACTTCTTTTGCCACACCCAATTCAAGGAGCTTCTCGTAATTATCCCAGAAAGCCTGAGCATGAGAAGTCAACACCCACTTGACTGCTTCGAACTGATCGGGTGTTCCCTGAACGAAGTTGTAGTCTCCAGTCTTACCGACCTGAGACAGCAGCCTGTCCTCATCAGGAACATAGAAGCTGGGCTGGAACTCACGATAACGACCAGACTCTTCATTGATGGAGCTAAGACGGTGCTTTACGATCTGTCGAGACACAAAAATCGGTACTTCGAGATAGAACGTAAAAAGTACGTGCTCAAAAGGAACACCGTGCTGGTCGCGATAAAGGTACTTGAGAAGCCTTGTGTTGCCTTCTGTGTCACGAGAACCTGCACCTAATGTACTTACCTTTGCGACCTGTACGATGCGATCCTCCGTCCCCATAGAGTCGATCAACTCTACTGTTACGTCACTGCGCATTGATACTTCTGTCATTTACGAATCGTCTCCATATAGTTCTTCTTCATCGTCACCCTCAACAAGAGTGGTGGCGTCGTCAAGCTCTTCTTGCGTAATTTCTTCTCCAAGCAGTGTCTTCATCATGAGAGCCTCATCACGAAGAATCAACTGGAGATATCGGTTCTTCTCGTCAAGAGCGGTGAATACCTTCTCCTGAACTGTTCCCTTTGCAACGTAGTCAATAATACGGACTCGTTCATGGATTTCAGAACCGATACGGTGACCACGAGCTTCAGCTTGAAGGTTCTCAATGAGACTCCAGCTTCTCTGCAAAAATGCAGTTGTACTTCCTCGA
>Ga0157375_10003883_pt1 | contig 12969 bp, 13 predicted proteins | sample M35metaG_FD_115311 | JGI IMG/M metagenome (GOLD analysis project Ga0157375, IMG submission 115311) | Miscanthus rhizosphere microbial communities from Kellogg Biological Station, Michigan, USA - M3-5 metaG | ecosystem: Host-associated > Plants > Roots > Rhizosphere > Soil | place: USA: Michigan...
GCGTGCCGCGACCATTACCCGCGACCGCTCGCCTGGTTTCTCTGGGTTCTGTGCGAGATTGCTATCGCTGCATGCGATCTGGCAGAAGTGGTTGGCTCAGCGATCGCGCTGCAGTTGCTGTTCGGCATTCCGCTGGTGTGGGGTTGCCTCATCACCGCGCTCGATGTGCTCGCCGTTCTTTATCTCCAGAACAAAGGCTTTCGTTACGTTGAAGCCCTTGTCATCACGTTAATCGCGACTATCGGCACGTGTTTCGCGCTGGAGCTAATTTTTTCCAAGCCGAGCATTGTAGGGGTTGCGCTTGGGTTTATCCCTGGGCCACACGTCGTCACGAACCAGGAAATGCTTTACGTCAGCATCGGTATCCTTGGAGCCACCGTGATGCCGCACAATCTGTATTTGCACTCGTCCATTGTGCAGACGCGGAAATTCGAGCAGACACCGGAAGGCAAGCGCGAAGCTATCAAGTTTGCAACCATCGATTCGAGCGCGGCGCTCATGTTCGCATTGTTCATTAATGCTGCGATCCTGATTCTTGCGGCGGCCGCTTTCCATTGGTCTGGCCATCAGGATGTAGCCGAGATTCAGGACGCGTACAAACTGCTGAGCCCGTTGCTGGGTGTCGGCGGAGCGAGCATCCTGTTTGCGGTCGCGTTGCTCGCTTCCGGGCAAAACTCGACTCTTACCGGCACGCTGGCCGGCCAGATCGTGATGGAAGGTTTTCTCAACATCCGAATTACGCCGTGGCTGCGTCGGCTGATAACGCGACTCATAGCAATTGTGCCCGCAATCATCGTGATCGGTGTTTTCGGAGAAGGCAAGACGACGGAATTGCTGATTGCCAGCCAGGTCTGTTTAAGCATGCAACTCGGGTTCGCCGTGTGGCCGCTAATGCGGTTTACCAGCGAAAAGGCCAAAATGGGTGAATTCGCGAACCCCGTCTGGATAAAAATTCTGGGCTGGACGACTGCCGGCATTATCATTGTGCTAAATATGAAGCTGCTCTTGGACACGTTTCTACCGGACTCGGTGCTCAAGGCGTTTTATGGTTCTCTCGGGCTTCCGGTTCCCGAGTAGATGAATGTCGAAATCTCAATGATCAGCGCGATTTAACGATTTACCTGCCGCAACCATTCGGCATTCGGATTCGTAGCACCATGTACAACCACATACTGATCCCACTCGAGAACAGTCCGGCCGACTCGACTATACTTACTCATATCAAGCCGCTGGCACGCATGACTGGCGCAAAGCTGCTGCTTGTTCACGTGGCTGATGGGTGGGTGGCACGCAATTTCAATCAACTCCAGCTTGCCGAGAGCGAGGAGATGAAGGAAGACCGGGTGTATTTGGAAAAGCGGCAGCGCGAACTAATTAACGAAGGCTTTTCCTGCGACGCGATGCTGGCGTTGGGTGAGCCGTCTGATGAAATCATCAAGCTCGCCCGCGAGAAAGATGTCGACCTGATCGCCATGACTACACACGGGCACCGCTTCATTAGCGACATTCTCTACGGGGCGACTGCCGACAAGGTGCGTCATGCGGTCGATATCCCAGTACTTCTCGTGCGTGCGAGATAAGTGTAGCGGCATTGGTGGCAAACGTCCGTTTCACTGATTCTGCGCTTGACACACAAGTGCCGCTCCAACGAGGTAAAACACGCGTGAAGGTACTGTTCCTGACTAACGAGTATCCGCCGAGTATCTACGGCGGCGCGGGCGTGCACGTTGGTTATTTGTCGCGGGAGTTGGCAAAAACGATGCCCGTCGAAGTGCGTTGCTTTGGCGATCAGCGTCTCGAGGAAGGTAATCTCAAGGTCATCGGCTTCGAACTGGACACGAGTAATTTCACCTGCCCAAAACCGTTGCGTTCTGCCTTCGGGGCGGTGCGACGATGTACCGATTTCAATACCATGAACATCGATGCCGATATCGTGCATTGCCACACGTGGTATAGCCACTTTGGCGGGCTCCTGGCCAAAAAAAATTACGGTTTACCGCTTGTGATTACTGTTCATTCTCTTGAGCCGCTTCGGCCCTGGAAACGCGAACAGCTTGCTGGCGGGTATGAGTTCTCACTTTGGGTAGAGAAGACCGCCCTCGAAATGGCGGACGCGATTATCGCAGTTTCCGGCGCGACCAGACACGACATCGAACGTCTCTTCAATGTCGATCCTGCGCGAGTGCACGTAATCCACAACGGAATCGATTTGAACCAATATCGTAAGGTCGATTCAACTGGCGCCCTCAAGCGTTACGGCATAGATCCTGCCACGCCATATCTGCTTTTTGTGGGACGCATCACGCGTCAGAAAGGGTTTCAGCATCTGGTGCGCGCAATTCAGTTCATGGATCGCGATTTTCAGATCGTGCTGTGTGCAGCTGCGCCGGACACGCCGCGACTCGCTGAGGAAATGCGAATTGCTGTCGAGCGCGCAAAAGCACAGCGACCGGGAATTATCTGGATCAATGAAATGGTCGATCAACAGGCCGCTAGCGAACTTTACTCGCACGCCGCGGTATTCATTTGTCCGTCGATCTACGAACCGTTTGGCATCATTAATTTGGAAGCAATGGCATGCGAAACTGCGGTGGTTGTCAGTGCTGTTGGCGGAATCAAGGAAGTCGTCGTTGACGGCGAAACCGGTTTCCTCGTCCCGCTTGAACAAATGAAGGAAAGCCCATTCGAAGCAACAAATCCCGAAAAATTCGCGCGCGATCTCGCGCAGCGCGTGAATGAGTTGATGGGAAATCAACAGTTACGCCAACGATTCGGAAAAGCTGGCCGCAAACGCGTCGAAGAACATTTTAGTTGGAGTGCGATCGCGGAAAAGACTAAGCGGCTCTACGAAAGCCTGAAGCGTGAACAGCCGCATCTGCAACCCGCCGCGTCATCCTGAGCGAAGCGGAGCGGAGTCGAAGGATCCCGTGAAACAGCGGTTAATCACGCCGCGCGATTTGATTCGCTTACTTCCCGCCCGCTCAGCCTCCGGCCTTCCCCTCCCTGTTGCGGCTTCCCCAGCTGCTCCATTCTCGACTTCGCTTTGGATGACACGCGTTCGTGCCGGTGGCAACTTGGATCCGCCATGTTTGTCGATCGGGTAAAAGTTTTTGCACAAGCGGGAAGCGGCGGGCGCGGATGCGTCAGTTTTCGACGAGAAAAATTTGTGCCGAAAGGCGGACCGGACGGCGGCGATGGCGGGCGTGGTGGTGACGTAATCCTGCGGGCAGACCGGCACGTCGATAATCTTTCCAATCTCTTCTACGAGCCGCTAATCAAGGGAAAAAAAGGCGGGCATGGCATGGGAAAAAAAATGAGCGGACGCGCGGGTGGAAACAAGATCGTGAAGGTCCCGGTGGGGACAATCGTTTATCCGTGGGATGGCAATGGGACCGATGAGTCACATACGACCCATAGGTTGCATCGGCCGAACGTAATCGCGGATCTTATACGCGATGGCGAGCAATTCGTACTTTGCCATGGAGGAGCAGGGGGAAAAGGGAATGTACATTTCAAAAGCTCGCGCAACCGGGCGCCACGCCAATACACCGAAGGCGAAGAAGGCGAACAGGGACATTTTCTGCTTGAGCTGCGGACCATCGCCGACGCGGGATTGGTTGGGTACCCGAATGCTGGTAAATCAACCCTGTTGCGGAAAATTTCAGCGGCGCGGCCGAAGGTCGCCGCCTATCCGTTTACGACGCTCCATCCGATCGTCGGCGTCATTGAATTTCCAGGTTACCGACGCGCCACGGTCGCGGATATTCCCGGTTTGATCGACGGTGCGCACCGCGGAGCCGGGTTGGGTCACGAATTCCTGCGCCACATTACGCGCTGCCGCGTCTTGATTTTCGCGGTCGATGTCGCCGGAAGCGAGGGGCGCAATCCGGTCGAAGATTTGCAGAATCTGCGCCGCGAAATTGATCTCTACGATCCGACCTTGTCGTCGCGCGCCTGGTTCGTAGTTGCCAACAAAATGGATTTGCCCGGTGCGAAGGAAAATCTAAAAGCGCTGCTAGAGAGATTCCCAAAGCTCCAGATACTTCCGACTTCAGCGGCCAAAGGAGAAGGGATTGATGGCTTCAAGGAGGCGTTGGCAACGCGAATAGCGGGCCCTGAAGAAAGTGTTTCCGCGGCGATTTGATGTGGACAAGGCGAGCATCCCTAGCGAAACTGGGCGCTGTGTTATGGGCAGGCGGGTTGTAGCGAGTTATTGTTCCAGTTTTCTAAAGTCGGAGATGTTGCACATCTATCGGCAGGTAAAGGCGCTGCGCGGCGTGCACACATTTGTCGTCACAAAAGAAGTCCAGAATGCTGAGCGATTTCCGTTTGACGATATCGAAGTGATTCCGAAACGACGCACTAACCTGCTTGTTCACGGTTGGTTGAAATTCGTCGAACGGCGGCCGCCGATTGTCTATCGCGGCGAGTATCAAACGCTGGACTCATTGTTGAGCCGCCACGGAGCTGATCTGATGCACATTTATTTCGGCCATACCGGCGTGCACCTGCTTCCGTTTATCGAGCAATGGCACAAACCGTGCGTTGTATCTTTCCACGGCGCGGACGTTGCGCATAAACCAGAGATTAAAGATTATCCTGGCAAACTGCGGCGTCTTTTCAACGCGGTCCCGCTTGTGTTCGCACGTTCTCAATCGCTCGCCGATCGACTGACCCAGTTGGGGTGCCCGCCGGAAAAGCTTCGCATCAATCGCACCGGAATCCCGCTGAATGAATTCCCGCTGGTGCACAGAGAACCGCCGCGAGATGGCAAATGGAAAGTGGTGCAGGCGTGCCGGCTAATCCCGAAAAAAGGCGTGGCAACTAGCTTGCGCGCTTTTGCAATTTTCAAGAAGGACTATCCTGGTGCGGAATTTTTTATCGCCGGCAAAGGCCCGTTGCAACCGGAATTGGAGATGCTTGCCGGCGGACTAGGCATTGCCAGGGACGTGCATTTTGTCGGGTTTCTTTCACAAGCGAGGCTGCACGAGCTTTATGCAAGTGCGCACCTGTTTTTGCATCCGAGCGAAATTTCCCCAAATCAAGATCAGGAAGGTGTGCCGAACTCAGCGCTCGAAGCGATGGCAACCGGCTTGCCAATAGTCGCGACGCGCCATGGTGGTATACCCGAAGCAGTCGATCATGGGCGCACCGGATTTCTGGTGGCGGAGGAGGATCACGTTGCTTTGGCAAACGCAATGCAATTAATTGCCGGTTCTCCTGTGTTGTTGCAGGAAATGGGAGCGCGCGCGCACGCAACGGTAAAGGAACGGTTCGGCCAGGAAAGGCAGATCGATCACTTGGAATCGTTTTACGAAGAAGCGATTACAATGAACGGGAAGGCTGAACACGTGGGCGCAAGGCCAATCGCGCGCATTGCTCCGCGGTTTGCCGAAGGTTTGCCGGCGAAATAGCCGCGCATTGAGAATTTTGTTTGTCATCGGGGTAAAACGCGCTTTGGTATCCGCGTTCAAGTTGTAGCCGGGGCAACTTTTTCGCCGTAGTTTGGCACGTATGGAAACGACGGTGAATGACCTCGGCAGGCCGGCATCACCGATGCTGGCTACAGCTGTGGCTTACAAAATGCGCAATCGTTGTTTACTGATGTCGATCCTGGCGTTGGCTTCCAGCGCATTGCTTGCCACGTCGGCCTTTGCAGCCGAAGCAGGCGCGACTGAACACGAGGGCGTCTCGTTAAAACCGCAGATGCTTGTTCATTTCGGCGGCGGCTTCGGGATCACAAACTCGATGCTGGTGACCTGGCTCATCGCTGCTGGTATCATCATTCTTGCGCAAACCGCGATGCGCAACCCCAAACCAATTCCAGGTCGCCGACAGAATTTTTGGGAGTGGATGGTCGAGGGCCTCTACACGTTCCTGGAAAACATTATCGGCCGCGACCTGGTGCGGAAAGGTTTTTGGTTCTACGCCACGATTTTCATTTTCATCCTTATCGTCAATTGGTTCGGGCTAATTCCGGGAATCGGCACGGTCGGGTGGGGTCACTATGGTGCGTCTGGAAATTTCGTGGTCGATCGCCCCCTTCTACGCGGTGGCAACGCGGACCTGAATATGACGACTGCAATGTCCGCAGTTTTCTTCGTGATGTGGTTTATCTGGGCGATTCAAGCGAACGGTTTCGGAGGATTCTTGAAAGAATTGTTTGGCCCAAAAGGGGAGACGACCGGTGTTATAAAGATCCTGATGGTCGTCATCTTTTTCGCTGTTGGCTGGCTCGAAGTGATCTCGATTCTATTTCGACCGATCGCGCTCAGTTTTCGATTGTTCGGAAATATTTATGCCGGCGAGAGCATTCTTGAGGCGATGTCCACGATGGTGCCATGGCTGTCGCCAATCTTGCCGATTCCTTTTTATTTCCTCGAAGTGCTCGTGGGTTTTGTGCAGGCTCTAGTTTTCATGCTTCTGACTGCGGTTTTCACAATGTTAATTGCAGAACACCAGGAGGGACCGGAGCATGCGCACTGATTTTTTGGCGATCTCATGACGAAATCGCAAAACCAAGCTAAACTAACTATGATACTACCAATACTAGCAGAACTGGGCGGAAGCATCCACGTCGGGCTTGCCGCGATGGGCGTCGGAATCGGAATCGGCTTGACCGGTTTGGGAATGACCAGCGCGGTCGGTCGCAATCCCGGCGCGTTTACGCAAGTGCTCGTGCACGGGATTCTCGCCATCGCGCTGACCGAGGCGATCGTTTTTTACGCGCTCTACCTTTTGCCCAATAAATAGTTTTGTTGCGGGCGGGTAAATTCACCTGAACGCATGAACGAGTTTATCTTATGATAACGATACTTGCCGCCGCCAGCGGAGGCGTCAGCGACGTTGTGCGTCAAACAGCTGAAATGTTCGGCTGGAACTGGAAGTTGTTTTTGTCGCAGGTCATTAGCTTCTGCATTGTTGCGTTCCTTTTGCAACGCTTCGCTTACAAACCGATCCTTGCTCTGCTGGAAGAGCGCCGGCGCAAGATCGAAGAGGGCCAGATCAACGCGGAAAAAATAAAGAAGGAACTCGCCGAAGCCGAGAAGCGTTACCAGGAAATTCTCGCGAAAGCCAACGCCGACGGGCAAAAGATGATCGACGAAGCGCGTGAAAGCGCTGCTCACTTGTCCGAACGCAAGCAACAGGAAGCGGTTGCGGCAGCCGAACAGATTATTGCCAAGGCCCGGGAGGCGGCAGCACTCGAGCACGACCGCACAATGGAATCCTTGAAACACGAACTGGGGCGGCTTGTGGTTGAGACGACTGCGAAAGTTACTGAGAAAGTGCTCACACCGGAAGATCAACGGCGCTTGCAAGAGGACGCAGCTCGTCAACTGGCTTGATGAAGGTCAACAAGGAAATTCGGCAGATCTCCCGTGAAATGTTGCGCGCAAGTTTCACCGATGGCCAACTCGATTCCGGGAGGATCGGTTCAATCGTTGACTCGCTCATCGCAAGGAAGCCGCGGAACTACGTCGACATTCTGAAGAACTACAGGCGTCTGCTTCGATTCGAATTGGAAAAGCGCCGGGCCCGAATTGAAACAGCGAGTGAAGTAGATCCTGCGGTTAAAGCGGAGATCGTCGCCAGTTTGAAAAAGAAATACGGAGGCGATTTAATAAGCGAGTTTCTTGTTGACCCACAGCTCCTTGGCGGAATGCGGATTCGCGTAGGGAGCGATGTGTGGGACGGAACCGTGCGCAACCGGCTGGACCGCCTTCAGCAGCAATTCTAATCAACTGAAATCATGAGCAGCATACTTGAAGAGATCGAAACAAAAATTGAAGGGCTAAAAACAGCGACAACTAAAAGCAACGTCGGCGTGGTGCGCGAAACGGGCGATGGCGTCGCGCGTATCGAAGGTTTGAGCGACGTGATGCTCAGCGAGATGATTGAGTTTCCAAACGGCGTATTCGGTCTCGCGTTGAACCTCGAAGAAACTGAGGTTGGCGCTATTTTGATGGGTGACAACACGCTGGTTGAAGAAGGCGACGAAGCTAAAACGACAGGCCGGCTGCTTTCCGTTCCCGTCGGCAAAGCTCTTCTGGGTCGTGTGGTAAACACACTTGGTCAGCCACTTGATGGAAAGGGACCGATCAAGACCGAAACGTTTTATCCGCTGGAGAAAATTGCGCCGGGGGTGATCAAGCGACGCAGCGTGAATCAACCGGTGCAAACCGGGATTATGCCTATCGACGCCATGATTCCGATCGGTCGCGGTCAGCGCGAGCTGATCATTGGTGATCGCGCAACCGGCAAAACGACCATTGCCATCGATACCATCATCAGTCAGGCTCGGTTGAATAAGGCGGCTGAGGCTGCGGGCGACAAGAATTATCGGCCGCTCTACTGCATTTACGTCGCAGTTGGCCAGAAAAATTCCAACGTGGCGCGAGTGCTCAATACTCTCGAGAAAGAGGGCGCCATGCCGTACACGACAATCATCGATGCGTCCGCGTCCGACACGGCCACTAATCAGTATCTGGCACCGTTCGCCGGCGCCGCGATGGGAGAATGGTTTATGGATAACGGAATGGACGCGCTCATTATTTACGACGATTTATCGAAGCACGCAGTGGCGTATCGCCAGGTGTCGCTGGTGCTGAAACGGCCTTCGGGACGCGAAGCGTATCCGGGTGATGTGTTTTACCTGCACTCGCGGTTGCTCGAACGCGCTGCACGCATGAGCGACGAATTCGGCGGCGGCTCACTGACGGCCCTCCCAATCATTGAGACCCAAGCCGGCGACGTGTCTGCTTACATCCCGACGAACGTCATCTCAATCACGGACGGTCAGATTTATCTGGAGACCGATTTGTTTTATCAAGGTGTACGGCCGGCAATTTCGGTAGGACTCTCTGTCAGCCGAGTCGGATCGGCGGCTCAAATCAAGGCGATCAAGCAGGTCGCGGGCAAGGTGAAACTCGATCTCGCACAGTATCGCGAGTTGGCTGCATTCGCACAGTTCGGTTCAGATCTCGATACTGCCACACGAGCGCGACTTGATCGGGGTCAACGTATTGTCGAGCTTTTTAAACAAAAACTGTACAACCCGATTCCGGTGGAACAACAGGTGGCCGTGATGTGGGCGATGCAAAACGGGTACCTTGACGCTGTTCCGGTGGAGCGCGTAAAGGAGTACCAATTAAAACTTCAGGATTGGCTGGAAACGCGTAAAGCAAGTTTGCTCCAAACGATTCGCGAGAAAAAAGAACTCGATAAGGGCCTCGAGGCGCAGTTGAAAGCGGCGCTCGATGAATTCAAGACAGCGTGGCGATAACTCCGTCAGTTCATTAAATGGCGAACACGCAGGACATACGGCGCCGGATAAAATCGATCCGCAACACCGCGCAGATCACCAAAGCAATGCAAATGGTGGCTGCCTCCAAGATGCGCAAAGCGCAGCAGCATGCACTTGCGGGGCGGCCTTACGCTGCGTTAATGAATAAGGTTTTCGTCTCGTTGCAAAAACGAACGGACCCCAGGTTCCATCCGCTTCTCGCCGTTCGGCCACTTGAAAAGGAACTGGTTTTAATCATCAGCACCGACAAGGGGCTCTGCGGAGCGTTGAACACGAACTTGTTTCGCGAGGCTAGCAACTTTGATTCGGCTAAAACAGTGTTCGTGGTGACAGGAAAAAAAGCGCGGCAATTCATCGCGCGGACAAAGCGGGAATTATTGGCCGATTTTGAATTGAAAGACTCACCAAGCTTCCTTGAAGCAAAGCCAATCTCTAAGTTTTGCATGGAAAAGTTTCTGAGGCGCGAAGTGGATAAAGTCTCAGTGCTCTACACGCATTTTATCAACACAATCAACCAAGGCGCAGTTGTGCAGACATTATTGCCGATCAGCAGCTTTGATTTGCCGAAGAGCGAGGCAGCGGAAGGTGCGAAGGTAGATGTCGATCCAATGCTCGGTTATATTTTTGAACCGAACGCGGCCGGAGTTCTTGACGTGATGCTGCCCTACTACATTTCCTTCCAGGTTTTTCAGATGATCCTCGACGCGCGCGCGTCTGAACACAGCGCGCGAATGGTGGCGATGAAGAATGCCACCGACAACGCGAATCAATTTATCAAAGATCTGACATTGGAATACAACAAGATGCGACAGGCCAGCATCACAAACGAGTTGCTTGAGATCGCCACAGCACAAATGGCACTCGGTGGTTAGTCAGGATTTATGAATAAAGGAAACATAGTGCAAGTAATCGGTCCTGTAGTTGACGTCGAATTTCCAGACGGAAAAACATTGCCGAAAATCTACAATGCCCTCGAAGTTGACTACGAAGTGACTGGCAACCCAACAAAGTTGACACTCGAAGTGCAACAGCATCTAGGCGATAACTGGATGCGCTCGATCGCAATGTCTTCCACAGACGGGTTAAAGCGTGGAATGAGCGTGACGGATACTGGGGGGCCCATCACCGTGCCGGTGGGCGAGGCTGTGCTTGGACGGCTCTTTAATGTCACTGGCGATACGATTGATAATCGCGGTCCCGTGAAATTTGAAAAACGCTATCCGATCCATCGCCCTGCACCGGCGCTTATCGACCAAGACGTAAAAGCACAGATTCTCGAAACCGGCATCAAAGTAATCGATCTCGTGTGCCCGTTCACGAGAGGGGGCAAGGTTGGCGCATTTGGCGGCGCGGGCGTCGGGAAAACTGTTGTCATCCAGGAGCTAATCAACAACATCGCCATGAAACACGGCGGGGTATCGATGTTTGCGGGCGTAGGCGAACGAAGCCGCGAAGGCAACGATCTTTACAAGGAAATGAGCGAGGCTGGCGTTATCGACCAAAAAGACTTGTCGAAATCGAAAGTGGGCATGGTTTTCGGCCAGATGAACGAACCGCCTGGCGCGCGTTTACGCGTCGCTCTCTCAGCGCTTGCGATGACGGAATACTTTCGCGACGAACGCAATCAGGACGTGCTTCTTTTTATCGATAACATCTTTCGATTCTCGCAAGCGGGTTCGGAGGTGTCAGCGTTGCTGGGCCGAACGCCCAGCGCGGTTGGCTATCAGCCGACCTTGGCTGCTGAGATGGGTGATTTGCAGGAGCGAATTACATCGACCAAGAACGGATCGATCACCTCGTTCCAAGCGGTGTACGTCCCGGCAGACGATCTAACCGATCCTGCGCCGGCAACCACTTTCGCGCACTTGGACTCGACCATTGTGCTTGAGCGCTCAATCGCCGAACTCGGAATTTATCCTGCGGTGGATCCGCTGGCATCGACATCGAAGGCCCTCGCGCCGGAGATTGTGGGCGAAGATCATTACAATGTGGCTCGAGGTGTGCAGCGAGTCTTGCAGCGCTATAAGGATCTGCAGGACATTATCGCGATTCTTGGAATGGATGAACTAAGCCCGGAGGACAAGCTGACTGTTCAACGCGCGCGAAAAATTCAGAAGTTTCTCAGCCAACCTTTTCACGTGGCAGAAGTTTTCACGGGCTATAAGGGCCAATATGTGCCGGTTGCGGAAACAGTGCGCGGTTTCAAAGAGATTCTCGACGGCAAACATGACGACGTGCCCGAGCAAAATTTCTACATGAAGGGCGGAATCGACACGATCAAGGAGGGCTAACGCCTTCGACTCACCATGGCCACGCTCAAGCTCGAAATCGTTACGCCGGAGGAGAAGATTTACTCCGAAGACGTGGAGATGGTCACGTTACCGGGGTCGGAGGGAGAGCTGGGAGTTTACCCCAAACACGTCCCCCTGCTGACCACGTTGGTACCTGGCGAGCTGCGCGTTCTGAAAAACGGGCGCGAAACGTCGATGGCGATAGGCGAAGGGTTTGTCGAAATCAGAGGCGATGCCATCTCGGTTTTAACTGACATGGCACTTGAATCTGAGAAGATCGACATCTCCGCCGCTGAGGCAGCAGTTGAGCGTGCCAAAGCGGCGATGAAAGAAGATCAAACGCCTGAACAGGTGGCTGCCATTCAAGCGTCGTTGCAGAAGGCGCTCGCCCAGTTGCACGTCAAACGCCGCCGCCACTGATAATGTGGCGGCGCTTGTATCAAGCGCCTGTCTATTTCAAATTCGCTGTTTGGCACAAGCACCGCTACAAGCATTCGGAATAATTGCCGGCAACGGCGTTTACCCGCGGTTGATCGCCGACGCGGCGCGGAAAGCCGGCGTTAACAAAGTCGTCGCTGCCGCTTTCACCGACGAAACTGATCCGGTTCTCGAGCAATACGTCGATGTTCTCGAGTGGATGCGCGTCGGACAACTCAGCCGGTTACTGAAATTCTTTCGCGGCCAGGAAATTCATCACGCGATCATGGCGGGACAAATCGCGCCGAAAAATCTTTTCGATCTCCGCCCCGATTTAAAGGCGCTCATGTTGCTGGGCAAACTCAAAGAGCCCAACGCCGAATCGATTTTTGCCGCAATCGCAGAGGAACTCGCGAAAATCGAAATCGATCTTCTTCCAGCCACGACCTTTCTCGAGGATTTGCTTGCGCGCCCGGGCCTGATTGCCGGATCGAAATTGTCACCTCGCGAAGAGCACGACATCGAGATTGGCTGGAATGTCGCCAAAGAAATTGCCCGCCTCGATATCGGACAAACGATTGTGATCAAAAACGGCACGATCGTTGCCGTCGAAGCTCTGGAAGGAACAAACGAGGCCATCAAACGCGGTGGAAGCCTTGCGCGTGAAGGCGCTGTCGTGATCAAAGTCAGCAAACTAAATCAGGACATGCGCTTCGACGTGCCGGTAATCGGTGTGGAAACAATTCGCGTTGCTGCTGAATCCGGAGTGCGCGTCATCGCTGTTGAAGCGGGCAAGACCTTGCTGCTCGAGCGGGACACCGTTATTGCTCTGGCGAAGAGCTTGCATACGTCAGTCGTCGCGCGCTGATCGTGTGCTGCTCCGACGCGGTAGCCGGTGCTTGATTCGATAGGTTAGAAAACATTCGGCGCCGACTGTGCGCATCTCGATCAACGAGC
>Ga0157375_10003884_pt1 | contig 12968 bp, 11 predicted proteins | sample M35metaG_FD_115311 | JGI IMG/M metagenome (GOLD analysis project Ga0157375, IMG submission 115311) | Miscanthus rhizosphere microbial communities from Kellogg Biological Station, Michigan, USA - M3-5 metaG | ecosystem: Host-associated > Plants > Roots > Rhizosphere > Soil | place: USA: Michigan...
GTGAAGCAAAAAATGAGCAGCGCGGCCGTTCACATCGACTTGCACGGTGCCAGCCTGCTGCCGGGGTTTGTTGACAGCCATATCCATGCACTGGAGGGCGGAGAGAGGCTGTTGAGGGCAAATGCCGACGATAGTTCGATGACAACTGCGGCACTCGAAGCCTTTGTGAAAACTTCAATAGACAATGGCAAAGCGATGCGTGGAAGGTTTGTGGTCGTTAGCGGCCTTAACATCACCACCTGGAGCAGGATACCCGAATTACAGGCTACATTTAACGGTAACGCGTATGCGCAGCAGCCCATCCTGTTGCACGGATCTGATGGACATACCGGCTGGGCGAACAATGCTATGCTCAAAGAGGCCGGCATCACGCAGGCTTTTATTCATTCTTTATCTGCAGAACAAAAAAAATTCTTTGGCTTTACTGCACAGGATGAACCAAACGGGTTCATCGCCGACGATGGTTTTGACAAGTTTGCGGGCGTCATTCCGGAGGCACCGATTGATCCTATGAAAATTGGCCTGAGCGCAATGGGTTACACCAATCGGCTGGGCATCACGGCCTGGCTCGATCCTTCATCGGGAAGCATTTCGGACCAGAAAAACGAAATTCTGGATACCTACTCCCTGCTTGCCAGTAAGCACAAACTCAGCGCCCACGTCGCCGCCACGGTGGTGGCAAACGCTAACGGAGACGTGCAATCGCAGATTACAACCTTGAAAAAATGGATGGCGGAATACAAGGCGGTTCGGGTGTTGGGCTTCAAGATATTTGCCGATGGCGTGATCGAATACCCCACGCAAACCGCTGCCTTATCCATTCCCTACACCAACAGCGGTTCAACGGGGGTGTTGATGGTTGACCCAAAAAAATTTGATCAATTTGTGATCCAGGCAGACAAGAGTGGCCTGCTGGTTCACGTGCACGCGATTGGAGACGAAGCCATCACCGTCGCATTGAATGGCTTTGAGGCTGCCAGAAAAAGCAACGGAAATTCAGGCATTCCACATACGATCACACACTTACAGGTCATAAAGCCGGGCGACTTCAATCGTTTTGCCAAATTAGGAGTTTTGGCTTCCGTCCAACTGCTCTGGGCCCTGGGTGATCCAACCACAATAGATATTGTGAAACCATATATCAGTCCTGAACTTTACAAGTATCAATATCCAGCGCGGTCATTGCTTCATGCAGGTACCGTATTGTGTGGTGCCAGCGATTGGCCCGTCAGTTCAGCCAATCCCTTTATCGCGATTTACGAAGCCGAGACCAGGATGGGGAGGATGGGCGTGCTGGATTCAACACAGGCCGTTCCGCGCATTGAAATGCTGTATGCTTATACGATCAACGCCGCCAGGGCAATGCGCATGGAAAACAAAATTGGTTCACTGGCTCCGGGAAAATCTGCGGATTTGATCCTGGTTGACCGCGACGTGATGAATATTTCAGCAGAAGCCTGCAAGAATACAAAAGTGATTTGGACCCTGTTTGAAGGCAAACCCGTTTATCGGGCGGCAGAGACGAAATAACCGATTGATCATTCCTTAAATTCCCGTTATGAATTCTACGATGCAGAAATTTAAGGTGGCCATTTTACTCACCTGGTATGCGCCATTCGCAATTGCTCAAAAGGCAAATGAAATCAAATTAAAAGATTACGAACCCGTATCCATCTACAAGACGCCGCAATCCACAATTGTAAAGGCAAAATTTCCGGTGGTGGACCTTCATACACATGACTACCTGCATTCAGATGCCGAAGTGAAGGAATGGATCGCGCGTATGGATAGCGTCGGCCTCGCAAAATCAGTGATACTGTCTTATTCCACCGGAAAGCGATTCGACTCTGCCATGCAGCGATACGGCCCATACCCGGACCGTTTCGAAGTATGGTGTGGATTCGACTATACCGGTATGAATGAGCCCGGTTGGTCGAAGAAAGCTGTCGCCGAACTGGAGAGGTGTTACAAACGGGGTGCCCGTGGCGTGGGCGAATTGGGAGACAAGGGAATGGGGGAATTATATTCGCATCCCACACCAGGCTATGGGATGCACATTGACGATCCGAGAATGAAACCCCTGCTTGAAAAATGCGCTGAGCTCAAAATGCCTGTCAGCATTCATGTTTCAGAAGACGCGTGGATGTATTTAAATGACGATTCTGCAAATGATGGATTGATGAATGCTTCGAAATGGAAGGTGGATATGACCAAAAAGGGAATACTGGGTCATGATGAATTGATAAAAACCCTGGAAAATGCGGTTATGCAAAATCCAAGGACAACTTTTATTGCCTGTCACCTGGCCAATTCCTGCGCAGACCTGAATGTACTGGGAAGACTTTTCGATCTTTATCCGAATCTTTATGCAGACATTGGTGCCAGGTACAGCGAGATTTCTCCAATCCCTCGTTTTGTAAAGGCATTCATGGAAAAATACAGCGACCGGTTGGTATATGGAACTGACATGGGCACCAACACCAGCATGTATCGAATTACTTTCAGGATACTTGAATCTGCCGACGAACATTTTTACCTGAAAGAAATTTTCGACTATCATTGGCCACTTTATGGCCTGGCTCTTTCTGACGAGACGCTGAAAAAAATTTACAGCGGCAATGCCAGAAAGATCCTGATAAAATGAAGTCAATCCCCTACCGATATCGCGTTCTTGCACTGCTTTGCAGCTTAACCACACTGACTTACCTCGACAGGATTTGTATTTCATTGGTGGGCGTTCGTGTTAAGAGCGCATTTCATTTGAGCAACGAAGAATTTGGTTGGGTGTTGGCTGCTTTCTCGCTAGCCTATGCCTTGTTCGAGATCCCTACCGGTATTTTAGGCGATAAAATCGGGCCTCGCAAAGTCTTCATCAGGATCGTACTTTGGTGGTCATTCTTCACGGCGCTCACGGGATTTGCAGGGGGATTGATTTCATTGATCTTCATTCGATTTCTTTTTGGGGTTGGAGAAGCGGGCACTTATCCAAATGCCATGATCGTGATGTCTCGCTGGTTTCCTGTTCGTGAAATCGGTCGTGCATTGGTATGGGTGGGAATGGGCTCACAAATTGGCTCTGCCCTCGCGCCCCTGCTGATTATTCCAATTGCCGCGGTTTATGGCTGGCAAATGCCTTTTTTTGTCAATGCCGTCATTGGATTGGTTTGGGTGAGCGTTTGCGCGTCCTGGTTCAGGAATTTTCCACGCGAGATGAAAAACATCAGTCAGGAAGAAGTGAAATTAATAGAAAAGAATTGCAGGCATGAAGAGCATAGCCGGTTGCTGAATTGGAAGTTCATCTTAAATAACCGAAACCTTTGGAAACTGATGCTGATGTATTTCTGCTGTCAATGGGCCAATTATTTTTTTGTGGCCTGGATGCCCGTGTACCTGCAGGAAGGAAGAAGCTTTTCAGAAAACGAGATGAAATTTATCACCACCATTTTGTTTGTTGCCGGCATCATTGCCACTTTTCTCGGCGGAATTGCGGCCGACTTCGCAGTGCGAAAAACCGGATTGAAAATTGGAAGAAGGGTAATTGGCATCAGTGGGCTTGGCGGATGCGGCCTCATGATTTTCTTTGCCGCATTGGTAACGGACAAAACACTTTCAGCCGTCTTCCTTGTGGCCGGCAATGCATTCTTCTCTTTCGGCGTGATGGTCTCTTATGCCGTATGTACAGATATTGGGAGAAACAATTCAGGCACAGTAACTGGAGCTATGAACTTTTGCGGACAAATGGGCGCATTTTCGCTTGCGCTGCTCTTCGGCAAAATCGCTGATGCCCTGCACAATTTCAACTATCCGCTCTTCCTGGTGTCATTCGTCATGATCACCGGCGCGGTGCTGTGGTTCGGAATTAATGCGGAAAAGAAATTAAGAATGCCGGATTCCGCAGCAGGTCCGGCTTGATTTATTATTTGTTGAACAGGTAGAAAACACCAATGGTGGGCCATTGCTTGTCAAATTCCAATTTTACTTCCGCCTTTATGCCGAGCCCTTTGTATAAGAAAGCGTCTACACCAGCCGCGCCAACGAAGGTAAACCAGAAGGATTTAAGATGGTCCAACTGATTTTCCTGTATCCCCCCGTCATTATAGGCTGAATTATAAACCCTGAGCGTGCGTCCGCTTTCCCAGAGCATAGTAGACACCCCTGCCAATATATAAGGTCGAACGCGGCCCTCTAAAAAATAATAATTAACAAATAGCGGAAAACTGGTTTGATGAGTATATTCAACAGTCTCCATTTTATGCGTAGTCAACATTTCGGTCTTGAGCAATCTATATTGTTCGTAATACGTGAGTCCAAGATTCAAAGAAAGTTTTCTGTTCAATTCAGGGAACATCACCCTGACTGCTCCGTGAAAGTTGTACTGGCTTTTTTTGTAACCTAAATACATTCCATTTGTGCTTATGAGCCCCTGAACTTTGATTTTTGTTTTTTGCTGACTAATTTGTGAGAAACTGCCTGGAGCGAGACATTCATTCATTTTGCTCACGATTTTCACAATATCCCTTTCAGAATAGAAAAGCGTTTCAAAATTTCCGATATTCTTATTGCAGTCGCGCGACAGGAAGCTCAAGATGTTCTTATAGTTACCCGGGGCCGTGTACAATTCATATTGGTCTAGTTCGTCAGGAAAAAGAAAATACCCCGTATCCTGTTTATTCCTGATATAAAAATAATCCTTGGTTTCCCTGGGAATCGAATACAAATCATAATATCCCTGGATCAAAATCTTTGCAAATTCCGTTTTGGTTACATAATCGTGCAGGGCGTCTTTGTATTCCAGTGCGCGGAAGAATTTGCCGCCATCAAATCCAAATGCAGTCAAGTCTTTAATAGTATAAGTAGTTGCCTCGCTTTCGCTCAGGTTAATTTTGAAATTTATGTGTTGAACAACCTGGTAGGTGGGCAGGTTTTCGATGTAGCCACGGGAAGTGTCGCCACCATTTTTTACTAGATAGCCAGGCAAAAAATTTTGTGAAGCTGCAAAAAAAATTGAGCAGCAAAAAGGCAGGATTAAAAGCAGTTTTCTCATGACAGATTAAGTGTTGTTTTCAAAAATATGCGGGTCAGTTTCCATCCTTACGAAGCGGAAGTTTTTGGTATGATGAACATTCCTAATAACTTCGTTTATGCGTAACTGCTATAACTTTTTCACGCATATTTTTATTGTTTACTGCTATATTAAATTTGAATTGGGAGGCAATTGGGGGCTCTCCAATAAGCTGATTTTTTTCAATATTTACGTTATCTTCATATCGGATCAATTTTCCAATTACTCCCCAATTTTTTGTCTATGCGACGCATTGTTTGTCTGTTGCTATTGGCCTTTACCAGTAGCGCAGTTTTTTCCCAAAATGACAATTCAAAAATTCGCGTTATTATGTTTGGCGCGCATCCGGACGACTGTGACCAGGGCGGCGGAGGCACGGCTGCACTTTTTGCTTCCATGGGTTATGCGGTCAAATTTGTTTCGGTAACGAATGGAGATGCCGGTCATCAGACGGATGGCGGTCCCAGTTTGGCTAAAAGAAGATTTGCAGAGGCGCAGGAAGCTGGAAGACGATTCGGCGTAACCTATGACGTGCTGGACAATCATGATGGATTATTAATGCCCAGCCTGGATGTCAGGCTCCAGGTGATCAAGAAAATCAGGGAATGGAATGCAGATATCGTCATCGCTCCCCGGCCCAATGACTATCATCCCGACCATAGATATACCGGAGTGCTTGTTCAGGACGCGGCTTATATGGTTGCGGTTCCCAACATTGAAAAGGGAACTCCAGCGTTGAAAAAAAATCCGGTATTTATGTATTTCCAGGATTATTTTCAGCGTCCCAATCCCTTCCGGCCCGACATTGCGGTAGATATCGGCAAGACATTTGATCAGAAAATAAATGCCATGGACGCGCACGTGTCGCAGTTCTATGAATGGCTGCCCTGGATCGGCCACTATTCACAGGAAGTGCCGGCTGGTCATGATGAAAGAATAAAATGGATGTCGAAACGAGAAGACATTCCCATAACGCCCGAAGTGAGGAAGGCTTTGCAAAAATGGTATGGCCAGGATGCGGGGAATTCCGTCCAACATGCCGAGGCTTTTGAAATTTGCGAGTATGGCGCGCAACCGAATTCCGACCAGATTCGTCGTTTATTTCCGATGCTTCCCAAAAACTAATGATTATGAAACATTCCAGCAGAAGAGATTTTATCAAAACCAGTGCGGGCGTACTGGGCATGGCCATGGTGGGCTCTTCATTTGAGTTTGCGAAATACACCCCGCTGCTTTCGTTTTCAACACTGGGTTGTCCGAAGTGGGATTTCAATACCGTTATGGACGTGGCCAGCAAGAATGGCTACAAGGGAATTGAGATCCGGGGCGTGCAGGGAGAATTGGATCTCACTAAAGTTCCTATTTTCAGCAAGGAAAATATTGCAACCACAATGAAGATGATGCAGGATCGCGGCTTGAAGTTTTCCGATCTCGGATCGTCTGCGGCCATGCATCTTCCCGAAGGCGCAGAACGTCAGAAAAACCTGGATGACGCCAAACGATTTATCGACCTGGCGCAACAGTTGGATTGTCCGAATGTACGCGTGTTCCCCAACAATTTGCCGAAGGAGCAGGATCGTGAAGCAACACTGGCATTGATCGCAAAAGGACTTACTACACTCGGCGACTATGCAAAAGGCGGTAAAGTAACCGTAGTTCTTGAATCACATGGTGAACTGATTTATGTAGCTGATCTCAAAAAAGTCATGGAAATGGCCGAGCATCCGCACGTGGGATTGGTTTGGGATATTCATAATATGTGGTCCGTCACAAAGGAAACGCCCGCACAGGTTTACCCGGCGTTGAAAAAATATATTCGTCATACACATATTAAGGACGCAAATATTGTAGACGGTAAAATTCACTATGTGTTGATGGGCACCGGCGAGTCACCCATTTTTGAAGGTGTCGACATATTATACAAAAACAATTACCCCGGGTACTACAGCTTTGAATGGGAGAAACTCTGGCATCCCGAAATCGATGAGCCTGAGGTTGCGATTCCAGCTTATTCAAAGACGATGCAGGAGCATTTCAGCAAGCTGGGCTAGAGACAGCAATGCCGCTCAAATTCTAGTTGGTCTTCATGAAAGGGGCAACGCTTTTACGATTCGATTTCCTAAATCAATAAGTTTCTGCATATCGGATCACTTCATCGATGTAGTGGTAGTTCTCGGGAAATGCCAGCTCAGCGTTTAATTGCAGAAACATTCCCTTACCCACTCGCTTGATCCAGGAGGACGCGCGACCCTTTTCATCCAAACCCAACACCTCATCCACGGATTTCGGGTCAACCGGTGACCCTCCCGTCCAAAGCGGCTTCATTCCCGCCTTCCTGCCCGCTGGTGTGGCCATGCAACTGAAATAACCACCCATGCTGGTTAAATTATCCTTAGGATAGTACACACCCACTATCGAGTTGTAACGACTGTACTGAAAGGGAGTGATGCCTCCTTTTTCGTCTATAGAAATCGTCAGGGCATTGTTGCCCAAGTCGACGGTCATTCCACCCGACTGCAAAAATTCGTGTAACATATTGACGGTATCCGTACGCGTTAGCACAGAAGGCAGGGATTGTGATACAAAAGCGATCACTGTTCCTGCGCCATTCTCCTTCTTTCTTTTTACAAGGGCAGCCAGCGTGTCTCTGTCTATAACAGCATAGCCTAATCGATTCAGGTAGTCTTTGAGCAGGATATCTACCCCATTTCTGAAGAAATTAAACGATTTGTCGTTGTTCCAATACACATAATAATCGCGTTGCAGTTTTCCGGGGGCAGTCCTGCCAATACAATACAGTACTCCGTCGTCAGCCCCGAAATAAAGGAGCGAGTCACTGATCACGGCCGAAGAAAATATTTTTGCGTCAATGCAAAAAGGATGGGCCAGGCGTTTGCCTTGTTTCCGGTCAATGCCTATCAGCACGCCATCGTTTCCTCCAATATAAACCTTGTTGCCGATGACCAGCGGAGAAGCCCACACCGGCGCCGTATTGTGTATGCGCCAGGTTTCCTTTCCCGAAACCAGGTTCACGGACTGTACAAAATGTCCGTCTGATGTGCCTGTAATCACTTCGCCGTCAACAATCGTTGGCGAAGAAATTACCCACGAGAAACGATGATCAAATTTCCATTTGAGTTCTCCGGTGAAGCGGCTGATGTTATACAAATATCCATCCCTGCCGCCAACTACTACGTTATCGCCCTCAATCACTGCAGACGATAATATCGCCCTTCTGTCGAAACCGATGGTATCATTATCCAAAGGGGATCCTACCGTATTGAAGGTCCATTTCAGCTTACCTGTACTTGATTCCAGCGCATAAAAATTACCCAGGCAGTCGCCGATGTATATCCAGCCGGTGGCCAGCGCCGGGCTTGTGCGAAAAAAATGTTTTGCATGGAATGACCAGAGGCCATTGCCATTTTTTTTGTGTATGGCAAGCATCTTTCCATCTGCGGAAGCAACGAAAAGCGTATCTCCATTGATCGTTGGTGACGAGAAATAATAATCAAACCCCCAATCGTAGGGCTTGTCATCGCCGATCCTTTTCTTCCACGCAATTTTTCCGGTTTTTGCATCAAGTGCAATCATGTTCTGCTGTTGACTCAACACATATATCAATCCATTCGAAAAAGCCGGTGAAGAACTCAGTGCGCTTCCGCAATCTGTTTTCCATATCAGTTTTCCATTCTGTTTGTTCAGGGCATAAAACCAGCCGTCATTGCTGCCGAAGTAAAGTGCATTACCAACGGTGACGACAGTTGAACGAACCGGGGCCGCTGTTTTGAAAGTCCATGCCAGGCGGTTAAATTCTCCCTCATTTTTGGAAGTATACACCATGTTGTGATCGGGGGTTCCCCTGAACATCGCATCGGGCTGGGCTTGCAGAAGATGGAATTGAAGGAGGAATAAAAAAGAAATAAGTAAAAAGCGAAGTGAATATTGCATGGTGAGATTTTGAAGAGCGCAATATATATACGGACGGGCTTAAAAACTTGGCAAATCATGCTCAATTGATCAGGATTGCAGAAAGATTTATTTTATATAGTCGTCCAGGACTCTCCATTTTATTGAGGACCCCTTGTGAACCTCGTATTTCAGCAACATTACGCCATCTATGTGACCATCGCTAAAGTCGGCTATTGCCCATCGATCGCCCAATGGCTGCGCGTTCCATATTCGCATTATACCACCCAGTACACCCTTATAACGAAGAATGTCGGGGTTATTATTAATGGCGCTGATTATGCTGTCTTTAGGATTTTCAATTCCCTTAGACTTTAAAGAATTAATTTCTTCTTCAGAAAACCAATAATTCAATTCAGATTGAAGACTATCCTTCGCTTTTGTAAGAGTGAGAATGTCTGATCGCAAACTGATGATCGTGTCTTTTTGCAAATCAACAATTTGCTGCAGAGGATTGATTGGTTCTGGCTGTTTACACGCCAGGATTATTAAAATGGGACATACTATTGTGATAAATTTTGCCTTCATATAAATTCAATAATATATGTTATAGGAGTTCTAAACAGTTGTGATTACAATTTTAAGTATTTTAGAAACGCCATGGGCAAAGACGAGCAATACATGCAACAAGCGCTTCGGGAGGCTAATCAAGCCTTCGAAAATGAGGAGGTGCCGGTGGGTGCTGTCATCGTGATGAATGACCGAATCATTGCGAGAGGCTATAACCAGGTTGAGAAGTTGAGTGATCCAACCGCACACGCCGAAATCATCGCGTTAACTTCTGCCTTCCATTTTCTTGGCAGCAAATATCTGCCCGAGGCCACGATCTATATCACAGTTGAACCCTGCCTGATGTGCGCGGGCGCACTCTATTGGAGCAAGATTGGCAGAATTGTTTATGGCACCGATGATGAAAAAAATGGATACAGGAAAAATATGGCGAAGGACTTATCTCCCTTCCACCCAAAAACGATCCTTGAAAAAGGCGTTTTGAAAGAAGAATGTGCTGAATTGATAAAGAAATTCTTTAAGGAAAGACGTTGATTGCGTTGATTGCGTTAACTAATTTTTTAACTACTTATCAATTGCAAACTAGTCACCCGTTCAACCCAATCAACCTATTCAACTACATCTTCCTGATCTTAATATTCTTAAACCAAACTCCACCGCCACCATGATCCTGCAGGCAGATATGGCCCGATTTGATCATTCCATACTCTGCTTCATCCTTCCACTTGCTTTCTGATTTGCGTTTCTTCCATGCATCCGTCCAGAATTCAGTGTCCACTACTTTCACGCCATTCAGCCAGTGTTCCACATGGGCACCCTTTGCCACAATTTTACTATGGTTGTATTCGCCTGCAGGCTTTGCGGCAAGTTGCGTGGGGGCATTCATGTCGTAATTGGCACCGCTTTTCTGCCAGTCTTCCAATTTATCGGGGTAACCCTTGTCATCAATCAGCTGGTATTCCGGGCCCGACTCAAAAGTATGTTCATGACCCTCGTTTGCGCGATAGATTAATCCGCTGTTTGCGGCTTTATTGAGCTTCCAGTCGAATTCCAGTTCAAAATCTCCATAGAGATCTTTTGTAATCAGATCATTTCGATGCTGGACATTATTCTCTTTGCAATGTATTTCACCATTGGCGGCTTCCCAACTGTCGTTTGGCATGTTCTTATAAGATCTCCATCCGTCAAGATCTTTTCCATCGAATAATAATGCCCAGCCTGCTTTCTTTTCTGCTGCAGTCAGTTCATTGTCCTTTTCGATTGTCGTTTTCATGCTTGCATTTTTAAATGAAAAAAATAGCAGAGCCAGGGCAGGAACAATCGCGATGACCATTTTTTTATACATATCAAAAATTTTAGCTGATGAGTTTTAGATTGACTGGATCCCATTTGATGGGTTTTTCCTGGAAAAAGCTATCGTTGCACAATAGCGCAGGAGCAGCAGCCCGATAACCGAAGAGCGGATTCTCTACTACCGCCTTGCCGCCGCGAATTGCGCGGATCCAATTGTAATGATGATCATAGTGTGCCCCTTTGTAACCCTCTTCGGCTTTGAACACTGTTGATTCCGGCGCCTCCATTTTCTTTCGATCGTAATCCTTATCATATTGATGCGCTGAAAAGTATTGCGCATAATTTTCGGGCGGCCAGAATTTGTTTTTAGTGAGCGTGACCTTGTCCCATTCAACAATCATGGAGCCTTCGTTTCCCACCAGTCGCAGATAAGTGTTGTCGCCGGTGCCATCTACAAAATTCACACGCAACGAAAGATTGAATGCAGGATGCTTATCCGTTTGGGGATAGTCAAACATGCCCAATAAAATATCGGGCACTTCACGGCCATCTTTCCAATAACGGAGTCCGCCAGTCGCCATAATCTTATTCGGCCCCATGGAGCTAACAATAAAGTGTAAACTGGAGAACAGGTGAACAAACAAGTCGCCGCTTACCCCGGTGCCGTAATCCTTATAGCATCTCCAACGGAAAAATCTTTTCGGATCGAATGGCCTATCGGGATAATTTTTCAAAAACCTCTTCCAATCTACGGTCTTATCTGATGCATCGGCTGGCATATCGTATTGCCAGGCGCCACCAGGAGAATTTCTTGCCCAAAAACCTTCGGCATAATTCAACTCACCAATTGCACCTGCTTCAAATAATGCCTTTGCTTTTTCGTTTCCCAATGAGCTCATGCCCTGGCTACCCACCTGCATCACTATTTTCGTTTTTGACTGCGCTTCTACTACGGCAGGACCTTCAGTGATGTCATGCACCATGGGCTTTTCGCAATACACAGCTTTGCCGCTGTTCATGGCAGCAATGGAAATGTCCTTATGCCAATGATCCGGCGTGCCTACGATAACCGCGTCGACATCCTTTCGGGAAAGAATTTCTTTATAATCGCGCGTTACAAAAATGTCCTTTCCATATTTCTTGTTGATGTCGGCCAGTCGACCGTCGTAGAGGTCACATGCGGCAACGAGCTTCACGCCTGGCACTGTAAGTGCAGTCGTTAAATCAGCATTACCCATTCCACCCGCGCCAATCAGCGCAAGTTGAACCTGGTCGTTCGGAGCATAGTTTTCTCTTTTTAGGAATTCTACATTTTCGCGGAGCTCAGCAGCCCTGATCACGCCGGGAGCCAGGGTTGATGCGATTGCTCCTTTTGCGACTCTTTCAATAAATGATCTTCTTGAATTGGAAGGAAATTTGTTTTTAGCCATGCAGTTAATTGTTGTAAGCCGGCCGGAAATGTTGATGGTCCGGAACGGAAATTTACGGCTCAAAACATGGATGGCAAGATTTTTTTTTGAATCGAAAAGCCGGTATTTGGGTTAATGCACCAACAGCTTTTGTTTCACTTTGACATCATTTTGCGCAACAAGGAGATAGTAAACACCCTTGGGCAGGAGATACATGGTGGAAAGTTGTTCTTCACCGCTTATAAGAAAGCGTTCTTCCTGTTTCATCAATTTTTCTTCCTGGTTAAGAATGGAGAGTACAACAGAGCCCTCTTTGAAGCCCTTCAGCATGAGTTCTGCCCTGTTTTGTGAGCTGCCTGGCAGAATCGTCACGGCAGGCTTCGGCGTGACAGCAGCCTTTTGAACAGCGTAACTGGTGCCGGGATCCGCTTTCGGCGTGGACTGGGATAAGGCAAATTTGCCTGCCAGCAGGCAGGCCAGTAACATAATCCTCTTCATAACTATTGGAAAAAAGGGATAACGGCAAGAATTTTGCCAAAGTGTGAGTAACGAGTTAAAAACTTTCTAAAAGTCTAGGACAACTGATACCAGATACTGGATACCAGATACCGGATCAGTCCAAAATCCACAATCCAAAATCCAAAATCCAACCTTACCTTGCACCTTCTAAATCATAACCTTTATGCCATTTACATTACCTGCGCTGCCTTATGCACCCGATGCAC
>Ga0157375_10003889_pt1 | contig 12962 bp, 13 predicted proteins | sample M35metaG_FD_115311 | JGI IMG/M metagenome (GOLD analysis project Ga0157375, IMG submission 115311) | Miscanthus rhizosphere microbial communities from Kellogg Biological Station, Michigan, USA - M3-5 metaG | ecosystem: Host-associated > Plants > Roots > Rhizosphere > Soil | place: USA: Michigan...
ACGCCGGCGTCCATCATCGCCAGGCAGCCGCCGCACACCGACGCCATCGACGACGAGCCGTTCGACTCGGTGATCTCGGAGACGATCCGCATCGAGTACGGGAACTCGACGCGATCGGGCAGCACCGCCACCAGCGCGCGCTTGGCGAGGCGCCCGTGGCCGATCTCGCGCCGCTTCGGCGAGCCGACGCGGCCGGTCTCGCCGGTCGCGAACGGCGGCATGTTGTAGTGAAGCATGAAGTGCTCGTGGAACTCGCCGGCGAGCGCGTCGATGCGCTGCGAGTCGCGGTCGGTGCCGAGCGTCGCGATCACCAGCGCCTGCGTCTCGCCGCGCGTGAAGAGCGCCGAGCCGTGGGCCCGCGGCAGGAGGCCGGTGCGGATCTCGATCGGCCGAACGGTGCGGGTATCGCGGCCGTCGATGCGCGGCTCGCCCGAGAGGATCTGGTCGCGGACGATCTTGGCCTCGATGTCGAACAGGATGTTGTCGACCTTGACCTTGTCGACGGCGGCGCCGCCTTCGGAGAGCGCGGCCATCGTCGCCGTCGTGACGTCGCGAGTCGCCTGCGTGCGCGCCTGCTTGGAGCGGATCTGGTAGGCGTCGCGGAGCCTTTGCTCGGCGAGCGCGCCGACCTGCGCGATGAAGGCGTCGTCCTTGGCGGGCGCCTGCCACTCCCACATCGGCTTGCCGGCTTCCTTCACCAGCTCGTTGATCGCGGCGATCGCGATGTTGCCCTGCTCGTGGCCGAACACCACGCCGGCGAGCATGATCTCCTCGCTCAGCTGCTTGGCTTCCGATTCGACCATCAGCACCGCGGCCTGGGTGCCGGCGACGATGAGGTCCATCTGCGTCTCGGCCATCTGCGCCTTCGACGGATTGAGGACGTACTGGCCACCGATGTAGCCGACCCGGGCGGCGCCGATCGGACCGTTGAACGGAATCCCCGACAGCGCCAGTGCCGCGCTCGCGCCGATCAGCGACGGGATGTCGGCGGCGACCTCGGGATTGAGCGACAGGACGTGGATCACGACCTGCACCTCGTTGTAGAAGCCCTCGGGGAAGAGCGGGCGCAGCGGCCGGTCGATGAGGCGCGACGTCAGCGTCTCGAGCTCGCTCGGGCGGCCTTCGCGCTTGAAGAAGCTGCCCGGGATCTTGCCCGCGGCGTAGGTCTTCTCGATGTAGTCGACGGTCAGCGGGAAGAAGTCCTGGCCGGGCTTGGCGTCCTTCTTGGCGACGACGGTGGCGAGGACGACGGTGTCGTCGACCGAGACGATGACGGCACCGCCGGACTGGCGCGCGATCTCGCCGGTCTCGAGCGTGACCGTCTGCTGGCCCCATTGAAACGTCTTGGTGACCTTGTTGAAGATGCTCATGTTGTCTTGCTCCGATTCGTGACGGGCGCCATTCGGGCGGCGCCGACACCCGGGATCAGGGGCCTGGCGCAATGCCATTCCAGGGCTGCTCGCCGAAAGCGGGGCGAACGTCGGTGGAATGACACGGCGACGCAGCGAGGCCGCTGCTTCCCACATGCCCGCGCGCCACCGGAAGTCCCAGTCGGCTGCGGGCGGCGGCCATCGCTTACTTGCGAAGGCCGAGCTTCTGGATCAACGCCGTGTAGCGCTCGGCGTCGGTGTCCTTCAGATAGGCGAGCAGGCTCTTCCTGCGGTTGACCATCTTCAGCAGGCCGCGGCGGCCGTGATGGTCCTTGAGGTGGGTCTTGAAGTGCGGCGTGAGCTCGTTGATCCGGTCGGTGAGCAAGGCGACTTGCACCTCGGTCGACCCGGTGTCGGTGGCGGCACGGGCGTGCGCCTTGACAATCTCGGCCTTGTGTTCTGCGGTGGCGGGCATCTCGTTTCCTGGTATGAACCGAGCGCCGGCATCGAAGCGGTGCTGCGGTTTCGGGGCTGTCGACTTGCGAGCGCCGGTGAAACCGACCGGCGTCGTGCGGGGCTCGCTGCGAGGCAGCAAGGGCTGGAATTATAGCGTGAGGAAGCGGGCCAGCCGGTCGGCGCCTTCGCTCAGCCGACGCGGGTCGTGCGACGCGAAGCACCAGCGCAGCCAGCCTTCGCCCTCGGCGCCGAACGCCGCGCCCGGCGCCAGGCCGATGCCGGCGTGCTCGACGAGGCGCTTCGCGAAGGCGAGCGAATCGTCGCTGCCGGGCGCGCGAAAGAACGCGTAGAGCCCGCCGGGTGGGCTCGCCACCTCGACCCCGGGCAGCGCGAGCAGGCGCGGCAGCAAGGTGTCGCGGCACGCCTTCAACCGCTCGACCAGGCCGGGAACGAAGGCATCGGCGTTCGCCAGCGCGGCGAGGCCGGCACGCTGGACGAACACCGGCGCGCACGACGTGTTGAACTCGATCAGCTTGGCGAGCGCAGGCGCCATTCCCGTCGGAAGGACGAGCCAGCCGAGCCGCCACCCGGTCATGAGGAAGCTCTTCGAGAAGCTGTGGACGACGATCAGGCGGTCGTCGGCGCCGGCGATGTCGAGAAAGCTGGGAGCGGCAGCGCGGGGTCCGGCGTCGCTGAAGGCATCGCTCGGCGCGCGCGCGATACCCGCGCCCGCGGTGGCTGCTCCGGCATCGCCGAAGAAGATCCGCTCGTAGACCTCGTCGGCGACGATCCACGTGCCGGTCGAGCGACAGTGCGCGAGGAGCATCTCCTGCTCGCCACGACTGAGCGTCCAGCCGGTCGGGTTGTTCGGCGAGTTGACGAGGAGGACGCGGGTGTGATCGGTCACGGCGCGCTTGAGCGCCTCGACGTCGAGGCGCCACGCACCGTCTCGCCCAGGGCGCAACGGGAAGCGAGTCACGTCGGCACCGAGGATCGCCGGCTGCGCGGTCAGGTTCGGCCACACGGGGACCACGGCGACCACTTCGTCGCCGGGACCGACCAGCGACTGCATCGCCAGCATGAGCGCGCTGACGCCCGACGACGTCACGGCGATGCGGTCGCTGCCGACGGCAGGATGAAGCGAGCCGACGTAGCCGGCGATGGCGTCGCGCAGCTCGGCGAGGCCGAGGTTGTGCGAATAGAAGGTCTCACCGTCGGCGATCGATTTCGCGGCCGCGTCGCGGATGAACTGCGGCGTCGGCTCGTCGCTCTCGCCGAACCAGAAGGCGAGGACGTCGTCGCGGCCCATCGCCGCATTGGCGACCTCGCGGATCTTCGACGCGGGCAGCTGATCGATCAGGGGTCTCATCGGCAGTTGCGAACTCTGACGGGGTCGACAATGAAAAATGCCGCTCTGACCGAGCGGCAAGGTCGCGGCACTTCTGCCGGGACGACAGATTGTAGGAGGTCGCGATGCGCGTTTCGCTGCCCGCGCATCCTCGAGCCGAAGTCCGACGTTGCTGCAGACCTGGCGCCGGCGTTGGATCAGGCCGTGACGAGCGGCCAGCGCGGCCGAACGTCGAAGGCGTAGTCCGACGACGTCTCGGCGATCCCGCGCTGCCACCGCATCGCCGCGGCGAGCGCGATCATCGCGCCGTTGTCGGTGCAGAGGGCCAGCTCCGGAAAGTGGAGCCGAGCCCCGCGCTTGTCGCACTCGAGCCGCAGGCGGGCGCGCAGCGCGACGTTGGCCCCGACGCCACCGGCGACGACGAGCCGGTCGCAGCCGGTCGCTGCGAGCGCCGCCATCGTCTTGTGCGCCAGGACATCGACGATGGCGGCCTGCGTCGATGCCGCGAGGTCGGCGCGCGCCTGCTCGCAGGTCGAGTCCAGGCGCGCCGCGTGCGTTCGCACGGCCGTCTTCAGTCCGGCGAAGGAGAAGTCGAGCGAATCGCGCTGCAGCAAGGGCCGGGGCAGTGCATACGCCCCGGGATCGCCGAACTCGGCGAGTCGCGCCAGGGCGGGGCCGCCCGGATAGCCGAGCCCGAGCAGCTTGGCCGATTTGTCGAACGCCTCGCCGGCGGCGTCGTCGATGGTGTCGCCGAGGAGCTCATAGCACCCGACATCGGTGACCTTCAGAAGCTGGGTGTGGCCGCCGGAGACCAGGAGCGCGACGAAGGGGAAAGTGGGCGGGTCGGGGGACAGGAAGGGCGACAGGAGGTGGCCTTCGAGGTGATGGATAGCGATGACAGGCCGCCCAAGCGCTGCGGCGAGCGAGCAGGCCACGCCTGCCCCGACAAGAAGCGCACCGGCCAGGCCGGGTCCGCGCGTGTACGCGACGGCGTCAAGGTCGGCTCGGCTCGCCTTTGCGTCGACGAGCACCTTCGCGAGCAGGGGCAGAACGCGACGGATGTGGTCCCGCGACGCGAGTTCCGGCACGACGCCGCCGTAGGGTGCGTGCAGCTGGACCTGGCTGTGCAGCGCATCGGCGCCAAGCCGCACCGCACCGCCTCGGGCGACGCTGACCAGGGCGACGCCGGTTTCGTCGCAGGAAGTTTCGATCCCAAGGACATTCATGTCAGTACGGGCGGCGGATTGGGCGACAGGGCACAGGGGCGTCATAGTAAAAGTTGCCTATTTCGCAGGTCGACTCCTGGGACCACAGTCGCTGCATCACGAGGCGACAGGCACGATGCGATCCGGTCCTTCTCTTCCCGCCAGTGAACGCCCCTGCCCCGCGGCATCGCTTCCTGATATTCCTGGCGCACCGCGCGTCGAAATGGCCAAGGCCCCCGCGTGGGAACGGTTCGCCACCGCGGCGTTGGCTGCGGCCGCCATGGCGACGTTCGTGGCGTTTAAGTTCGGCCCGCAACCAGGCGATACGGAATCGAAGCCCGCCTTGGATCCAAGCGCGCGAAGCGCCATGGCAACCGCCGGCTGTCGCGACGACCTGCGGGACGAAGTCAAATCATCCCGAGCTGCAACGCCTTGAGCGCAGCCTGCCGCTTGCTGATGCATCCTGGCTTGTGCGTCGCCCGGTTGGCGTGGATCGCGGCGGTCCGCTCGGCAATGCCCGAGGATCATCCCGACGTCCCATGCCGTCTTGCGGCCAAAGTCCATCGCAGGACCTCGAGCTCGCGAGGCATCGGCGCTACGTGCTCGTCAACGTCGTCGGCACAAAGGCAAAGCGCTCGCGACGCGGCGGTCTGCGCATAGAGCGTGTAGACGGCCACCTCGGCGACCAGTCCACACCGAGGAAGAAATGGCGCCCACCCGGCAAATGCATCGCCATCGCGATCCCGGAACGATAGCCAAAGGCTGCCAGCCTCTCGTACTTGGGCCCTGCGTCGTTCTCAATGTACGTGGCTTGATCCCACGCCAAAGGCGTGCTCTGGCGCTTGCAATGCTGCATCACTGGATCACGTCGGCCGCTCGACAAATCCTTGAATTCGGGCAGATACGCCGCAGGCGTGTTGTCGACGCCGTCGAAGAGCGAGCTCCCGCCGACGACATCGATTCGGACGAAGGCAGATACCGTTTCGAAAGCCGGTTCGCGAAATTGATTAGCCCACGCCGAAACTCGTCACGAGATCGTGACGACAGGATCTCCACGTTGTCGCCAGCGATCACGAATGTCGATTCCTGGTTCCCAACGTCGATTCTGAATGGCGGCGGGACGGCGCGCAAGCGAGGGCGCAAAGACTTCGAGTTCTCAAGGAATCAGCGTACGCGCCGAATCATTGGTGAAGTCGTCGCGCGCGCCCTCTAGCCTAGAGAACCGAGGTGAACTCGCCCTTGAGAGCAGATCGCGGCGACGCTGCGATTGCCGACGTCGAAAACGAACCTTCGTTCAATGTCGCGACCCGGAGCCATCGGGTCGACAGGATCGCCCACTGTTGTACCGGGAAGGATCGGATCGAGGCGGCTTCGGTTATGCCAGACCTACCAACCGCCTACCGGCCCGTCCACCACGCGATCACAGGCGCCCCAGCCAGCGACTGGGCCGGCGCCAACAACCCCGCCGAGCTGATCGTCATCGAGTTCAACTACCAGATCATCAAGCCGGGGCGAAATCGCGTCGGTCGTGATTGCGAATTGGGTTTCTGACATGACTGCTCCTGGACAACGTCACGCCCCTCGGCGCGCTGCGCCATTCGAACAGGCCAACGCTCAAGGCGGAACTGTCAAGTCTTACAGTGTGCAGTCAATCACGCACGTGGCAGGAACGTGCTCACTTCGAGCCTCGGCGAGGCTCTCGCTGCTCAGCTAGCGGATGAGGCCGAGTCGAAGCGCCTTCAGCACGGCTTGGTGCTTGTTGACGCAATCGAGCTTGTGCATCGCATTGTTGACGTGCAGGACCGCGGTCCGTTCGCTGATGCCAAGGAGGTTGCCCACCTCCCACGCCGTTTTCCCTTCCATGGTCCAGCGCAACGACTCGAGCTCGCGCGGTGTCAAGGAGGGGCTGTTCGCGGAAGTCATCGATGGGGTCAGGATCCGCATCGCCGCATCCTGCGCATGCACCGCAAAAAGCTGGAGGTCGGCCACCAGTCGAGTCAACTCACCGGCATCCGGCGGCACCGGCTTGTCGCGATCGACGGCGAAAAAGAAATGGCGGCCTTCTGGCATGTGCAGCGCCATGGCGATGCCATGGCGATAACCGAAACGCGCCTGGTATTCCCACATGTCGCCGAGGCCTCGCTCGGCGTAAGTCGACTGATCCCAGATGATCGGCATGCTCTGCCGTTTGCAATGCTGCGCTACAGGGTCGCGACGCCAGTTTTCGCGGTTCTGGAAGGCGTCTCGGTATGCACGAGGCGTGTTGTCGACAGTGATGAACTCGGCTTCGCCGAGCGAATGGTCGATGACGACGGTCGCCGACACGGTCTCGAAGCCCAGGCGCTTCGTGAAGGCGACGACCTGACTCTGCAGCTCGTCGCGGTTGCGAACCGCCAGGACCGACGTGAATCCACTCTCAAGCATGTCGTGGCAGCGTCAGCGCGCTGCTCGTGCGGGGCAACGTGATATTCAACTGACTACCCTGACAACTCTGACAGTTTGCAAGCGCGCCGGCCCTCGCCACACTGATGCGACTGACTGCTCGAGAAGGAGTTCGCCATCAACATGACCACCACCACCATGACCCCGGCCTGGATTGTCTGTGCCTGGCCCCCCATATTGTGGCAGGCGAGCCGCGCGCCTCAGCTTCACCTCACGCACCTCGGCACGCGAGTGCTGAATTTCGGCGACGAGGGAAGCCCTTGCACCGGGCAAACCCTGTGGGGAGACGAAAGCGAGGACCGCTCGGCGGGCGTGGCGTGGGACTGGGTCCGGCTGATGCCCGGCGTGGTCGCCATGTCGGACCCGCTCGGCCTGGTCACCAACCTGAAGCTGCTCGACGACCAAGGCGAGGCCCTCTCCAACGTGCAGGCGGCGGTTCGATTGCACCAGCTCGTTCACGCCCTGCCGTGGCAGTCCGAGGTCCAGCGCGCGCTGCATCAGGTCGCCTCCTAGCCGCGGCACGAGCCCGAATTGATGCCCTAGATTGCCGCGACCGTCCAGCGGGCGCGCGGCGCGGACCGTTGCAAATATCACGAAGGGCTTGCAAACAATGCTTTCTGCCGCCCTGCGCCACGGTTAGGCTTGCCCTCCCGCGCTGCTCCTTGCCGTGCGTTCCCCCTCAAGCCGCTGCCCGTCGATGAAAGAGTACCGCCTCCTCGCCTGGCCCGAGCTTCCGGCCGAATACCGGCGCACTGCCCATCGCCGCGCACTGAGCGAGATGTCGCAGCGCTTCATGAGCCTGCCAAAGCTCGTCGAGGTCAGCGGGCTGAGGAAATCGGAGATCCGCGCCTTCGTCGACATGCTCGACGCTCGCGCCGTCATCATCGACCGCGACACGACGGTTCCGGATTCGTTCTTCGACTCGATCAGCCCGCTCGGCTGGTTGCGCCGGGCGATGAACTCCGGCCAGGCGCGCCGCTAGCGGTCTTCGCCGCGGCTCAAGACGGGCGGGCGCATCGCGCGCTGAGTCAGTGCTTTTCCTTGGCGTGATTGATCGAGTACTTGGGTATCTCGACGGTGACGTCGCTGCGCGCCAGGATCGCTTGGCACGATAGCCGCGACGTCGGCTCGAGCCCCCAGGCGCGGTCGAGCAGGTCCTCCTCGCTCTCGTCGGGCTCGCCGAGCGAGGGATAACCCTCGCGAACGACGACGTGACACGTCGTGCAGGCACAGGTCATCTCGCACGCGTGCTCGATCGCGATGCCGTTCTCGAGCAGGGCCTCGCAGATCGATTCGCCGGGCTGGGCCTCGATCTCGCGCCCTTCGGGGCAGTATTCGGAGTGCGGCAGGACCTTGATCTTCGGCATGGTCAGAGGTCCTCGACGCGGCGTCCGGCCAGGGCGCGACGGATGCCCCGATTCATCCGCTCGGCGGCGAACGACTCGGTCGCTTCGGAGAGCGCCTTCAGCGATCGCTCGATCGACTCCCGATCGATGCCGACTCGCGCCGCCCGCAACGCGGCCGAGGCGCGATCGATCTCGGCGCGCTCTGCGTCCGAGACCAGCTCGCCGTCGACCGCCAGCGCCGAGCCGATCGCGGCGAGCAGGCGGTCGGCGTCGACCTGCGCTTCGCGCAGGGCGCGCGCGGCCATGTCCTCCTCGGCGTGGCCGAAGCCCTCGCTCAGCATCCGGGTGATCTCGTCGTCCGAGAGCCCGTAGCTGGGCTTGACGGTCACCGATGCCTCGACGCCCGAAGTCCCCTCGCGTGCCTCGACGCTCAGCAGCCCGTCGGCGTCGACCGTGAAGGTGACCTCGATCCGTGCCGCGCCCGCGACCATCGGCGGGATGCCGCGCAGCTCGAAACGCGCCAACGACCGGCAGTCGGCGACCAGATCGCGCTCGCCCTGGACGACGTGGATCGACATCGCCGACTGGCCGTCCTGGAAGGTCGTGAAGCTCTGCGCCCGCGCCGTCGGGATCGGGCTGTTGCGGTCGATGATCCGCTCGACCAGGCCGCCCATCGTCTCGATGCCAAGCGAAAGCGGCACGACGTCGAGCAGCAGGAGGTCGCCCGCACCGGCGTTGCCGGCGAGCGCGTCGGCCTGGCGCGCCGCGCCGAGGGCGACGACTTGATCGGGATCGAGGTTGGTCAACGGTTCGCGGCCGAAGAATTCGCCGACCGCGCGGCGGACGAGCGGCATCCGCGTCGAGCCGCCGACGAGGACGATGCCGTCGATCGCGGCCTTGTCGACCTTGGCGTCGCGAACGACCTGGCGCACCGCGGCGATCGTGCGATCGACGAACGGCCTGGCGATCGCTTCGAGCTCGCCGCGCTTGATCGGCTGGGCCACCTCCTCGCCGGCGACGGTGCAGCGAAAGACGCCGCGCTCGTCGCTCGAGAGCGCTTCCTTGACGGCGCGCGCGGCGATCGCCGCAGCACGGCGATCGCCGGCGCTCTGGGCGCGGGCGCCGGCGCGGGCGAGCGCCCAGTCGGCGAGCGCCGAGTCGATGTCGTCGCCGCCGAGCGCCGAGTCGCCGCCCGTGGCGACGACCTCGAAGACGCCGCCGGTCATTCGAAGCAGCGAGATGTCGAAGGTGCCGCCACCGAGGTCGTAGACGGCGTACAGGCCCTCGCTGGCGTTGTCGAGCCCGTAGGCGATCGACGCCGCGGTCGGCTCGCTGATCAGGCGCAGGACATTGAGCCCGGCGAGCTCGGCGGCGTCCTTGGTGGCCTGGCGCTGGGCGTCGTCGAAGTAGGCCGGGACGGTGATGACCGCGCCATGGAGCTCGGCGTCGAAGGTGTCCTCGGCGCGCTGGCGCAGGGTCGCCAGGATCTCGGCCGAGATCTCGACCGGCGACTTGACCCCGGCCGCCGTGCGCAGGCGCACCATTCCCTCGGCCGCGTCGACGAAGTCGTAGGCCAGGCGGCCGGCGTTCGACACGTCGGCGAGGCCGCGGCCCATCAGCCGCTTCACCGAGACGACCGTGTTGGTCGGGTCGCTCACCGCGCCGGCGAGCGCGTCCCGGCCGACGCGGGTCGTGCCGTCGGCGAGGTAGCGGACGGCTGAGGGCAGGATGACCTCGCCGTCGCGATCGGGAAGGCATTCGGCGACGCCGCTGCGCACCGCGGCGACGAGCGAATGGGTCGTGCCGAGGTCGATGCCGACCGCGTGGCGGCGCGCGTGCGGGTCGGGTGACTCGCCGGGCTCCGAGATCTGCAGCAGCGCCACGCTTCAGCCCTCGAGCGCGACGAGGCGATCGTCGACGTCGGCGGCGAAGCGCTCGATGAACATCAGCGCCCTCACCTGCTCCACGGCGGCGCCGTAGTCGCGCCGTTCGTCGAGCGCGCCGGCGAGGCGGCCGTAGGCCAGGCGCCGCTCGTTCGCGACGTCGCGGGCGACGGCGTCGACCTCCTCGCGCGAGCCGGCGTCGTCGAGCGACTCGCGCCACGCCATCTGCTGGCGCAGGAACTCGAGCGGCATCGCGGTGTTGTCCTCGGCGCGCACCGGCGTGCCGGCGAGCTCGCAAAGATAGGCGGCGCGCCTGAGCGGATCGCCGAGCCGCGCATACGCCTCGTTGACGCGCACCGCCGATTGCATCGCGGCGCGCTTCGATGCGGCGTCGGCGCCGGCGAATCGATCGGGATGCACCTCGGCCTGGAGCGCGCGCCGCCGCGACTCGAGCTCGCCGCGGTCGAGCGCGAAGCGTCGCGGCAGTCCGAACAGCTCGAAGTCGTCAGCGCTGAGGTTCATACAAAAGAGAAGGGCCCGCGCAGCGGGCCCGCTTGAATTCAGCGAACAGCCCTATTACACCCGGAACGACTCGCCGCAGCCGCAGCGGTCCTTCTCGCGCGGATTGCGGAACTTGAAGCCTTCGTTCAACCCTTCGCGGACGAAATCGAGCTCGGTGCCGTCGATATAGGGCAGGCTTTTCGGGTCGACGCCCACCTTGACGCCGTGATCCTCGAAGACGTGATCCTCGGGAGCGAACTCGTCGGCGTACTCGAGCTTGTAGGCCAGGCCCGAGCAGCCGGTCGTCTTGACGCCGAGGCGAACGCCGACGCCCTTGCCGCGCCGGCCGAGGTAGCGCGAGACGTGCCGGGCAGCGGCCTCGGTGAGCGTGACCGACATCAGCCGGCCGCCTCGACGGCGTCGCGGGCCGCGACCGGCGCGGCCCGGTTCTTGGCCTTGTAGTCGCTCACCGCCGCCTTGATCGCATCCTCGGCGAGGATCGAGCAGTGGATCTTGACCGGCGGCAGCGCGAGCTCGCTCGCGATCTGCGTGTTCTTGATCGTCAGCGCCTCGTCGAGCGACTTGCCCTTGACCCACTCGGTGACGAGCGAGCTCGAGGCGATCGCCGAGCCGCAGCCGTAGGTCTTGAACTTGGCGTCCTCGATCAGGCCGGTCTCGCGGTTGACCTTGATCTGTAGCTTCATCACGTCGCCACACGCCGGCGCGCCGACCATGCCGGTGCCGACCGAATCGTCGCCCTTGGCGAACGAGCCGACGTTGCGCGGGTTCTCGTAGTGCTCTACGACTTTCTGGCTGTAAGCCATGGTTTACTCCCTGAATCAGGACAGCGTCAGTGCGCCGCCCATTGAATGGTGCTGATGTCGATGCCTTCCTGGTACATGTCCCAGAGCGGCGACAGATCGCGCAGCTTGGCGACGCGATCCTTCAGCGTCGAAACCACGTAATCGATCTCTTCTTCGGTCGTGAAGCGGCCGATCGTCATGCGCAGGCTCGAGTGGGCGAGCTCGTCGCTGCGGCCCAGCGCGCGAAGCACGTAGCTCGGCTCCAGGCTCGCCGACGTGCACGCCGATCCAGACGACACGGCGATTCCCTTGACGCCCATGATGAGCGACTCGCCCTCGACGTAGTTGAACGACATGTTGACGTTGTGAGGCACGCGCTGCGTCGGGTGGCCGTTCAGGAACGTCTGCTCGATTCCCGAGAGACCGTCGACCAGCTTCTTGTGGAGCATGCGGATGCGCTCGATCTCGGTGCCCATCTCCGCCCGTGCCAGGCGATAGGCCTCGCCCATGCCGACGATCTGATGCGTCGGCAGCGTTCCCGAGCGCATGCCGCGCTCGTGGCCGCCGCCATGCATCTGCGCCTCGATGCGGACGCGCGGCTTCCTGCGCACGTAGAGCGCGCCGATCCCCTTCGGGCCGTAAGTCTTGTGCGAGGCCAGGCTCATCAGGTCGACCGGCAGCACGGCGAGGTCGATCGTCACCTTGCCCGTCGCCTGGGCGGCGTCGACGTGGAAGACGATGCCGCGCTCGCGGCACATCGCGCCGATCGTGGCGACGTCCTGGATGACGCCGATCTCGTTGTTCACCAGCATCACCGAGACCAGGATGGTGTCGGGACGCATCGCCGCCTTGAGCTTGTCGAGGTCGAGCAGGCCGTCTTCCTGGACGTCGAGGTAGGTCACCTCGAAGCCCTGGCGCTCGAGCTCGCGCATCGTGTCGAGCACCGCCTTGTGCTCGGTCTTGACGGTGATCAGGTGCTTGCCGCGTGTCTTGTAGAACTGCGCCGCGCCTTTGATCGCGAGGTTGTCGGACTCAGTGGCCCCCGAGGTCCAGATGATCTCGCGCGGGTCGGCGTTGATCAGCGCCGCGACTTGCTCGCGCGCGGTCTCGACTGCCGCCTCCGCTTCCCAGCCCCAGGCGTGGCTGCGCGACGCCGGGTTGCCGAAGTGTTCGCGCAACCACGGAATCATCGCGTCCACGACGCGTTGGTCCACCGGCGTCGTCGCGCCGTAGTCCATGTAGATCGGGAAGTGGGGGGTCATGTCCACGCGGACGGCCTCAATCGCTGCAAATCACTTGGAGAAGGCGGCGCCGAGCGCGAACACCGAGTTGGGCGCGGTGATCTTGATCGGCTTGACGACCGGCTGCGTCGAGATGGCCCGCTTGACCGGGTGCTCCTCGATCGAAACGCCCTTGGCGAGCTGCTCGTCGACCAGCTTCTTGAGCGAGACCGAGTCGAGAAACTCGATCATCTTGGAGTTCAGGCTCGCCCAGAGGTCGTGCGTCATGCAGCGGCCGGCGTCTTCGCCCATGCAATTCTCCTTGCCGGCGCAGCCCGTGGCGTCGATCGGCTCGTCGACCGCGACGATGATGTCGGCGACGGTGATC
>Ga0157375_10003892_pt1 | contig 12951 bp, 12 predicted proteins | sample M35metaG_FD_115311 | JGI IMG/M metagenome (GOLD analysis project Ga0157375, IMG submission 115311) | Miscanthus rhizosphere microbial communities from Kellogg Biological Station, Michigan, USA - M3-5 metaG | ecosystem: Host-associated > Plants > Roots > Rhizosphere > Soil | place: USA: Michigan...
AGAGCCTGTCTCATAACCTGCGTGTGCGACTGGCGAGTGCCGGACCGAGCGGGGGTAGGACGCAGGGAGGCCGAATGGCAGCGCCATTTGGCCGACCGAGGACGCCGCCCCGCGAAGTGTGTCCGGTGCCGCCTGGCGTGCGCGGAGGTTATGAGACAGGCTCTAAGCCGCCCGCTGCAAACCTGCGCATCTCGCGGTCGTGCGAGGGGCCAGTGGGATTGGATCGAATATCTTGTTTGGATGCCGGTAGCTGTCGTCACGGGAGCGGGCGGGGGGCTCGGGCGCGCGATCGCCCTCGACCTCGCCGGCCGTGGCTACCTGGTCCAGGCCACCGACCTCGACGCCGATGCCGCCGCCGCGACCGCGGCGGAGATCGGCGCCGGCGCCGGCGCCTCGGAGCTGGACGTGACCGACCAGGAGGCCTGCCGCGCGATCGCGGCGGCCGCCGCAAGGCGCTCCGGAACGCTCGACCTCTGGGTCAACAACGCCGGCGTGCTGGTCACCGGCCAGTCATGGGAGCAGGACGAGGCGACGCGGAGGACGATGCTCGACGTCAACGCGCTGGGGACCATGAACGGCACGATCGCCGCCCTGGAGAAGATGCTGCCCGCCGAGCACGGGCACGTGATCAACGTGATCTCGCTGGCGGGGCTGGTAGCCGCCCCCGGTGAGGTGAGCTACTCGGCGAGCAAGCACGCCGCGATGGCCTTCACCCTCGGCACCCTCTTCGACCTGCGCCGCTCCGGCATATCCGGCGTGCAGCTCTCAGCGGTCTGCCCCGACGGCATCTGGACGCCGATGCTCGAGGACAAGCTCGACGACCCCGCCGCCGCCGGCTCCTTCTCCGGCCAGTTGCTCACCCCCGGAGAGGTCGCGACCGCGGTCGGCAAGCTCACCGAACACCCGCGACCCCTGCTGGTAATGCCGCGCTGGCGCGGGCCGGTGCTGCGCCTCTTCGACCTCTTCCCCCGCCTCGCCCTGCGCCTGCTGCCGCTCGTGATGCGCGACGCGCGCCGGAGGCAGCGCCGCTACAAGAAGCTGATCGAAGCGGGTAAGTGGCCCTAGTCAGACCTTGCGGACTACGCCGATCACGCGCCCGATTACGCTGACTTCGGCGCTGCGAATCGGCTCCATCGTCTCGTTCTCCGGCTGCAGGCGGATGTGGTCGGATTCGCGGAAGAAGCGCTTGACCGTCGCCTCCTCGCCGACCAGGGCGACGACGATCTCGCCGTCGGTCGCGTCATCGGCCGGGCGGACGATGACGTAGTCACCCTCGAAGATGCCCGCTTCGACCATGCTCTCGCCGCGCACACGGAGCACATAGTCGCCTTCCTCGCCGCCGACGACATCGGGGATCTCGATGTATTCCTCGATGTTCTCTTCGGCCAGGATCGGCGCTCCGGCGGCGACATGGCCGAGCAGGGGCAGGCCCGGCTGGTCCGGCCTGATCGTCTTCTTTGCCTTGTCGATGAGCAGCTCGATCGCCCGCGGCTTCGTCGGATCGCGACGCAGCAGACCGATCTTCTCGAGGTTGGCGAGGTGCGCGTGAACCGTCGAGGAGGAGTGCAGCCCGACGGCTTTGCCGATCTCGCGCACGGTCGGCGGATAACCGGTTTTCTCCGCGTAACGGCGGATGAAGTCGAAGATCTCCTTCTGCCTCTTGGTCAGATCCAAATCCAACGGTCCATCCTCCTGGTCGTCAAAACAAGCGAAGGCGTTCGAACACTTGTTCGCAGCGTACCGACCGATCCGGACGCACGCAAGCCGACCGCCCCCGGGGGGGACCCGGTTCGACACACCGAAAGCCTCGCCACCGCCAAACATCTAGAATCGCCACCCACCGGCGGCTGTGGCGGAACTGGTAGACGCGCAAGCTTGAGGGGCTTGTGTCCTTTACGGGACGTGATGGTTCGACTCCATTCAGCCGCATCGAGACTTTGAGTTTTCCCCCGAGCCGATGTCGCGGAGCTCGACGCAGAGTTGGTCACCGTTCCTACGCAGCCGTAAGCGGGCGGATCCGTCAACGTTGCCGTTGCGACGTGCAGCGGGCCGCCCTGCTCGCCTTCGTCGGCGAGGTAGGTAAGGACACCCTCGTGGGAGGGACTCGAACAACTCGTCCAAGGTTTCGCCGGACGCAAAGCAGCCAGACATACACCCCAGTTCGCTGATTATTAACTAGAGTCTCATCAAATCCAGCCGACTGCGGAGGTCGCCATGACTCATCGTTGCTCCCGCCACTGCATCCTTCCCCCCGGGCTGCTGCACAAGCTCGCCGAAAACGGGTCCGAAGAGGCCCGCAAGACGGCGCTGGAGACGCTTACGCTCGACCACCGCTTTCGGCTGGCCCGGGCCGAGGCCGCGGCGCGGACCGGGGGGCGGCCGATGCAGCCGGTCACCTTCGCCCGCGAGGGAGGCAGGGCCCAGCGGACGATCTACGACCAGCACAACGAGAAAGCGCAGGCGCCGGGGACGGTGGCGCGCTCGGAGGGCCAGGGCCCGGTCGAAGACGCCGCGGTCAACCAGGCATACGACGGCCTTGGCGCAACTTACGACTTCTACTGGTCGCGCTTCCAGCGCGACTCGATCGACGGCCAGGGCCTGCCCCTGCTCGGGCTCGTCCACTTCGGCAGGAACTACGGCAACGCCTTCTGGGACAACGCCGGCCACATGTTCTTCGGCGACGGCGACGGCCGGGTGCTGACCCAGACGACCGCCGGAACCGACGTGATCGGGCACGAGCTGACCCACGGCGTCACTCAGCACGAGGCCAACCTCGTCTACTCGGGCCAGTCGGGCGCGCTGAACGAGTCGATCTCCGACGTCTTCGGGATTCAGGTGAAGCAGTACCTCAAAGGCGAATCCGTACAGGATTCGAACTGGCTGATCGGCGAGGACATCGTCGGGCCGGAGCTCAGCCCCGCGCTGCGCTCGATGGTGGAACCCGGGAAAGCGAACAAATACGACGACCAGCCGGCGAGCATGGACGGCTACGTCGGCGGCGGCGACGTGCACACCAACTCGGGCATCCCGAACCGGGCCTTCTACGTCGTCGCAAGCACGCTGGGCGGGAATTCCTGGGATGCTGCGGGTCCGATCTGGTATGCGGCGCTGTGCGATCCCAGCCTGCCGGCGACGGCGACGTTCTCCGATTTCGCCAAACGGACGCTGATCCAGGCCGAACGGGCCTACGGCGCGCAGAGCAGCGAGGCCAGTGCGGTTCGCAAAGGCTGGGACGACGTCAAAGTTCCCCTGTAGCGTCTCTCGCGTGCGACTGCGGATCAGGCGATTGGGCGGCATAGCCGGCGTCAGGCTGCGCGCCGAGCTCGACACCGCCGAGCTGCCTCCCGCGCACGGAGCGCGTGTCGAGGAGGCGGTTCGCGGCCTGTCCGGCCGCTCGCCCACGAGGCCGCCGCACCCGGACGCGTTTCGCTACGAGATAGACCAGATCGACGACCCGGGCTCGGCCCCCGTCTCGGTCGACGAGCGCGACCTCCCCCCCGAGCTCAAGGATCTGGTCGAGCGGGCTGCCGAATCGGCTGAGATCGAGGGGCCCGGCCGCTAGGCGAGCCGGCTAGGCGGGTTCCGCCATTGCCTCGACACGACCTTCGTCGACCGCCGCCTTCAGCGCCTCGTAGTCGCGTTCGCTCTGGTCGGCGTAGGCCTCGGCGAACTCGGCCATCGCCGTGTCGAAGGTCTCGCTCTTGCCGAGATAGGCGGCGATCGCGATCCGGTCGCCGCCGCGGGCATGGGCGTGGGCCAGGGTCATGCCGCAGATCTCGGCGTAGGCGCCGAGGCCCTGCGCGTCCATCTCCTCGACCTTGACCGACGCCTTCCAGTCCCAGAGCTGGCGCACGTAGAAGTCGCGCCGCTCGCCGTCGATCCCCTTCGCCCGGACCCAGCCGAGCATGACGTCGCTTGCCGTCTGCATCAGCCGCTGTCCGTGGACGACGCGCTCGCCCTGCAGGTCGAACTCGCTCGGCGCCGTGTAGGGCTCGAGCACCGAGCGCTGCGCCTCCTTGATCTGCAGGAAGAGCGGGTCGCGCTCGTCACGGCCAAGCATCAGCGCGATCCAGGCCCGCGTGCCGACGCTGCCGACGCCGACGACTTTGAAGGCGATGTCGATCAGCCGATAGCCGTCCAGCAGCGCGCGGCGCTCGACCGCGAGCGAGTCCCGGTACGCGGAGAGGACGTTCCGCACGAGCGCTTCGACGTCTGCCCCCTTCGCCTCCTCGGCCAGCTCCTCGATCGGCACGATCAGGGGCGGGTCGCTGACGATGCGCACCTTCCCGTCGACCTCCTCCGTCAGCTTCGCGAAGGCGCGGCCGCTGTCCTTGGCCTGCGCCTTGGCGACCCCCTTCTCGAAGCGACGGCGTTGCCTGTCGCCGACCACCGAGACCCAGCGGGCGGCGATCGCGTCGGCGTCGAGCTGCTGATACCAGGACTCGAGGTTGCCCAGCGTGGCCAGTCGCCGCATCGTCTCACGGTATTCGCGCGCCGCCGCGAGGACGATCCGGCGCCGCTCGGGGTCAGCGCAGCCGCGGTCGCGGCCGGCCAGCGAGAAGCTGGCGACGAGCCGCTTCAGGTCCCACTCCCACGGCCCGGGCAGGGTCTCGTCGAAGTCGTTGAGATCGAAGACGAGGCGCCGCTCGGGCGAGGCGAAGCCGCCGAAGTTGGAGAGGTGGGCGTCGCCGCAGAGCTGCGTCTCGAGGCCCGAGCCGGGGGTCGGGGCGAGGTCGGCCGCCATCACCGCCGCGGCGCCGCGGTAGAAGGTGAAGGGCGAGACCAGCATGCGGCCGTAGCGCAGCGGCACGAGCCGGCCGACGCGCGAGCCGGCCTGCTGCTCGAGCAGCTCGACCGGGTCGGCACGATCGGCGGTGGGCGCCCACTCGCCGTGGCTGGAACGGGGTGCTGCAGAGCGGGCGGACTTGCCGGCGGCGGCACGCTCCTCGGGCGAGCCGGGATGGTTCTGGATCGAGTCAGGCATCGACTCAGGCTACGGCAGGCTCGGCGAGCGGCGGATCGGGGCCGGCCTGCAGCTGATCGAAGCGCTGGGTCGGCAGGCGCCTGGTCGTCCAGAACGAGGCGAGGACGAGGAAGGCGGCGAAGAGGAATGCCGTCTTCAGCGCCTTCAGCTGGGCGTCTTCGTAGTGGCCGACCAACGCGTCGACGGTTGCCGCGTCGAGGCCGGCCGCTTCGGCCGATGCCTTCACCTGCGAGGAGGCGACGAAGCTGCCGCCGGCGCTCATCTGCGTCTCCACCTGCTTGCTGACTTCGTTGGAGATCGCGGGGTCGCCCGCGACATTGGCGCTGAACGCCGTGATCAGGCCACTGATCACGATCGCGCCGAGCAGCGCCGTGCCGAGCGAGGAGCCGAGCTGCTGGGCGGTGTTCTGCAGGCCGCCGGCCTCGCTGCGATCGGCGTCGCCGACGGCCGACTGGACGACGTTGCCGAGCTGGGAGACGATCAGACCCATGCCGATCCCGAGCACCCCGGTCGCCGCCAGGAAGGCGCCACTGTCCAGTTCGGGCTCGATCGTCCCCAGCAGCATCGCGATCGCGGCGAGCACGACCAGCAGCCCGGCGCGGACCAGGACCCGCGGCGCGAAGCGCTTTGCCAGAGCCGACCCGGCGAGGGCGGCGACGAAGAGCCCGGCCGACGCCGGCAGCATCTGCACGCCGGTTTCGAGCGCGTCGAGGCCCTGGACGATCTGCAGATAGAGCGGGATCGTGAAGAAGATCCCCATCAGGATCAGGTTCTGGGCGAGCAGCATCGAGACGCCGCCGCGCAGAGCGCGGATGCGCAGCATCCCGAGGTGGACCAGCGGCGCCAGGCCGCGCTCCTCGCGCCGCCGCTCCCAGGACACGAAGCCGCCGAGGACGAGCGCGCCGGCGGCGATCACGAACGGGGTCAACGAGAAGCCGAAGGGCTCGATCGGCGAGGCGCGTGGCGCCAGCCAGCCCCAGTTACTTGCCTGCAGGACGCCGAAGACGATCAGCGCCAGGCCCGAGGCGGAGAGCACGCTGCCGACCCAGTCGAGCGCGGACGCGCCCTGCTCGCGCTCGGGCTCGCGGATCATCCGCGTGCCGAACAGGATGCCGATCGCGACGACGACCTCGCCGACGAAGACGAGCCGCCAGGTGAAGTCGGTGGTCATCCAGCCGCCGAGGATCGGGCCGACGGCGATGCCGGCGCCGGCGACACCGCCGAGCGCGCCGTAGGCGATCGCCCGGTCGGCGCCCTTGTAGTTGCCGGCGACGAGGGCGACGAGGGCGGGCAGGACGAGGGCGGCGCCGATCCCCTCGAGGATCGACCAGCCGAGCATCAGGCTGGGGACGCTCCACGAGGCGGCGGTCAGCGCCGAGCCGGCGGCGTAGATGACGAGCCCGATCGTGAAGGCGCGTCGCCGGCCCCAGAGATCGCCGAGCTTGCCGCCGGTGAGCATCAGCCCCGCCATCACCAGGGCGTAGAAGGCGATCACCATCTGGATCGTCGTCACGGTGGTGTCGAAGTCGTCGACCAGCTGCGAGATCGCGACGTTCATCACCGCCTGGTCGAGGACCATCAGGAACTGGGCGGCCCCGAGGACCACGAGAACTCCCCACTTGACCACGCCGGCAACGCTACCGTGCACCGCGCCCAAACACCAGGTGTAGCTTGCGTCGATGCCGCGGCGGAGCAGCCGATGCGCCCGGCCGATCCGAGCTTCTAGTGAGGCGCCCCGCCCAGCGCCTCGTCGATGAAGGGCCCGAGCAGCTCGCCGGCCTGGGTGGCGGTGGTCTCGGGCGAGTCGCCGGGGGCGGTCACATGGCTGATCGCGAGGCGGACTAGGGTCTCGGCGAGGAGGCGGGCTTTCGGCGGCGGCGCCTGCGGCCAGCCCGCTTCGATCGTCGCGGTCAGACGGGCGGTCGCCCACTGGACCACCGGCATGCCCTGGGTGGTGACGAAAGGCAGCAGGCCGGCCGTGCCGTCGTCGCTGAGCAGGATCCGCACCAGCGGGTCCTCGCCGGCGGTGCGCAGGAAGGTCTCGAGCGCGGCGCCGACCGCGGCGCGGGGGTCGTCGAGGTGCTCGCGCACGGCCGTGTCGACCGCGTCGAGGAAGCGTTCGCCCTCGTGGATGACCAGCGCCTGGGCGAACTCGTCGCGGCTGCCGAACTCCTTGTACAAGGTTTGGCGGCTGACCCCCGCGGCACTGGCGATATCGGCCATCGTGATCTCCGACCAGGGGCGACGCTGGACCTCATCCCGCCCAGCGGCGAGCAGGGTTTCGCGCAGCAGCTTGCGGGCCGCCTGGGGATATGGAGTGCGCGCCTCCACGACGCCGCCAATGGTCGCAGCGGAAACGGTCACTCGTCGTCTCCGTCGACCGGCTCGAAATCGACTTTGTCGCGCACGCCGCAATCGGGGCAGTGCCAGTCGTCGGGCACCTCGCTCCAGGGCGTTCCGGCGGGAAAGCCCTCGCGCGGGTGCCCGGCGCCCTCGTCGTAGACGTAGCCGCAGCCGGGGCAGCGAAAGGCTCTCACGCCCCGGCGCTCCCGTAGCGGGCCAGCACCCGGCGCCGCGCCCGCGGCTGGACGTTGGCCCGGTCGACGTCGCCCCCGTAGTGGTCGAGCAGGCGGCGATCCATGACCCGGCGCCAGATCGGTGGGAACCAGGCGAGTACGATCATCCCCGCGTAGCCGGTCGGCAGCTGCGGCGCCTTCTCGACGTGGCGCAGCGCCTGGTAGCGGCGGGTCGGGTTGGCGTGGTGGTCGCTGTGGCGCTGCAGGTGGTAGAGCAGCACGTTGGAGGCGACGTTGTTGCTGTTCCAGCTGTGCTGCGGCAGGCAACGTTCGTAGCGCCCGTCCTCTTTCTTCCCGCGCAGCAGGCCGTAGTGCTCGAGGTAGTTGACGACCTCGAGCAGCGAGAAGCCGAGCACTGCCTGAATCAGCAGATAAGGCAACACGACCGGGCCGAAGGCGATCGCCAGCGCGGCGAACAGGCCGATCGTCATCGCCCACGCCTGCAGGATGTCGTTGTGGATCGACCAGACCGAGTGGCCCATTCGCCGCAGGCGAGCGCGCTCGATGCCCCAGGCCGAGCTGAGGCTGCCCGAGACGGTGCGTGGCAGGAAGGCCCAGAAGCTCTCCCCCAGGCGCGAGCTGGCCGGATCCTCCGGGGTGGCGACGCGGACGTGGTGGCCGCGGTTGTGCTCGATGAAGAAGTGGCCGTAGCCGCTCTGCGCGAGGGCGACCTTGCTCAGCCACTTCTCCAGGTCGGCGCGCTTGTGGCCGAGCTCGTGCGCGGTGTTGATCGCGATCCCGCTGACCATGCCCATCGTCAACGCCAGGCCGATGCTGTCGAGCGTGGAGAGGCCGCCGTCGGCCCAGAGCCAGCAGGCGAAGACGAGCCCGGCGTACTGAACCGGGATGAAGGCGTAGGTGCACCAGCGGTAGTAGCGGTCCCGTTCGAGCCACTTGATGATGCTGTCGGGCGGGTTCTCGGCGTCCATGCCGACGAGCACGTCGAGCACGGGGAAGATCACGAAGACGAGCATCGGGCCGTAGAACCAGAAGACGCCGAGCCCGGTGAGCGTGACCAGGCCCCAGGCGAGAAAAGGCAGCAGCGGCACGATCAGCCCGAGCAGCCAGGCGTAGCGCTTCGGGTCGGTCCAGGCCGCCGCATTCAGTTCGACATCCGCTGCGGGGTGGTGATGGTCGTGTGCGGCAGCCTCCACGGGCGCCTCCTTGTCAGATCGCTGGGAATCGTCTGCTTGATTTACAGATTAACCATATTTGTCAATCAACGCAACACAGTTCTTGGATCTGTCCGCAGCTCGCCCCGCGCCGTCGGCCGCTACCATCCATCCCCATGTACACCCTTCTCGCCGTTCTCCAGGTGATCATCGCCGGCGTCGTGATCTTCCTGATCCTGCTCCACTCCGGCAAAGACGCGGGGCTCTCCGGCGCCTTCGGAATCGGCGGCGGGGGCAGCTCCTTCGGCGGCGGCTCGATGGTCGAGCGCAACCTGGATCGCGCCACGGTCTTCTTCGCGATCCTCTTCGTCGTCAACACGCTGGTGCTGCTGAAGATCTAGCGTCGGGACAGGAGCCTCACCCGAGCGCTACCAGCCCTGGACGAGTTGGGGCCTGAACGCCGCGCCGGTCAGCGGGGTTCGCGGCGCGCCGAGGAACGAGACGGCGAGCGCGCCGGTCCAGCTCTTCTCGCTGCCCAAGGCACGCCGAAAAGCGCCGTCGCCGGTGAAGGGCGCCGGCGGAACGACGTCGGCGCGGGAGAGGTGCGCATCGAAAGCGAAGGCCGACGGCGCCCCGATGGCGGACACGACGCGGACGATCCCGATCGACCCCTCACTGCTCTCGTCCAGAGCCAGGAAGCGGGACCGGCCGGCGCCGCGACGCTGAGCCTCGAAGGCGGTTCGCGAAAGTGGGAGTTTGTGGTCGGTGAACAGCGTCGTCGGCTTCGGACCCGCGGTCGGGTGGGTGCGCACGCTCGCGGGATCGTTGGAGGTCTGGTCGAGCTGGTTCACGACCCCGAAGGCAGCGAGGCCCGACAGCGGCCTCGGCGACGAGATCAGGCCGTGCCTGCTCGCGCCCAGCAGGCAGGCAATGAGCGCTCCGAAGTCGATCGAACCGCCGCGGACCCGGTGCACCTCGGCGGACGTGTAGCCATCCTCCCCGCGAAAGCGCAACTCGCCGACGAAGACGCCGGGCCGGCCGAGCATGCCGTTGCCCGGCTTTCTGCAGCCGGCACGCCGATCGGCGCGAAGCCCAGGGCCGGTGGGCCGGAAGCGAACCGCGATCTGGCCCCGATCGGCGAAGGAGGCCTCGATCGAGGTCGGGGTGACCTTGCCGTGGGCCAGGTAGGTCGTGACCGACGAGCGCTTCGGGCGACGGCCGGGGTGGTGCCCGTGTTCGCGACTGACGCTCAGCGCGACCGTCTGGTCGATGCCGACGACGCTGATCGTGTAGCCGTCGTGATTGGTGAACTTGAGCTCGGACAGGGCACTGTGCCGGGGCAGGCCGAGCGGGCCGCCTCCCTGGCCCAGCAGTCCCAACTCGTCGTAGGTCCGAGCGGCCCGGGCAAACAACGCGGGAGCCGGCGGCAACGGTGCAGCCGCGGCATCCGCAACGGACGGCGCCAGGAGCGCCACAGCGGCGGCGATGCAGGCAAGCGCGTGGCGTCCCCTCATCTCACCCTCGCGGCCCGCTCGTAGAGATCGCGCACCGCGCCGCCGAAGTAGGAACCGAAATCGGTGCTCGGATCGTCGCCGTAGCCATAGTTCGTGACGCCGTTGAGCACGTCGCCGTGGATCGTCCAGCCGCCGCCCGAGGCGCCGCCGGTCACTTCGCAGGTCAGCGCCAGGTTGAGGGGGCCCGGCTGCAGGAACGAGATCAGGTCGTGGCCGAGGAACGGCGTGCCCGCGCAGAGCCGCTGGCTGGCGCCGTCGAAGGGCGGCGCCACCGGATACCCATGGACGTCGAAGACCTGGCTCGGCGAGAGGCCGAAGGCGATCTGGTCGCCGCCGACCGCCGCGCCGAGGGTCTGGCCGCGTTCGTTGCGCGAGACCACCGCGGCGCCGACGTCGGCGTTCTCGCTGCCGCCTCCGACCCAACGCGCCGTGGCGCCGAGCCACTTGGCGACGAAGACGCCGAACGGCCGCACGCCGTCATGAAAGCCGGGGACGAAGACCCAATCCTGGTTGAACCAGTGCCCGAACTCGTTGACGCAATGCCCGGCGGTGATGACGACGCTGCGATTGGGCGAGTTGACCGCCGTGCCCGAGCAGCGGCCGAACCCGGAGCCGTGCGGCAGGACGATGAAGATCGCGCCGTTCTGTCTGAAGCCGGGCGCCGTGGGATCGGCCACCGGGGCAAAGTCCGAGTCCTGCGCCGTGCCGGGAGCCGGCGCCGCCGAAGCACCCGCCAGCCCGCCCCCCTCCGGCGGCGACGCTTCCAGCGGGCGCGCCTGGCGCATACGGGCCGGCGTCCAGAAGCGCAGGGCTTGCTGCGCGGACATGGCCGGAGCAGCGGCCACCGCCGTCGGCGCGGCATCCGCGGGCACGGCCGGGCCGAGCAGCGCGAGGCACGCCAGAGCGACGGCCGACGCGGCGTTGAATAGGCGCGACCTCATGCTCATGCGCCCACCAGACTAAACAGGTTCGACCGGTTCGGCCGGCTTCTGGTCCAGAGCGGCGCCGTCGCCGGCGCCGCTGCCGTTGGACCGATCGAGGATCTCCACCGCCTCTTCGCGTAGCTCGGCGTCGAGCAGCGCGAAGTCCTCGTCGGAGAGCTTGCCGGCGGCGTGATCGAGCTCGGCGTCGCGGATCTCGCGGTACTTGGCTTCCTTCAGCGCCTCCAGCTCGGTATCCGCAACCGGGCGGCGGCGGGCTCCGCGAGTCGGCCAGATGGCCATCAGGGCGCCGGCGAGGGAGATCAGCCCGCCGATCCAGATCCAGGTGACCAGCGGGTTGACGATGACGCGGAAGGTGGCGGTTGCGTCTTCGGACAGATATCCGGCGGCAATCCGTTTCGCCGTCGCCATCTGCAGTGCTTCGATCTGGGCCAGCGCGGCGGGACGCAGGCGGGGGTTGGCGGCGGCCGCTCGCATCAACCGCGATACCGCCCGGCACTGCGGCGGCGTCCCCGGGCCACCGGACAGGCAGGCTTCAAAGCCCTTGTCGGCCGCCCGGGCATGGCGCTGTATGCCGACGATGCTCGGCTGCAGGGCGGTCCAGATATCCCTGCGCAAGCCCGCCTTCAGGCCGATGTCGCTGTCGGATTCGCCGGCGAAGTAGTTGGCGATCGTCCCCCCTTCCACCCCGGTGGGCCGGTAGAAGCGACGGGTCGGGTGCAGCAGGAAGCTCCTCCCGCCCTTCTCTACTCGCAGCGCCGCGCCAGCGGTGAATGCAAGCGGGTCGACCTTGGCCGTCGGCCGCACGTAGGTCACGGTGTACCCGTCGACGACCGCGCTCTGCCCGGGGCGCAGCCGCAGGTCCTGTTTGGTCTGGAAGCTGGAGGAGGCGGCGATGCCGATCAGCAGTACGGCGACGCCGGCATGGACGATGTAGCCGCCGTAGCGGCGGCGGTTGCGGGCGACGACCGCGACCAGGGCCGCCGGCATCGAGCCGCCGCTGAGTGAGCGCCGCGCCGCTGCGCCGCGCCAGAACTCCTGCGCCAGGCCGGTCAGGGCGAAGGCGGCGAAGGCGAAGAGGGCGAGGGCCCAGGGCTTTTCAGCCGCGTCGGAGAACAGCGCCAACCCCACGCCGGCGAGGATGCCGGCGATCGTCGGCACGAGGAAGACGCGCCGCGCCGAGTCCCAGCTGACCCGCCGCCAGGCGAGCAGCGGGCCGATCCCGGTGAACAGCACGAGCACGATCGCCAGCGGCGTCGTGTAGCGGTCGAACCACGGCGCCGCCAGCGAGGACTTGTCGCCGGTGAAGAGCTCCGAGATCAGCGGGAAGAAGGTGCCCCAGAAGATCGCCACGACGAGCGCGACCAGGAGCAGGTTGTTGACGAGGAAGACCGACTCGCGCGAGGCGAGCGAATCGATCCGCTTCTCGGTTCGCAAGTCGTCGAGGCGGGAGACGATCAGCGCGGTCGAGCCGATCAGGACGACGCCGATCAGGGCGAGGATGTAGGGGCCGACGGTGCTGTCGCCGAAGGCGTGGATCGACTGCAGGACCCCGGAGCGGACGAGGAAGGTGCCGAGCAGCGCCAGCGAGAAGGTGGCGACGATCAGGCAGGCGTTCCAGACCTTCAGCATGCCGCGCTTCTCCTGGACCATTATCGAGTGCAGGAACGCGGTCCCCATCAGCCACGGCATCAGCGCCGCGTTCTCGACCGGGTCCCAGGCCCAGTAGCCGCCCCAGCCGAGCTCGGTGTAGGACCAGCGGGCGCCGAGCAGCAGGCCGAAGCCGAGGAAGGCCCAGGCGATCAGGGCGAAGCGGCGGGTCGA